>Ga0302326_10025067_pt1 | contig 12101 bp, 9 predicted proteins | sample Palsa_T0_3_FD_202264 | JGI IMG/M metagenome (GOLD analysis project Ga0302326, IMG submission 202264) | Peat permafrost microbial communities from Stordalen Mire near Abisko, Sweden - Palsa_T0_3 | ecosystem: Environmental > Terrestrial > Soil > Palsa > Peat permafrost | place: Sweden: Abisko...
CTTCACGTCGCTTTACCTCTTGCACGACGAGTTTGCCGCGGAGATCGCGAACCGGACCATGCATGGCGTCATGCATCTCGGCTGGGTCCCGAATGATCCGGGCGGCTATCGGGGCCAGATGGCGGTCCTCGTGAAGCCGAACGGCCTCCTCGGGGCCGGCTATATGGCCGCGATCAAACCGTTTCGATACCTCGTCGTCTATCCGGCAATGATGCGCTCGATCGCGCGGGACTGGCGGGCCTAAGTTCTGGATCGTCTCGACAGCTGCGGGACCCGCCACGAGCGACGCACGCCGCCGCGGAACTCGGCAGGGTTCGATTACTAGTAAGCATTTGCTAACTCGAAAGACAACAACTAGTTACGCAAGCATCCGTGCGATCATGGCCTCGATGTCGAAGGATCGGCCGGAACCGCTAGCCGAAAGTTCGAATTCGGCTTAGACGCTCGCATGGGCGCGGGCAAGAAAGCTGAGAGGCACGAGCGACATATGCGCGCGACCGACAACAAACCACTTTCGAAGACGCGGTTGCTGGCGTTGCTCACGGACCTGGACTGGCGGGCAGTCAAGGCGGCGCTGGAAGAACACCCCAATCTTCGCAGCTACCGCAGCGACAAGGGTGAGAACTTGCTGCACCTGTGCTGCGGCATCGAGATCAAGAAGCGCGGATTGAGCAGCGCCGACAGCCTCAAGATGGCCGGCGTGCTGCTCGATGCCTCATTCGACATCGATCGGGAGGCGTTCACCGAGGGCGACTGGAGAGCCACGCCGCTGTGGTATGCCATCGGCCGTGGGAAAAACCTCGAACTGGCCAAGTACCTCCTCAAGTGTGGCGCCGATCCCGAACATTGCCTCTGGGCCGCGGCTTTCAACAACAGCCCTGCCGCCGTCAAGCTGCTGGTTCAGGCTGGTGCCGTCGTGGATCCGCCTGGCGGAGAAACACCGTTTCTCTTCGCGGTCAAGTGGAGCCACTTCGAATCGGCCGAGGCACTGCTCGACGCCGGCGCGGACGTGAATTTCCAGGATCCCTGCGGTAAGACCGCGCTGCACTATATGCTCAAGAAGCGGAGCCCTCCCACGTCGGTGCAGATGCTCCTCGAACATGGCGCGCGGCTGGATGTGATGGATCGCGATGGCGTGACCGCAGGAGACGTGCTGTCGCGTATGCGCAGCCCCGAGTATCAGAAGCTCGCGACGAGGCGACCCAGATGACGGATGGGCCTTCGCGCTCGAAGCGATCTCATCGCGAGCGTAGCGGCTTGCGAACGCCGCGGGCGACGTCAGGTACCCCAACCCCAGAGATGCTGGACCGCAAAGAAGACGGCGAGCACGACGAGCACGATGCCGGCGACACGCTCCCTTCGCAGCGTCAGGTGCCGCGCTCGAGCTCGCGCGGCGCAAAGAGCCAGGACGAGCAAAGACGGCGCCGTCAATGAACCGAGCAAGATTCAGCCCTCAAGTAGACGCGCGCGCAAACGCCGCATCCTCGCACCGGATGCGCCAGGCGAGCATCGCGAGGTTCAGCATCCCGAAAATGGCCGCGTGCCACGAAAGACCGAGCGCCAGCGACGCGCACGGCAGCTCGAGCGCGACAATCAGATAATTCGGGTGGCGCAGAAAGCAGTATGGCCCCGTCGTGACGGGCGGCGCTCCGGGAGCGATAACGATGCGCGTCGTCCACCGCTCGCCGAGTGTCTGGAGCACCCACAGGCGGCCCGCCTGAAGCAGGGCGAACGCTACGAGCGGTGCCGCGACGAGATCGTGGTTCCAGCCGAAGATCCAGAGCGTCGCAAGCCAGCTTGCGTGCAGGGCGACGATCGCCGGGTAGTGCCCGGCGCCGACTTCATAGGCCCCCTTCGCGAACAACGCCGCCGTGTTCCGCCGCGCGATGATGAGCTCGACCGTCCGCTGCAGCGTCAAATACGCGAGGAAGAGCAGTCCGCTATGCATGCGCGACGTGCATCGACACGAAGGCCGCGGTGAAGCCGGGGCCGAGCGCCGCCAAGACTGCCGTTCCCTCAAAGCCCTCGGCCAGCGTCCGCTCCAAAGTAAAGAGGACCGTCGGCGACGACATGTTGCCGAAGTCACGCATGATCGAGCGTTCGACCCCGAGGGTGTTCTGCGGTACGGCAAGCGCCGCTTCGATCGCTTCGAGAACCTTCGTGCCACCCGGATGACAGACCATGCGGTCGATATGCGACACGGGCAGTGCGAGGCGCCGCATCGCTCGCTCGAATTCCACGCGGTAGTTGCGTTCGATGAAGGCCGGCAGCGAACGCGACAAAATAACGCCGAGCCCGGCTTCGTCGGTCGACCAGCCCATGATGTCGAGAGTCTGGGCCCACAAGTGCTCGGTCGCGCGGCGGACCGTGGCAAGGCCCGGCTTGGCCTGAAACCGGAGGATCGCCGCCGCCGCGCCATCGCCGAACAGGGCCGTCGAAACGATGTCGGCTTTCGTGGCCCGGTCGGAGCGGAAGGCGAGCGAACACAGCTCGATGGCGACGAGCAGGACCGTCGTGCCGGGTTCGGCGGCGGCGATGCGCGAGGCCAGAGCGACGCCGGACACGCCGCCGGCGCAGCCCAGCCCAAAGACCGGAATGCGCCGAACGTCCGGGCGAAAGCCGAGCCTGGGGAGCATCCGCGCCTCAATGCCGGGAGTCGTAACTCCCGTCGACGAGACCGTGATCACGGTGTCGACGTCTCGCGCATCGAGGTCCGCGGCCGCGAGCGCGTTCCGGACGACCTCTTCGAAGAGCTTGCACGCCCCGGCGACGTAGGACTCCGTGCGCTGAGGCCAGTTGTGCACACGCTCGTACCATTCGAGCGGTTCGACGATGTAGCGCCGTTCGATCCCCGTCGACGCGAAGACGCGCGACAGCCTGTCAAAGCTCGCGACGCGGTCGCCAAACACGGCGCGCGCGAAGTCGCGCGCACGCTCCTGCTCGAGAAGATTCCCCGGTACGGCGGTCGCGAGCGCGATTACGCGGGACTCCTGGCGTTCCGGTGACGCCGATGCAGCGGGCACGATCGCCCGGCACGTGAGCTCGGTCCGTGGGCTCTTTTTGGCAATCATCAAGCGGAGCCGGCAGCTCCTCGCAAGCAGCGTGCCAGCAATTCCTGAAGCAGAGACGAAGCGTTCCTGTCTGCGCTTGGGCGGTCATGGTCCGCCATCGATCGGTCGCGAGGGCATAAAATATTGCGCCTCGATATCCGCCCCTGTAAGAGACTCACGAAGGAAACGAGCGGCATCGGCCGTGCAAGATAAAAGCCTTGGTAGTAATCGCAACCAAGGCCGCGGAGCACGTCGAGTTGTTCCTTTGTTTCAACACCCTCACCGATGATCTTCAGATCGAGTGCGTGCGCGAGTTGTACGACTGAACCAACGATCGTCATGCTCCGAGGGTCGGCACGGCGGAGGTTCGCGAGAAACTTCTTGTCCAGCTTGATAACGGAAGCCGGAAGATCGGTCAGACGTGACAGATTCGAATATCCGATCCCGTAGTCGTCGAGCAATATGGGATGACCGGCTGTCGCGAACCGGAGTAGCTCATGGTACGCAGCGCTATCGACCGGAATCTCGTCATGCTCGCTGACCTCGACGCCGAACAAGAGCGCCGGCACTTTCACCCGTTGTAGCCGAGATCGGAAGAATTCCGCGGGACGAAAAGACGACAGCTGTTCGTTCGAAAAGTTGATCGAAATGCGAATCGTGGGATCGACGGCGTGAATCGTCTTGGAATCCAAGAGTACTTGGTCGATGATCGGGCCGGCCATGTCGCCGAAAATCCCTACACTCTCCAGTAGAGGGATAAAGTCTCCCGGAGTCAGCAGCGCCCGCTCGTAACGGTAGCGCAACAGCGCTTCGACCCAGCCAGTTCGGCCGTCGAATGATGTGATGGGCTGATAGTAGACGAAAAACGGCGTGCGCCCGAGGCCCGACCCAAGCGAGTCTAACGAATACGCATCCTTCAGCAACGCGTATTCTAGTGCTGCCTGATCTACAACGGGCATATGCGAAACATCCTCGCAAGCAGCGTGCCGAAAATTCCTGAAGCAGAGATGAAGCGCGAAGCGCCAATGTGCGTCGGGCGGGCCAGCGGCCCGGTAATCCGGTTCTGAAACGTATTTCTTGATTCAGACTTTCTTCACGTCTTGCCATCAGCGTAAGCGGATATATCGGTAATCCGACTTCTGGAGGTGGGCATGTTACGCAAAGGAACCTCTACGGGAGTGGCTGCTATAGCAGCGATTGCCCTCTCCTTATCGCTGTCCGGCTGCGGCGGAGGTAACGGCATCGGCACCGGCGCTACCCCCTCCATGGCACTATCGGGCGCCGGTGGCTCCCAGATCATGAGCGCCGCCACCGAACAACAGGCGCGCGAGCCGCTGCTTCCGACCGTCGACGCCGACAACCTGGCTGCAACCGACGTCGACGGCCCCGAGGGCGCGTCGATTCTTGCCAAGCTCAACACGTCGACCACGATCGGCTCGACGGTCGACCCGATCACCGGCGACGTCAACCCCTACTCGCTCGCTATCGCTCCTTCCACGAGCGGGTTACTCCACCAGGGCGACCTGGTCGTGTGCGACTTCAACGATCGCGCAAACGTAGAGGGCACCGGAAACTCCCTCATTGCGCTGAGCCCCGCCCCCGGCTCTTCGCCGGTCCCAATCTTCAGCAAGCACGCGTTGCTCGGCTGCACCGAAAGCGTTGTGACGAAGAACGGTGACATCTGGACGGCGGCCTTCGTCGCCCCAGACCTGGCAGTCGTTTCGCCATCTGGGACGCTGGTCAGCACCTTTAGCGGCGCGCCTTTCACGGCACCCTTCGGCATCACGATAGCCAAGGACCCCGACACTGCCGGCAACACGGTCTTCTATGAAGGCGATGCTAAGAATGGTGACGTCGTTCGTATCACTGCAGGTCCCTTTGGCATCACCACCGCCGTAATTGCGACGGGCTTCGCCGTCAATAACGCTGTTCCGGGAGCGGAACTCGGGCCCGGCGGTTTGCAGTACGACCGCGGCCACGATCGGCTCTACGTCGTCGACGGAACCAACAACACGCTAGTGGAGCTTCGCCACGTGTCGACGATTCCGGCCTACGGCATCACGGTGCATCGCGACGGCAAATCGTTCGGCGGACCGTTCGCGCGTCGCGGCCGGCTCGTGTACGCTGGGTTTCCGCTCAACGCGCCGATCAGTTCCGCGCTCTTTCCGAACGGCAACGTCGTGATCGGCAACACCGGTAATCCAAACGGCGAGAACTTCATGGTCGAGATCACGCCGCGCGGCCGGATCGCGTTCGTTCGCAACGTCGATACGGGCGCGTCCGGGTCGATCTTCGGAATGGTCTCGAGCGGACACGATACGGGCGACGTGAAACTCTACTTCGGCGACGACAACGACAACGCGGTTATCGTCCTGACGCGGTAATCCTCGAACTATGGGCGTTCGCGCTCGAAGCGATCTCAGCGCGACGGATCGATCAGATATTTCGCGCCGGTGGCCTTTCGCGCGTAGGCCCGTATCTGCTCGGGATCGAGCGCCTCGTCCAATCCGATCGTCGCGCGGTAGCGGCTTGCGAAGGTGGTCGTAATTTCGTCGGCCACGCGCCGGCGCAGCCGCGCGGCGGTCTCGGGGCCGGCGCTCTGTAAGAACGGCCACAGCAGCCAGCCGCCTACGTCCCACGCCATCCCGTAACTGCGGTCGAGTACGAGCGCCGACGTATCGAGCCCACCGTATACGTAAACCCGCTTCTTCACGGCCGTCCCGTAGCGCGAATATTCCGTCGCCTTCCGTAACAGCGCCGACTCCATCGCGACGAGGATCCGATTTACGAGCGTCCCGCCGCCCACGGCATCGAACGCGATCGTCGCCCCCGTCGCCGCGATCGCGTCCGTCAACGCCCCCTCGAACTTCGGATCGCTCTGATCGCAGACATACTCTGCGCCGGCGTCCCGAAGAACCTTCACCGCATCCGCATTGCGCACGACGTTCACGAGCTGCACGCCGTCGGCCCGGCACGCGCGCGCGAGCATCTGACCGAGGTTCGACGCCGCCGCCGTGTGCACGAGCGCATGATGACCCTCGCGCCGCATCGTTTCGATCATCCCAAGCGCGGTCAGCGGATTTACGAACGCCGAGGCGCCTTGCTCGGGCGTCGTTCCGGGCGTAAGAGGAAGTGCATCCGCAGCGCGCACGACCCGGTACGTCGCGTACGACGGCGCACCGAAAATCGCGACCACTCGACCGGCGAGCGACGCCGCATTCGCTCCCGCCGCAACGACGGTGCCCGCGCCTTCGTTGCCCATCGGCAGCGCCCGGCCCACTCGTCCCGCTACCCCGCCCCGCCGGCCTTCCGGAATGTCCGCAACCGTCGAAACGCCGTCACGGCGTAGGGTGCCGAGATCGGCTGGACCGAACAAATTACCCTGATCGGACGGATTGATCGGCGCCGCTTGCATGCGCACGACGATCTCATCGTCGCCAGGAGCCGGCAGCGGCACTTCCGCAATCCGCAGCTCGACCGTCCCTTCGGGTGTAACGGTCGACTGTAACACGCGGGCGTTGGGTGGAGCGTTCATTTTCTGGTCTTAGACACGGGCTCGACGATTGCTGCACGAAAGACAACTCACGTGCCGGAGCGTTTACCACCGTCAGCGGCGCAGGCTCCGCGCGCCGCGGGCCGCGTGCGCACGCGGGTTGATGTACGGCCGGAGCGCTTGCGGCCGGCGAGTTTCCGCCATCCCGTAGATACCCGAACTCGTCGTTGCCGGATAAGAAACCGTGATGTCGGCTTGACCCTTCGCGCCGGTGATCGCCGGCGTTTGTGAGACGCCACTCGCGCTCGCTTCTCCGGGGCCCGCTTCGTACGCCGGATAGTCGGTGCCGATCTCGGTCACCGAGTAGTCGTCGCCGGGGCACAGCGTCGGCTCGGCGCTGCCGCCCGCGGCGGGAATCGGACCGACGCCGTCGGGCAAGGTCGCCGTGGCGGCGGCCGGGCCGGCCGTTTCCAGCACGACCGTGTAGTAGTACGGCGCGCTGTAACCGGTATGACAATCGGTGAACGTCGAGCTCGGGTCTTGGCCCGTATCGACGACGTTGACGAACGTTTCGGTCACGCCCGCGGGAACGGCGAGGGCGAAGCTCGCGCCGCCGGAACCGTCCTCCGTGACGGTCGCCGGAGGCGCGTACGTCGGAAGTAACGCCATCGAAGCAAGCATCGCCGTCGCCGTCAGCGTGCCACTGCCGGTCGTGCTGGTTGGAATCACGTCGCTCAGAACGTAAGGACCCTTCGCCAGCTTCGCCGCGAATGAATTGAAGCCGAGCGTGAACCCGAGGAAGCCACCGGGATACGTACCGGTCTGCACGTTGGTGTACCCGGGCGGCCCGCCGAGGTAGACGGTACTGATGTCGGTTCCCCCCGAACTGAATGCGTCCGTATAGAACGGCTGGGCGTAGGGCGTGAACGATGCAATGCCCGAGAGCGCGTTGTTGTTCGAGTTGAGTGGCTGGATCCCGTACGAGAAAACGCCGCCGATCTGCCCGAACGTGGTCGGCGGCGTGCCGGCCCCGGGCTGGACGGTCTGCGGCGTGCTCGTTATCATCGAGGTACCCGCATCGACGCCCGCGTCGACGGAACTCAGCGGCACGACGAATCCCGCCGGCCCGACGATCTCGGGCGAATTGACGAGCGTGCCCGAATCGCCGTTCGGCTGCCGATAGGTGGCGACCGTGTTGAGGCCCGTGATCGTAATCGGTGCCTGCGCCGCGGCCGTCGTGTCGATGACTTGGTAGTTCGCCGTGCCAACCGCGAACTGAAGCTTGTAAACCAAGGGGTTCACCGATTGGAACGGCGGCTCGATCTTCGAGTTGCCGCTCGTGCATCCGGCGACGGCAACGAGGGCGCCGGCGATCGCGTAGCGCTTCTTCATCCTCATCGTCTTAGATCTTCAGCTCGTAGTAAACCGTGATGTTAAGTGGGGTTTGGACTTCCGGGAACGTGTAGGGTACGTTGCCGCCCTCGTAGGACGGTGTGGCTGCCAAATACGGCAGGTTGTACGGGGCGACGGAATACGGATACGCGTAGCCCTGCAATTTTCCGGTCTGTGGCCCGAGGACCCCGGTTGCGACCGGCTGCAACTCGGTGTTGAGCGCGGGCACGTTGGCAAAGAGCTGATCGAACAGGTTGAAGATTTGCACACCGAAGGTCGAGCGGGTGCCGGGCGGCGCGTATTCGAGGGTGAGGTTCGTCGTGACGTGCCCGGCGGAGAGCAGGCCGCCGGTGTTTCGCGTTTCCGGCGTACCGAGCGTGGAATTGATGTTAGGATCGAACACGGTTCCGGGATTGATCGGGTCGACGAACTGGCCCGGGCTGCTGCCGACGAGCGGGCCCGTTACGTTGGTGAGCGGCAGATTGTACGGAAGGCCGTTGATGTAGGCCGCCGTCGTCAATCCAGGATTGTAGGGGTAGCCGCGGACGTAGGTGATCTGCGGATTGATGCGGATCCCGCCGCGCGTCTTGTCTTGAACGGCGAGCGTCGCTTGGAACGGCGAAAGGTAGCCGACGCGGTAGAGATCGCCGAGCGCGAGCGACGCAGAGGGGATCGTCGGAAAGAAATCCTCCGAGCGCGAGAGCGCCGGCACGTTCGAGAACTTGTTGAGGTACGTCCCCGAGAGCTGGCCCGAGAAACCGTACTGCGCTTCGCGGGTCAGCAAGAACTCGATCCCCGAGGTGTATTCGGAACCGTCGTTGCTGGCCAGCGCCGGTCCGAAGATCGGCGCGTTGTTCGCCGGATTCACACCGATCACGTTCGAGACTTGGTCGACGATGTCGTAGCCACGCGTGTAAAACGGCGTCACTTTCATCTCGACGTTCTGCGGAAACTGATGCGAGTAGCTGAAGTCGAAACTGCTGAATTGTTCGGGCTTGATGGGCTGAACCGGCACGCCCGTGACCGCCTGGTATTCCGAGTAGAGCTGGTCCCCATAGTTGGCGCACGTCTGGTTTTGCTTGAGCCCGCAATAGGTCGCGACGCCGTTGGTGAGCACGTTGTACGAAGGAATGTTGTTGAATTCATCGAGCGAGCTGCGGCTGACCGTATAATCGGCATCGCCGAGCGGCGGAAACTGGGTGCTGCGTGCGAACGAGGCGCGAACCGCATCGTGTTTGGTCAGCTGCAGGGTCGCGGCGAGGCGCGGCTCGATGATCTTGGGATACATGGTATCCTGCGGAATGTCGAGCGGCGAACCGGCGAGTTCGCTTGGGAATTTTGTATCGCTCGCGTCGAGGCGAACGCCGCCCTCGAGTTTGAAGTTCTCACTCGCCTTAAATTGGTCGGTGACGTACGTCGCGTAGTCGGCCCGGTCGAATTCCGCATTCTGATCGTAGAGCGGCAACTGGGCGCCCGGAAGCTCCGCGAGAACGTGGCCGCACGATGTTCCCTTGGCGCCGAGTGCCGCGAGTGCGCCCTGGCAGGACGGGTCGTTCGGCAAAAAGTCTGCGATCTCAAATCCCTGCGAGCCAACGCCGAGAAATTCGAGGCCGGCGGCGAGTGCCGCAAAGCTCTGGCTCTCGTCGGCATAGACGGGCCGGTTGTACTCGAACTTCACGCCCGTCTGGAAGAGATTCTTGCGGTCGAGCTGATCGGTGAAATCCACGGTGAAGCCGTGTTTGAGACTGCCCTGCAATCCGTAGAAATCGTCGGCGGGATCGGGATAGTCGAAGATCGACACGGAGTCGACGCCGTAATACGCGGCGCGCAAATAGGACGACGCGCCGAAATTGTGCGAGAGCTGGATCTTGTAGAGGGTCTGCGGCTGGTACACCGCGTCGTACCCATACGGATTGGTATTCGAGTGCCCCGGCAGCGGTTCGAGGGCGTGTTCCAAATCCGTAGGCGAAATTCCGAGGTACTGCGTCAGCAGCGACGGCAAGCTCGCGACCTGGCTGTAGTACGGGTCTGCCAGAGCGGGTAAGCTCTGGGGAAAGCCGCCGTAGGCTTCGTTGAAGAAGTCGATCTGGTTCTGATAGAGCAACTGCAGTTCGGTGTCTTTGTTGCGCCCGAACTTGTAGATGAAGTTGTCGACCAGGTTGTTCTCGGTGGAGACTCCGGTGCCCAAGAACTCGCCGTTGACCGCGGCGGGCGTTCCGCTCGCGCCGTACTGCGCGCCGTTACGCTGCCCGATGAACGAGAAGTAGTTCGAGATGTGCCCGTCCGGGCTCGCGATGCCGTAGCTGCCCTCGAACTGGTGATAGTACGGAAATGATGCGCCGTCGAGTTCGAGCGATCCGGTCGCAGGATACGTGCCGCGTTTGGCCGTGTAGTTGATCGTGCCGGTGCCGGCGTTCCCGTTGCTCGCGTTACCGGCGCCCGGCGTCAACTGGAAATTGTTGATGCCGTTGACCGAGAGCCCGTTTGTGAACTGATTGGTAAACGAATCGACGATGCTGATCCCCTCGAACTGATAGCCCTCTTCGTTTTCGCGGCCGCCGCGCAGCACGGGATAACCGCTCGAATCCAGGCTCGCCCCCGGCAGCGAGGTCAGCAGGCTCACCTCGTCCGTGTTGTTGTCTTTGCCTTGGATCGTTTGGATTTGCGCATTGCTGACCGTGTACTGATCGGAGGTCTGGCCAGGCTGGAAGGCGCCGGCCGCGGCGCGCGCGGTCGTGGTGGCGATCGTACGCAGCGACTTTTCGAGTTTCTGATCGACCTGGGCCGTACCGTCGGGGAACACGTTGATGCCGGTGACCGCAACCGGCTGATAGCCCTGTTGCTCGAAGGCGATCGTGTATGCATCCGGGATGAGCCCCGTAAAAGAGTAGAAGCCCTTCGAATCGGTCGTCGCTTTCGCGCGTGTCGAAGGCGAAACGGCGCTGACGGTCACGCCGGCGACCGCGGCGCCTGTCGCCTTGTCGGTCACGGTGCCGGTGACGTTACCGGTGGTTCCGGCGGCGGAAGCGATGCCTGCGGCGTTCACTGCAAACAAGAGCGCGATCGCGAGCGCGATCAGGGAACGCCGAAACACGCGAGTGATGCGTAAGAATGACAACGTCGCTTCCTCCAGGTATGAAGAAACATTCGGTGACAAAGCTGCCTCTGAAGCCCGGACCGTGTGTCGAGTATACCACTTAGCTTGTAAAATGCAACTGCACTGCAGCAACAGCAAATTTGCTATACTAACACCGTGAGTACACGGGTATACGGGCAGTACTGCGGCTTCGCGCGAGCTCTCGAAGCTGTCGGCGACCGCTGGGCGCTCCTGATCGTGCGCAACCTGCTTATTTCTGCCGAGCGCTTTACCGATTTACGGCGGGGGCTTCCGGGCATTCCCACCAACATTTTGGCGAGCCGGCTTAAAGAGCTGGAGGAGTCCGGTATCGTTCGGCGTCGCGTCCTGCCGAGGCCTGAGCGCGCCATCGTCTACGAGCTCACCGAGTACGGAGGCGAACTCGAGGACGCGATCATCCATTTGGGCCGTTGGGGGGCAAAATCGCTGGGCGCTCCGCGCCCACATGAGGTATTGACCGCGGAATCGCTCATCACGGCGCTCCGCTCGACGTTTCGAGCGGAGGCGGCTCTCAACGTACGCGCCGGCTACGAACTGCGCTGCGGCCCCGTCGTCCTCCACGCGCGCGTCGACAAGGGGACGGTTGAAGTCGCCGAAGGCCCTCTGCCCGATGCCGACCTCGTCATCGAATCCGGTCCCGGTATCCGAGAGCTGATGGCGGGTGAAGTCAGTCCGGCCGATGCGATCAAACATGGAATGGTTCACCTCGCCGGTGACCGCAGTCTGTTGAAACGCTTCGTAGAAATCTTCCACATCGATTCGATGCCCCCGAGCCATTCGCCGCAGGGTTAGAGTCCGTCGCCGGAGTCCGCCGTGGCGTACTCCGACATTGTCGCTAAGATATCCGTACTCGGACTGCACGTTGCACAGGGAGCCGGTCTCCGACGCGCTGGTCTTGTTCGGCGCAACGGTCGCTTTTGCGCGTGCGAACATCTGCTCCCGGGTTGCACCGGCGAATCGGGACAGCACTACGTTCCCGAATACAGTGGCGCGGGCGTCCCGTCGGACCAGTGCGCGACAGGAATGAAGA
>Ga0302326_10025070_pt1 | contig 12100 bp, 9 predicted proteins | sample Palsa_T0_3_FD_202264 | JGI IMG/M metagenome (GOLD analysis project Ga0302326, IMG submission 202264) | Peat permafrost microbial communities from Stordalen Mire near Abisko, Sweden - Palsa_T0_3 | ecosystem: Environmental > Terrestrial > Soil > Palsa > Peat permafrost | place: Sweden: Abisko...
TCTCGTACGCGTCACTCGATCCGCATTTTCGACCGCCGGCCGTGCCTTTCACGCCGCGCTGCGCAAGGCTCGGCGGATATTTCGACTCCGGCCTGCTGCCGGAGGCGCGTCGCGCGGTGGACACGGTCTGCGCGGCGCTCGGCGCAACGACGGTCATCGAACTCGCGCACGCGCGTGAAGCGCGCGAAGCGGCCTTCCTAATCACGGCCGCCGAGGGCGGCGCCCTGCATCTCGACCGCTTGCGGTCGCGCGCCGGCGAGTACGATCCCGCCACGCGCGACCGCCTGATCGCGGGTGCGCTGACGCCGTCGGCATGGTATCTCCGCGCCCAGCGATTCGCGGCCGTCTTTCGGGCGGAGATGGCGCGCACGTTCGCGACGCACGACGTGCTGATCGCCCCCGTCACGCCGTATCCCGCGACGCTGATCGGTCAAAAGACGATCGAGATCGACGGGCTCTCGACGGAGATCCGTCCCAACCTCGGCATCTTCACCCAGCCGATTACGCTTGCCGGCTGCCCGGTCGTGAGCGTGCCGGTCGTCGTGCGCGGCGCGCTGCCGCTGGGCGTGCAGCTCATCGGCCCCGCCGGCAGCGAGAGCCTGCTCCTCGCGGTTGCCGAGCAGCTCGAAGCACATGGCGCCGTGGGCGCCGGCGCCGTGCCGGTCGTCGCTTGAACGATCTGCAAACGCTCGCCCAGGCGTACGCCGGCGGTGCGAATCCCAGCGACGTTCTCGCCTCGACCGTCGCCGCACTCGACGACGACGACCCGGTCTGGATCACGCGCGTCCCGGCCAAGGAAGTCGTCACCTGGGCGCGGAGCCTCGATCGCACGACGCGCGCCGAACGTGAAGCGATGCCGCTCTTCGGTGTGCCGTTCGCGGTGAAGGACAATATTGACGTCGCCGGCTTGCCGACCACCGCGGCATGCCCCGAATTCAGCTACGTCCCCGACCGTTCGGCGACGGTCGTGGAGCGCTTGGAAGCGGCCGGCGCGATCCTCATCGGCAAGACGAATCTCGATCAATTTGCGACCGGATTGGTTGGAACGCGTTCGCCGTACGGCGTTCCGCGCAACCCGTTCGACGCACGCTACATCCCGGGCGGGTCGAGTTCGGGGTCGGCGGTCGCCGTCGCGCGCGGCTTGGTCTCGTTTGCGCTCGGCACCGACACGGCGGGCTCGGGTCGTATCCCCGCCGGATTCACCGGGACGGTCGGGCTCAAGCCGACCTTCGGCATCATCAGCGCTGCCGGCGTCGTCCCCGCTTGCCGTTCGCTCGATTGTGTTTCCATCTTCGCGCGCAGCGTCGATGATGCCGAGACCGTGCTCGACGTCGCGGCTGCGCCCGACCCGGCCGACGCCTTTTCACGCGCGCGCCCGGAGAACGGCGCGACGATCCCGGCGCGGTTTCGGTTTGCGGTGCCGCGGATCGACCAGCGGGCCTTCTGCGGCGACGCGGAGGCGCAGAGCAGTTTCGACGATGCGCTCGAGCGGCTGGAACAGCTCGGTGGTGAGGCGGTCGAGGTCGACCTCGCGCCCTGTTTTGCGGCCGCGGACCTGCTGTACAACGGCGCGTACGTGGCCGAACGGACCGCCGCGTTCGGCGATTTCGCCGCGGCGCATCCCGGTGCTCTGCTGGAAGTGACACGCACGATCGTCGACAGCGGCCGGCGCTTCAGCGCCGTCGATGCCTTTCGCGCGCAGTATCGCATCCGCGAGCTGCGCGCGCAGGCGATGCCGGGAATATTCGGGCGCGCACCGTTCTTGGTCGTGCCGACGGCGCCGACGATCTACACGCTCGACCAGGTCGCGGCCGAACCGTTCGCGCTGAACGCGACGCTCGGGACCTACACGAACTTCGTCAACTTCTTCGACCTGTGCGCGCTGGCCATCCCATCGGGCCGTTATCGCAACGGCATCCCCATCGGCATCACGTTGATTGCTCCGGCATTCGCGGACGCAACGTTGGCCGAGTTCGCGCGGCGCCTGCCCACGGCCGGGAACGCGCTGAGCGCGTCAGGCCAGCGCGGCCGCCTCGACGGCAATGTCCGGAGCAATCGCATCGAGTAACGTTCGTTTGAGCACATTGAACTCAACCGAAGCAATATCGCGCGGACGGGCCAGCTCGACCGGGATCTCGAGTTTGAGCCGGCCGGGGTGCGGGCTGAGCACCACCACCCGGTCGGCAAGGTAGACCGCCTCGTCGACGCTGTGGGTGATGAACAGAATCGTCTTGCGCGCCTTTTCCCAGATCTGCAGCAAGCTCTCTTGCAGGCCGTTGCGCGTGATCGCGTCCAGCGCACCGAAGGGCTCGTCCATGAGGATGACGGCCGGATCATTGGCGAGCACGCGCGCGATGGCGACGCGCTGCTTCATCCCGCCCGAGAGCTCGTGCGGAAAGCGGTCGCGAAACTTCTGCAAGCCCACCATGTCGAGATAGCGTTCCGTCAGCTCGGCGACCTGGGCTTTGGGAAGCCCGGCCTGGCGCGGTCCATACGCGATGTTCTGCGCGACGCTCAGCCACGGAAAGAGGGCGTAATCCTGGAAGACCATGCCGCGGTCGGGGCCGGGACCGGCGGGCGTCTTGCCCATCACCTGGAGTTCGCCGGTTGTCAGGGTTTCGAAACCGGCGACGATCCGCAGCAGCGTGCTCTTCCCGCAGCCGCTGGCGCCGATGATGCAGATGAACTCGCCCTGGGCGATGTTCAGATTGATGTTGCTCAGCGCGTGCGTTTCGGTGAACGTGCCGTCGCGGCTCTGCGAGCGATAGGTCTTGTCGAGCCGCGTGGTGGTAACCGCGGGCGCCGCTTCAGCGAGCACTCGGGTTCCACCACAGGGCGCGCCGCCCGATCAGCATGACGATCCGGTCGCTCAAGAAGCCGAGGATCCCAATGTAGATCATCCCGCTGATCACGAGATCGGTGCGGCTGAGCTGCCGGGCGTCCATGATGTTCGCGCCCAGACCGGTCGGAACGCCGGTCATTTCACCGACGACCAGCAGTACCCACGCGAGCCCCAAGCCGATGCGGATCCCGGTGAAGATGGATGGCGACGCGGCCGGCAAGATGACGCGCGCAAAGATCGCCGCCTTCGGCGTGCCGAGCATCTCCGCGGCTTCAATCAATCGGGGTTCGACCAGACGCACGCCGTCGACCGTATTGAGCAGCATGGGGAAGAATGTCCCGAGCGCGATCAGCGCGATCGTCGCTGGTGGACCGAGGCCGAACAGAATCATCGTCAGCGGGAGCCACGCCGTCACGGGTATCGGGCGCAGGAACTGCAGTGTGGGGTCGATTAGACGGCGGCAGACCAGCACGCGCCCAAGAATGAGGCCCAGCGGAATCGCGATGACCATCGCAACGAAGAAGCCGCCGAACACCCGGCTGATGCTGGCCATCGCATTGGTCGCGAAGGTGCCGCTATACGCGTCGTTTCGGATCCCGCCGAAAGCGTAATCCCAGGCCGTCAACACGACGGTCGACGGCGGCGGGATAAGAGAGAATGATTTTCCGACGGTGGCGAGCTGCCAGGCGGCGATGAGCACGATCGGGAGCGCCAGGGAATAGACCCAACCGGGAACCGCCATCGCGCGCATCCGCTCGACGCGCGCGGGCGCAAGCTCCGTCGCGGTAGCTGATCCCGATGCGGTGTCCACCTCCGGACTGTTTGCGACCGGCGCCGGATCGGCGTCCGCCAAACCGTACGCAGGGCAACTCCCCGATTGGACAAAGAGCGCGCACCGCCGCCCCGCGGCTGGACGCTAAACGGTTGCGATCGGGGTGACGGGCGAGCCGACGTGGCCGGGCAGGCGCAGCGGCGGCGCGGTCAGGAAGAATCGGGTGCGGGCGTTCGTTCGCAGCCACTCGGCAAGCTCGGAGAGGTACCACATCTCGCCGAGATTAATGCCGAGTTTGAACAGGCACAAGTCGTGCAGCGGCAAGTAGGGCGCACCCGGACCGCCGGCTTTGGGTGGGAACGCTTCGACGGCGATGTTGTCGGCGACGATCGCGGCAATACCGCTCTGCGCGATCCAGTTGAGCAGCGCGGGGTCGCGTCCGTCGAGTCCGGCGCTGGAATTGTGGATCACGGCCTTGTCAGGTACGCCGTGCATGCCGTCGACCAGCTTCGCCCAACCCGTGTGCACGGTGAGGACGTCGCCCGGTTCGATTACGACATGCTGCTCGCGCATCACCTCGTCGAGCATCGCTGCGGTAATCGCGACCTTCGCATCACCGTATTTTCGATGCAGATCGACCAGCACGCCGCGTCCCTGCAGCCCCAGCGTTGCCATGCCGTCGACATCCGGTCCCGGATAGTGCCCGTTGTAATACACGACCTCGGCGTTACCGTCGCCATCGGCGTCGAAGTGCGCGCCGATGTGCCCCAGCGCATCCCACTGCGTCGAGTACTGTGTCCACAGCGTCACCAGGTCGTCGTTCACCACCCCCGCCGCGCCGTCGACCGCGCGTGAGAGGGGGAAGTCACGGGTCGGATAGCCTTTGCGTTCGACGTCTTGACGCTCGGGCGGATGACGGAACGGGAACACCACGTTGCCGCCCGGATAGTCGAGCCGTAAGCTCAAGCAGAAACGCCGGCCGGTCTGGATCTCGGCCGCGGCGCGAACGACGCGCTCCGAGGTCAGCTCGTTGAGCCGCCCGAGGCGATCGTCGTCGCCGTAATCGCCCCAATTCGCCTCCGGCGGACGATGTTTCATCAGCAGCTCCTCGTGATTCGGGTGTTGCCGGAAGGAATACCATCAGCGGCCACAGCTCGGCCTTCTTTCACCGCGCGCGGCGTTCTCCAAGGCGGCGCGCGCCTTTGCGCGGTCGAAATGGAGCGTCCAGTCGAGAGGTGTGCCGTCCCAGAGCGTATCGCGCTGGTCGAGCCGCGCACCGCGGTCAAGGAGGAGTTCGATCATTCCGATATCATCGTCTTGCGCCGCCTGATGTAAGGCCGTCATGTGCGTGTGCACGGGCAAGCGCGCATCGACATCGACCCCCGCGTCAAGCGTCAGCCGTGCGATCTCCCGGTGCCCATTGATGACCGCGAGGCCGAACGCCGTTTGCACCTCGGCTGGATTTGCAGCGCTCAAGGCAGTGCGAAGCTCGTCTTCTGCGCCCAACGCCGCCGCGATCGGAGCCGTCATCGGGTGTCCGGCCGCAATCAGCGCGCGGAGGGGGTCGAGCACGCGGTACGCGGCAGCCATGGCGATCGCACCTGGCGTCGGCCGCGCGCCGGCCCGCAACAGCACGGTCATGAGCGGGAGTTGCAGTCCTTGTTCCTGCGCCGCGCCGCTCGTCATCGTGAGCTCGAGCGCGTAATCGAGATCGGCCTGCTCGACGCCACGGTCGATCATCACTTGCGCCACGTCCGGCATCGTTCGGGGCATCCGCTCGATCAGGGTCGGGTTGTTCGCGACGAACCAGAAGAGCTTCGGATCGGTGAAGTATCCGCGCCGCGTGGTCCGGCGGTACACGTCGGGCCCCATGATGCGCTCGCGCAACAGACGCGGCTCGGCATCGAGCAGTAGCGCCAACGTGCGTCCGTCGCCGGCGTGGATCGCGTCGACCGCCCGCCGAAATGAAGGATCCGCGATGCGGGTTCGGTCGAGCAGCGCTACGATCGCGGATCGCTCCCGAGCCCGGCTGCCGCGTGCGACCTCGAGCGCCGTGCGCCCTTTGCGATCGGTTTCCCACTCTAGCGCTCCGCCTTCAAGGAGCGCCTCGACGAGCGCCGCCGGCCCGTGACGAGCGGCGGCGTGCAGCGGCGTCTCGCGCCCGTCACCGCGACGCGGGTTTATGCCCGCGGCGAGCAGGCCGCGCACCGCTTCGACATCGCCCGCGCGGATGGCGGCAAACAGCGGTGAGGGTGGTGATGCGATCTCGCCTCGCTCGTGCGAAACATGCCGCATGAGGTCGGGCCAAGCGCGAAATCCGTAGTCCTTGGCCAACCGATGCTGGGCATCGGCAAGCGCGACCTTGCGCTCGCGTGCGAGACGCTTGGCCTGTTTGCGCAAATGTTCGCGCGAGGGGCGCGCGGGAAGTTCGGGCACGATCGTCCTCTCCTTCGAATCGCCCGACGTCCGCTGCACGGGCAGGAAAGGTCGAATCGGCCAGAGGCAGATCCCGGTGGGCTAGGCCCTCTCCGCGGACAGGTGGCCGCCGTATCGGCCGCGGCTTTTTTTCGAATACGGCGTCCCTCATCCTGGCATGCGCCGCGACTTCTTCGGACGGATGGGGATTGGATGAAAAGCGGACCGTATGGCGGCAAAGCAGGGCTCTGGCGGCGAAGCCCGGCGGGTGTCCTTCCGCCTGATTCTGGCCGGCTGTGCTTTGCTGCTCACGACCGCGGCCGTGGTTCCCGCGCCGCGCGACGGGGTGTATTCCGGCACGGCGCGGGTTGACAACCACGCGGTGCGGTATGTCTCGATTCCTCTCGACGCCGTGCGCATCAAAGTCGCGCTCGCACAGGGGCGAGCGGGCCAAATCGAGTCACTGGACGGCATTGCGCGGCGTTACGGTGCCTTGGCCGCGATCAACGGCGGCGACTACGATGCCTACGGAGCACGTCGCTTTCGCAACGCGAATCATACGCTGATTTCGGGCGGAGTGTTCGCCTTCAAGGGCGACATCGGCGACGTGCTGTGGTTCGACGCCGAAAACAATGCACGAATCGATCGCTTCCCGTTGCGCATCGCCGGCTCGCTCGACGGCGAGTGGACCTGGCCCAACAACTGGTACGCGTACTGGATCAACCGGGCGCCGGTCGGCGACGCCGAAACCGTCTCGATCTTCACGCCGGACTGGGGCGAGCGCACTGCGCTCGACGGCGGTACGCAGATTCAGGTCACGAGCGGCGTCGTCACGGCCATCTCCGAGGGCTCGACCGCGATCCCACGCGACGGTTTCGTCATCTACGTCCGCGGCGAGCGCGCGATGCGCGCGCATTTTGCGGTGGGCCGGCGCGTGGCCTATCGGGTCGACCGCGCCGACGGCCTGCCGCTCGGAGCCTTCGCCGGCGCGCGCGAGGCGATCGGCTGCGGGCCGCGGCTCGTCACCGACGGTCTGATCACCGTCGATCCCGCGGCGGAAGGCTTTCGCGACCCGAAGATTCTCTTTGCATCTGCCGAGCGCAGCGCCGTCGGCCTCACCGGCGATGGCCGGATGCTGTTCGTCGCCACGTCGGGGACGATTCGCGAGCTGGCCTACGTGATGCGCGACCTCGGTGCCCGCGATGCGATGGCCTTCGACGGCGGGGCCTCGACCGGCATCTGGTATCGCGGGCGTTCGCTGGTAACGCCCGGGCGCTTGATCAACAACGCGCTGCTGGTCACCGCGAAATCAGGTCCCTGAGCCGCGGTTCCTCTCGCTTCAGCCGGCCTTCGTCATTCAGTCGTCGAGCCGCAGCAGCACGGCGCCGCCGATATCGCCGGCGGCACATCCGGTGAAAAGACCGACGCCGCCGCCGCGATGCTCGAGCGCGAGAGCCAACTCGCCGATCGATCGCATCCCGGTCGGACCTTGCGGGTGGCCGAAGACCAAACTGCAGCCGTACCGGTTCATCTTTTCGAGTGGGTAGCCGGTCGCGCGTGCGAAGAAGGCGTCGTTCACCGCGAACGGGTTGTGCGTGGTCACGACCTCGACATCGTCGAGTGCAAGTCCCGCCTCCTCGAGGGCGAGCCGCGCCGCTGCTACCGGCGCTTTGGGCATGCGTGCCTTTTCGGTGCGCACGAACGCGCATGCCAGCACCCGCAGCACGCCGGGCCGCCGGCCCCAGGCGCGAGCGGTCGATTCGTCGCACAGCACGAGACCGGCCGTGCCGTCCGCCGGGTGCGTCTGCGCGCCGAACGAGACGCGGCCGCCTTCCTGCGCCGGCCGCAGCTCCGCCAGCGCCTCGCGGCTCGTCGGCCGAATGCCGCTGTCGGCCCGCAGCGAAATCACCCGTTTGCCGAGCGCGAACTCAACCGGAACCACCGCGCCCGCGAGCGCACCGTGCTCGATCGCGTCCGCATATTGGGCGTGACGCAGCGCGGCGACATCGTCGATCTCCTCGCGGGAAATCGATTCCTCGCGCGCCACGAACTCGGCGGTTTCAAGCATCGAATGTCCCGCCCACGGATCGCGGCGGAAATTATCGAGCACCCAATGCTCCGTCCGCGGCGCGCCGCCCGACGCTCCGGGCTCGGGGTAAATCAAAAGCGGGCCGTTGCTGGTGCGATCGGTCGTGACGACGAGCACCGGCCGGCGCTCGCCGAGCTCGACGGCGGCGGCGGCTGCGGCGACGCACGCAGCCGACGTCGCGCATGCCTGCGCGATGGCGGGACCGCCGATTCCGGGTGCGCCCAACCGGGCCGCGACGGTTGGTGCACCGTAGAACGAAAACGGCTGCGGGATCGTCATCCCGAGCACGATGCTCCCGAACGCGCTCGGGTCGATCGAGCGTTCGTTGAGGGCGCGACCGCCGACGTCGACGGCGAGGTCCAGACTGGAAATCTCCGCCAGCGCCCCCTGCCAACGGGCGAACGGCGAAAACCAGGGCGACCCGACCGGGATATAGGCACGTTCGAATCTCATTGCTGGGCGCCCCCAACGCGAATGACGTCCGCCGGCGGCGGCTCGGCAAACAGGCGCCGCACCGACTCCGGGCGCCGTTCCAGAACCTTGCGCTGATTCACCGAGCCTTTGTCGGTAATCTCTCCGTCAGCGGGCGAGAGCGGATCGGACTCGAGCCGAGCGCGCGCAATGCGCTGCGAGGAACCGCCCGCGGCGGCATTATATTCTTCGAGCAGGCCGGCGACGGCGCCGCGCAGCTCGCTCTCATCGGCGAATTGCGCTCGAGCGCGAGCGCCGGCGAACACCAGCAGCCCGATCTCGTCGCGGTTTTCGCCGGCGATGACGACGTCGTCAACCAGCGCGCCGGCCGCAGCGATCACCGCGAGCCTGACCGACCCGGCATCGACCCACGTGCCGCTGCTAAGCTTGAAATTTTCTGCGATCCGGCCATCGAACAAGAGCCCCTGCGTCGGATCCAAACGGTCCGCGAAGCGCACCGCATCCCCGGTGCGATAGAAGCCCTGGTCGTCGAAGGAGCCGGCCGTCAAATCGTCGCGCCGCCAATAGCCCGGCGTGACCAGCGGACCGCGTACACGGACCTCGAGCTTCTGTTCGGCTGGGACGAAGAGCAGCTCGGTGCCGGGACCCGGCAGCCCAATGTCGGCGGGGTCTCGCAGCTGGTAATGCACGGCCGTCGCCATGGGTGCGGTTTCGGTCAGCCCCCAAGAACCCGTCACCGCGACCTCGCCGCCGCCGTACCGCTCCGAGAGCTCGCGCAGCGCGGCCCAGGTCGTGCGCGGAAGCGCCGCGGCGGCGTTGCCGATCAAGCGCAGCCGCGAGAAAAATCTCCTCGCGAAGAGATCGCTCGACGAGAGCGCATCCACCAGCAGCTTGTGGCCGCGCGGTACGTTGAAGTACACGGTCGGAGGGTGTTCGGTGAGCGATTGCACCGAACGCTCGAAGCGGCCCGGCATCGGCCGGCCGTCGTCGATGTACAGGCTCCCGCCGTGGTGGAGGACCATGTTGAAGTTGTGATTGCCGCCGAAGGTGTGATGCCATGGCAGCCAGTCCGTCAACACCAGATCGTGGGTGCCCAAGAAGGGCCAGAGTTGCGCCAGACTCTGCTGATTCGAACACAGCATGCGATGCGTGTTGACGACTCCCTTGGGTTCTCCGGTGGAACCCGACGTGAAGAGGATCTTTGCAACGTGATCCGGAGTTACGGTCGCGTGCGCCGCGTCCACCGCTTCGTTCGCGGCGACCGACGTGAGTTCGGCGATCGTCCGCGCGCTGCGCGGCGGCGTACCACGCTCGATGAGCAGCGGCAACCCTTCGTCGACAGCGGCGAGCGCCTCATGATATGCGTCGGCATCGGCGGCGAAAACGAGCGCCGGGCCAAGCGCATCGAGCACGAATCGGAGCCGCCGCAGATCGCCGTAGAGCGTCGCGTACGCGGGCGAGATCGGACCGACCGGGATGCCGACGTACAGCGCCGCCAACGACACTTTGGCATGCGCGATCGAACCTTCCGAGAGGATCGCGATCGGCGTTTCGCGCGTGAGGCCCATTTCGAGGAATCCCGACGCCAGCCGCCGCACGGCGTCGAGCATCTCCGCATACGTAATGACCTTCCAGCCGTCCCCGGCGCGTTCGGCGAGGAAGATGCGGTCCGGACGCTCGCGCGCCCAACGAACGAGCGGCGCGCCCACGCTCCGCGGATAGGCCTGCAGCTCCTCATCACTCCGCAGGAGCAGCGATCCGTCGGGACGCGCACTGAGCTGGACCGAAGGATGGCCGAAAAACGGTGATTCAACCGTCATGACCGTTGCGAATTGACGCCGGCGCCGGCGGAGTCCCGCCACCACCAGCCCCGAAAGTGAGACCGGGCGCTTCGCGCGAAGCTTCGCCGGCATGCCTTCGGATTCGAACTGGGACGACAAGCTGCTGGCGACGCTGACGGATGAATGGGTCAGCGTCGAAGCGTTGGCTGCGCGCTTCCAGGCGAAGCCCTTTACCGTGCTCGCGCGGCTGAAGGATCTGATGCGGCGCAATCTCGTCGAGCGCAAGATCGTCAAGCACCCGACGAAGCTCTACGCGGGACGGCCGATTCAGCAGGCACAGTTCCGACGCACGCAGCTCGGGCGCAATTCTTAGCCGGCCCGAGGCCACTCAGGTGACGACGAGGGTGACGCGAAGGCCTTTGTGCGGAAGTCGAACGCCTCCGTCCGGCCGATGACGCGGCGCACGGCGGCGGGCGTCTGCGCACGGCGAAGCGCAGCGCATGGCGCCGATTACCCGGGTCCGCGGCCGTCCGGCTCGCGCCGTTAAGACGGAGATAACCTCAGCCGCGATACATATGACGGGATGCCTGCGGTGAAGAAGATCCCGCCTGGAGTCGGCCCGCGCTACCCCCAGCTCGTCGTACTGGTCGGCGCAACCGGCGATCTGTCGCGACGGAAACTGTTGCCGGGACTGTTTTACCTCTCGAGCACCGGCTTTATCCCCGGCTGCCGGATCATCGGCGTGTCGCTGGACGACCTCGACGCCGAGGGTTTTCGCGCGTTCGCACGCGAGGCGGTCGACCAATTCTCAACCCGGAAAATCGATGAGACGGCGTGGTCGACCTTCGCCGCGACTTTGGATTACCTGCCGCTGGCAGCGGGTTCCGAAGCACTGCGCGGAGCGGTTGACTGGGCGGAACAGACGTTGGGGAAAGACAGCCGGCGTCTGCATTACCTCAGCGTTCCCCCGCACGCGGCGCTATCGGCGGTACAAATGCTTGGGCAGGCCGATCTCGTCGAACGGTCGTGCGTCATCATGGAAAAGCCGTTTGGCACGGATCTCGAGAGTGCGGTCGAGTTGAATGCCAAGCTCCACGAAGTGTTCTCCGAAGATCAGATCTTCCGGATCGACCATTTCCTGGGCAAAGAGCCGGCGCAAAACATCCTCGCGTTTCGCTTCGCCAACGGCCTGTTCGAACCGATCTGGAATCGGAACTTCATCGACCACGTGCAGATCGACGTTCCGGAGACGCTCGGTCTGGGCAATCGCGCATCGTTCTACGAAGAGACGGGCGCGTTTCGCGACATGGTCGTGACCCATCTGTTCCAGATCCTCGGGTTCATGGCGATGGAGTCCCCAACGTCGCTCGAACCCGGCCCCATCAGCGAAGAAAAGAACAAAGTCTTTCGGAGCATGCTGCCGATCGACCCCAAAGATGTCGTGCGCGGACAATACATCGGTTACCGCGCCGAGCAGGGCGTCGATCCGGAGTCGGATACCGAGACCTTCGTCGCGCTGAAGTGTTTGGTCGACAACTGGCGCTGGGCCGGAGTGCCGTTCTTTCTGCGCACCGGCAAACGGCTCGCCGAAGGGCAGCGCATCATCTCGATCGCGTTTCGCGAGCCGCCCAAGAGCATGTTTCCGCCCGGCTCCGGCGTAGGTGCGCAGGGCCCCGACCATCTCACCTTTGACTTGGCCGACGCCTCGAAGATGTCGCTGTCGTTCTACGGGAAGCGGCCCGGCCCGGGAATGCGGCTCGACAAACTCA
>Ga0302326_10025072_pt1 | contig 12099 bp, 10 predicted proteins | sample Palsa_T0_3_FD_202264 | JGI IMG/M metagenome (GOLD analysis project Ga0302326, IMG submission 202264) | Peat permafrost microbial communities from Stordalen Mire near Abisko, Sweden - Palsa_T0_3 | ecosystem: Environmental > Terrestrial > Soil > Palsa > Peat permafrost | place: Sweden: Abisko...
GCCACCGTCGACTCGAACCGCTTGTCGATGCCAGTCGCTCGAACCGCCTCCACGGTCGCGGATCGTACGAGCGGGACGCGGCGCTCCTGTCAACGGGTTGTGAATTTCGCGCGCCGTGACTGAATTTCGCCCGCCGTGACTGAATTTCGCGCGCCCGTAACTGTTGGACCCGTGACGGAAATACAGATCGGTAACACCGCATGCGGGGCCTGAACCTAAGCTCTCGCCCGTCACGGCTATCTCGGAGGTTGGCTCATGATAAGTGTGAGTGTCACTCGGCGTCGTCCACGGCGCGCGCGGACCATGATCGTCGCGGTCCTAGCCGCGTGTGTGGCGCTGGTCAGCGGGGCCGCCGCCGCCGTGACGTGGCTCGACCCTTGGGGCAACGAGCAGGTCGGACAGACGTACGCGCAAGGTGTGCTGCTGCCCACGAACCAGTGGATCTCGCCGCTCGGCACGCGAATCGCCGACAACCAGGGCCGGCTGACTTCGAGTTCGATCAGCCCGAACGGGGAGTACCTCGCCGCCTTGGGCTGGAACGAGTTCTCCGGCAACCTGACGATCATCAACCTCCAGACCCAGAAGATCGTGCAGACGACCTGGCTCGGGACCGGCTCCGGATCCGCCGCCGACTACTCTGTCGCGCCGGACGGGCCGTTGTGGTCACCTGACGGCAGCACAATCTGGGTGCCGCAGTCGACCTACCTGCTGAAGTTCAGCTTCGACCAAGCGACCGGGCAGGCGACGCAGACCGACGCGATCGCACTGTGCGGCTACCCGAGCCCCGCCAGCCCGGACTTGAGCTCATCCGAGTGCAACCCCAACTACGGCCCGAGCAACGCGCAGGGGGCGTACCTCCCCTCGGGGACGGCGCTCTCGCCTGACGGCTCAAAGCTGTACGTCGCGCTCAACGGCGCCAACACCCTCGGCGTGATCAACACCGCCACGGACCAGCTCGTTCAGCAGATCCCGGTCGGTAACGCGCCGCGCCAGGTGGTGCTCGCGGATGGCGGCAACGTTGCCTACGTCTCCAATGAGGGCGGCCGGCCGGCGAACCCGCACGATTTCACGAACCTGTCTGACGGCACCCCGATCGTCTCCAGTCCGGTGACTGGCGCCGCGATCACCGGCACAGTCTCAGTCGTCAACCTGGCGACCGGCAAGGAGGAGAAGGAGATTTCCGTCGGCCTGCAGCCGACCGCGCTCTATCAGGACGGCTCGACGCTGTTCGTCGCTAACTCGAACGACGACAGCTTCTCGGTGATCGATGAGAACACGAACAGCGTCACCCAGACCGTCGACACCAACCCGGTGCCCGGAGCGACCGTCGGCAGCTACGCAAACGACATCTCGATGCCGGATCCGCACACGCTGCTGGTCTCGATTGGCCGCGACAACGCGATTGCCGTGTACCACTATCACAACGCCTATCAACCGATCCACTACGAGGGTCTCCTCCCGACCGACTGGTACCCCGTCGAAGTCCAGCCCGATTCGGCGCTCGGGCAGGGCACGATCGTCGTCACCAACGACAAGGGCATCGGCGCGCTCGGTCCCGAGTCGACAATCAACAAGGGGCCGTACACGTCGCCGGGGGCCAGCGCGGCGACCGGTCACAACACCTACGACGACACCGGCAGCGTGACCGTCTTCCAGATGCCGCATTGGAGCCAGATCGCGCAGAACACCCGCACGGTGTTCACAGACAACGCGTGGAACCAGATCGGTCCGATCAACAGCGGTGACTACGACACCGTCCCGAGCGTGATCCCGCGGCACCTCGGCGGTCCCTCGCCGATCAAGCACATCGTCGTGATCATCAAGGAGAATCGCACCTACGACCAGCTGCTCGGTGACCTCGGCGAGGGCAACGGCGATCCGGCGGACGCGCAGTTCGGCGCCGCCGTGACCCCGAACCAGCATGCGCTTGCGCTCCGGTTCGGCGACCTCGACAACTTCTACGACGAGGGCACGTTGTCCGCCGACGGCCACAACTGGCTGGTCCAGGCGGAGGCCAACGACTACGTCGAGAAGGAGTTCGGCGCCTTCTACCGGTCCTACCCGTCCCAGGGCGGCGACGCCCTCGCCTACCAGCGGGACGGGTTCCTCTGGAACGCCGCCGAGAACGCGGGTCTCAGCGTCCAGAACTTCGGCGAGTACATCTACAACCCCTACAGCCTGCCCAGCGACGCCCCCGCCTGGGACACCTGGTACCAGGAGTCGCAGTGGCTGGAGAACGGCGAGGTCGGCACCGCACCGATCTCAGATCCGTGCCAGTACACGAGGGTGCAGTCCGACATCCCGTCATTGCAAGCGATCTCGGATCCGTGCTTCCCGAACTTCCAGCTCTCGATCCCGGACCAGTACAGGGTCGACCAGTGGATGCCGGTGTTCCAGCACGACGAGCAGACGGGTCAGCTGCCGAACCTGTCGTTCATGTGGCTTATGACCGACCACACGACCGGCACCGACGTGCCGGATCCGGTCGCGCAGGTCGCCGACAACGACCTCGCCGTTGGCCGGGTCGTAGACGCGATCTCGCACAGTCGGTTCTGGAGGAGCACGGCGATCTTCATCGTCGAGGACGACACCCAGAACGGCGTCGACCACGTCGACGGCCATCGTGGGCCGGCGTGGGTGATCAGCCCGTACTCCGCGGGCGGGGTCGTCGACCACTACTACTCGCAGATCAACATGGTCAAGACGATCGAGCAGATCCTCGGGATCCAGCCGATGAACCAGGAGGACGAGTCGGCCGAGCCGATGTACGACGCGTTCACGGCGACGCCGAACTTCGCGCCCTACGACGTGCAGCAGAACATCATCCCGCTGAACCTCGGTGCGCCGGGAGGCCCGACGACGTTCACGCCATCGGCGACCGTGAGCGCCGACCTGCGCAAGGCCTACCCGGACACGGCCGTGAGCACCGAGGGCGTCGTCCCCAAGGACATGCGCAAGGTCTACGACGCCTGGGAGGAGTGGGCGAAGGTGCAGGCCGAGCACGGCTCGATGTCGCACGCCGACCGGGAGAAGCCGGCGGAGCTGAATCGGATGGACTGGTACTCGGCACACAGCTGGTCCGTCGCGTATCCGGGCGATCCGAAGATCTACCTGCCCGATCAGGTTCCGGGGCGGAACCTGCCGGCGGCGTTCCTCGGCGACGGCTGAGTGGTACCGCAGCGTAGGGCGCTTGCGGGCGCCGGCCCTCGTGGGCCGGCGCTCGGCATTTCGATCACGCGACGCCGGCCCCGACACCGAGCTGCGGACCCCGGGCGACGAGCTCGCGCGCAGCCTGGGCGATCTCCGCGGCGCCGATGCCGGACTCGTTGACGAGCTGGTCCGGGGTGCCGGAGCCGGGAAGGTGGGTGACGGCGAGCTTCACCACCCGGGGGCGCGCGTCGGTGTCGGCGAAGGCGTCGACGACGGCCGATCCCAGCCCGCCCTCGGGCCAATGGTCCTCGACGGTGACCAGCCTGCCTCCAGTCGCCGTCGACGCCGCGGTCAGCGTCTCGAGGTCGAGCGGCTTCACCGAGTAGAGATCGATCACGCGCGCGGAGATTCCCTCAGCCGCGAGCGTGTCCGCCGCCTTGAGCGCCTCGTGCAGCGTGTAGCCGGCGGCGATCACGGCCACCTGGTCGCTGCCTGACTCGAGTAGCACCTTGGATCCGCCGACTTCGAACGCCTCGTCGGGTCCGTAGATGGTCGGCAGGGCGGCACGAGTCGTGCGCATGTAGGAGATTCCGGGAAGGTCGGCCATGGCATCGACGAGCGCCGCCGTCTGGTTGGGGTCGCTGGGATAGAGGACAGTCGAGCCTCCGAGCGCACGGAACTCGGCCAGATCCTCGAGCGCCATCTGTGACGGGCCGTCCTCGCCGATCGACACGCCCGCGTGGGAGCCCATGATCGCGAGCTTGGCCTGCGAGATGACCGCCATGCGCACGAAGTCATAGGCGCGCGATAGGAATGCCGCGAAGGTCGCGGCGAACGGCGTCCAGTGCCTGACCTGGAAGCCGACGGCCGTCGCCACCATCTGCTGCTCGGCGATGAACATCTCGAAGTAGCGCTCGGGTACCGCTGCGTGGGTGAGCTCCAAGTACGTCGAGTTTCCGACCTCGCCATCGATCGCCACCACGTCGCCGCGTCGCCGGGCGAGGGCGGCGAGCGCGTCGCCGAAGGCGCGGCGGGTCGCGACCGCGTCGCCGTCGAGCTCGTAGCGCGGTCGCGGGGTCGACGGGTCGGTTTCGAAGCGATGCGGAGTCCCTGTCGCTTGGGGCCTCTGGACCTCAATCGGCACTGGCGGGACGTCGCCGAGCTCGTGGATGGCCTTCTCAGGATCCTTGAGCGGCTGGCCGTGCTTGCCCTCGACGTTGTCGGTTTCGGTCGCCCCGCTGCCCTTGTGGGTCCTCGCGACGATCATCGTGGGACGCCCGGTCGTGGACTCGGCGTCGCTGAGCGCGCTCTCGATCGCGTCGATGTCGTGGCCGTCGATCTCGATCGTGTGCCATCCACTCGCGCGCGCACGGCCCGCGTAGGAGTCGAGGTCCCACTGGTGCATCGTCGGCCCGCGTTGCCCGAGCCGGTTGACGTCGACGATCGCGGTCAGGTTCTCCAGGCCGAGGTAGCCGGCGTGGTCGACCGCCTCCCAGATCGAGCCCTCGGCCATCTCAGAGTCCCCGCAGAGGACCCATACCCGATAGGACAGCCGGTCAAGGTCGCGGCCGGCCAGCGCCACGCCAACACCAATTGGCAAACCCTGCCCGAGCGAGCCCGTGGCGACGTCGACCCATGGCAGCTCGGGGGTGGGGTGGCCCTGTAGCCGCGAGCCGAGCTTGCGGTAGGTGAGGAACTCCTCCTCGGTTATCGCTCCGGCCGCGAGGAACATCGAGTAGAGCAGCGGGGATGCGTGGCCCTTGGAGAAGATCAGATGATCGTTGTTGGGGTTCTCGGGCGCGTCGAAGTCGTAGCGCAGATGCCGGGCCATGAGGACGGCCATGAGGTCGGCAGCCGACATCGAAGAGGTGGGGTGCCCCGAGTTCGCCTCGGCCGCTACGCGGATCGAGTCGATCCGCAGCCTCAGCCCCAACCTGCGGACGGTTTCGTCATCGATCATCGCAGCACTCCAGTTTTCGGCGGTCACACTGGCAGAACGGGTCCATCCCATCTTAGGCCGGGAGCATGGCTAGCTCCAGACGGTCCGGACCTGCTCAGCGACAGCTGCCGCCTGCGCGTAGCCGGCCTGAGCGGCGCCCCGTCGTGCCGCCGGGTCAAGCACGTTGTTACCGATCGCCGCGCGCGAGGCCGGATCCGGAACGACCAGGATCGAGGAGACCGCGAGCTCGTCAAGCTGCTGCTGCGGACCCTTGATCGGACCTACCGCTCTCGCCACCGGGGCCAACACGACGATCTTCGCGCACCCACGGGCGAGATCAGCGTTCGTGCTGCTCCGAAACCCGCCATCGATGTAGGTTCGGTCGCCGATCGGGATCGGGGGATACACACGCGGGACCGCGCAGCTCGCCGCCACCGCATCGACAAGCGGTACGCCGTCCGCGCGGGTGATCACGCGGAACTCACCCGAGCGTGCATCGACGACCGTGACTCGGAGGTCGCGCTCAGGCCACTCCGTCGATGGCAGCCTCGACCTGATCACCGCGAGCCGTTGATCGACAGTCAGGACCCGTCCAGCGCGGGCGGCCTTCATTGAGATCGCTCCGACCCGGCGGCCAAATCTGGTCAGGTCACCGCGCGCACGAAGCAGCGCCGCCAGATAGACGAGCATCTCTCGCGGGCCGAGGCGCGCAGGCAGCTCGCTCGACGGAGGCTCCAGTTGCCGCAGGTAGAGAGCTTCGAGGGGCGTCGAGCTCGTGATCTGAGCACCGACGACAGACCCGGCAGAAGTGCCGATGATCACATCCGCGCTGAGCAGATCAACCTTCGCCGCTGCCAAGCCGGCGAGCAGGCCAAGCTCCCACGCAATGCCCGTGATCCCGCCACCCCCGAGCACAAGTCCCGACTGGCCGTCTGCCCGCATGCCCCGACTCTAGAGCGGGCCTCGGCCCGCCGCTCACAGGCGCTCTGAATCGGGGTCCGGACGAAGACGAGATTCGCTAGGGTCGACGCGCTTGCTCCGAGCAGGCGTAGCTAGACACGCGAAAGGTCTGACATGGCAATTGAGTCCAGCGGGTCCGCGGCGAGCTTCGCAGCGATTGGCAGTGGCGTAATTAGTTTCCTCGGCGCGCCACACGTCGTGCCGGGCGAGGTGGCGCGCGCCGGCGCGCGCGCCGCCTTCCTGGGCTTTCCGTGCGAGAGCGGTAACGCTGCGATCGAGCGCCCTGGATCGTCGGCCGGCCCACGCGGGTTACGGATCGCGTCGAACATGTGCTTCCCGTGGTCGTTTGAGTGGGACGTCGACCTTTTCGATGCGTATGGTCTCGTTGACTGCGGGGATGCGCCGATTGCGATCGGGAACATCAACCGCACCCACGAACTGGTCCAAGCCGAGATCGGGAAGCTGCTGAGCGCGGGTGCGATCCCGATCACCGTCGGTGGTGACCACTCGTTGTGCATTCCCGGGGCGCGTGCTCTGAGTGCGCACCTTGGGCCGGAGGCCAAGATGGGTTATCTCCAGATCGACGCGCACATGGACGCCGGTCCAGACATCGGCGGAGAGCTGCAGACCAACTGCAGTGGCCTTATCCGCGCCTACGAGCTTCCGAATCTGTCCGCGAAGAATATGGCGGTCGTCGGCGTTCGCGGGACGATCAACGTTCCGGCATGGTGGGAAGCAGTGAAGGAACGGGACATCCCGATCTACCCAATGAGCATGGTCCGGGCACGCGGCATGGAAGTAGTTTTGCCCGAGGTGCTGGATCACGTCTGGGATGGCGTAGACGGCGTCTACGTGACCTTCGATACCGATTCCATCGACGCGGCGTTCGCCCCCGGCACGACTGGACCGGAGCCGGGCGGGTTCACCAGCGCCGAGATCATGCGGATCGGGGGACTGATCGGCGAAAGAGGCCTCGCCGCCGTCGACAACGTCGAGCTCTGCCCCGGATACGACCCAGCCGGGGTGACCGCCCGGCTTGTCTGGGAGGTACTGTCACAAATGCTGTACGCCCACGCCAAGCGACACCTTTAGTGGGCGCAAGTGTGACGCGCCCGGGCCATTCCAGATAGCGTTTCGAGAATGGCCGACGAGGGCGCGAAGGACGGGAAGCCAGCCGCGAAGGCAGACCACAAGCCGCCCGCCGGAGCGGAGACGGCCGCCGCCTGGACGGCGGCGGGCGGGTCGATCGACTACACCGCCAGCGCGAAGTGGATCGTCCTGCGCAGGAAGGAGAAGCCGGCGGCGGAGATCTTCTCCGTCTCCTACGTCGCGGACCGCGATGGCGATCGTCCTGTGACGTTCGTCTTCAACGGCGGCCCGGGCGCGTCGTCGGCCTACCTTCACATCGGCGCGGTCGGACCGGTGCGGGTGGCGTTTCCGCCCGATGGAACGCTGCCGCGGTTGCCGCCTCGGCTCGTCTCGAACGAGGACTCGTGGCTCGCCTTCACCGATCTCGTTTTCGTCGATCCGGTGGGCACCGGCTTCAGCCGCGTCATCGAGGACGACAGCCACGACAGCGAGGAGAGGAAGAAGCCGGAGAGTGGCGGCGAGGGCGACGCGCGGGAATACTTCGGCTACAAGCGCGATCTCGAGTCGCTGTGCGAATTCATGGGCCGGTGGCTCTCCGGCCACGGCCGGTGGGGCTCTCCGGTGTTCATCGCGGGCGAGAGCTATGGCGGATACCGTGTCGGCCGGCTTGTGCGCATGTTGCAGGAGTCGGCGGGTATCGGGCTCAGCGGCGCGGTGCTCATCTCCCCGGCGCTTGAGCTCGCATCGCTCTCGCCGACCGATTACGACGTACTCGGATGGGTCGACCTCGTGCCGACGATGGCGATCGCCGCCGTGCACCACGGGCGCTCGCGGGCGTTCGCGGCGAGCACGCCGCCCGAGGACGTGCTCGAAGAGGCGGAGCGGTTCGCCACCGGCGACTACGGCACCCTCCTCACGCGTGGCGCGTCGATGCCGGCGACCGAACGCGACCGGATTCTCAACCGTCTCGCCGACCTCGTCGGCCTCCCCGTCGAGAAAGTCGCGCGCGCTGAGGGCCGCATCACCGTCGGGATGTTCACGCGCGAATTGCTCCGCGACGAGCGGAAGGTGCTCGGGCGGTACGACGCGACGATCACAGCCGTCGATCCGTTCCCCGATCGGGAGGCGTTCGCCGGTCCCGATCCGACCCTCGCCGGCATCGGTCCCGCGTACACGACGGCGATCAACCGGCAGCTCCGATCGGAGATCGGCGTCGACACCGATCGCGAGTACGTCGTGCTGAGCTACGAGGTAAACGAGCTGTGGCGTAACGACGCGCCGCAGCACTTCTTCACGCCGCCAGATGGCGCCACTGACGACTTCCGCTACGGCATGTCGCTCAACCCGCACATGAAGGCGTTCATCACACACGGACGCTACGACCTCGTAACGCCTTACTACGCGAGCGACCGGCTGCGGAACCTCATGCGGCTCGACTCGGAGATGGCAAGTCGGCTGACCGTCCGCCATTTCCGCGGCGGGCACATGTTCTACACCTGGGAGGAAAGCCGGCGCGAGTTCACCGAGGCGATCGCCTCATTTGTCGCCGACGCTGTCGCGACGGCGTAGCGGTTCGCCCGATGGACCTGGAGATCGTGTCATGGAGTTTGCTGAGGTCGCTGGCGGCTGCCGGCACTGCGGTCGCCATGTTTGCGTTCGTTGCGCAGTCATCGGCTGCACCGAGCGGTGTTGCGCCGAATGGCTTGGCGTATTCGACGGCAAGCAACCATGTGATCCAGCCCCAGCCGGCAGCCCACCGTTGTCGCGCTAGAGGTCACGGGCTGTACTCGTTCCCGGATCCGCGATGTACTCCGGGAGCGCTCAACCCCGATGTGACGCAGGCGACGATCCGGCAGACCATCTGCCGGTCAGGATGGACTGAGAACGTGAGGCCGCCGGAGTCGATCACGGAGCCTGAGAAATACGCGAGCCTCGCGGCGTACGGCGACACAGGGTCGGCGTCGGGCTACGAGTACGACCATTTCGTGCCGCTGGAGTTGGGCGGCGCAACGAACGATCCCGGCAACCTGTGGCCCGAGCCGGGCGCGTCACCGAACCCCAAGGACAAGGTCGAGGACTACCTCAACCGCGAGGTGTGTGACGGCAAAATGACCCTGTCGCGAGCGCAGCGTCTGATCGTCACGAACTGGGTCAAGCTTTACCGAGAGATCACCAAGCCCAAAGCGACTACGCCGCCAGGGTCGACGTCGGCGTACTGCAGTGCGTCTGCCCAGTGGAACAGGACGTACGACAACTGGGACGTCTACGTCAGTTCCAACCAGCCGGACACCGATGCGACTGTTACCGGCGACGGGAAGACGGCTAACTACTACACGAACAGCTCTGGCTACGCCGACGTGTACTTCTACGCGGGCGAGACGGCTGTCGGCGACCAGGTCACCGTGAAGGTCGGCCCAGCGACCTGTTACGCGACGCTCTAGACTGAACAGTCACGCCGACGAAGGGATCTTGGTGGAAGGAGCGCATATGCGGAGCAGAGCCGGCTGTGTCGGTTTGGCTACGCGGCGGTCTTGGTTCGCAGGGGCGCGAGCGCTGCCTGGACCCGGAGCAGCTCGTCGAGCAAGTCCGAGGCTGCCTGCAGCATCACCTCGTTGCCCTGGATCGCATGGTTGTCATCCAGGAACTGCTGCACGAACGGAATGTTGACCGATGGCGCGACGGGCATCATCGACAACGCGGTGACGACCTGCTTCAGCTGCTGGACCGCCCGCGTGCCGGCGGCGACCCCTCCGTAGGAGACGAAGCCGACCGGCTTGTATAGCCACTCGTTGTGCAGGTAGTCGATCGCGTTCTTGAGCGCTGCGGGATAGCCATAGTTGTATTCGGAAGTAACCATCACGACGGCATCAGCGCCGTCTACGATGGCGCTCCAGGCGTGGGTGTGATCCTTCGTGTATTGACGAAGCCGGGGGTGGTTGGGCTCGTCGAGAAGCGGCAGGTCGAGTTCGGCGAGGTCGGCGACCTCCAGCTCGAAGGCGCCGTGCGCGGTGGCGCGTTCCACGAACCAATCGGCGACGGGCAGGCCGACACGACCCGGACGAGTGCTGGCGATGACGGTGAGGAGCTTGGGCATGGACGGTGGCGGGTCGCGGCAGGCGAGCGGCTCCAGGATCATAGGCCGAAAGGCTGGCGCCGGCGGTAGGGATCGCCCTACCTTGCGTTTCCGACGACTGGAGGCGCCTGCTCTAGCCTCCACGACCGCCAATCCCTGGTCCTCCCCTGGACACCCACGCCCGCGTCGAGCTAACGGGCCGAGGGCCGACCACCGCAAAGACGCCAAGACGGCTGGATCTGTCAGCATGATCTAGCGAGAAACACTGAAGAGTCACGCCGACGAAGGGATCCTGGTGGAATCGCATATCAGCAGCCGTCACCGCGATACGGTCGAGAAGATCTTCAGCCATCCGCCGAGCCGAAACATCGAGTGGCGTGAAGTCCTCTCGCTGCTGGAAACGCTCGGAACCGTGACGCACGAGCACAACGGCAAGCTCAAGGTTGCGCTCGGGCCCGAGACCGAGGTCCTTCCCGCGCCTCATGGCAAGGACGTCGACGTGCAGATCTTGGTTGACCTGCGGCGCATGCTCAAGCAGGCAGGTTTCGCGCCAGAAGGATCGGCTGTGACCCCGGACGAGCGGTCGCGGGATCATGGTGACGGCCAGTGGGGCGAGCCTACCTAGGCACGAGACCCAACCTGGGCGGGGTCTCATCGTCGGCTTCCGCCGCCCCGACCAGGTCGACCCCATCCTCCCCGCCGCCGGCCTTGAGCTCACCGACGAGGATCTCATCGAAATCGAAGGGAGCGCACAATGAGCAACGCACCACTTCCTACCACAGGATCAGCCGCTCAGGCCGGTGATCAGAAGGTCCGGGTCGGGCTGTTGGGCGTCGGCCTGATGGGTTCGGCGATGGCGGGTCGTCTTCTCGCCCAGGGCATTGCGGTCATCGCGTGGGACCGCAACGCCGACCACGTTCGCCCGCTCGAAGCTCGTGGCGCCGCGCAGGCGGAAACACCGAGCGAGGTCGTCAGGAGCGCCGGGGTTGTGATCACCATGCTCCCAACCGCCGACATCATCCACGATCTTGTCGACCCGCTGCTCGACGATTGGCCGGCGGGCACCGTCTGGCTGCAGATGAGCAGCGTCGGGGCGGCCGAGGCAGACGAGCTCACACAGGTGGCCGAGGCACACGGGGTAACGATCGTCGACGCACCCGTCTCGGGCAGCACCCATCCGGCCGAGGAAGGGCAACTCACCGTCCTCGCCTCTGGACCCGACTCCGCGCGGACCGCGGTCGAACCGATCTTCAGCGCGCTGGCATCGCGGGTGCTCTGGGTCGGGGAGGCCGGCATGGGCTCCCGTCTGAAACTGGCCGCCAACCACTGGATGATCACCATGGTCGCCGCCCTGGCCGAGTCGATGCACCTCTGCCGCGAGATGGGGCTGGATCAGGAGCAGTTCATCGCGCTCCTTGACGGTGGGCCGCTGGGCTCGGCCTATGCCCTGCAGAAACTGGACGAGATGCGCCGGCACGACTATCCCGCCGGCTTCCCGGTCCGGCTGGCCCTGAAGGACCTACAGCTCGTTCGCGAGGTCCTGATGGGCTCCGGCGCCAGGATGCCTGTGCTGGACGTGGTTCTCGAGCGCTTCGAGACCGCAAACGCAGACCTTGCTGACCAGGACCTTGCCGCCATCTACGAGCTCGACGGGGGGTAAGAGTAGAGTGCTGGCACGAGGTCACTTCTCACTCATGTGAGGAGACTCGTGCAGGGCACCGCTGGCTTTCCACTGACGGAAAATGCTGTCGCCAGCGACACAGGCCACTCTTTCACGGACAGGACGCCGCGACGGGTCATTCACGCTCGGGACGGTCAAAGCTATGCCGAGCAACCCGACGATCCAGCTGGCTGAGTCGCCCTCCTCGAAGATCGGGGCGCTCGCGCT
>Ga0302326_10025076_pt1 | contig 12099 bp, 8 predicted proteins | sample Palsa_T0_3_FD_202264 | JGI IMG/M metagenome (GOLD analysis project Ga0302326, IMG submission 202264) | Peat permafrost microbial communities from Stordalen Mire near Abisko, Sweden - Palsa_T0_3 | ecosystem: Environmental > Terrestrial > Soil > Palsa > Peat permafrost | place: Sweden: Abisko...
GCCGCGACGGACCAGCCGCCCGCTCACTAACGCCATTTTTTGAACCCGATCAAAAATAGCTGTTGGCGCGCCTGCTTCGCGACACCCATACCGCAATGGAACAGGTTCAAATGTGACTCCGGCAAAACCCACCGTAAAGGCCGCTTTGATGCGGCCACCATGCGGGACGTCGCGGTGAGGGCGGGCGTCGCCACTGGCTCATCATCCCGTACTACTATCCGTCCAAAGACTCCATCGTGATGGATTTTCACCGGCGCGCCACAGCCCTTGAGGGCGTTTCGGGCTGGAGGACCGTCTGCGCGAACTGATCCAAGTCCGGCTTGTCCATTTTGCGCCAATCGAGGGATTCTGAGTTCGGTCCTCCGCAACGGCACCGACCTGAAACATCCGCTCTCGCCGTTCAATACCGGGACGAAGGAAATCCGCGCTCTCGACCTGATGTGGTTCACCGCCACTCTCGACGGCGGCGGGATCCGCATCCCCCGGAACCTGGAGCCGCACCTGCCCGGCCTGCTCTGGTTCTTCCAGGTGGGCGTGATCTTATCGTGAAAGAACCCGCGCTATGACATCGCGATCTGTGGCCCGCAACCTACTGTCGATGGTGGTAGGACGCCCCATCCACCGTATTCACCTGCGGGTGCTCAGTCACATTCGCGAATTGTCCGAATTCCGATATCCTGTGAGGAAAAGGTACCGCAGTACTCCAGGTAACGACATTTGTGCTGCAATTAGGTTTCAATAGTCTAAGGGCAGACGCGCATCGCTTTGCCACAGCGGAGGAATAGTGGACGTTAGCAAGATTCTGGCGGAACTCCGTCAGGAACATCAACAGGTAGAAGAACTGATCCTGAGCCTTGAGCGCCTCGCATCGGGAGGAGCAAAACGCCGTGGCCGGCCGCCGGCATGGATGGTAAATGCCCGGGCAAATGCGGCAAAGGAAGAAGTCACTGAGAAGCGGCGACCCGGCAGACCGGCAGGCAGCAAGAACAAGAGCGCCTCGGCATAGAGGACCACCGGTGGGGATCTCCGAACTGTGTTAAAACGTATTCGGAGAAACCATGTCAGTTCCATGCCTTACGAACGGGAATTTTCCGCGGCGCGACCTTCTTAAACTCGCCGGAGCATTTGCCGCATTCCCGTCTGCCCTGCTCGGAGCGGCAGACGGTCAGCGTCAGATCGCGGGATATGAACCCGCGCGCCTTCCCACCGCCGAAACGCTGGGCAAATGGCTGCAGCAGTTGCACGGGTTCGGGCCGATTCGCATGACCGGCACGCCGCAGTGCCGCGCCTTTGAAGAGTTTCTGGCCACGCAGTTCACGTCGCTGGGGTTTTCGCTGGAACGCGATCAGTTTCGCCTCACCAGCTGGGAATGCCGCGTAACGGACTGTTCAATTTCAGTGGCGGAAGACAGCGGCGCCACACGGACAGTAGAAGTGATTGCCTACTATCCCTTTGGGGGCAGCACGCGCGGTAAAGCTCCCGCAACCGGGCGGATACTTTATGTGCCCGGCACAGGTGTGAATGCAGCGAAGGCGCTTGCCGATGCCACCGACAGCGCCGCCCTGGCGAATTCGATTGTGGTGATGGATATGCCCCTGATGCGTCCGGCGAGTGCGCGAGGCGCTGCGCAGGCGCGTGCCGGACTTGGCCGTTTCCCCGAAAAAGCACCACCCCGCGTGGGCGGCGCAAGTCCCGCAGGGCAGGGTGGCCGCGACATTATGGAGGTCTTCGAGAATCGCTGCAAAGGCCTCATCCTCTGTTACACCGATGTCTCGAACGATACCGCGCGGCACAATTACCTGCCCTTCAGCGACAAGCACCGGACACTGCCTGCAATCTGGGCCGGCGCGGAAGGAAGCGCTTACCTCAAATCCGTCTCGGGCCAGGCTACAGGGACAATTCGCTGCGATGCCACGCTCACGCCCGATTCGCGCGCCGATACGCTTCTGGCCACCCTCAAGGGTCAGAGCGACGAAGTGGTATTTCTGACGACCCAAACCGACGGCCCGAATGAGTGTAATGAAAATGGCGGCCTCGGCGTGCTGGCGGTGGCGACGTACTGGTCGAAAATTCCGGCTGCGCAGCGGCGGCGCACCCTTGTGTGCAGCCTGCCTACCGGCCACTACGCGAGCGGCGCGATTCTGGATAAGGTAACCGGCTCCGGTCGTCGGGCAGGCACGCGCGGCGTTCTCGAAAAATGGCCGGACGTTGCAAAGCGAATCGTGGGGCAGCTTTCGCTGGAACAAATGGGAGCGATGGACTGGGTGGATCTGAACGGAACTTTCGCGCCTTCCGGTAATGTGGCTCCGGAGCGCTGGATTCCGACCACCGCGACCGAACAGGCCAGCGCGAAGCTGTTCATGGCGTCAACCGAAGGTGAGGACCCGCGGTTTTCGAACGCGACGGTAACGCCGGAAGCCGGATCGCCTGGCGAAGGCGGCTCGCTGCGCGCGCTTGGGCTGCCAGGCATGGGGCTGATGGGGCAGCCATCGTATTTTTTCCGCGCCGATCCCAAAGGCGTGATCGATAAACTGAATCCCGCGGTGATGCACAACCAGGTTGCGTTCGCGACCAAGATGACCTTGCTGATGGACCGCCTGACGCCGGATCAATTGCATGGCAAGGCACCGGTTACAGACAGCGATTTATTCGGGTAGTTTCGCCTCAGGCGCGCGCATCAGGAACGAGATATCGTCCACCTTGTATCTCACCTTGTCTTTCGACGCGGTCGGCGCGATCTTACCCGCGCGAACGGCTTCAAAGGCTGCAAGAAGGCGCGGAAGCACCGACGCAGGCGCCACCGGCACGTTGTGAGCGCCAAGAACGGTTTGTATTTGTGGCGCCAGCGCGGCAATGCGCTGTATCGAAGCTTCATAGGCCACCAGGTCGGTCTCGGCCCGATAAAGCCAGATTGTCCCAGGATAGAAAGTATCGCCGGTGAACAGTAACCGGTGCGCGCGATCCAGCAGGCAGATGGCGTCGGGCGTGTGTCCGGGAGTCGCAACGATTTCTGCGGACCTTCCGCCCAGGTCGATGCTTTCTCCATCGTGCCGGTAGGTCTTGATCTCCCAGGAGCGGGTTTCGTAGGCCTTCGGATCGAAGCCCTCCGGCAAGTCACCGCAGGTCTGGCCGGCAGCGATTTCCGCCTGAGCTTCTTCGCGCGAGCCCAACGCGCTCCTGCGCGTGAAGGCAGTATCCATGCCGGACACTGTACTGAACTGCCAGTTGCTGCCGACGTGATCGTGATGTGTGTGCGAGTTCAGCACCATCACCGGCAGCGGCGTCAAGTCCGCCGTAACTTTGCGGAGATCCCCGATGCCCATACCGGTATCGAAGAGCAGCGCCTGCTTTTCGCCCACGATCAGATAACTGATCGTTCCCTGCGACTGACGTGGTTCGTGGATCGCGAAGACTGACGGCGCAACCACATAGACATCGAACCACGGCTGACTCACCGTCACCCGCCGCAGGGTCCTGAACTCGGGCCGCGGCGCCGACCGGCACCACGCCGGGAGCTTGTCCTGCGCAGTGAGCGCCAGTGGCGCAAGCAGGGTTGCGAAGACTATGCCGCGCATGATTCGGCGTATGACGCGGCTCATGACGCAGTTATGCCATTGCGGGTTCAGGCTCTTCCTTCAATTCGGTGATGCGCTTCGCCAGCATCGTTTCCAGATTGACCAGAGCTTTGGAGAAGCCGGCGATGCCCTCCGACAGTTTGTCGTTCGCCATTCTGTCCGCGGCGTGCATTTTGTCGAAAGTCGCGCGGTCCATGGGTATCTTCTGAATATCCATCGTCTTCGCTTTTTCGGGATCGAGTTTTCGCGGCAAAAGGCCTTCCGTTTTATCCAGGTCGGCAAGGAGCGCCGGGGAAATCGTCAGCAGGTCGCACCCGGCGAGTTCTGTAATCTCACCCACATTGCGGAAGCTCGCGCCCATCACTTCTGTCTTGTATCCGAACTTCTTGTAATAGTTATAAATCGTACCCACGGAGAGCACGCCGGGGTCTTCCTGCGGCGTGTAGTCTCGGCCGGTGTCCTTTTTGTACCAGTCGAGAATGCGCCCGACAAACGGCGAGATCAGAGTAATGCCGGCTTCCGCGCACGCGATGGCCTGATGCAGTCCGAACATCAGAGTCAGATTGCAGTGGATGCCTTCCTTCTCCAGGATCTCGCCCGCCTTGATGCCTTCCCATGTCGAAGCGATCTTGATCAGAATACGTTCGCGCGAAAGCCCGGCTGCTTCGTACTGCGCGATGATCTCCCTGCCTTTTGCCACAGACGCGTTCGTATCGTAGGACAGCCGCGCATCGACCTCCGTAGAAACCCGCTTTGGAACGATCTTAAGAATCCGCTTCCCGAACGACACAGCCAGACGATCGAAGGCCAGTGAGGCAACCTTCTGCGGATCGGCATGGTCGCCGAGTTCCTTCCGCGCGTCGAGCAGCGTGCCGTCGACAATCTCCTTGTACTTCGGCATCTCAGACGCCGCGGTAATGAGCGAAGGGTTGGTGGTGGCGTCTCTGGGCTTGAACTGTTCAATAGATTGAATATCGCCGGTATCGGCGACGACGACGGTCATAGTGCGAAGTTGTTCGAGAAGGCTTGCCATAGGTATCCTCACCTTAGATGCTACCCGATTTGTGACGGAACGAGGAGGGAAATTGAAAGCGGAGATTACTTCTGTGAGGTTGCGCGGTAAGCGAGGCGGCTGCAAGCCTCATCCCCTACCGCGGGATCGCGCGCGGTCGTGCCGCCCGATCTGAGCTGCCAGGAAGCTGGCGACGCGTTCAAAAGGGTCGAAACCGAACGTACGGGCGATCGGCGCCCGCAGGTTGGAGTTGGCGTTGATGTCGTAGAAAATGAACCGTCCGTCCGCGGATTCGAGATATTCGATTCCGCCCACGTCGAGACCGCCGGCTTCCATCAGTTTCCTCCCCATTGCGACTGCGGCTGCGGGCACGTCCGGGTAGGGCAGGAATTCAACCGGAGCAGACGGCGGCGCTTCGGGAATAGCGCAGTGGGAATCTCCCGATTCCGGGTTGCACTCTTCCGACGGGCACAGATTGAATGCTCCGTGCGAGATCACACGCATCGCGTAGAGCAGATCGCCACCGAGGAACTCCATCCGAACAATGCCACACGCCGGATCCACCGCGAAGTATTCCTGCAGCAGCAGCAAATTGTCAGGAAACCAGAGCTCCGGGCGGTCGCGGAGAAGCCGCCGGAACTCGTCGGCGGAGTTGATCAGATACATACGGGCGCCGCTTCCGCCCTGCTCCGGTTTGATCAGAGCGGGCCAGTGGTCTCCCCACTGCGCGAGCGCGGCGTCAACATGGTTGAAAGCCAAGCTTCGCGGATGCGCGATTCCCAGACCATGCATCAGCGCGGCCTGCGCGGACTTGCTCAATTCCAGCGCGAAAGCCCGCGTGCCGTTCAACACGCACGCGCCGCCAAGCTCCAGCGACCGCATCAGCGCAAACGCAAGGGGCACAGCGCGGGCGTTTCCGCGGACGTACGCGCTGGGGCTCGCCTGATTGAAATAAAGGCGGGCGGCGGGCAATGCCGCGGGGTCGAACGCCGCCTGTTTCAGGTCGTACTTGCAAAACCGGACGCCGCGGGCCTCAAGGGCTGCAAACAGCGGCTTCTGCCACTCGGGATGTTCGAACAGGACCACCAGGTCATCAGTCATGTATGCTTGTAGACCAGCATAGCCCGCAAGCCAAAAATGGAGATTGTATGAGAAATTGCTTCAGTAATGTCGCCGCCGCCCTGACCCTCGTTTGCCTGACAGGCATTGCCGGTGCACAGACTCCGCCGCCCGCCGCCGCCCCGGTCAGCAATGTGGTGGCAAGCCCCACCTATATTTCCATTCCCCTGGAAATCAACGTGAACCGGCCCGCTGCCGAAGTCTGGAAGCGCGTAGGCAAGTTCTGCGATATCGGTGAATGGCTGCGCATACCCTGCACCATCACGTCCGGCAAGGACGGAGAATTCGGCGCGGTGCGCTCCGTGGCAGGGGAAGTTCTCGTGGGGAAGACGGAACTTTCATATACGTACACCCAGACCGTGAGAGCGAACAGACCGTACAACCTCTATCACGGTACGCTCGAGGTCCGTCCGGTGACTGCGACCACTTCGAAGCTCGTCTACACGTTGATGTTCGATAACTCGATGCTCGCCGATGACGCGGCCCGCGAGAAGGACAGAGCGCAGAAGACCGCGCAGTTTACGCAAGCGCTGGAGAACATGAAAATCCTCGCTGAAGGTGGCACCCTGCCCCCGGCGCCCGCTCGCGGCCGATAGAACAGAATCGCCATGCGCAAATTCATTGCACTCGCCGTGGTGGCCGTGGCGGCCAGCGCGCAGACCATGCAGGCGCCGGACATTACGAAGACGCCCACGCTCTACGTCGTTCCCTATGCCCACCTCGACACGCAATGGCGCTGGGAGTTTCCGCAAACCATCAGCGAATATCTGCTGAAGACCATGCGGGTGAACTTCGATCTGATCGACAAATACCCGCACTACGTCTTTAACTGGACCGGCTCCAACCGCTACCGGCTGATGAAGGAATATTTCCCGGCGGACTACGCTCGCCTCAAACAGTACGTCGCGCTGGGCCGCTGGTTTCCCGCCGGATCGTCGGTGGAAGAGGGCGATGTCAATCTTCCGAACGCCGAAGGCCTGATACGTCAGGTACTCTACGGCAACACCTGGTTCCGCGATGAATTCGGTAAGGCCAGCGAGGAATACATGCTGCCCGATTGCTTCGGGTTTCCTGCCTCGCTCCCCAGTATTCTGGCGCACACCGGCGTGAAAGGTTTCTCCACCCAGAAGCTGTCCGCCAACTGGCAACCGGCGCCGCGCGTAGGCGGGGCCGATTCGCCCGAGCAAACCCCCGAGGGAATTCCTTTCAACGTCGGGACGTGGGAAGGCACAGACGGCAAGACAGTGATCGCGGCTCTCAATCCGGGGAGCTACGGAAGCAATGTGTTCACCGATCTGAGCAAAGCGCCGCTCCCGCCTGTACCGGGAAGCCGGCAACAGGAACAGAACTGGCTCAAGCGCATCAACATCGACGGCGACGTAACCGGAGTATATGCGGACTACCACTACGTCGGGACAGGTGACATCGGCGGCGCGGTTACCGAAGCCAGCGTCAAACTGCTCGAAGCCACCGTATCGAAGAGCCAGGGCGGCGACGGGCCGGTGCACGTGGTGATCTCCACAGCCGACCAGATGTTCAAAGACATCAAGCCCGCGATGGCGACGCGCCTGCCCCGCTATAAGGGCGATCTGGAACTGATCAACCACTCCGCCGGATCTCTTACGTCGGAGGCGTATCACAAACGCTGGAACCGCAAGAATGAAATACTCGCCGATGCGGCGGAAAAAGCGTCAATTGCCGCGATGTGGATGGGCGGCCGTCCCTATCCACAAAAACGCCTCAACGATGCCTGGACGCTCGTATTGGCTGGTCACTTCCACGACGCAGCAGCAGGCACCGCAACACCCCGCTCCTACGAATTCATCTGGAATGACGACGTCATTGCGATGAATCAGTTCTCAACCGTGCTCACCAGCGCGACCGAAGCGGTGGCTTCGGCGCTCAACACGCAGGCGCGGGGTACGGCAGTCGTCGTCTACAACCCGCTCAACATTGCCCGCGAAGATGTGGTCGAAGCAAGGGTCACGCTGCCGGCAGGAACAGAGGCTGTTCGTGTGACAGGTCCCGATGGCAAGCCGACCGCGGCCCAACTGGAGAACGGCAAGATTGTGTTTGTCGCGAAGACCCTCTCGGTCGGATACGCGGTTTACGATGTGGAACCGGCGCCAGCCCAGCCAGCGGTCGGGCTGATCGTTTCGCGCTCCGGCATCGAGAATGCACGCTATCGCGTGGCGATCGATGCGAACGGCGATGTCTCCAGCATTTTCGACAAAAGCCTGAACAAGGAACTGCTGGCCGCACCATTGCGGCTGGCCATCAGCAAAGACTCCCCGAAGCAGTGGCCGGCATGGAATATGGACTGGGATCAGGTGCATGCGGCACCGCGCGCCTTTGTAGGCGGGACGGGGCAGGTTCGGGTTGCAGAAAGCGGCCAGGCGCGCGCAGCGGTTGAAGTGACGCGGGAGTTCGAAGGTTCGAAGTTTGTTTCGACGATACGCCTCTCAGCGGGCGATGCGGGCAACCGCGTCGAGTTCCTTAACGCGATCGACTGGAAGGGTCTCGCATCCAACGTGAAGGCTGTGTTCCCGCTGGCCGCGTCGAATCGCGATGCGACGTATAACTGGGATATCGGAACCGTGAAGCGGCCGACTGAAGACGAGCGTCAGTTCGAAGTGGCGTCGCACCAGTGGATCGATCTCACCGATCAAAGTAATGCCTGGGGCGCCACAATCCTCACCGACGTCAAGAACGGCTCCGACAAATTCGACGACCACACCATCCGTCTGACCTTACTGCGCACACCCGGCGGCACTTCTTACACAGACCAGTTCAACCAGGACTGGGGCCATCACGAAATCCTTTTCGGCATCGCCGGGCACGCGGGAGACTGGCGCGCGGCGCAGACCGACTGGCAGGGCCAGCGCTTAAACGACCCGCTCGTGGCGTTTGAAACGTCGAAGCACGCAGGCGCACTGGGCAAAGAGTTTTCACTGCTGAAAGTGGACAACCCGCGCATCCGCGTGATGGCGCTGAAGAAGGCTGAGAAGAGCGATGAAGTAATCCTGCGGATGGTGGAACTCGACGGGAAGCCCGCCGCAAGCGTCCATGTGCAGTTTGCCGGCCCGGTCGCTGCGGCACGTGAAGTGAACGGCCAGGAGTTGCCTCAGGGCGCGGCGACATTGCAAAGCGGCGCACTGGTTACTTCCTTCACCGCATATCAACCGCGCACGTTCGCGCTCAGACTGGGTTCCGCTCCTGCGAAAGCAGCAGCTGTGGTATCGAAACCAGTAACGCTGAAATACGACCTCGCGGCCGCAAGCAACGACGACACAAAAACCACCGGAGGTTTCAACGCCAAGGGGGACGCGCTGCCAGCCGAGATGCTTCCGGCATCGCTCGACTTCAACGACGTAAAATTCGACCTCGCACCCGCCGCCACCGGCAAAGCCAACGCCGTGGTCGCCAAAGGACAGAAGATCGATCTGCCTTCGGGGAAATTCAACCGCGTCTACATCCTTGCCGCATCGGCGGACGGCGATCAGAAGGCCGTATTCCGCGCCGGAGATAAAGACACCACGCTCACCGTCGAAGACTGGGGCGGTTTCATCGGCCAGTGGGATACGAGGCTCTGGAAGCCGCGCCCCGCCGCAGCCGGACGAAACATGACGCCGTTGCGGCAGGACTGGGCCGTATCCGCAAATCATGCCGTCTGGAATCTGGAAAACCGCGGATCGCCCGACTGGTCCCCGCGCTATCCGGAAGACTTCACGGGCATGGCGCCGGGCTACATCAAGCGTGCCGACGTGGCCTGGTTCGCCTCGCACCATCACACAGCGGATGGTCTCAACGAACCCTATCAGTATTCGTATCTGTTCGCGTACGGCATCGATCTGCCCGCCGGAGCGAAGACTTTGACGCTCCCTGCCAACGATAAGATTCGTGTTCTGGCCGTATCGGTAGCGGAGGAAAACCCGGCCATTCAACCGGTGCAGCCGCTATACGACGTCCTGCAGCCTTGACTCCATGTCTTCAAGGCTGACGCCCTTCGTCTCGGGATAGATCGCCAGCACCACCGCGAACTGCACCACCATCATCACGGCAAAGAACACAAACGGCTCCGCGCCCGAAGTCTTCGCCATGATCGGGAAGATCGCCGAAATAAGCGCGTTCATAATCCAGTGGGTGAAACTACCCAGGCTCTGCCCTTTGGCGCGAACCAGATTGGGAAACACTTCACTCAGGTAAACCCAGATTACGGCTCCCTGGGATACCGCGAAGAACGCGATGTACGCCATCAAAAACCAGAGCAGCAGTTCGCCGTGCAAACCGGTCGCAAAGATCGACGCCACGCCCGCAAGGCACAATCCGGTCCCGACCGCCCCCGTCAAAAGCAATTTCTTTCGCCCCACGCGATCGATCATCGACATCCCGATCATCGTGAAAATCAGATTCGTAAGCCCGATAATCACCGCCTGCATATCGCTTGACACCCGACTGAAGCCGGCCCGCTCGAAGATGTCATTGAGGTAGTACAGGATGGCATTAATCCCGGAAAGCTGATTGAACATGCCAATGGTGATCGCCAGGATCACGGGCTTGCGGAAACGACGCTGGAATAACGGAGGGCTCTTCCGCCCTTCCTCAGCCCCAATGGTCGCCTGTATTTCACGAAGCTCCGCCTCCGGGTCGGGTTCTCCAATACGAACCAGCACTTCGCGCGCCTCAGGCACACGGCCCGCTTTCACCAGCCAGCGCGGACTCTGCGGAACCCCAGCCAGAGCGAAGACAAACGCCACCGCGGGCACCGCGGCCACACCAAATTTCCAGCGCCACTCCTCGCCGCCCAAACCAGCCTGAACAACGAGAAAATTGGACAGATACGCCAGCAGAATACCGAAAACGATATTGAACTGGAACATACCCACCAGCCTGCCGCGCTTCGATGCCGGAGCGATCTCGGCGATATACATGGGCCCGATTACCGACGAGCCGCCGATGGCCAGTCCTCCGATGAAGCGCGAACCCAGCAATACAGGCCAGCTCCACGCGAACGCGCATCCCAGTGCGGAAAGCACATACAACAGACCCAGCGCCCGCAAGCACGCGAGACGCCCGTAACGATCCGCAGGCGCCCCCGCAAGGACGGACCCCAGCACCGTACCCCACAACGCGCTGGCAACCGTGAGCCCCAGCGTGGCAGGCGTAAGCGACCAGACCGACGTGAGAGCGCGCGTGGTGCCCGCAATCACAGCCGTATCGAACCCGAACAGCAGTCCGCCCAGCGCAGCTACAAGGGCGCCGCGAAGCAGCCAGGGATTCAACCGGTCCGGTTCCTGAAGGGCATTAATCAATCAGCGAGTATTGTATCGGTTAACGCGTGACCGGCTATTGAACGATCGGTGGCCCAATCGGAAAACTGTGGGGTAATATCACTGTCGTCGGTGGAACCGAAGGAGCAGGACCCGGAAACCAGACCGACCGCGGACCGCTGTCAACGCCGGGATAAGCAGAGGGATACGAAGCAAGCGGATCCGGCTGTACGGGCGCAGTATGTATATCGCACTTCTCCTGCGGCTCCGTACCTGCAATGAAAACCTCATTCGTGGTCTTCGTGCAGAAATCGCCAGCCAGCTTGCCGCTTTGCATGCAGATCTTCGCCGACCCGATGCCGTCGGGCCGCGCAAAAGCGCGGGCATTCCGGTAAGGCTCCAGTTGCCCCGCCTTCTTCATGAAAGCCGTCCATATCGGCAGTGCCGACTTCGCGCCTTCTATGCCGAGTTCGCGATAATCGTCGAACCCGACCCAAACGATACAAAGCAGCTGCGAAGTGTAGCCTGCAAACCAGCCGTCATGCGACGTACCCGTCTTCCCCGCGGCGGGAACGGTGAATCCACGCGAGCGCACGCCAGCTGCGGTTCCGGTTCTCATCACCTCTTCGAGCATGTTGCCGATCACGAAAGCTACGCGCGGATCGATGGCTTGCCGTGCATCGCTATGGCCCGTATGAACCGTTTCCCCGTCGGCGTTTTGCACGCGTAAGACCAATTGTGGCTGCACCCGCATGCCGCTGTTTGCGAACGCCGTCCAGGCCCCTGCCATCTCGAAAGGCGTCACCGCATACGAACCCAGCGCAACAGCCGGCGTAGGTTTGATATCGCCGTTCAAGCCCATTCGGCGGGCCATCGATACGACCGCCGGATAACCGACCATCTGCGCCACCTTCACCGCCGCCACGTTATCCGATTTCGCAAGCGCTTGCCGTAATGTCAGCGTGCCAAAAATCTCCTGCCGAAAATTCGCCGGACGGTAGGCCCGCCCGTCGTATGAAAACGTAGTCGGGTTATCGTCCACCGTAGTTGCAGGCGTCAGAATTTTATCGCCGCCCTGAATGCCTGTGTCGATGGCAGCCGCATAAACGAATGGTTTGAACAC
>Ga0302326_10025077_pt1 | contig 12099 bp, 10 predicted proteins | sample Palsa_T0_3_FD_202264 | JGI IMG/M metagenome (GOLD analysis project Ga0302326, IMG submission 202264) | Peat permafrost microbial communities from Stordalen Mire near Abisko, Sweden - Palsa_T0_3 | ecosystem: Environmental > Terrestrial > Soil > Palsa > Peat permafrost | place: Sweden: Abisko...
CATGGAGCGAATCTTCGCATCGCGCGTGACGCCGACAACCTGGAGCGTTCTTGGGCGATCGCAGCCGAACCGAAAAGTACGGCCAATGACGGCGCCGTGGGGCCACAGACGGCGCGCCATGGTCCGATTCACGATGGCCACCGGCGGGCCGTCCGCTTTGTCGGCGACATTGAAGTCGCGCCCTTCGAGCAGTGGGATTCGGAGCGTATCGAGAAGACCTGCGCCCACCGTCATGGTGGTGGCGGGCGCCGGACGCTCGGTTCCGAGCGCGACGCATGTACCGGCGATGCCGGCGGCGTAGAGCGGCAGCCGCGTAGTGAGGGCAGCGCTTCGGACACCGGGCAGTGAGCGGAGGCGGTCGAGTGTCTGGTCGTAAAACACTTTGCCTGCGGCGGGCGTGAATTGCGGGGCGGGGACGAAAGCCGGGGCGTAGAGACGATTGCGGCTGGCGAACCCAGGGTCGAGATTGCGAAAACGAATAATGACGCGCGCGAACAGGCCAGCGGTAAGCAGCAGGACCAGAGAAAGCGCGATTTGCCCGGTGAGCGTCGCCAGGCGCAAACGCAGACGGCCGCCGGCGATATTGGCGCCTTTGAGGACCGCGGCCAGATCGCCGCGGCTGGATTGCCATGCGGGCAGCAGCCCGAACAGGAGCGCGGTGAGCAGCGCGATAGAACCGGTATAAAGAAGCACGCGGAAATCGAGCGGCAAATCGACGCGGAATGCTTCGCCGAAGGGCAGCATGGGAATGGCAGCGAGGAGCAGGCGATTGGTCGCATACCCCACGAATATTCCAGCCGCACCGCCCAGCAGGCCGAGAGCGAGGTTCTCGGTCATCAACTGGCGCAGCACGCGGCTCCGGCTGGCGCCGAGAGCGAAGCGGACGGCGATCTCGCGCTGCCGCCCCATACCGCGAGCCACCAGCAGATTGCCGACGTTCATGCAGGCGATGAGCAGCACCAGCGCGACCACGGTCATGAGCAGAACGACCACCGGCATCGCCTGGCGCCGGCTCACAGGATTGGGAATGCCGCGCACGAGTTCCAATGCGAGCGGCGCTTTCGCGTCGTTGGCCAGCGCCGGGTTCTCGCGGTGGATCAGGGTGGCGACGGAATTCAATTCGGCGGCAGATTGCGAGACGTCGACGCCCTGGCGGAGGCAGCCGAAGACCATGCCGCGGCGGCTATCGGTGTTGTTTCCGGCCCAGTAGCGGAATGGCACCCAGAGGTCGATGCGCAACGGCGCATTGATGCCCGCGAACTCCTGCGGGGCAACGCCGATCACGGTATAGGCGTGGGATTCCGAGCGAATGGTCTTGCCGAGCACGGCGGGGTCGGCGTGGAACAACTGCTGCCAGGCGTGGTAGCTGATGACCGCGGCCGGCTCATCCTCGCGCGTGAACCAACGGCCCAGAGATGTGCGCAGACCCAGCACGGCGGCGTAGTTGCCGGAGATGGGCTCCGCGCCGATCAGCATGGCATTGCCTTCGAAGCTGAGATCGGACTCCTCCGGCTCGGAGATGGCCAGACCCTCCAGCGAGTGGTTGCGATCGCGGAGCGCCCGGTACTCCGGGTAGGACAGGAGGGGATTGCCGCCGCGGCTGAGGACGACCACGCGGTCGGCGTTTGCCACCGGGAGGGGGCGGAGATACACCGAATCGAGAAGGCTGAAGATAGATGCGTTCACGCCGATTCCGAGCGCCAGGCACAGTAGCGCCAGGAAGGTGAAACCTGGCGATTTGCGGAACAGGCGAAGAGCGAGGGCTAGGTCATGCATGGAGGTTAGGACACCGGGGACGGGGCGATTGTTTCCGGGGCTAGCGCGATCAAAACAATATTCACCGCAGACGCGGAGACGCTGAGAAAAAACACAAAGGGCAAACTGGAGAGCGCTGAGGTGGCAGAGGGCGCAGAGAGTCAGGGACCCGGAGTGTACGCTAGGTCTGGATGGAGGTTGGGACAGCGGGGCCGGGGTCAGATATTCACCACAGAGACACGGAGACACGGAGAAAGAAAGAACAAAGGCAATCAGAGCTCACGGAGGTGGCGGAGAACACGGAGGGTCAGGGACCCGAAGTGACTATGCTAGGTCTGGATGGAGGTTAGGACGGCGGGGCCGGGTAAAATATTCACCACGGAGGCACGGAAACACAGAGAAAGAAATAACAAAGGCAAATCAGAGCTCACGGAGGCGGCGGAGAACACGGAGTCACTACGCTCCCAGGCGTTTCTTCAGCTCCTGCACGCGCTCGCGCGCTACTTGCAGTTCGGTGGCCTTGGCGTCCTTCAGGCGCACCAGCACGCGGCCTCCGAACCAGGCGTCGAGTTCCTTGACCCACGCCAGATTCAGCAGCGTGGACCGGTGAATGCGGAAGAAGTGGTGGGGGTCGAGCTTTTGCTCGAGGTCGGATACCGTATGGTCCACTACGTGATTCTTGCCATCGGTGGCGGCGAAGGTCAGCTTCTCCTGCGCGAAAAAGTGGGTCACCTTGGCGAGATCGAGAATATGGGTGCGGTCGCCCAGGCGCGAGGCGATGCGTTCGGGATATTCGGCGGCGAGCGCCGCCCCAGGCTGCTTGAGCGCGCCGGCCAATTGCGCCACCAGTGCCTTCCAATCTAGCGGGGCGGCGGCCGAGGCGTGCAGCCGCTCGATCTTGTCGAGCGCACGGGCGAGGTGCCGCTCTTCGATGGGCTTGAGCAGATAATCGATGGAGTTCACTTCGAACGCTTTGAGCGCGTACTGGTCGAAGGCGGTGGTGAAGACCACCAGCGGTTGCGGATCCATCATGCCGAGCATCTCGAAGCCCGTCATGCCGGGCATCTGGATATCGAGGAAGAGCACGTCCACTTTCGTTTCGGACAGAGCGGCGAGGGCGTCGACCGGATCGCTGCTCGACCCAGCGACTTCGACGCGCCCCGTCTCGTCCAGCATGCGCTTTAGCCGGCGCACGGCCAGAGGCTCGTCATCCACTACAAAAGCTCGTATCATGCCAGCACTTTCTTTTGGGGGATGGCGACTCCCACCACCATCCGTCCGCCGCGACGGGCGATTTCCAGCCTCCCCTCGCCATCAAAGAGGGCCGTCAAACGCTCCTGCAGATTCTCCAGCCCGTGGCCCTGCTGCAGGCTGGCGCGCTCGAACCCCGGCCCGTCGTCGCTCACCTCCACCATCAAGTTGCCCGAGTCGAGACGCGCGGACACAGCGATCTCGCCGCCCTGCCGATTGGGCGCGACGGCATGTTTAATGCTGTTTTCCACCAGGGTCTGAAGGGCGAGCGGAGGGACGTCCAGGTCTGCCAGTTCCGGCGGGACGTCCACGGTGAAGCGCAGGCGGTCGCCGAAGCGGGTCTTCTCGATTTCCAGGTAGTCCTCCACCACGTGCAACTCCTGGCGCAGGGAGACCAGCCCGCGGGCGTTGTGATCGAGCGAATAGCGCAGGAGCGCCGCCAGTCGCTCCACGGTGCGCTCCGCTTTGCGCGGATCTTCGCGGATGAGCGCGCTGATGGAGTTCAGGGTGTTGAAGAGAAAATGCGGGTGAATGCGCGATTCGAGCGAGGATAGGCGCGCCTGCGTGATCAACTGGCGGGCGCGCTCGTCTTCCAATTGGCGCGTGCGCAGCTCTTCATTGGCGGCCTGCAAGCGGCTGCGGAGCACTTCCACCGACGTGGTGGTGACGCCCAGGAGCAGAGTCAAAAACAGCGCAATGCGGAATCCTACTCCGAATTCCGGCCAGAAGGTCGCCGGATTCTGCCATCCGATTGCCACGAAAATCAAATTCGCCGCGAGCGACCCTACCAAAGCCAAAATCGCCAGCGTGGCAACCAGCGAGGGAATACGCACCCACAGGGACAGGCGCCACAGACGCGGCACCAGCCGGTCCATCACAAACCAGGCCAGGGTGGAGATGCAGGTGGTGTAGATAAGGGAGTAGCGGTAAATGTGCACCACGTCGCGCAAAGTGGCGTGCTCGCGAAAGATCTCCGCCAGGATGGTCGGAATCAGGGCGACGACGATACTACCGAGCACGATCTGGCCGAGCTTGCGCTGAACTCTCATCCAGCTTACATAGTAGTAGCGTGCGCGAAGTCCGGCGCGGCTCAGGCGACGAGAGGCGCCGATTTCCGACGAACTGGCGCAGGACGAAGATGAAACTACTGCGTGAGGCGCAAGAGCGCCGCCGAAAATTCCGCTGTCTTATATCGAGAGGCGCAAGATCTCGGAAAGGAGAGCTTGGAACGCAGGTGTGACGTCGTCCACGGTCTGAATCTGCAAGTACATCCCGGAGGGAATGGCGGAATTGTAAACGGTATTCACTGCGTTAGCTCCTCCCGGTCCGCACGGAATGCCCGGCTTGCAATTGGCTAGACGCATCAGAAGCACGGTATCGATGCCGCCGTTACCGGAAACGCTGCCAGCGTAACCCATGGTATAAATGATCGGCGTCAAGGTGGTGTCGCCGTGAATCTGTTTGGCGGCCATATCCGCCGCATTCCAGGAGGCCAGTCCGATTTGGCACGGGTCTGCGGACGCAGCGATGGCGGTTCCCGAGGTGGTGTGAGCGACAGTACCCGAGAGGGTCAACGGCACCCCGCCGACGCTGCTCCCCGAGCCCTGGTTGCAGTTAGCGCCGCTGCTGGTCCAGATGTTGGACTGTTTGTAATCGCTCTGTGTGTAAGGTGCGACGCTCGACCCTTGGGTGGAATTTCCGTAATAGTCCACGCTAGGTATGTTGGTAACGTTTGAAATCGACGATCCGGTTCCCCAGTTGCAACCCTTAGCCGCGCCAGAAGTGTTGCTCAGGAGGATTTCATTACCCCCGCAACTACCGGAACCCACATCCGTGCCGGGATTGCAAAGCCCAGCCCAGCTAGTAATGGTCATGCCGCTAGTGCTAGTTTGGATCCGTTCACGAATTCCATTGCCATTGCTGGTGTTATAGGAATAGCCACCCCACTGTGCCATCCAGCCCAGTATCGAAGTGGAAGAGCTGTTCGGATATTGCCCGTTGGTCCCATCGTTAGTATTCTGGCACCCGCTACCAGCCACTAGCGAGGAGGTGGAACTGTTGTTGAAATCGGCGGTGATGCCATTGGGAGCGCCATCTGTCCACAGCACAATGATATTGAGAGCTCCCGGTTCATTGGCTGCCTGCAGCTCCTTCCAAGCGAGCATCAGCGCATCAGCGGTGCCAGTGTTGCTGCCCGACTGAATGTTGGCGATGGTAGTGAGCATATTTGGTGTTTCCGTCGTGCCCTTGAAGTTGCTATCGGGACCGGTGGCTCCAGTGGGCGGATTCTTGCCCCAATCCGCCGGCGGATAGGCGACGTAGCTGCTCCCCGACATAAGCACGAGTCCGAGTTTGTCACGGCCCGATGCAAATTGGTTAACGAAGTATTCGGCGCCAGCCTGTACTGCTCCCAACTCGGCGCCCATCGAACCCGACCGGTCGATCACCAGTACCATCACGACATCCCGCCTAGCAGCCGTAGCAAAGGAAGTAACCGTACCGCTCGAAAAGCCGAGGATTCGCATGAAGATCAGCGGGACGTTCACGCTGGCGGACAGCGAGACGGTTCGCTGCTTGTTGGTGTCGTCCTGATAAATCACCACGCAATTGCCGGAGTTGGCATAGGTAATTTGCGTTCCAGTGCCGGTGGGAGTTCCCGCGGTAGTGGCGGTTGACCCGGTACAGTTGCTGTCGTTAAGGTTGTATGCTGCCCAGTACCCGCCGCCACTTCCAGCGGAAGTGGCGGTAACGATGTTCGCCCGGATAAACTCGTCAGCGGCCAAAGTGGCCGCCGAGGTTTGCGCAGAGAGGGTCAACCCGGCGTTCAGAGATTGAGCGGCGGCCAAGGCTGCTCCATCGACAGCCAATTGAAGCTTCGCCTTTACGGTATACAACATGGTAGCGTCAATGCCAAGCCCCACCATCGGAATCAGTAGGAAGGCCAGCAACATGGTGAACATTATCATGGTGCTGCCGGCTTCCCGGCTCCGTCTCGGCAGACGCAGGCCGGAGCGCAGGGTGGAATCGACTAAATTAGAATACCGCATATGCGTAAGTGCCTCCCTTTGTATAGCCCGTCTGGCCCGAACCTGAAAAGTAGACTTCTACCAGGTATGCCGGTTGGCCGGACTGGAAGCCGTCCTGGCCGCTCTCCTGCGGAACCGGCAACAGGTTCAAAGTGGAAACGTCGCTCGTGTCCGTTAGGTAGTTGGTGGTGGAAATGTTGTAATTAGCGTCCAGGTCGCCGCTCGGCGGTGTGCCGAAATTGCTGCTGCGCAAGCCGGTATTGCCTTGCGTGTATTGTTGCGTGAAGACAAATTTCCCATAATTCTTGCAGGCCGCCGTGTGGGACAGCGGCGATAAACTGCCGTAGGTGCTGCCTGCGGAAGCACAGACGCTGTTTCCCACATAGATGATCGTGGAGAAGATGACGACACCCGTACCGGTGGATGTAAGCGCGCCGACCTGTTGGGTTATCTCCGTCAGGGTCGCGCTTGACGTCGTGCCGCCGACGCTTGAAAAATTGACGCCGCGGCTGTACATACTGGCCAAGTCGCGCGCCATTTGCGTGACTTGTTGCCCTTGCACCATAGCGGACCCTATCCACAAAGTGCCCAGGAGCAGCGGAACCCATACCGGCATGAGGAAAGCAAATTCCATCATTGCGCCGCCGCGATTCTTTGGCTTTGGACTACGCATCGGGTTTCCTCCTATTGGGCCGGAATCACATATCCTCCGTTAGAGATCGGAGGAGTTTCCATGCGGTCCCACGATGTCGCGGTCATCATAATGCCGCTGAGAACGCTGGTTAGCCCCACCATTTTGACGGTAGGCATGAATGTGGCGACGGAGAGATTCTGTACGGATACCTTGACCAGCGGGAGTTGCCCGTCAGTCTGCATTCCGTTGCCGCCGACCACGCCGTCTTCATTGGTCAGGCTTCCGTCGGCATTGACGAGATACCAGTCGACGTAGATGTTGTTCCATCCGTTCACGCCGGTCGCAGTGCCGGAAGTTGTCCGCAGTCTTCCGAAGGCGTGGTTCTGAACCACTGTCTGTATGGAGGCTCTTTGGCCCATCCCGGACATAGTCGCGCTGGTAACTGCATAGCGCACGCCCTGGGCCACGGCGTACTGCAGGGTGGAACGCGAGTACACCGCCCACGCCACGTTGAGGATCAGGAACAGAAAACCCAAAGATGGCAGCAGGACGAGCGTGAATTCCAGAATTTCCGACCCACGCTCCCCGCGCCTGCGCTTTCGATGCGGGGTTTGCGGATCGCCATCCGCCGCCGGTACTGTGTGATTCTCCGTCATGTTGTAAAAGACGATTTTGCGGCGCCCGTTCTTTACGCAGCCAGTAAGATTTTCTTGTGAGTTATCGCTAGTAACTGCGCGCCAAATAACTTCAGTCAGCAAGCCGGCTACTGCTCAATGGCTATCTATCTCATCAGCCAACCCGATATTAAGATCGATGCAATGGAGGGGAACGCCGGCACGCCGCCGACAGCCGCCGTCGAGTTGGAAATCGCCGCGCTTTTCGAACAGGAAGCCGGCGGCATCCTTCGTTACGCCCGCGGGCTTGGAATGGACTACGGGGCGGCCGACGATGCGCTGCAAGAGGCTTTCTTCCGTTTGTTCCTCTGCCGTTCCGCCGGCCAGCAGATTCGATCCCCGAAAGCATGGCTGTTCCGCGTGGTGCGCAACTACGCTTTCGACCAGAGCCGAGCGGGCTTCCGCAACAATGTCGGTCTGGAGTCGCTGGCCAACCTTCCGGGTCCTGCGCATCCCGCTGAATGCCATCTGCGCGTCTCCGATTTCATGCAAGGTCTGCCGCAGATCGGTCTCTCGGCCAGAGAGATGGAGTGCGTCCGCCTCCGCACGGAAGATTTGAGCTACGAGGAAATTGCCGGGGTGCTGGGACTGCACATCGGGACCGTCGGCGCCTTACTGAACAGGGCGCATAGCAAGGTGCGGAAAGCGATGGCCGTCCGGCACCGCCAGAGCCAGGGCTTCACTCCAGCGCTGGCCGAGGAGAAACGCTATGCATCCTAGCATCGCCGCCCTCATCGCATTTAGCGATGGCGAAGCCAATGCGAAGCAAAGTCGGCGAATCGCGACACACCTTTCCCGATGCGAGAACTGCAGCGACCGTCTGCTGCTCGTCAGGAGCGAGAAAGATGAGCTATCGGCCGGCCCGGCAATAACTGTAAGGCACAGCCGAAAAGGTTTGGACGGAGTTTTGGCCGCTATGTCGAACTGGCGGAAGGGCTCCGCTGCGTCCGAACTGAGGGTCCGGCTACGGGAACAAATCGAGATGTATTTCGGTTCTCAAGCCGTCATGGTGGTGGAACGCCCCGGCATGCCGGCGGAGGAACTGTTAGGGAGAACGAGCGAACTTCTCGAGGTCTTTCTGGGACCGGCCGGCGCAGAATCGGCGATAGACGATGCGTTCGGCGGACTCCACCCGGGGGCATCGGAGGTGCGCCGGTGATGCGCCAAATCGACGGCGGCGGTCACTGTATAGTGCCCAGGCGGATCATGGTGTGCTTGGGCGCGTATTTGATGGTCGATCTGCTGGCGGTTTACCTTTGGAGCAGCGCGGGCAGTGCCTTTTCCATACAAACACCTTCCGACAACACAGCGACACTGCCCCTGACCGCGATGGCCGGCTTAGGTTTGTGGCTATGCCTGAGGGTGCTGCGAGCCTTTCCGGCGGGTGCGCCGCTGCGGAGGGCGTGGTCGCTGATCGCTTTTGCGGCGGCGGCGCAATTGGTCTGGGGAGTGCTGTCGCAGCTCTTCGACAGCAATTGGGTATTGAACTCGCTCCTGTGGACCGCCTCTGCGCCATCCACGCTGCTCGGGCACATCCGCCTCGGAGCGCTGATCGCCGGCGGTCCCGTTCGTTTGGCCGCGCTCGCCGGGGCTCTTTTCGCGGTACTGCGGACCCTTCGCAAATTCGGCTTTTGGGGCAGACCGCGTGCCACCGATTGGGCCATGTGCGGCATCGTCTGCCTATTCGCTCTGTGCCGTTTTGCCGAAGCCCTGGCCGCATACTTCGCAGGCGCACAGATGAGCATGGAGGAGTGGGCGTCACTAGCCGGGCTGCCGATCTTATGCATGCTTTTCGTGGAAGCGATATTCCTCGGGCAAGCGGTTATCCGGATGGGTAGCGGGCCTGTCTCCAAGTGTTGGTCCGCGTTTGTGTGGGGGATTTTCTCAATCGGGTTTGCTGACGTGGCGCTCTGGCTGATCCCCCACTACTGTCGTTCGCCGCTGGGGATGGTGGAATCGCTCGCCGGCTTCGTTACCACGGCGGTCTTCGCGCTTGGTCCAGCCTATCAGTTGACCGCGCAACGGTGGGCGCGAACGGCCGGCGCGCCGCAGGAGAATCTGGCGACGCACGCTTCCGCAGTGGCGCGCTAGCCTCAGTGGGTTGCCCGCGTCGGGTCAGTCAGCGTTTCCAAATAGTCCTCCACCAACCTGTCGCGTTGTTCCCATTTGCGCGCTATCTATCGTCCCCAGCGGCTTGGTAATCGGCCATGAGTTATGACGGTCGCTGCTAACCATTGGGAGCTAAACTTCCCGCCTATTGAGTATTACAGTAAATAGGACCTGAAAATATTTATCGAGGAAGTCAAAGATGCCCTTGCGGATCAGATCATCGGTTCGGAGCTCGGCCTCCCGGCGCGGCAGAAGGCAGCGGGGCGTGGAATTGATCGAGTTCACGCTGGTGCTGCTGCCGCTGTTGGGGTTTACCTTTCTGGTTGTCGATCTCGGCTGGGCAGTATTCAAGCGCGCTACCCTGCAGTACGCCGTTCGGGAAGGCTGTCGCTATGCCGTCACCAATCAGACGCAGTCCTTGACGGATACCAACGGTAACGCCTACGGAGTGATCGATTCCATCAAGTGGGTGGTGCAGGAGAGGGCCGAAGGCTTACTGGGACACAAGACAACCGATCCCGGATACTCGCTGATTCAGGTTCGCTACTACAACCCCGATAGCAGCTTGACGACCGCACTTACGCTCCCAACAGACTGCGCCACCAACACGGGACAACCGCCGAATTGGAGCGGGAATCTGGTGGAAGTGTCGGTGGAGAATTTTTCGGCGTCGCCGCTGGCGCCGCTTTTGCGAAGCGCCAGCCCCTTGATGTTTACGGCGCGATCGTCGGATCGTGTGGAAGGCAATCCTCCAACCGGCGTTCCACTCACCTTCAACGGAACCTGCCCCTGATAAAAGGTGGACGAAAATGCGCAAGCGAGATAATTACGGTGGCGCCACCATAGAATTTGCGCTCATATCGCCGTTCCTGGTGGCCCTGATCACCGGGACGTTGATGTACGGCACCGAATTGATCAAAGAACTCGAACTGCAGCAGGTGGCGCGCGACACAGCCAGCATGGTGGCACGCGGCACGAACATGCAGCTCCCGGCCAATCAAACCATTGTGGCGAGGATCGGGCAGGAATTGAATTGGCCGGACACCGGGCTCGCGTCCACCAGCCCGGGGGTGGTATACGTTTCCACCATCGAGTATCTCGATGGCACATGCAACGGCGCCAACCCCGTGTGCAGTAATGCCGGCCACTGGGTCTTCCTGCGCAGCACGGTTTTCGGCAATACCACCCTCCGGGCCAGTAACTTCGGTGCGCCGCCGACGTGCCTGCCCGGTTGCTTGGATTCGAACCAGACGGATGGCAGCCTGAACTCCAACGACACCTTGAACACCGCCACGGCCCGGGTTTCTAACTTCAATCTCCTGGGAACGCCAAGCACCCAGGTGGCAGGTTTTCAGCCCGGACAGCCGGCGTTTGTGATCGAGGTCGGCGGCATCACCGGGCCCTGGCATGGCGGCGTTGCCAGCTATGCTGTTTCGATCTTCTAGCGCTGGGTCAACTGAGGAATTATGAGTTCAAGGAAGATTTCAAAACGATCGCAAGGTGGGCAAGCTATCATCATGATGACGCTGATGGTGGCGACAGTTCTGGTGCCGATGGTTGGATTGGGGATCGACGCCAGTCGCGGCTACCTCGTCAGGCTCAAGCTTTCGTCGGCTATGGATGGCGGGGCGCTCGCGGCGGGCAGGCTCATCGGCACGGGCGCTAATGCGGCCGCACAGCTTGCCAATGCGCAGGCCACCGCCACGCAGTTCGTGAATGCCAACTTTCCGGCGAATTTCTTCGGAGCAAACCTGGCATCCGGATCTCCGAATGTGTGCGTGGATCCCGGCACTGACAATAGCAACCCGTGCAATATCCCAGGCGCGGGGACGACGGTCAGCACTTACAAGGTGAAATCGATATCGATCAGCGCCACCGCTATTATGCCCACACTCTTCATGAGAATTCTGGGCATGCCGAACGTGCAGGTTTCCTCGAGCGGACTGGCGCAGCGGCGCGATGTGCGGGTGGTAATCGCCGTGGACCGCTCTTCTTCGATGGGCGCATACTACACGGGTATCAACCAGACTCCCCCGAGTATTCAGGATATGCTGCTGCAGTTCGTGAACGGCTTTTCGGGCTCGAGCGATTTTGGCGGCAGAGACCAACTCGGCCTCGTGGTTTTCGGCGGTAGCGCTCTCCTGGCTTACCCTCCACGAAACATCAAAACGGATTACACAGACTACTCGCAGTTCTCGCCCCCGGATAACAATTTCAAGGTCAATGCGAGCGGAAATATACCGGGTTACATCGCGGACCTTCAGGCTGGGTCGAATACCGGAACGGCGGAAGCGCTGTACCTCGCATACATGGCTTTGCGGGCAGATTACGCCACGAATACCAACCTCGGCAGCCAACTGAATGTCATCGTGCTTTTCACTGACGGACTGCCGAACGGTGTTACAGCTTTTGCCAACGACCTGGGTCTCGGCGAGAACTACATGATGGGAGCTGGGAGCGGATGCTCAGACCTGGGCAACGGTTCCCTCACGGCCAGTCCGAGGGTCAGCAAAAGTAACAACAACATGATCGGCTTTTTCTCCCAGTGGAATGGATTTTCGAATTCGGCAGGTGGGCAGGTTCCAATGGGCCTCTTCGCCCCAATGATGGGCTATGCGAACGGCTGGGCGAACAAATCGCCGAATCCGCT
>Ga0302326_10025078_pt1 | contig 12099 bp, 12 predicted proteins | sample Palsa_T0_3_FD_202264 | JGI IMG/M metagenome (GOLD analysis project Ga0302326, IMG submission 202264) | Peat permafrost microbial communities from Stordalen Mire near Abisko, Sweden - Palsa_T0_3 | ecosystem: Environmental > Terrestrial > Soil > Palsa > Peat permafrost | place: Sweden: Abisko...
TCCATTGTCCCTGCTTCTACTCGCGGTCGGAAGCGTGATCGCGCTCGCGGGTTCCGGGCTCTTCCTCTACTTCGCATTTCCGGCGACCATCGTGACCTTACTTGCCGGGAAGGCCTTCGCGTCGGCGGCGCCGCTCGTGTTCCCGTACGGGATCGCAACGATCTTTCTGGCGATCCTCAACGCGGTGGTCTTCTATAAGATGGCGATTCACCGCTTCGACTTCTTGGTGCCGCTGACGCTGGTCGCGGTCGCGGAAGTCGTCGGCATCGCGCTACGCCACGATTCGCTGGCGCACGTCATCGAGGTGCTGATCGCGGCGAACGGCATCGCGCTCGTCGCCTCGCTCTACCGCGTCAACCTGCCGCTGAATTCGCGCAAGCTGGCACCCGCCTCCGACGCCGCCGCCTAGTCTCGCTTTTCGCCGAGTTTAAAACTGCTTGACGTTGAGGGCGCCGGCCGCACGGAAGGCTGCGATGACCTTGTCGACGGTATCGTGGCTGGCGCTGTACGCGACGACGCTGCGCCCGCGCTCGAGCGCTTCGAGGTAGTTCTCGATCTCGCTATCCGGGATGTTGAAATCGCCTAACCTGCCGATCAGCGAATCGTCGGCATGAACGGTGATGTTGCCGTTTCCGGTGTTGATGCCCGGCACCGCGGCGCCGCCGTCGGAGGTCAGCAACTCGGAGCCGATGACCGGTCCTGGAATCAGATCGATATCGCCGCCATCGATGACGTCCAGACGATCGGCATCGAGCCCGGCAGCGCCGAGCGCGTCGTGCAACGCCTTCACGTTCCCGTCCTGCGAAAGTCCGACCACGAAAAACGCCATGCTACCTCCGAGAAAAAAGCGAGCCGGTCACGTTCGTGGTTGAGGCCTGACGCCCTACGGCTGCGTCTCGACCGGCCGATTCATCGGCGGACCCGAGCCGGGCGCAGCACTCAGCGGGTGGCTAAACGGAACATCGCGCCAACATGCCAGGATCGCGGCGCCCAATCCGACGAGCCACACCAGCGCCATGACGGCCCAACCCACGACCGGCAAGATCTCCGCCGCGCTGATCAACACGAGCCCGAGCAAGAGCGCGGTCAGCGGCGAGGGTGTCGCATGCGGCCGCGCGAGCTCGTAGAGCCGGCGTCCGATGAGCAGCGCGACCGCGGCTTGTCCGATCCAGACGCCCGCGAGGACGATGAGTGGTATGCCGACGATGCTCAACAAAAGCAGGATTGCAACCGGCATGACCGCGACGAGCGCGAGCGTGCCCGTGGTGGCGGAGATGACCGGAAAGCGCTCGACACGATCCATCGCGACGCGCACGCGCAGCGGGAACAGCAAGAACGCGAAGACGACGACCACGTCCCAGGCGAGTTGTTCGAAAAGGCGCCGGTTCTCACCGAAAACGTCGCCGCTCAAACCGCCCGGCGTCACCCAGGGTGCGAACATGCCGAGCGAACCCGAGTCGAACAGATAATTCACGGTGCCGTCGATCTGGCAATTGTCGAGCTGATCGAAGGATCCGAAGTAGACGTTGACGTTCCCCGAGATCTGCGCGTCGCTACAACTCGCCTTAGCGAAGAGCACGTTGAGATCGCCATCGATCGCGTCGCCGTCGATCTCGGTATCGTGGAACCAGACGGTCCGGCCGTGACTGTAGGTCTTGGCCGAAGCGGCCGAAGCAGCGAACGCGACGAGCACGAAGGCGAGTGCGAACGCGGCGAGCGTCCGCAGCGGCAGAGTTCGCATCAGAAGTTCCCTCGCGAGCGAGCGGCGCGCGCGGCGAGCCGCGGTCGCAGGACGTTGAGTCCGACGATGGCGATCGCGACCGCGACCAGATCGAAGCCCAAGATGGCAGCCATCGCGGCCGAGATCTCCAGGCTCTGCCCGGCGAGCAAGTGCGATGTCGCCGTGGCGACCGAGGCGAAGCTCAGCGCCGCACCGGAGAACGCCGCGCTGACGAAGCCGAGCGCCGAGTGCGCCGCACTCTTTCCGGCGATGAAGAAGAAGCCGATCACGCTCCATGCAAAAGCGAGATAGATGCCGAGCACGGGCAAGGCGTGGAAGCGCGAGGCGTGCGGCCGCGGCATCGAGCGCACTTCGGCCATCACCGCAAAGTTGAAGTTCGGTGCGGGTTCCAAGCGCCGTGGCGCGAGCAGCAGCGCGTCGATCACGCGCAATTCGGCGAGCAGCGACCCGCAGGACGCGCACTCCTCGGCATGGGCCGCAAGGCGCGCGTGCGTCTCGAGGGGCAGCGTGCCGTCGACGAATTCGTCGAGCAGCGGCTCAGATGACGAGCAACGCATGCTTGACTCCTCCGGTGCGCTTGGCGGCGTTGGACTCTTCGAGCGCGCGGGCTTCGCGGTCGCGAAGTTTTTGGGCGAGCGCGAGTTTTCCGCGGTGAATGAGGGTCTTGACGTTTCCGAGCGAGAGGCCCATCGTCTGCGCGATTGCTTGATACTCCATGTTGTCGTAGTAGCGCAACGCGAGAACGGTGCGCGTTCGTTCCGGCAGCTCGGCAAGCGCTGCGCGCACGTCGCATTCGGCTTCCGTGCGAAGGACGCCGCCGGCCGGATCGGCTTCGCGCGACGTGTCGGGGAGAGCGTTCTCGAGCGAACGGTCTTCGCCGAGATCTTGCGCTTGCGGCCGGCGCAACGATTTGCCCAAGTGCGTCCGCACGACGTTGCGGGCGATGTGGTAAATCCAGGTCGAGAAGCGTCCCAGACTCGGATTGAACGTGCCGAGATGCGCGTACGCCCGGAGAAAAGTCTCCTGCGAGAGGTCGGCGACGTCGGCTGGGCTGCGCACTCCGGCGCTGATGAAGTTTGTAATTCCTCGTTTGTAACGGTCTACCAAGACGGCAAACCGCTCGCGGTCGCCGTCGAGGATGAGCTGGACCAACTGCTCGTCGGCCTGCCCTTCGATCGTCATCCTCCTCAAATTCTGGGTTCCGACCGTTCTACCATTGGATGGTCCAAAGGTTGCGGTGCGGCCAGAGCGGGCGAGATGAGGCCCAGCCAAGCGCGCTGAACCGCGTGGTATGGAGCTCGCAATCGATGGCGGCATCGTGACCGACGCTCGCCGCCTGGCGAGCGCGATCGCCGCTCCGGTCGAGACGTTCATCCGCGCCCACTCGACGGTTGCCGTCGAGCGGGCCGTTGCGCGTTTGCTCGACGTCGATGGCGTCGACTCGGACGAGGTGCCGCTGGCGAACCTGTTCCTCGAGCGGGTCGGGAGCGAGCGCCGCCGCTTGGGCTCGGCTGCTTGGCTCGGCGCCCTGGTGGCCGAAACCGGCCGTACCCCGAGGGAAGTCGCCGGCGAGGTCGCCGCGGGACGCTTGCCGATCGAGACGGCCGAGGGCGTGCCCAAAGAGGCGGCTCGCGCGGCCCTCGAGCCGCACGTGCGCCGCGGACTCGAACGGGTCGCGGCACGCCGTGACGAACGCCTGCGCTTGCTCGCGCGGCTTCCGCAAGGTCCGGCGCCGCTGCTGTACGTGATCGTGGCGAGCGGCAACATCTACGAGGATCGCACCGCCGCGGTCGCTGCCGCGGAGGCCGGTGCTCAGATCATCGCCGTCATTCGCTCGACCGGGCAATCGCTGCTCGACTACGTCCCGTACGGAGCGACGACCGAGGGTTTCGGCGGGACGTATGCGACGCAAGAAAACTTTCGCATCATGCGCGAGGCGCTCGACGCCGTCTCCGAGCGTTTGGAGCGCTACGTGATGCTGACGAACTACGCCAGCGGTCTGTGCATGCCGGAAATCGCAGCCATTGCGGCGCTCGAGCGGCTCGACATGCTGCTCAACGATTCGATGTACGGAATTCTTTTCCGCGACATCAATATGAAGCGGACGTTCATCGATCAACATTTTTCGCGCATGCTCAACGCCTACGCCGGGATCATCATCAACACGGGCGAGGATAACTACTTGACGACGGCCGACGCCGTCGAACAAGCTCCCGCCGTACTCGCCTCGCAATTCATCAACGAGGAGTTCGCGCACCGGGCGGGGATGCCCGACGCGCAGATCGGACTGGGCGACGCCTACGAGATCGATCCGGACCTCGAGGACGGCTTCCTTTTCGCGGTCGCCCAGGCGCAACTGGCGCGCCAAATTTTCCCGGCGGCGCCCTTGAAGTACATGCCGCCGACCAAACACATGACAGGCGACATCTTCAAAGGCCATTTGATCGACGCGCTCTTCAATCTGACGTCGGTCATGACCGGGCAAACGATTCACCTGTGCGGCATGCCGACCGAGGCGATCCATACGCCGTTCCTCGGCGATCGCGCGCTCTCGCTTGAGAACGCCCGATACGTGATGAACACGGCGCGTCACTTCGGTGGCGAGATCGGCTTCAAACCGGACGGAATCGTCGAGCGGCGCGCGCAGACGGTCTTGCGCGAAGCGCACGCGCTGCTAGAACGGATTGCAAGCGCCGGTCTCATGAACGCGATCGAGGCGCGCTACTTCGCCGACGTGTCGCGCCCGCCGGACGGAGGGCGCGGGGCCGAAGGCGTCTTCGAACGCGCGCCGGGCTATTGGAATCCGTTCGAGGAAGCGCTCGCGCCGCTCGGTTCCGCCGCGCCATGAGCGGCGCGATCAAACCGTACGGCGATACGCTCGGCGACGGAAAGGTTCAACTGTCGTTCACGCTTCCCATCGAGTGGAGCGAGTCCGCCGACGAGGCGGCACGCCAGCTCGTCGTCAAGATGGGATTCTCCGATGTCGCCGTGGCGGAAGGCCGGCGGATCGCCAACGGCTTTTCGTTTTTCGTGGTCTACGCCAGCACGCCGGTCACGGTCGATGCCTCGCTCATCGGCGCGCCTTCGGCCGCGCATGCGATGTCGATGGAGGAGATCGACGCGCTCGTGCGCGAGCGCATCGGACGCAAAGTGCGCGTTGCCGGCGCGTGCATCGGGACCGACGCGCACACCGTCGGCATCGACGCGATCCTCAACATGAAAGGCTACAAGGGCGACTACGGACTCGAGCGCTACAAAGAGTTCGAGACCTTTAATTTGGGAAGCCAGATCTCGGTCGAGCAGCTCGTGCGCTTCACGAAAGAAAACGCGATCGATGCCATCCTCGCCTCCCAGGTCGTCACGCAAAAAGGCAGCGACATCGCCAACTTCACCGCGCTCGGCGAGCTGCTCGAAGCGGAAGGACTGCGCGACGACGTGCTGCTGATCGCGGGCGGTCCGCGCGTCACGAACCTGCTCGCCACCGAACTTGGCTACGACGCAGGCTTCGGGCGCAATACGCTGCCCAGCGACGTCGCCGCGTTCATCGCGCAACGCTTGGCGGAACGAGTCCCCGCCTGACGTTCCCGCGTTCGGCCTCGCTCGCGGCGTGCGTCGCGTTCGGAGTCGCGCCGGCCGCCGGCGCCGGTGCGCAGCCGAGTGCGCCCTCCGCGCCGGCAGCGATCGTCGTGCCGGCCATCGGCGGCGAAGCCTGGACGCCCGAACGGGTCGCCGCACTGCGACGCGACCTCGACGCGATGCTCGTAAACGCACCCGCGATTCACGGCGCGCACATCGGGGTGCTCGCGGTCGATACGAAGAGCGGTAGCCCGCTGTACGAACGCAATGCCGGCGATGCGTTCCAGCCGGCCTCGACGCTCAAATTGGTCGTGGGAAGTGCCGCTCTCGAGAAGCTTGGACCGGCCTTTCATTTTACGACGCGGGGCTACGTCGCGGCGTCGTCGCCCGCGATCCTGTTGCTCGGCGGCGGCGACCCGTTTCTGACGACCGCAGATCTCTCGGCCTTTGCCGATTCGATCGCACAACTTCGCCTCCCAAGCGTTTCGCTCGCGGTTGCAGCCGGACGCTACGATGCGCAGCCGCACGCACCCGGTTGGACCTGGGACGATTTCGCGTACGATTATGCCGCGCCGATTTCAGCCTTGACGTTGAACGAGAACGTCGTTCATATCGAAGTCGCCCCAGGCGCGCGAGCGGGCGATCCCGCGCACGTCACATCGGCGCCGCTTGCGGCAGCGGTCGCCGGCACGTCGAGCAGCCTGCTGGTTTCGAATGCTCCGTCCATTTTGCCGGCAGCGCTGACACTTGCGGCGGGAAGCGAGAGCACGCTCGACGTTTCGCATCTCGGGAACGACATCTTGGTGAGCGGAGGCATCGCTGCGGGCGCTGCACCGGAAAGCTTGGATGCCGCGGTCCCGGATGCCAGCGCGTACGCGGAGGAAGTGGCCTCGGAACTGTTGCGGGCGCGGCACCTCTCGGTCGGCGGCCCCGACGATAAGTTTCCTTTTATAGGGGTCCTGCGCGGCAGCAGCGAGGCGCCTTCCGACGTCCGCCTCGTGTGGTCGCATGACTCGCCACCGTTCGCTGAATTTCTCGGGCCGCGGTTTTGGATTCCGAGCGACAACCTCGTCGCGGAACTGCTGCTCAAAGAACTGGGATACGAGACCGGCGGCGGACCCGGCACGACCGAGAAAGGCGCCGCGTTCGAGCGAACCTGGCTGCAGTCGGTCGGCGTCGATCCGGCGACCACGACGCTCGCTGACGGCAGCGGCTTGTCGCAATACGACCGCATCACGCCGCGCGATCTGGTGGCGATCTTACAGCACGATTGGGACGGCCCGAACCGCGAGCTCGTACTCAACTCGTTGCCCGTGGGCGGCGCGCGCGGCACGATCGAAGGCATCGCGGGCACGCCCGCGGCCGGGCGCGTCTTCGCCAAGACGGGAAGCATGATGCACGTTCGCGGCCTCGCCGGATATCTTGCGACCGAGCATCATGGCGCGGTCACGTTCGTGTTCACGGTCGACGATTGGTTGGGCGACTACCCGGCGCTCGCGGCGCTGCGCGCCCAAGTCCTGACGCGCATCGTGCAAGATTGATGCTCGGCGAACACCTCGAGCGTGAAATTCGCGAACAGCCGGACGTGTGGCGCAGGTTGGCTCGCGGAACGCACTCGCAAGAGCTGGCCGCCGCGTTACGCGGCCGCGACGTGTTACTCTTGGGCAGCGGCAGCTCGCTCTTCGTGGCGCGCCTCGGCGCGTTGGCGTTGCGTCGCCGGGGCGTGCGCGCAGCCGCGCTGGCCGCGACCGAAGCGCACTTCGACGGAAGGCTCTATCGCGGGGGCACGGTCGTCGCGCTTTCGCAGAGCGGACGCTCGACCGACGTGCTCGAGGCGCTCGACGTCCTGGAACCCTCACTGCTCGTCGCGTTGACGAACGACGCGAGTTCGCCGCTTGCCGCACGTGCCGGGCTCACGATCTCCGTCGAAGCCGGGCGCGAGGTCGCCGTACCGGCGACCAAGAGCGTCACCGCGATGGCGGCAGTCTTGCTTTGGGCGGCCGGACTCACCGGCGGCGTTAGTCAGCGCAACGCTCGTAGCTTAGATGAGACCGCGGATACGGTCGAGCACTGGCTGCACGGCGCCGCTTTCGAAGCGCTGCGCGAATTTGGCGTCGCGCTCTCGCAACGTCGCACCGTTGCGGTCGTCGGCGCCGGTTACGGCGTGCCCATCGCATCCGAGATCGCGCTCAAGATCAAGGAGTCGAGTTACCTTCACGCCGAGGGCTTTGCCGCCGGAGAGTTCCGGCACGGAAGCGCGGCGATCTTAGACGCGGAGACCGCGCTCCTAGGCATCGTGGACGAAGCCTCGCGCTCGATCGTGGACCGGCCCCTCGCCGAAGCCGAACGAACGCGGACGGTGCGCGCGACGATCGGCGGTGCGGTCGAGGGAATTCCGTTCCTAGGTCCCCTCGCCGGAGAAGCTTTCAACACGTTGGCTTGGCTGGTGACGGGACAGTGCTTGGCACTGGCAATCGGCCGCGCGCGCGGCATCGACAGCGACTCGCCCCGTGGTCTCACGAAGTTCGTGCTCTAGAACGCTGAAGGATGCGCCGGGCGCCTTGGGAACGGGGCCGGAAGCAAATCCGAAGAGAACTTGAGGACAAATGCTCTACGGCGACTGGCACTACTACCTTTACGCGCTACCGGGTCTGCTGCTCGGGTTGTGGGCGCAAGCCTCGCTCAAGGGAACTTTTGCAAAGTACGCTCAAGTCCCGACCGCGAGCGGGGTCAACGGTCAGCAGACCGCGCAAGCGCTGATGCAGTTGACCGGCGTGCAGGTCGGCGTGAACTCGACGCCGGGCATGCTCACGGACTTTTACGATCCCCGCACCAAGTCGATCAGCCTCTCGCAGAGCTCCGTGCAAGGTTCGATCGCATCCGTAGCGGTGGTTGCCCACGAAATGGGACACGCCGTTCAGGACGCGCAGGGGTACGGTCCCATGAAACTGCGCGGTGCGATCGTTCCCGCGGTGCAGTTGGGCGCGTGGGTCGGACCGCTGCTCTTCATCGGCGGCTTGCTCCTCAACATGCTCTCGCTGGTGTGGGTCGGCGTCGCGGCCTTTGCCGTCGCGGCGTTCTTTTCGCTGTGCACGCTCCCGGTCGAGTTCAACGCCAGCTCGCGCGGGCTCGCGATGCTGCAGCAAGCGCGCATCCTCTCGCCGGCCGAGATTCCGGCGGCGCGCAAAGTGCTCCAAGCCGCGGCCTTGACGTACGTTGCAGCGGCGGCGCAATCCGTCGGTCAGCTGCTGTACTATCTCGCCGTCGCGAACCGGCGCAGAAGCTAGCCATTCGTTGACCGTCCGGAAGACCGCGCTTGTAACGGGGATCACGGGACAGGACGGATCCTATCTCGCGGAGCTTTTGCTCGAGAAGGGCTATCGTGTCGTCGGGATGACGCGCCGTACGAGCACCGACGTGCACGAGCGGATCGAGCATCTCACCGACCGCGTCGAGATCGTCTCGGGCGATCTACTCGACCAGAGTTCGATGACGAACCTGATCGCCGAAGTGCGGCCCGCAGAAGTGTACAACCTTGCCTCGCAATCGTTCGTGCCCACCTCCTGGAAGCAGCCCGTCTTGACCGGCGAGTTTACCGCGCTCGGTGTAACGCGCTTGCTCGAGGCGATCCGTTCGGTCGATCCGTCGATCCGCTTCTATCAAGCCTCGAGCTCCGAGATGTTCGGCAAAGTCGTCGAGACGCCGCAGAGCGAAACGACGCCGTTCTACCCGCGAAGTCCCTACGGCGTAGCGAAAGTGTACGGGCACTGGATCACGGTCAACTACCGCGAGTCGTACGGGATGTTCGCCGTCAGCGGCATCCTTTTCAATCACGAGAGCGAGCGGCGCGGCAAGGAGTTCGTAACGCGCAAGATCAGCGACGGCGCGGCGCGGATCAAGCTCGGCATGCTCGACCGGCTGGCGCTGGGCAACCTCGACGCCGAGCGCGATTGGGGTTTTGCCGGCGACTACGTGCGCGCGATGTGGGCGATGCTGCAGGCGCCGCAGCCGGGCGACTACGTCGTTGCGACGGGTCGCGCGCACAGCGTGCGCGACTTCTGCCGTTTGGCGTTCGCTGCGGTCGACCTCGACTACGAGAAGTTCGTCGTTGCGGATCCGCGCTTCATGCGCCCGGCCGAAGTCGACGTTCTCGTCGGTGACGCCGGCAAGGTCAAACGCGAACTGAACTGGCAGCCCGAGACGACGTTCGAGGAATTGGTCGAGTCGATGGTGCGCGCGGATCTCGCGCGGCTTCGTCCGCTCGCGCTGCGCTAAGCGTGCGTGCGCTCATCACCGGCGGAAACGGTTTCGTCGGCAAGCATCTGGCGGCGACCTTGCGCGCGCAGGGCGGCGAGGTCGTGACAGCCGGTCGAGCGGGCGACGGCGGCTCCGTCGACCTCCCGCTCGAGTTGAACGACGCCGGCAGCGTGCGCGCCGCTCTCGAGCAGGCGCAGCCCGAGGTCGTGTTTCACTTGGCCGCGCAGACGTTCGTGCCCGACGCGACCCGCGATCCGCTGTCCACATACGAGACCAACGCGCTGGGAACTGCGCGGCTCTACGAAGCGCTGCGTCAGCTCAGCGCTCGGCCGCCGCCGCGCGTTCTGGTGGCGAGTTCGGGCGAAGTCTACGGCGCGCGCGACCCGGCCGAGCAGCCGCTGCGCGAGGATCTGCCCCCGCGCCCAGCCACGACCTACGCAGCATCCAAAGTCGCAAGCGAGGCGATCGCGCTCGCCTCGGCGCGCACCTATGGAATCCCGACGATTGTCACGCGGGCTTTCAATCACATCGGTCCAGGGCAAAGCGAGCGCTTCGCGGTCGCTTCGTTTGCGCGTGGACTCGCTGCGATTGCAGCCGGCGCCAAGCCCGTGCTCGAAGTCGGCAACCTGGCAGCGCGCCGCGATTTCCTCGACGTCCGCGACGTCGTCGAAGCGTACGTCGCGCTCGCCGAACGCGGCGGCGCAGGAGAAATCTACAACGTGTGCAGCGGCACGGCCGTCGCGATCCAGGAAGTTCTTCGCCAACTGATCATGACGGCGCGCGTCGCGGTCGAAGTGCGCGAAGATCCCGCCAGGTTGCGTCCCAGCGACGTGCCGTTGGCCTACGGCGACAACGCAAAGCTCCGCGCGGCAACGAGTTGGGAGCCACGCTACACGCTCGCACAGTCGCTGCGCGACGTCTACGCTGACGCGCGCGCGCGCGTGGCAACGCCTTCATGAACGTCGCGTATGTCGAGATGATCGGCGGCGCCAGCGGCAACATGCTGCTCGGCGCGCTGCTTGACGCGGGCGGCGACTGCGAGGCGCTCGAGGCAGTCTTGCGCACGATTCCGGTCGCAGGCTGGAGCATCGAGCAGCGGCGCGTCGTCAAACGCGGGATCGCGGCGACCTTCTTCGATTTTAAGATCCCGGGCGAAGACCACGCTCGCGAAGATCATCACGACCACGTCCACGCGCACGCGCCGGAACGGACGCTTGCGGACGTGCTCGCGACGATCGAGCACAGCGGGCTGACGCAGCGCCAAAAGGCGCGAGCCTCAGCGATCTACACGCGCCTGGGCGAAGCCGAAGCGCGCGTTCACGGAGCCTCGCCGGCCGAGATCCACTTCCACGAAGTCGGACAGGTCGATGCAATCCTCGACGTCGCCGGCGTCTGCATCTTACTCGACCAGCTCGGCGTCGACGAGGTCACCTGTTCGGCTTTTCCGATCGGCGGCGGCGCGATCGTGATGCAGCACGGCCTCTATCCGAATCCGCCGCCTGCGACCGCCGAGCTCCTGCGCGGCGCATCGACCTACGCCGCTCCGGTCGAAGGCGAAATGGTGACGACGACCGGCGCCGCGATCCTCACCACGCTGGTCTCGGCGCCCGGCTTCCGGCCCTCGATGCGCGCGCTGCACATCGGCTACGGCGCGGGCAGCTCGGACTTTCCCGTTCCCAACGTCGTGCGGATTTCGATCGGACCCTCGCTCGAAGCAGCTGCCGCCGGCGACGAGATCGTCGTCCTCGAAGCGAACATCGACGACATGTCGCCCCAGCACTTCGAGCTGGCGATCGAACGCGTCTTGGCCGCCGGAGCCCACGACGTCTGGCTGGCGCCGGTCACGATGAAAAAATCCCGTCCGGCGATCCTCTTCGGAGCGATCGCGCCGCCCGAGCTCGAAACGGCGGTCGCGCGCGCGATGCTCCTCGAAACCAGCACGCTCGGCGTGCGGGTTAGGCGCGAACGGCGGCACGTCCTCGAGCGCCGGATCGAGTCGCTCGCAACCGAATTCGGTCCGGTACGGGTAAAGATAGCGGACGCCGCCGGGTCGACCCGGCGCACGCTCGAATATGACGATGTCGTGCGCATCGCGCGCGAGCGGCAGCTGCCGATCGCCGAGGTCGCAGCCCGACTCGAGGAGGTCTTACCCCCGCCATGATCGTTCTGGAAGACCTCGACCGCAAGGAATGGCAGCTCCGTGACCTGGTCCGTTCGCTTGAGAGCGTGGTGGTGGCCTTTTCGGGCGGGGTCGATTCGGCGCTGGTTCTCAAGATTGCCGGCGACGAACTCGGCGACCGCGCGCTGGGCATCACGGCGCGTTCCGAGAGTCTGGCGGCGAGTGAGTTGGAGGACGCTCTCGGTTTCGCGGCGTCGGTCGGTGCGCGCCACGAGGTCCTCGAGACGCACGAACTCGACGACCCGAACTATCGGGCGAATCCCGAGAATCGCTGTTACTTCTGTAAGAAAGAACTCTACGGCCGCTTGAGCGAGATCGCGCGCGAGCGGGATGCCAAGTGGATCGT
>Ga0302326_10025079_pt1 | contig 12098 bp, 10 predicted proteins | sample Palsa_T0_3_FD_202264 | JGI IMG/M metagenome (GOLD analysis project Ga0302326, IMG submission 202264) | Peat permafrost microbial communities from Stordalen Mire near Abisko, Sweden - Palsa_T0_3 | ecosystem: Environmental > Terrestrial > Soil > Palsa > Peat permafrost | place: Sweden: Abisko...
ACTCCTGGCCCGCAGCGTCCTGTGGTCCTATCAATTCGGTGCCCATGCGAGCCTCCACTGGCTGTAAATATATCATTAACACAAATGCGGCGCGTGTGGGGCAATTTTTGTCTCTGGGCAGGCGGTCGGCCGGAGGCAGCCAGGTCGTTGCCGCCTTAACACTTTATCATAGGCGTACTGCTTTGTTCACGTTATGATCGCGCTTTCGATGGGCGATGGCCTCAAGGCGTGAAGACCTCAGATCCGAAAGCCAAAGCGAAGCGTGCTGCACTTAATGCGCTGCGGCGGGCACGACGTGCCGCCGAACGGTCGTCCGTTCCGTTATCCGAATGGGAAGGCGAGTTTCTGGGGTCGGTTGAAAACCGGGTCGAGACATACGGCCGCGCGTTCGGCGATCCGGAAAAGGGGCCGCCGGGAGCATCTCTGTCGGTTCTCCAATCCAGGAAACTCAAGGAAATCGCGGCGAAAGCGAACGGGAAGAAGCGGCCGTCTGGTGGTTTTGGCAGCCGTTCGTAACTCCCGGGTGCGTAAGAAAATGTCGTTAATCACCTTCCTTGTGGAAGGTTGACGCATCCTGGTTGCATTGCAACAAGAAGGACGCCTACCTTCGCGTCCGCGGAAAGGAAGCAGGCTCCGCGCGTTTTGTGAAGGTTCAAGAGAGCAGGGGACCATGGCCCAAGGCGCAGAGGCGAAAGCCAATTTTGAGGTCTACAAGGACCTCTACGAGATCGGCGAAATTCCGCCGCTCGGGCATGTTCCGAAGAACATGTATGCATGGGCCATCCGCAAGGACCGCCACGGTCCGCCCGAAACCTCGATGCAGATCGAGGTTGTGCCCACCTGGACGCTCGATTCCCACGATGTTCTGATTCTCGTGATGGCAGCCGGCGTGAACTACAACGGTGTATGGGCCGGTCTCGGCACACCGGTATCTCCCATCGACAGTCACAAGAATTCTTTTCACGTCGCAGGCTCCGACGCGTCCGGCATCGTCTGGGCCGTGGGCTCGAAAGTGAAACGCTGGAAGGTCGGCGATGAAGTCGTCGTCCACTGCAACCAGGACGATGGCGACGACGAAGAATGCAATGGCGGCGATCCGATGTTTTCGCCCTCGCAACGTATCTGGGGCTACGAAACGCCCGATGGTTCGTTTGCCCAATTCGCGCGCGTGCAGGATCGTCAGTTGATGGAGCGCCCTAAACATCTGACGTGGGAAGAATCCGCCTGCTACACGCTTACGCTCGCCACGACGTACCGCATGTTTTTCGGTCACAGACCCCACATTCTAAGACCGGGCCATAATGTGCTCGTCTGGGGAGCAAGCGGCGGTCTCGGCTCGTTCGCGGTGCAGCTGTGCGCAGTGTCCGGCGCCAACGCGATCGGCGTGATCTCCGACGAAACCAAGCGCGAATTCGTTCTTTCGCTTGGCGCCAAGGGCGTCATCAATCGTAAGGATTTCGCCTGCTGGGGCGCGATGCCTCAAGTCGGCACGCCCGAATATGACGCGTGGACGAAGGAAGCGCGCAAATTCGGCAAGGCGATCTGGGACGTCACCGGCAAGGGCAACGACGTCGACATGGTGTTTGAGCATCCGGGCGAGCAGACGTTTCCGGTGTCGTGTCTGGTCGTGAAGCGCGGCGGCATGGTCGTATTCTGCGCCGGAACCACCGGCTACAATATAACGTTCGACGCGCGCTACGTGTGGATGCGCCAGAAGCGCATTCAGGGCTCGCATTTCGCCAACCTGGCACAGGCGAGCCAAGCCAATCGCCTGATGCTGGAACGGCGCCTCGATCCCTGTATGTCCGAAGTGTTTCCCTGGGCGGATATCCCGCGCGCGCACACGAAAATGTGGAAGAACCAACACCTGCCCGGAAATATGGCCGTGCTCGTCAACGCGCAACGACCGGGCATGCGGACATTCGAAGATGTCGTGGACGCCGGCGTGCAATAACGATCACTATGGTGCCAGGGCGCGCGCAGCCAGCCAGATGAACGCAGCGACTGTCGGATAGAACGTCAATGCAAAGCCAAGCGCGCGCGCCCAGGGCGCTATCAAATAGCCGATCCAGAACAGCGCCCGGGCAACAACAAAAACGATTGCCAGCATCGGAATCAGCGCAAGGCGCTCATGAGGAAGCGCCAGAGCAAGGCCGGTCCACGCAATGGCCGCCAGAACGGTTTGCTCCAGAGTGTTCTGATTGTAACGAAGGTTGATTTCGAGCGAGCGACTCTGCGGCGTTCGCGTGCCGTCGATGGCATCGGGCAGGAAGAAGCGACGATTCGCCGCCACTGCGAGGCCGGCGACCAGACTGAACCCTGGCAACGCCAACCAGCGCCCCGCGAACGCAAGTCTCGCCGCGAAATCGTCTCCGTCGGGCAGCGGAAGCGACAAATGCTGAGAGCCTCTGACCCACAGGAGCGCGAGCACGGCGACGGCAAGCGTCATTCCCGCCAAAACATAGACCTGCTTGCGCAACATCGCGAATCTCCCGGACGGCGCTAGATCACAGTATCGACGATACGCCATTCGCAGATCGGGTTCCAATTGCGGTCGGCGCAAAGGCAGCTATTGTCGGTTCCTTCGACTTCGACCGGATTGCCAATGCAGATTGTCTTGCCCCACCTCATCGCGCATTGCGACGAAGCGGTTCTCGCAGCCGAGGGCCTGCTGTCCGGCGCAAAAGCGCAGGTTCGCTCGATCATATGCGAAGGAGAGCGCCCGTCGCCTGCGTTGCTCGACAGAGAACAACGAGCGGCGCACGCGCTTGCGTGGTATGCGACCTATCTCGAAGCGCTGCGCCAGATGGCGCGATGGGCACGGAATCTTGAGCGCGAGAAACGCTTCGGCGAACTCGAGACGCTCATTCTGCAGGCAGCGTTCGGCGAATATCTGGCGCAACTCGCCGGCGGAATTTCCATGAGTCAGAACGAAATCGCGAGGCCAGCCGATATGGGCCTGAGCGACGACGACATTGCTTCATTTCTGACGCCAACCGTGCGCGAGCTGATCGAGGCCGGCACGCGACGAGAAATTCGCGAAGGCATCGCCGAGAATGTGACGCAGCACGCGGTCGCCGTCGTCTTCGGCGATCCGGGTCTCGACGAAACAATGGGCATGATCCGCGAACACTTCCACCGCTTCGCGCGCGCCAAGGTGTCGCCTTTTGCGCATCAATGGCATTTGCGCGACGAACTGATTCCGCTCGATGTCATTTCCGAGATGAGTGAGCTCGGTGTCTTTGGCCTCACGGTTCCCGAACAGTATGGCGGCTCCGGCCTTTCGAAGACCGCGATGTGTGTGGTCTCGGAGGAATTGAGCCGCGGTTATATCGGTGTCGGATCGCTGGGCACACGCTCGGAAATCGCAGCGGAACTTGTCCTGAGCGGAGGCACCCAGGAGCAACGGGATCATTGGCTTCCCCTGTTTGCGAACGGCGAGAAGTTACCGACGGCTGTTTTCACCGAGCCGAACACGGGGTCCGATCTCGGTTCGTTGCGTACCCGCGCCACGCGCGATGGGGATGTCTATCGCATTCACGGCAACAAGACTTGGATCACACATGCGGCGCGCGCCGACGTCATGACGTTGCTGGTCCGCACCGACCCCGCCACAAAGGACTATCGCGGCCTGTCGATGTTCCTGGCGGAAAAGCCGCGAGGGAACGAGAGCGATCCTTTTCCCGCCCAGGGAATGAGCGGCGGCGAAATTCGCGTGCTCGGCTACCGCGGCATGAAAGAGTTCGAGATCGCCTTCGACGGCTTCGAGATACCTGCCGGCAATCTTCTGGGCTGCGAGGAAGGCCAGGGCTTCAAGCAGCTGATGCAGACTTTCGAGTCGGCTCGTATCCAGACGGCGTCGCGTGCAGTGGGCGTCGCGCATTGCGCGCTCGATCTCGGGCTTCGTTACGCGATGGAGCGCCAGCAGTTCGGACGCGCCATAGTCGGCTTCCCCCGGGTGCGCGACAAGCTTGCGATGATGGTGGTGGAGATCGCCATCGCCCGTCAGATCACCTATCACGCCGCACGCGAGAAAGACGAAGGGCGGCGCTGCGATCTGGAAGCCGGCATGGCCAAGCTGCTCGCCGCGCGCATTGCCTGGGCTTCTGCCGACAACGCGCTCCAAATCCATGGCGGCAACGGTTTCGCGCTCGAATTCGAGATCAGCCGGTTGCTGTGCGACGCACGAATTCTCAACATCTTTGAGGGCGCCGCGGAGATTCAGGCCCAGGTGATCGCGCGACGGCTGCTCGATTCGTTCGCGAATTGAGCGTGACAGAGACGGCATCGCGGACTAGAAGCGAAGCCATGTCCGAGCCTCATCCCATCGATCGATTGTTCGCGGTTATTCAGTCCCGCGTTGGCGCCGATCCCGCCTCGTCATATACGGCGAAGCTTCTGTCCCAGGGCAAATTGAAAGTCGCCAAGAAGCTGGGAGAGGAAGCCGTCGAAACCGCGCTCGCTGCTGTTGCGCAGGACGCGACCTGCGTGGCCGCCGAATCCGCTGACCTTCTTTATCATCTGCTGGTGCTTTGGGCGGTCTGTGGCGTAAGCCCGGCGGAAATCTATCAGGCGCTCGATGCGCGCACCGGACGTTCCGGGCTGGACGAAAAAGCGGCGCGCGATCCTGACTTTGCCGCAAAGATCCTATGACGTCTGCGTCAGCGCGCTTCGGCGGCTGTCAAATACAGCATTTGCGCCTTGTAGCCGATATACAGATGCATCTGACGCAAAGCGCCGATGCCCAGTACCATCTGCGCGGAGCCCGCTTCTCCATTACCGCCGAAATTGTTCTGGGGCATCATCTCGATGGCCGGCGACGCGATGGTGATCCCGTTGATGACAAGTGAGGAAAAGCGATAGCGGTAAATTCGGGCCGGCGTGCCGTTGACCTCGGCGACAAGCGACTTCAGATTGGGATCGTTCTCCCGCCATCCGAACAAAGCCTTGGCCACATCGAAATTCATGAACGAGCGCGAGGCGCCCGTGTCGAGCGCGGCTGTGACGGCCCTGCCGTCAAGCAGCGCCGGCACCATGATGTGCCACTCGCGATCGACTTTCATCGGCACTTCCGAAAAGGGCTGGTGTGTCCAGTAGACGGGTGATGCGGGGCATGCGTTCGGAGAAAAGACGTTGAATTTGCCGCCGGCAAAGTCGAACTCGACATCAAACTGTTTCATGATGTCGGGACCCAGAAGTCCCGCTGCACCGTTCTCCAGGATGTGGCCCGGAACGATCAGCAGCGGCAATCCCTGCCCGGATGCCGGTCCGAGATTGAGAATGTCGGTCTGCGTGTGAAAAAATATCGGGACATTGTTTGCGAATTTGAATTCTCCCTCGTTGATCTGCAGCGTCAGCCCCAGTGCCCTCGCGGCGCTGAAGGAGATTGAACTGTAAATGCTGCCCGTATCGATCGTCAGCAGGACGGTCTTGCCGTTCACGGAAACGGGAACCGACACCTCGCCGTCGGGATGGGTTTCGAGTGGCAGGGAAGCCAGCTGGACGAGCGAGCATGTCGTAGCGGCGGGTAGTGCGTCGGTCATCGCAATACCGAGCGCGATGGCGACCAGCGCAACCAAGCGCGCAGATCGTATCAACGCGAACCGGACCATGGCTCGGAATCGTTTTTCTATCTGATAATCCGGCGGCGAACCGCGGCGCACTCCGCCGAAATTCGCTCCAGGGTTCACAAATTTGTATCCGCAACCAGCGCCCGGCCGAGTTCGACCTGGGCGGCTTCCATTTCGACCACGTCGGGAGGGCAGTCCGACGCGGCAGCCTGAAGCGCGTTGTGGGCCGAGACGAGATCGTTGTGACGCAACTGCCACTCACCGAGATAAAAATTCGCCTGGCAGCGCTTCCGCGCAGCGTCACCGGATTGTTCCGCTGCGGCGCGCATCTGATCGGCGGAGGATTTTCCAAGCCAGAAGGCGAGGATTGGCCCAGGCCACCGCGTGAGATCTGCCGACGCTGCGTCTCGCGCCAGTTCGTCAGGCGAGTTGGATTTTGTGAGGGAAATGGCGAGACCCAGGAGCGCGTCCGGGTTCTTCGGCGAAAGATTCACGGCCTGTGCGAACGACGCTCGCGCGGCGTCGAAACGGCCCATATCCCATTCGACAAAGCCCTTGTTCCACGCAACACCACCAGCATCGGTATGAACCCTGAAATCGACACCGCCGACGATGCTGCCCCTGGCCGATGTATCGTCCGCGCTGTGTTCGAACGCCTGGTCGAGATCGGCACCGGCCTCCTCGAATTGGCCTTTGAGCATGCGGGCTCGGCCGCGGTCGGCGTATGCGGCAGCCAGTTTGTCGTTCAACTGAATCGCCATTCCGTCGTCGGCGATCGCCTTGTCGTAATCGCCGGTCATTCTGTGGAAGCTCCCGCGCAACCAATAGATCGGCGCCTGCGGGGATGGGCTCAACTCGATCGGCAGCTTCGGCCACAGATTCAGAATCGTGCTGCAATCTGCAATTGCGTCCGCATACTGACCGACTGCGTCATACAATGTCACCCGGGCCATATAGGCATCGAGATCATAGGGATTGAGATGAATGAGGCTGCTGTCGTCGGCAATGGCTTCGGCGAAACGATGGTATTCCGCGAACGTGGCGGCGCGATTGGCGTAGGCCTCGGGATAGTCAGGCCTGATCCTTAGCGCGGCCGTAAAGTCGGCGAGCGCAGCGTCGTACTGTTTTCTGTATGCGAATACCCGACCGCGCGCGACATATGTCGTGGCCTTTAGGTGCTGTGGCAAATCGGATTCGGCCAATGCGCGGGTAAGCGACTGGACGGCGGTGTCATCGTCGTCGCGGTTGCCGGCCGAAATGCCGAGATTGAAATCCTGGTAGCCAGTTGCCCAAGCCACCCCGCAAATCGCAAGCACTGCTGCGCCTGCAAGCAAGAGTGTGCGCATGTTCGCCCCCTATGCCCCCGAACGCAGTGTACAGGAGTTTCCCACGGGAACAAAATCGCCGAAGGAATTGCAGCACCGGGGTCACCAATTCGAATACGACGCCGTCAATTGGCCTTCAAATCGGGATCCAGAACCTGTCCTTCGTCAAGCTGAACGCCGAACGAGTTCAGAATCATCGAAACCTGCGTGTACTGGCCCGCAGTGAACACGACATCCATGCGCTGCTTGTCGGTCAAATGCTTCCCCAGCGTCGACCATGTCGTGTCGCTGATGAATTGCCCGGTGTGGAGTTCGTCGCTGGCCCGGATCAGCGCCGCATCGCTCTCGCCCCAGCCTTGCGCATCCGCACCTTTCTTGATCCGGGCAATTTCGTCATCGGTCAACCCGGCATGCTTTCCAATTGGAACATGCTGTGTCCATTCATAGCCCGAACGACAGAGCCATCCCGTTCGGAGGATCACAATCTCGCGCTCCCGCGGCGAGAGGCCATTGCGCTTGGAAAGGATGTAGTTGCCCCAAGCCAGAAATCCCTTCGCCGCGCCTGGATCGCGGGCGAGTGTCCGGAAAATGTTCAACACCCGCCCACGCGCGGCTATCGGCGCGAGAAGCTCCTTTTGCGTCGCGTCGAGCTCGTCGTCCGTCAGCGGCGCGATGCGGGCCTTGCTCATTCTCATGGCGTCTGTTTCCCGTCGGGTTATATGGTCTTCCGCATTCTAAGAGCGCAGGCTCGCCCATTGCGAGTCGCGAGCGGCGTCCTAAGAGTATGCCATGCTTCCAAGAACAAAAACTGGGAGTCCGATGAATACCGAGCTTCGCAACGACACCGATTTCTGGATGCCTTTCACCGACAATCGCGCCTTCAAGGCCCAACCGCGGCTGCTCGCATCCGCGAAGGACATGCACTATTTCACGCCGGATGGCCGCGGGATTCTGGATGGGACGGCAGGTCTTTGGTGCGTCAACGCGGGTCACGCACGCCCCAAGATCGTCGAGGCGATTCAAAAGCAGGCGGGAATTCTCGACTATGGCCCCGCATTTCAGCTGGGCCATCCGCTTGCGTTCGAACTGGCCGGCAGGGTCGCTCACCTCATGCCGCAGGGGCTCGACAGGATTTTTTTCACCAATTCCGGTTCGGAAGCCGTCGACACTGCCCTGAAGATGGCGTTCGCCTATCAGCGGGCGATCGGCCAGGGAACGCGAACGCGACTGGTTGGACGCGAGCGCGGCTATCACGGCGCCGGTTTCGGCGGCCTGTCGGTCGGTGGCCTTGTCAACAATCGCCGCAGCTTTGTGCAGCTTCCCTGCGTCTCGCACCTGCCACACACGTTGAATATCGGAAAAGCCGCGTTCAGCAGAGGTCAACCGCAATGGGGCGCGCATCTCGCCGACGAGCTTGAGCGTATCGTCGCGCTGAACGGCGCGGAAACAATCGCCGCCGTGATCGTCGAGCCGCTGGCGGGCTCGGCCGGCGTGCTGGTGCCGCCATCGGGCTATCTTGAGCGGCTGAGGAACATCACGCGCAAACATGGGATTCTGCTGATCTTCGACGAGGTGATCACCGCGTTCGGCCGGCTCGGCGCCGCAACCGCCTCGGAGTTGTTCGGCGTGGTGCCCGATCTCATCACTCTGGCGAAAGGCATGACAAATGCCGCGGTGCCGATGGGCGCGGTCGCCGCAAAACGGCACATATACGACGCAGTGGTCGACAATGCGCAGCCGGGAATCGAATTTTTCCACGGCTATACCTATTCGGGCCATCCGCTGGCGTGTGCGGCGGGGCTGGCGACGCTCGATGTCTATGCCGAAGACGGCCTGTTCGAGCGCGCGCGTGATCTTTCGCCATATTGGGAGCACGCTCTGCATTCGCTGCGCGGCCGGCGCCACGTCATCGATATCCGCAATCTGGGCCTGGTTGCGGCGATCGAACTCGAGCCACGAGAACATGCGCCGGGCAGCCGGGCCATGGAAGCGTTTCACGCCTGTTTCGACGGGGGCCTGCTCATTCGCGTGACCGGCGACGTCATCGCGTTGTCGCCGCCGCTCATTGTCGAGATGAAACATATTGACGAAATCGTCGAAAGGTTGACCGAGGTTCTGGAAGGGTTGGATTGATGCTGCGTCGATTTTGGCCTGACAACCGACGCCAACCCTTAACAACCCGTTATCGATTCCACACCGTAAGCAGGCATTAAATCTGCGCGCCTATTCTGCCGCGTTCGGATCTGCGCCCAGACGCAGGCCGGAAGCAGGGAGCGACGCGTGGACGAGGCCTTGGACCGGAACGACGGGAACGCCGCTGTCATCGTGGTCGACGATGCAGGGATCATGTTGCACATTCATGGCGCTGGCGCTGCCGGCCGCTACGTGAACGAGGTTGTCGAAGGCGAGGGCATTCTTGCGCATATCCACCCCAACGACCGCGACTTCTTCGAACTGACGCGAAACTGGATCGTAAGCGGCGAGGGCAAGTCCGCCACGATTCGTTTGCGCTGGGCGCGCGCCCATGGCCACTGGTCCGCTCTATACGCGACGCTTGAGGCAGGCAGCAGCGAAACTCTTCAGATTACACTCCGGACGGACGAGGCTACTTCGGCACGGCGGTCGGAAGGCCAGATGCGCCGAGTGGTCGAAGGCTCGGCACAAGGCATCATCGTGCGCACCGCGACTGCCGTTCTCTATATGAACAATTCGTTCGCCTGGATGGTCGGCTACGCGAGCGCGCGGGAATGCATGTCTGCCGAAATTGGTCCGAATGCCATGCTCCACCCCGACGATGCGCCGATCATTGCGAGGCACCTGAAGGCAAGGATCGCCGGCGAGGAAGTTCTGTCCAACTACGAGTTTCGGCTGATCCGCCGCGACGGTTCGATTCTCTGGGTCGAGACGCATGCCGCTCTTGTCGAATGGGACGGACAGCCGGCGTCGCTCTCCTGGATCACCGACATTTCCAGGCGAAAGGCCATGGAGCAGGAGCTTCTCAAGAGCAAGGAGGCGGCGGAATACGCCAATCGCTCGAAGACCGACTTTCTCGCCAACATGAGTCACGAGCTGCGTACGCCGCTTAACGCCATCATCGGGTTTTCCGAGGTGATCAAGGCCGAAATGTTCGGTGCGCTCAGCGCGCGCTATGTCGAATATGCCCGCGACATCCACGAGAGCGGGCAACATCTTCTCGAGATCATCAATGACATTCTGGATCTCTCGAAGCTGGAAGCCGGAAAGTTCGAGCTCCATGAAAGCGATGTTTCGGTTGCTGCTGTCGTGGATCAGTGTCTCCCGCTGGTGCGCGGACGGGCGCAGGAGGGCAATGTCGCGCTCGCAATCGACATTCCGGATTCGCTGCCGGTCGTTCGCGCGGACCGGCGCGCCGTGAAGCAGGTCCTGCTCAATCTGCTTTCGAATGCCGTGAAATTCACGCCCGGAGGCGGTTCGGTTACGCTGACCGCCTGTATCGGCGACGATCGGGGACTGGACGTTGCCGTGACGGATACCGGCATCGGCATGAACGAATCCGAAATCGGCATTGCGCTCGCACCGTTCGGGCAAATCGACTCAAGCCTTGCGCGCAAGCACCAGGGAACGGGTCTGGGTCTTCCCTTGTGCAAATCGCTGCTCGAACTCCACGGCGCCAGGCTTGTCGTCACAAGCCGGCCCAGCGAAGGCACTACGATCATCGTGCGGTTTCCGCCCGAGCGGGTCGTCGCGCAGGGCATCGCCGCCTGAGCATTTCGCGCAACTTGCCCTTCACAGCCTGATACCGAACCAGACGATGCTGTTGTCGGGTCCGGACCGCTCGATCTCGCCAAATCCGTAGCGGCGGTAGAACGCCACTGCGCGCGCGTTGGCGGTCCCCACCGCGAGATGCGCGCCGGGCGAACCCAGTTCGCGCATCCGCGCGAGCCACGTGTCGACGAGCCTGCGACCGTTGCCGCGCCCCTGCAGCCCCGGCAGAAGATTGATGTGCAGATGCGACGGGTACGCGCTGCATATCCCTTGAGGCGCGAGAAACGGGCGATGAATGAGCCGCATCATCAGCAGATCGAATTTCAATTCGCGGCCGTCGGCGGCAAGGAGAGGGTGGGCGCGCCGTAAATCCGGCCACCATTCGATTTCCAGCCGGCGCTCGAATTCCCGGGTGTCGGAAGCGCCGACGATGTAGCCGCCGACGTCGCGACCGTCTTCCCCGACGAAGCAGCATTGCGGCGAGAGGATCGCGTAGGGCGCGGCGTAGACGTGACCCACGAGCAGGCCGTCGCGATAGAGGGCCGAGGCGTCCGCGCCCGCGGCCCCGGTTGCAAGGCAGATGCGATAGAGCGCCGGCAGGTCGCGTGGCTGATAGGGGCGAATATCCATGGCACACAAACAAAGAGGCTGCCGAAGATGTCTCAGGCAGCCCCATATTACGAAGGTTTCGAACCGTTCAGGCCGCCTGATAGCCCATCACGGCTTTCACTTCGAGGAACTCCTCGAATCCGAATTCGCCCCATTCGCGTCCGGTGCCGGATTTCTTGTAGCCGCCGAACGGGGCCTTGAAGTCGACGCTGGCGCCGTTCAGGTGGACGTTTCCGGTGCGCAGCTGAGCGGCAACCTTGCGCGCGTGCTCGATGTTGCCGGATTGCACGTAGCCGGACAGGCCATACTCCGTGTCGTTCGCCATCCGGATGGCGTCGGCTTCCGTTTGATACGGCAGCATGGCCAGCACCGGTCCGAAGATTTCCTCGCGCGCGATGGTCATGTCGTTGGTGACGTTCGCAAACACGGTGGGCCGCACGAAGTAGCCGCGGTTGACGCCTTCCGGCCGGCCGAGACCGCCGGTCACGAGCGTGGCGCCTTCGTCGATGCCCTTCTTGATAAGGTTCTGGATCTTGTTGAACTGCACTTCGCTGACGACGGGGCCCATGGTCGTGCCGTCCGCAAACGGGTCGCCGACTTTGGCCGATTCCGCCGCGGTTTTGGCGAACTGTATGGCTTCGTCCTGCTTGGCCGCCGGCACGAACATGCGCGTCGGCGCGTTGCAGGATTGGCCGGAATTGCCGAAGCAGTTCTGCACGCCCTGCATCACCGCCTTCTTCAGATCGGCGTCTTCGAGAATGATGTTGGCCGACTTGCCGCCCAGCTCCTGCGTCACGCGCTTCACCGTATCGGCCGACGCCTTGGCGACGGCGATGCCCGCGCGCGTGGA
>Ga0302326_10025080_pt1 | contig 12098 bp, 12 predicted proteins | sample Palsa_T0_3_FD_202264 | JGI IMG/M metagenome (GOLD analysis project Ga0302326, IMG submission 202264) | Peat permafrost microbial communities from Stordalen Mire near Abisko, Sweden - Palsa_T0_3 | ecosystem: Environmental > Terrestrial > Soil > Palsa > Peat permafrost | place: Sweden: Abisko...
GCCGAGCGCGATGGCCCCCGAGGAGACGAGGATCACGCGCTGCCCGCGCTTGCGCAGGCGCACCAGGTCCTCGATGAGAGTCTCGAGCCAGGCCCGGTTGACGCGCGCGCTTTCGGCGTCCACCAAGAGCGCCGAACCCACCTTCACGACAATTCGCCGTGCCTGTGTGAGGGGTGCCGCTGAGTCGGGACGTCGGCCGGTCATGGAGGAAAACTATACGCATTCGGACTGCGTTGCCCAAGGCGACTGCAGCCCCTACACTAATCGGGGGCAAAATGACGACAGGGTGGCTTCGCGGTGAGCAGAGATTACGAGCCGGTGCCGGGCCAGTGGTACCAGAACCTCGAAGAAGAAGAATCGTTCCGGGTGCTGTCGATGGACGAAGACTCGGAGCTTTTGGAGATCGAGTACCTCGATGGCGACATCGAAGAGATCGATCTCGAGGCCTGGCACGAGATGGACCTCGAGAAGATCGAGGAGCCCGAGGGCTGGTCTAAGTCCGACGACGAGGACGAGTCGGACAAGGACGACTGGGACGAGGAAGACGAGGAGGAGGACGACTGGGACGACGATGACGAGGACGACGAGGAAGACGAGGTCGATGACGAGCGGGATGAATATTGAGCAGCGGATCCGGGCTCGATAGCTGGTACCACGAGAAGGAATCCGCCTGGCTCTACCGCCAGCTCGCTGCCGCCGAGGCCGATCCGGCAAAAAGCGCCCTGTTTCTGAAGCTCGCCGTGGCCGCAGACGAGCAGGCCGCGAAATGGCAGCTCGCCGCGCGCCGTGCGCGCAGCGCCGCCAACGCCGAGCGCACTTTCCAACCCGCACTGCGCGCACGTATCGTCGCGCGCCTGCTCAAGCGCTTCGAGCCACGTGCGCTGCGCCCGGTGCTCGCCGCCATGAAGCTGCGCGGGCTGTCGATCTACAGCGCACCCATCGGGGTCGGACACCCGATGCCGACCTCGCTCGAGCAGGTGGGGGCACGCCATCGCAGCGTCCTGGGCGGGAGCCTGCGGGCCGCGGTCTTCGGGGTTAACGACGGGCTGGTGTCGAACGTCAGCCTGGTGCTCGGGGTCGCCGGGGCGGGCGCCGCCGGGGGCTATGTGCTGACGGCGGGACTAGCGGGGCTGCTCGCCGGGGCGCTCTCCATGGCAGCCGGTGAGTACGTCTCGGTGCGCTCGCAGCGCGAGATGTACGAGTACCAGATCGCGCTCGAGCGCGAGGAACTCGCCGAGTACCCCGAGGAGGAAGCCGAAGAGCTGGCACTGATCTATCAGGCCCGCGGCGTGGAGCTCGCGCAGGCGCGCGAGCTGAGCCGCGCGCTCTTGAGCTCGCCTCAGGCCGCGCTCGATGTGCTCGCGCGCGAGGAGCTCGGTCTTAACCCCGATGATCTCGGCTCGCCCTGGCAGGCCGCCACGGTGTCCTTCGTCGCCTTCGCACTCGGGGCCGCCGTGCCGCTGGTGCCGTTTCTCGCCGGAATGCATGCCATGCGCGCCACACTCAGCGCCGCTGTGGCCACGCTCATGGCGCTGTTCGTCGTCGGGCTGTCGCTGTCGCTCTTCACCGGGCGGCAGGCCGTGCGCAGCGCCGTGCGCATGGTGCTGATCGGCGGTGGCGCAGGCGCGGTGTGCTTCCTGCTCGGCCGGGCGCTCGGGGTTGCGCTCAGCTGAGGTTGCCTCGCGGCGAGGCGTGCGCGGCAGCGCCTGCGAGCGCCCCCGGCGGCCCTTGAAAACCCGTACGCCGTCCCCACGCTGGCAGCTATCAAAGGGTAACGGTACAGTGGCTTCATCCTCGCTACGGGCTATGCACTCATGAAACGCATCATGTTGTTCCTGTTGACCAACCTGGCAGTGATCCTGGTGCTGTCGGTGGTCGCGCGCCTCACGGGGCTGGACACCTGGCTGACCGTGCACGGCAGCAGCCTCACGGGCCTTCTGGTGTTCGCCGCGTTCTTCGGCTTCGGCGGCGCGTTCATCTCCCTTGCCATGTCCAAGTCCATGGCCAAGATGTCCATGGGCGTCAGGGTGATCGGGCAGTCCTCGGACCCCACCGAGCAGTGGCTGCTGTCGGTCGTGCAGCACCACGCGCAGGCGGTCGGGGTTACCATGCCCGAGGTTGGCATCTTCGATTCCCCCGAGCCGAATGCGTTCGCCACCGGGGCGCGCCGCAACGCGGCACTGGTGGCGGTGAGCACCGGGCTGTTGCAGCGCATGAACCACCAGGAGATCGAGGCGGTGCTCGGCCACGAGATGACCCACGTCGCCAACGGCGACATGGTGACGCTCACCCTGGTGCAGGGTGTGGTCAACACCTTCGTGATCTTCCTCGCACGCGTCATCGGCAACATCATCGATCGGGCGGTGTTTCGCTCCGAGGATGGCCGCGGCATCGCCTCCTTCGTCACGATAATCGTGCTGCAGCTGCTGCTCGGCATCCTCGCCAACATGATCGTCATGTGGTTCTCGCGCCGGCGCGAGTTCCGCGCCGACAGCGGCGGCGCGCGCCTCACCGGCACCGAGAACATGATCGCAGCGCTCGAGGCGCTCAAGCGCGTGCATGAGCCGCTCCCGAGCAAGCAGTTCGCCGCCTTCGGCATCGCCGACGGCAGCGCCGGTGGCGGACTGAAGCGGCTGTTCATGAGTCATCCGCCGCTCGATGAGCGCATCGCCGCGCTGCGCGCACTCGGCAACGCCAGTTTCATACGTTGAGGCGCGCAGGTTGACGGCGCAGGCGCCGCAACTGCGGAGCCGGCTGCTCGAGATCGTAGGCAGCGACGGGGTGCTCACGGCGCCGGCGGACTGTGAGCGTTACCTGCACGACCACCGCCGGCTCTACCACGGACAGGCGCTCGCGGTCGTGCTGCCGCGCTCGGTGGCGCAGGTCTCGCAGCTTCTCGCCGTGTGCAACGCCGCGCGCGTGGGCGTGGTGCCGCACGGCGGCAATACCAGTTACTGCGGCGGTGCGACCCCGGACGAGTCCGGCGGCCAGCTGGTGCTCTCGCTCGAGCGGCTGAACCGCATCCGCGCGCTCGACACCGCCAACTACTCACTCACCGCGGAGGCCGGCTGCATCCTGCAACAGCTGCAGCAGGCCGCCGATGCGGCCGGGCTGTTGTTTCCGCTGACTCTTGGCTCCGGCGGCAGCTGTCAGATCGGCGGCAACCTCTCGACCAATGCCGGCGGCACTGCCGTCCTGCGCTACGGAATGATGCGCGATCTGGTGCTCGGGCTCGAGGTCGTACTCGCCGACGGGCGTGTGCTCGAGGCGCTCACCGCGCTGCGCAAGGACAACACCGGCTACGACATCAAGGGACTGTTCCTGGGCGCCGAGGGCACGCTCGGGGTCATCACCGCAGCCACCCTGAAGCTCTTTCCGCAGCTGCGCGTGCACGCCACCGCCTTCGCCGCGGTGCCGGACGTGGAGGCGGCGGTGAGGCTGCTCTCGCGGCTGCGCGCGGCGAGCGGGGAGCGCGTCAGCTCCTTCGAGCTGATCCCCCGCAGCGCCGTCGAGCTCACCGTGCGCCACATCGAGGGCGTGCGCGATCCGCTGGATGCGGGGCACCTGTGGTACGTGCTGTGCGAGCTTTCCTCCTCGCGCCCGGGCGAGGCGCTCGATGCGGTGCTGGAGGACGTGCTCGCAGAGGCCCTCGCGAGCGGGGTGGTGCGCGATGCGGTGCTCTCGCGCAGTGAGCGCGAGCGCGCAGCGTTCTGGAAGCTGCGCGAGAGCATCCCGGAGGCGCAGCGCAAAGAAGGCGCAGGTCTCAAGCACGATATCTCGCTGCCGATCGGCGCGCTCGCGCAGTTCGTCGAGCGCGCCTCGCGCTGGCTCGCCGCCAACGTCCCCGACGGGCGCCTGGTCGCCTACGGCCATCTCGGCGATGGCAACCTGCATTTCAACCTGACCCAGACCCCCGGCGCGGACCGCGAGACGTTTCTGGCGCGCGAGGGGCAGGTGCAGCGCGCGGTCCACGAGCTGGTGCGCGAATTCGGCGGCAGCTTCAGCGCCGAGCACGGCATCGGCCGACTCAAGGTCGCAGAGCTCGAACGCTACGCTTCCCCGGTCGAGCTCGAACTCATGCGCGCAGTGAAGCGCGCGTTCGATCCCAACGGCATCATGAACCCTGGCAAGGTGTTACGTGCCTCACCCTAAGGAGCGGCGCATGGCCGTTCGCCGGATGATCCTCTTCAGCGTGCTGCTGGCGGGCCTCGCCGCGTGCAGCCGGCAGCCGCCGCCAGCGGCGGCGGGCGCCGCCAGTTCCGCCCCCTCCGGCCAGCCCGCCGCAGTGCCGCCCCCGCCGGACCCGGGCGAAGGCCCGCGCATCACGCTCTCGCCGGATTACGTACACATCGAGTACCACGTGTACGGCAGCGGCGAGCCCGCGGTGCTGCTGGTGCACGGCTGGGCGGCGGATGAGAACTACTGGAGCGCGCAGATTCCCGCCCTCAAGGCGCACTACACGGTGGTGGCACTGAACCTCGCCGGACATGGGGCCTCCGGGAGCAACCGCAGCGACTGGTCGATCGCCAACTACGCCCAGGACGTCGCCACGGTGGCGAAGCAGATTCCCAATCAGCGCCTGGTGCTGGTCGGACACTCCATGGGAGCGGCGGTCGCACTCGCGGCGACACCGCTGATCGGTTCGCGTGTCATCGGCGTCATCGCCGTCGAGGCGCTGCGCTCGGTCGGGGAGCCCTCCTTGAGTGCGCAGGACATCGAGCGGCGCGTAGCGCCGTTCAGCGCGGATTTCATCGGCGCGACCAGAAAGCTCGTCACCACCTCCCTGTTCCGCCCCAACTCCAACCCGGCCCTGGTAGCGAAGGTCGCCTACGACATGTCGCTCGAGCCCCAGGCGGTTGCGGTGCCGAGCATCCGCTCGCTCCTGTCGCTCAACTTCGCAACGCTCCTGCCGGCCATCCACGTGCCGGTGTACGCGATCAATTCCGACCTCACCCCCACGGATGCGGCCCGCATCCGCAAGTCACTCCCGGACTTCACGCTCGACGTGCTCGATCACAGCAGCCACTTCCTCATGCTCGAGGATCCGGCGCGCTTCAATCCGCTGCTGCTGAAGGATGTGGCCGCCATCGCGCAACGCGCCGCTCACTGAGCGAGCTCATCGGAGTCCGGCGCGATCGAGCCGCACCGCACCCGCAGCCAGCCGAGCTCGAGCGTAATCTGCTGCGCATCCATCTGCGCCCAGGCGGTCGCCAGCGGACTCTGAGCGCCTTCCTCCTGCAGCGACAGGAGCAGTGCGTCGCGGTCCACCGCGAAGGGCCAGTCGCTCCCGTGCAGGGTCAGGGTGAGCGAGCGGCCGTCGGGAGTCACCAAGTGCGCGTGACCGCCCTGCTCGTGCAGGTCGAGCGTCATAAGGGGGTGCAGGTCGCGCGTGCGCCCGCTCGAGGACCATGCGATGCGGCAGGCGTACAGGCGCGCCTCGTTGGGCTCGAAGCGGTTATAGCCGATCACCTCCTGCTGCAGCTCCCCGTCGCTCTGGCGCAGCACGCGCCGCCGATACCAGTACAGCTGTTCGCTGATCAGCAGCTGGTAGTCGAGATAGCGCGCGACCCCGGCACGTACGTCCAGGCATTGCCGCCCGCTGGTGCCGCCACGGAACTGCTCGCCGGCGCGCCGCAGCAGCAGGTCGCACCCGAGCGAGGGCACGATGTCAGCGCTGCTCAGGGCGGCGGCGAGCTGCGGGCGGTAGCCGAGGTGCGTCCAGCGCGCGGGCGTTACGAATGTGTAGAGGCGTGCGCGCACGCTGTGCGCCTCCTCGCTCGCTGGCTCGAGCTGCACCAGCAGCTGGCGTCGCGGCTGCTGCGGGTCGTCCTCGAGAAACTCCTCCAGGTAGAGCACGTGCGCGCCGAGCCAGGCGGCGCTCACCGGCGCCACCACGGTGCGCACGCGCCGCTCGCTCTGCGCCCAGAGCGTCGTGTCGCGATCGAGGTTGATCACGACCTGCTCGCTCGAATCGCGCACTCCCGACCACAGCTGCTGCAGCAGCACCACATCGCCCCCGTCCGCCGCCCCGACGGCCGCAGCGCACACTGCGATGAAGGCAATCATGATCGGCAAGCTGAAGGTGAGCCGGCTCAGGAATCCTTTCGCATGCGCACCAGCCCCTCCTGGGCGGTGCTCGCGACGAGGCGGCCGTCGCGCGCGAAGACACTGGCGCGCGCGAAGCCGCGGGCGCCGGAGGCGCTCGGGCTGTCCATGGCGTACAGCAGCCAGTCATCCACGCGCAGCGGGCGGTGAAACCACATGGCGTGATCGATGCTCGCCATCACCACGGCCCCACTCAGGATCGAGGTGCCGTGCGGCAGCGTTGCGGTATCGAGCAGGAAGAAGTCCGACACGTACGCCAGCAGCCGCCGGTGCAGCATCTCATCGTCCCCGACTGCGCCGACGGTGCGAAACCAGATCTCGCGCGCCGGTGCTGCGCGGCGCGGGCGCAGGTAGTCGATCGGCTGCACGGTGCGAAATTCGAACGGCCGCGGCTGCTCGAAGAAGCGCCGCACCCGCTCGGGCAGCCGCGCGAGCACCTCTGGCGGGGGGCCGGCGGAGTCGGCCAGCGCCTCCGGAGCGGGCACCTGCGGCATGGGGATCTGGTGATCGAAGCCGCTCTCGGCCACCTGGAAGGAGGCGGTCATGTTGAAGATCTGCTTCCCGTGCTGGATGGCAACGACGCGGCGGTTGGAGAAGTGCCGGCCGTCGAGACTGCGGTCGACCTCGTAGACGATCGGCGCGTTGCAGTCCCCGCGCCGCAGGAAGTAGGCGTGGAGCGAATGCGCCATGCGCCCCTCGACGGTCGCCGCGGCCGCCGAGAGCGCCTGGCCCAGCACCTGCCCGCCGAAGACCTGCGGGCTGCCGATATCGCGGCTCTCACCGCGAAACAGGTTCAGCTCCAGCTGCTCGAGCTCTAGCAGCTGCAGCAGGTCAGCCAGACGCTGATCCATGCGAGCGCGCTCGCGCCTTCAGCCGAATTTGAACTTGCCGCGCATCAGCACGTTGTGCCCGGGGAAGGTGCACAGGAACATGTAGTCCCCGCCGGGCTTGAGAATGGAGGTCGCGAAGGTAACACTCGCGCTCTGCCCGCCGCCGACCACCTTGGTGTGTGCCAGCACTTTCTGGTCCCCGGGCGCAACGTAGTCGCTCGCAAGCCCTGCGCCCATGCCGGCGTTGGCCACCGCTGCCAGGTCCGGGGCGTTCACCAGCACCCAGTTGTGACCCATGGCCTCCTTGGCCAACTTGCCCGCGTGGTGCACCGTGACGGTGATCTGCTTGCAGGTGGCCGGAGCCGACAGCTCCTGCTTGTCGTACTGCATCTGGTCGTTGCCCGTGATGTCGAGCTTGCAGGGATCGGCGTGTGCGTACAGCGGCACAGCCAGTGCCATCACCAAAGCCACGGCGGCCAGCGTATCGCGGAAGCGCCTCATCGTATTCTCCTTAAAGTCAGTGCGATCAATCCGGGACGCCCAGACGCTGGTGCATCACCGGGCTGGTGGTGGTGTATTGCAGGAACTGCTTCTTCTGCGGGAACAGATGATGTTGGATCGCGAAGGCGGCGAGCGCCGCCTCGTGAAAACCCGACAGGATCAACTTCTTCTTGCCCGGATAGGTGCTGATGTCGCCGACCGCGAACACTCCGGGCAGGCTCGTCTGGAACTTCTCCGTATCGACCGTCAGCGCCTTCTTCTCCAGCGCCAGTCCCCACTCCGCGATCGGACCGAGCTTCGGATGCAGGCCGAAGAACACCAGCAGCTGTTCGGCGGGCAGCACGTGGATGGTGCCGTCCGCAGCCTTGATGTTGACCCCGCGCACTGTGCCCGCCTCGACAATGAGCGAGTGCGGCAGCGCCTCGAAGCAGCGCATGCGTCCGCCAGCCACGTGCTCCTGCATGCGCGCCACCGAGGCCGGCGCGGCGCGGAACTCGCGCCGCCGGTGCACCAGAGTCAGCGATGCGGTGCGCGGCAACAGCTCAAGCGTCCAGTCGAGCGCTGAGTCGCCGCCGCCGAATACCACGACGTGCTTGCCTGCGAGCGCGGCGGCGTTTTTGACGCGATACTGGATGGCCCCGCCCTCCCATGCATCCGCGCCCTCGATGCCGATGCGCCGCGGCTGGAACGAGCCGACGCCTGCGGCGATCACCACCGTGCCGGCATCGAAGCGCACACCGCCCGCGGTGGCGATGTGGAAGCGCCCATCGGGACGCTGCGCAAACTCCACCACTTCGTGCCCCAGGTGCAACTGCGCGTTGAACGGCTTGATCTGCTGCAGCAGCCGGTCGACGAGCTCCTGCGCTCCGCACACCGGCAGCGCGGGGATGTCGTAGATCGGCTTGTCGGGATAGAGCTCGGCGCACTGCCCGCCGGGGTGCTGCAGCGAGTCAACGACGTGGGCAGCGATGCCGAGCAGGCCGAGCTCGAACACCTGGAACAGCCCGCAGGGGCCGGCCCCGATGATGAGGCATTCGGTGCTGATCGGTGCGGCGTCGCGGGTCGAAGCAATGGCGCTCAAGGTGCAGGACTTTCTCGTGTCGGTGGAACAGGCGGCATTGTAGAGGGTCTGCCGCGCGCTCGCATGGCGCTGCGCCATAAGGGGCGGGAAAGATGCGCGCCCCGGCACCCGCGCCGTATAGTAAGGCACTGATGAAACTCAACCTCAACGGCCGGGAAACGCAAGTCGACGCGGATGCCGACACCCCTCTTTTGTGGGTGCTGCGCGATACGCTGGGACTCACCGGCACCAAGTACGGCTGCGGCATGGCGCTGTGCGGGGCGTGCACCGTGCACCTCGACGGACAGCCGACACGCTCGTGCGTTACGCCGCTGGCCGCGGTGGGCGTCCGCGCCGTCACCACCATCGAGGGTCTGTCGCAGGACCGCAGCCATCCGGTGCAACGCGCCTGGATCGAGCTGGACGTACCGCAGTGTGGCTACTGCCAGTCCGGACAGATCATGTCCGCGGCGGCGCTGCTCGCGCGCACGCCGCAGCCCTCGGACCAGGACATCGACGCTGCCATGTCCGGTAACATCTGCCGCTGCGGCACCTATCAGCGCATCCGAGCTGCGATTCATCGTGCCGCCGCCCTCAAGGCCGGCGGTTGAAAGGAACCATCTTGACTTCGAACACCCAACTCCACGAGCGCCGTCAGTCAGCCGTGCCGCGCGGCGTCAGCAACTCGCTGGCCGTGTACGCCGAGCGCGCGAGCAACGCCGAGCTCTGGGACGTCGAGGGCCGCCGCTACATCGACTTCGCCAGCGGCATCTCCGTGCTCAACACCGGACACGTGCATCCGAAGGTTAAAGCGGCCATCGCGCAGCAGCTGGAGAAGCTCACCCACACCGCTTTCCAGGTGACCCCGTACGAGAGCTATATCGCGCTCGCGGAGGCGCTGAATTCACTTGCGCCCGGTGCGAGTCCAAAGAAAACCATCCTGCTCACCACGGGAGCAGAGGCGGTGGAGAACGCGATCAAGATCGCGCGCTTTCACACGCGGCGCTCCGGGGTCATCGCATTCGGCGGAGGTTTCCACGGCCGCACGCTGGCGTGCCTGAGCCTCACGGGCAAGGTGCAGCCCTACAAGGCGGGCTTCGGCCCGATGCTGCCGGAGATCTACCACCTGCCCTTCCCCATGCCCTATCACGGGGTGAGCGTGGAGGACTCCCTGCAAGCCCTCGAGCAGCTCTTTAAGGCGGGCATCGACCCGGCACGCGTCGCCGCCATCATCATCGAGCCGGTGCTTGGTGAGGGTGGCTTCTACGCGGCGCCCACCGAGCTGCTGCGGCGCCTGCGCAGCGTGTGCGACACGCACGGCATCGTGCTGATCGCCGATGAGATCCAGTCCGGTTTCGGACGCACGGGACGCATGTTTGCCATCGAGCACTCCGGCGTCGAGCCCGATCTCATCACCATCGCCAAGAGTGTGGCCGGCGGCCTGCCACTGTCCGCGGTAACCGGCAAGGCACAGATCATGGACGCGCCTCCGCCCGGGGGCCTCGGCGGTACCTTCGCCGGCTCCCCGCTCGCGTGCGCTGCGGGGCTCGCGGTGCTGGAGGTGATGCGCGAGGAGCAGCTGCTCAAGCGCGCACAGGAAATCGGCCGCTTCATGAGCACGCGCCTGAAGGGCCTGCAGGCACGTTTCCCCTGCCTTGGGGAGGTGCGCGCGCTCGGGGCGATGGTGGCGGTGGAGCTGGTGAAGAACGCCCGCGCGGATGCACCCGATGCGGAGCTCACCAAGGCACTCGTGCAGGCGGCCGGCCGCCATGGGCTGATCATCCTCTCGTGCGGGGTGTACGCGAACGTGATCCGCTTCCTCGCGGCCCTCACGATTCCCGACGCCCTGCTCAAGGAGGGCTTCAAGCTCTTCGAGCTGGCCCTTGACGAGGTGGCCGGCGGCGCAGTGCAGGTGCAGGCGGCCGGCTGAAAGCCAGCGCGTCTCGCGCGCCTTCAGGCGCGCCCGGCGTTCGCGTCGGTCGGGGTGTGGAAGTACTCGCTCTCGGAGGCGAGCTGCTCGATCAGGCGATTGAGCTCGGCCATGCGCCCCTGGGCGGTGCTGATCGGCATGCAGTCCTGACAACGCGGGTCCCCGCACGGCTGGCGCGAGTACAGCCAATACTGGATCGCACCAGCCAGCAATCCGTCGGCGATGTCCCACAGATCGGCATCCTTGTCCTTGTCCGCGATCCGATTTCCCAGATCCACGGCCTTGGAAAAGGCTGCGTCGAACGTATCAGCGAGCTCGGTCATGGCTTTCGGCGGCCCTTCATCGTTGCCGCCCTAGTATAGGACAAAAGCGCGTGAAACCCGGCCGCTGCGGCCCATCCCCCGCCCGCTAGAGCGATCCCGAACTGCATCGCGCCTCCCTGCCGCAAGTCGCGCACTGGGTCACGCGGGCGTGCGGCGGTACTGCGAAGCCCACCACGGAAGCGCGGCAAGCGGCTCGCGCATCATCGGCTGCTCGCCACGCACCTAATGGAGTGACTGAGAAACCCCCGTCATCTGCCGGCGCGGCTTATGTCTCATGAACGAAATCAATGACTGAGATCCTCCCACCGAGCCCTTCGGCGGCATGGCCACGCCCGGCATTGCCGCCGCGGCGGCTGCGCGGCCTGCGCCTGGGCGTCGGCTGGCGGCTGTTCCTCGGACTGGCCGCCGTGGCCGCGGTGCTGGTTGCCGGTGAGATGCTCGCCGGGCGCACCACGCGCGCCGCCCTGGTGGCCGTACGCAGCATGCAGAGCGAGCACGAGCCGCTTGCAAGCAGCGCGGGACTGCTGCTCGAGCAGCTGGTGGCATTCGACCGCGCGGTCGGGGAGTACGTGCAGGCGCGCAGCAGCGCAGATTTCGGCGCCGTCACGGCCGCGGGCGATGCGCTCGAGCAGGCCGTTGCGCATTATTTCGATCGCGCGCCTGCCCCTGCGCTCAACAGCGCAGCCGCCGAGCTGCGGGCCCAGCTCATGCGTCACATCGCCAATGCGCGCGAGCTGGCAAGCCGCGCGACGCAGCGCGTGCAGTGGGCTGAGGCGCGCGAGGCGGCACTCAACCGCGTCTACCGCCGCATCGCTTCCGCCGGCGGCACGGGACTTGCGATCAACGGCACGCAGGTCGTGGCGCAGCGCTCACTCGCCGAGCTCGCCTCGGCCATCAACGCGGTGCGCGGCAGCGCCGACTCCGCGGCGGTCATCGCGCAGCGCGAGCGCGACTTCATGGCGGTGCTGGACGCGCACGTCACGGAGTTCGAAGGCTCGCCCGGGCGGCTGTGGCTCGAGCTGGTGCGTCACGATTTCCGCGAGGCTGCGCGGCTGCGCCTTGCCATGGAGCGCTACGATCTGCAAAGCGGCCCGCAGTGGCACAGCTTGTTCGAGGACAGCGCTGCGCTCACGGCGGGCGTGCAGCAGCAGCTGCAGCAGCCGGCGGACCGCGGGCTCCTGCAGGCCGCCGGGCGCGCCGCGGCCGCGGCTGAGACCGCCGAGCACACCCTCAGGAACACCGGAGCTGCGGTGCTCGCCGTGCTGCTCGTGGTATCGGTGCTGCTGGCCTTGAGCATCAGCCTGCCGGTGCGACGCCTGACCGCCGCCACACGGCTGTTCGCCAGCGGC
>Ga0302326_10025081_pt1 | contig 12098 bp, 9 predicted proteins | sample Palsa_T0_3_FD_202264 | JGI IMG/M metagenome (GOLD analysis project Ga0302326, IMG submission 202264) | Peat permafrost microbial communities from Stordalen Mire near Abisko, Sweden - Palsa_T0_3 | ecosystem: Environmental > Terrestrial > Soil > Palsa > Peat permafrost | place: Sweden: Abisko...
TCGGTCGAGATTACCAGAGCCCCGCGGACACCATCAGCGGCACTGTGCGCCCCTGGGGTCTGGGGCCGCGAGTACCGATGTACGTGATCTCACCCTGGAGCAAGGGCGGCTGGGTTAACTCACAGGTGTTCGATCACACGTCGATGGGTATGTTTCTCGAGCAACGCTTTGGCATTGCGGTCAAGAGCATCAGTCCCTGGCATCGGGCCGTATGCGGCGATCTGACCTCGGCCTTCGACTTTAAAACCCCCAACGACGCGAGCTTACCCACGCTGCCCGACGTGAGCGATTATGCCGCCGTCGAGGCACAGCAAAGGACGCTTCCCCCGCCCTTTCCGCCGATTACGCCGCAGCCGCTTTTCCAGGAGACCGGTTCACGCTATTCCCGCGCGCTGCCCTACGAACTGCACACCAGCGCGCGCATCGAATCCGCGGGAATCGTGTCGCTGATCTTCAGCAACACCGGTCATGGCGCCGTATTCCATGTCTACGACAAGCTGCACCTGGACCGCATCCCGCGTCGTTATACCGTAGAAACTGGAAAGCTATTGATAGACACCTGGAACACTGCTGCCAGCGACGGCGGCCAGTACGAACTTTGGGTCTACAGCACCAACGGCTACGTGCGTAGCTTCACGGGCAACGCCATAGCGCACCAGGCTGCGGCATTCAAACCGGAAGTGCAGGTGTGTTACAAGCCGTCCAACGGCGAGCTATACCTGAAGGTGCATAACACCGGCACACAGGCAGGCAATGTGGCCGTCGAGGCAAATCTCTACGTGACCAATGGACCTTGGACCATAGATGTAGAGGCTGGCGGGTTCAGCATGCGCCACTGGAATCTTGAAAAAAGCGGAAACTGGTACGACTTCACAGTCCTGTCGGCGAATTTCGAGCGCCGCTTCTCGGGACGTGTTGAAAGCGGCAAGGACAGCATCAGCGATCCCGCCATGGCGATTGGCCTTTCCGCCTGAACCACAATAGCCGCCGATCATCGGACACACAGACAGAGGCGCAGATTTACCTGAACTGGTAAATCCGAATGCCGAAGCCCTCGATGGAGTCCGTGAAGCTGTTTCCATACGACACGATGGGATGCTCTGATCCGGCGGCGTCTATGGAATGCAGACCCAGGGGGGGAGTCGCGAGGGTAAATCGTGCAGTCAGCGGCACATTATCAATATTGACAACCAGCAGCGTATAGACGCCCTCAGCGCTGGTTTTCAGCAGTGAACGAATAGGCGTGCTCGAGATGGCGCGATTCTTTACTGCCACCCGATACACCGGGGTTGCCGTTGGGCTCAGAATCACGCTCTGCAAGCGTTGGAGTTCGGCGTTCAAGCTGACGGCTTCGTTCCAGAGAGCTCGACTCGAAGCGATATCGCTGGATTTTGCGACCGCATCCCCGGAGCCGTGGTTTGGGTAACTCGCAAGGGGTGCCGCAGAGATCCCCAAGACCTGCGCATTTCGGCTCGCCCAGTTGTCCATAGCAAAATAAATGATGCCCGTGGCTCCGTGCACAATGGCCGCGAAAACTTCGGCACGCAACTGCGCCGCAGTGGGCATCTTCCAGGACATCCCGGTCGCGGCCGCGAGCGCAAAGGCTTGCACGGTGATCCATACCGGCTTCTGCTGGTGATTCAACGCCACCAGCCGACTGGTGTTGTTGGCACTGTTTTCGAGCGAATTCTCGTTGCCGCTATGAAACGGGTAGTCATCGTTTACGGCAATATCGCCAGTACTGTTCATTTCGTTCCAAATCGACAGCGCGCTCGCATAGGGAAGAGCTATATCCAGATCGAAACTTGGATGGATTGCATCCACAGACTTGATAGCCGCTCGGAAATTGACGTAATTCGTGAAACGCTCGCGGCAGGTCGACGGCGCATTGATGCAACCCGTGGGTTCTTCTTCGATATACCACCCGAGGATACTGGGATCGCTTGCCGCTGAGGCGATTTGACTCGTGTAGGCGGCGATCTGCGCTGCGGCATTGGCATCAGGGTTGCAGGCGGGATTGGCAGAAAAATCGCAGACGCTTAGCAACATCTCTTTGAGCATCTGCATGCCCGTTTGGTGCGCCTCAGGCAGCGCCAGCGCGAGCGCGAGGCCATACCATGGCTTGAAGCAATTGAACCCGGCGTCCTTCAACCCCGCGAGCGAACCAGGCACCGTTTCATACGCGCATCGTGGGAAGAAAGAGTGAGAGGTCAGAGCGTACTGAATCCGTCCACTGGCATCGGTATGAGGCACACCTTTCTGATATATGAGCTGCGGCGCATCTGGGAGCTCGCGAAATGTCAGGTCAGCTGCTTTTCCGCAGCTCAATTGAGCGACCAGGCTCAGCGCCACCGGAATGACCCGCAGATTCATTTTGCGCGCTGTGATCCGTCTCATGTCCATGGTCGCGACCGGGTGACGTGGCGGCTAAAAATCCATCTAGTGTGCTGTCTAACATTAAAGACGCTCTATGCCAACGTGCCCCTCTGGCGTTAAGTGAAGATCTCAAGCATCGTAGCGGTCCGGATGCCGGGGAGGACCTGAATTTGAATTTTGCCGCACTCTGGGGTCTCGATTCGTCGGTCGCCTATCTGAACCACGGATCGTTCGGCGCCTGCCCCTCCGCGGTGCTGGCAGTGCAGACAGCGCTGCGGCAGGAAATGGAGCGCGAGCCGGTGGACTTTCTGTCGGCGACGCTGCCCGCTCGCCTCAATGCCGCACGAGAGTCGTTGGCTCAGTTCCTGGACGCCGAACCGGCGGATCTGGTTTTCGTAGCCAACGCGACCGCCGGCGTGAACGCAGTGCTGCGCTCACTGTCGTTTGAGCCCGAAGATGAGGTGCTCGTCACCACTCACACGTACGCCGCGTGCCGCAAGACTGTCGATTTCGTAACAGCACGATGGGGGGCCCGCGTGGTGGTGGCTGACCTGCCCTTTCCGTGCCGCAACGAAGACGACATCGTTGCAAGCGTGCTGAAGTGCGTTTCAGGGCATACGCGCCTGGCTCTGTTGGACCACGTCACGAGCCCTACGGCGCTGATCCTGCCGGTGGCGCGCCTGGTCAGTGAACTGCAGGCACGCGGCGTCGATAGCCTGGTGGATGGTGCGCATGCCCCGGGCATGGTAGAGCTCGGGCTGTCGGCGCTTGGCGCGGCCTACTACACCGGCAATGCCCACAAATGGCTGTGCGCACCCAAAGGGGCGGCGTTCCTGCACGTGCGGCGCGATCGGCAGGCGCCGCTGCATCCGAATGTGATCAGCCACGGCTACAGCGCTGGTTTCCATGCCGAGTTCGACTGGACCGGCACTTGCGATCCCACACCATGGTTGTGCATACCTGAATCGGTGCGCTTTATGGGCAGTCTGTTGCCCGGCGGCTGGCCCGAAGTCATGGCGAGCAATCGTGGCCTGACGCTGCGTGCCCGTACCGTGCTGCTTGAGAGCCTGGGAATCGAAGCCCCGTGCCCGGAGGGCATGATTGGCTCAATGGCCTCGATACCCTTACCGCGAGCCGCGCCCGGATCGCGCGCTTATGGTCTCGATTGCGCAGGTCTGCATGACTGGTTTCGCAAGCGCGGCATCGAAACATGGGTGCACCCCAATCCGATACCGGTGCTGCGCATTTCCGCGCAGCTTTACAACACTCTGGATCAGTTCAAACTGCTCGCGCGTCTGCTCCGGGAGGCATTGGGTGCCAGCTGAACCGGTCCAGGGCGGTATTCTGGCGCGCCTGTCGACATTCGATACCGCGATGGTGGTATTCAGCCTGGTGGTAGGCATCGGCATTTTCCGTACCCCTGCGATCGTCGCCGGCGCAGCGGGCGACACATTCCTGTTCTTCGCGGCCTGGATCCTGGCGGGCTTCGTGAGTCTGATCGGCGCCTTGACTTTCGCCGAGATCGGCTCGCGGCATCCGCGTGCCGGCGGCTATTACCGCGTGGTCGCGGACTGCTACAGCCCGACGCTGGCGTTCATGCTGAATTGGTCGCAGACGCTGATGCAGGGAGCCGGGGCGGCCGGGGTGGCTTTCATCGGCGCCGATTACCTCATGCCCGTGCTGCTGCCGGCGCAGTGGCGCACCCCGCACGCCTCGCTGGCGCTGGCGTGCGGGACGATGCTGGCGCTGCTGACCTTGAACTACCGCGGCGTCAAGCTGGGCGCGCGCACCCAGAATCTGCTTTCAACGCTCAAGATCGCCATGATCGTCGGTCTGGCCATACTGGGCCTGCTGCTGGCGCGGCACGTGAGCACCACGGAGCCGGTGCCGGCGGCGCCCGCGGGATTGCGCCTGGCGTCGGCACTGATCCCGTGTTTCTACGCCTATGGCGGCTATCACCTGATCATGAACCTGGGCGCGGACTTGAAGGACGCACGGCGACGCTTCCCGTTGGCCATCACCGCCGGCATGCTGACGGTGGTCACCCTGTACCTGCTGCTGAATTTCGCCTACCAGCGTGTGCTGGGAATCGGCGGCATTGCCGACTCCAAGCTGGTGGCGGCAGCGCTCTCGCGCGCCATCTTCGGACCCTCCGGTGAAGCAATCATTTCGCTAGCCGTGTTTCTGTCTGCTGCCGGCTTCGTGAATGCAACCATCATTCAGATGCCGCGCAGCTTCTATGCCATGGCGCAGGATGGCGTATTGCCGCGCGCGTTCCTGCGGGTGGATCCCACCACCCAGGTGCAGCAGGTGGGCTTGCTGTTCTTTGGCGCCACCATGCTGCTGCCGGCGTTCGTGCTCGGATCGTTCGAGAAGCTGCTGAATTACGTCATCTTCACCGATACCTTGACCATCGCCGTAGTCGCCTCGACCTTGTTCGTGCTGCGTCGCCGCCGCACGGGCGAAGGAGGATTTATGATGCAGGGCTATCCGGTCCTGCCGGCCCTGTACATCGCCTGTCTGCTCGGCGTCGCGGCGCGTGTATTCAGCCTTGAGCCGCGCCTGGCGCTGACCGGCATCGTCATTCTGCTCACCGGCTGGCCGCTGTTCCGGTTGGGACATAAGCTCTTCGGCGGCCGGCTGCTGACGGAGCTGCCGCACGAATGACCGCGCTCCCCTTTTTCGCGGACCAGAGTAAAGTCGCGCAAAGGGCATGCCGACCCACGATAGACTGGGAAAAGCCCGCTGCTGACAGCCACAAGAGATAAAAGCCATGGCAAATTCGAATACTCCTGCCTCGCAGACTCGCGCGTTCAGCACCGTCTTTCTGATTGAAATGTGGGAGCGCTTCGGCTTCTACGGCATGCAGGTGCTGATGGTTACCTACATGATGAAAAAGCTCGGCTTTGTCGACACGCGAGCCAATCTAGTCTGGGGCGCGGCCGCGGCGCTGATCTATGCGACGCCAGCCATTGGCGGCTGGATCGGCGACAAGCTGATAGGCACTCGCCGCACGATGAGGATCGGTGCGGTGGTGCTGACGCTCGGATACGCGCTGCTGTGGCTGCCCACCAACAGCGAATATTTTCTGTACTTTGCGCTGGGCGTGATCATCGTCGGCAACGGCATGTTCAAACCCAACACCGGCAATCTGGTGCGCAAGATCTACGAGGGTGACGATACCCGCATCGACAGTGCCTTCACCATGTACTACATGGCGGTCAACATCGGCTCGATGATCTCCATGACACTGACGCCGTGGATTCGCAACTACGTCGGCGCCCGGTATGGCGACTCTGCCGGCTGGCACACCGCCTTCGGCGTGTGTTCGCTCGGCCTGATCCTGGGATTGCTCAACTATGCGTTGATGCGCCGTGCCGTGGCCCATATCGGCTCACCGCCCGACGAATTGCCGGTCAATGCGCAGCGCCTCGCTGGCGTGCTCGCCGGTGGTGTCGGCGTGGTACTCATCGCCGCGTTCATTCTGCAGAGCCAGACCGTGGCGCGCGTATGCGTGTATGCCGCCGGGGTGGTCATTCTCGCAATTTTTGTGCACCTGATCCGCACCAGCCATCGCGACGAACGCGCCGGCCTGATCGCGGCCTTGGTGCTGGTGCTGCAGACCATCTTCTTCTTCATCTTCTATCAGCAGATGTCCACCTCACTGAACCTGTTCGCGCAGAAGAACGTGGATCTGTCCTTCAGCCTCTTCGGCTGGCACCTATTCACCTGGATACCCGAGCAGTATCAGAATCTCAATTCGATCTGGATCGTGGTGCTCAGCCCGGTGCTGGTGCTCATCTACAACACGCTCGGCCGGCTCGGCAAGGACCCATCAATCGCGGCTAAGTTCGCCTGGGGCTTCTCCGCGGTGGCGATTGGCTTTTTCATCTACAGTATCGGTGGCAGATGGGCAGTCAACGGCCAGGTGTCCTCCTGGATCATGGTATGGGGCTACGGTCTGTACTCATTGGGTGAGTTGCTGGTCAGCGGCCTGGGGCTGGCGATGATTGCTCGTTACGTGCCGGCGCGCATGGGCGGCTTCATGATGGGAGCTTATTTCGTGGCCGTCGGCATCTCGCAGTACCTGGGCAGTGTGGTGGCAAATTTCGCGCATATCCCCAAAGACATCACCAATCCGCTCGAATCGCTGATCATCTACAGCAGTCTGTTCAATAAGCTCGGCTTCGCCGGGATTGGCTGCACAGTGATCGCCATCGCCATGCTGCCGCTGATGAACAAACTTTCGGCCAGTCACTCCGACCCGGCGAACAACCACAACCCGCTGCCGGCGGTGCGCAGCGAGGAATTCAGCACCGCGTCCTGACTGCCATGTTGCTGCCGCCCACCACGGCGCCTGGCGCCAAAAGCTAGCGGCTCGAATCGATTTGTTCTGAAAGTTCGAGGCTGCGGGGCGCCGCCAAACCGCCGTAGCGGGTGTCGATCTTCTGCAGCAATGTGCCTGCCTCATTGAGTTTGCCGCTGGCCACGACATCGGCCAATTGTTGCAGCTTCAGATTCAATTCCCTGGCGACGCGCTCGCGGCATTGCGCAAGCTTTGGCGAATCCACCGGCGCCCGAGTGCTCAGCGCCGCCAACGCGTGATTCAAACTGGACGGCTCAGCCACATCATGACCCGTCCACGGCATGACTTCGGTGTCCAGATCGAAAACGCACCAGGCCCGCAGCGATTGCCTGCTGCCGGCATCTTTTTCGACATTGATGGCATCGTCCGTACCGGTGAGATATACGAACCGCGTCGAGTCCTGCACCTGCCGGAATAGATCCGCCGGCGGCAGCGGCCCCTGCGCATCGCCTATGGGATCGCTGCCCGCTATCAGCAGCGCGCCGTGAAACACATCCGGATATCCCAGCGCAATGCGCAGCGCCACGCGCGAGCCGCCGGAGAAGCCACCAATGTAGACGCGCTCCGGATCGACCCGATAACGATGCATAATGTTCTGCGCCGCCAGCAGTGCCAAAGGTTCACGCCGGTCGAGCACGTTCTCCTCGTTTCCGGAGTGGGCCGCACTGACGTAGATCATGCCATGGCGATCCAGTACCGCCGGCCAGCCCGGCGGCACCATCGCATCCTGCCACGGTGGTACGAACACCAGCAGCGCATAGCCGCGCGCGGGCGTGTCGGCCGGCACATAGACGGCGAAGCGTTCTTGCGCGAGTTCGACCGGTTGCTCGCGCAGTGCCTGTCCTGAGCGCAGCAATTGCCGGCGTATGCGCGCCGAATTCAACGGACTCAACAGACGTTGCGCCAATTCCATGCTGCTTGAAAGTGGCGAGTACTCGCTGAAGATCACATCGCGTTGCATACCGGTGGTCGTGATCGGCGCGTCGGACGCCAATGACTGCGGCATGGATGTCAACGCGAACATCAGCAGACACAGCGCGCTTGGAACTGGCGCTCGCGAGCCACCGCGCAAATGCCGCCAGCTGCGATCGAAGCTACCGGTGACTGATGCGTCGCCCATGGTGCAATTGGTTTGGGGTCGCCACGACATTCCAAGGCTGGATTGTGGTTTACCGCGACCGGCACGGCAATGGCCCTGACATCGCCAAGCTAACGCCCGTTAAAGTAATCTGGTACTTTGCGCGGTCCGGCGCGTCCCGCTACGAAACCGGCCGGACGGCGTCGGCGAATTCGCCTACCTGCATTGCACAGCCATGACGTAGTCGAGCACGGATTGCTGTAAGTCACCGCCGATCATGGTGTAGCCGTTCAGACATTCCGCGTCAGCCTTATTGTATGCGGACCAGACGGTCTTGCCTTCGACGTAATGTACCTGTCGCCCGCTGGGTTCGCTATCGGACTCTCGGGTGCTCGCGCAACCAACCAGGGCTATCGTCAGCAACAGCATCACAATGGGCCGTTTCATTTCCACTCCTTGGAGTGAATCGAAGCCAGAACGGACCATCCGCCACTGCTCTATGAATTGATATGGACTGCGTCACAACCACGACCGTGTTGGACAGCGCACAGACAAGCAGCTGCAGTTACCGCTAGGAGCTGGTCGCTCTCCAGCGGGCGAGCAACGCTTCGAGGTATTTTCGCGCTCGCGGCGGCTCCCGCGCACCGGTTTGCGTCTGCGAAAAAGCATCTACTTGACTGCATACGGATTCCAGCGCCGCAGCTTTGTGCGTCCAGATCGCCAGTTGCTCGTCCACCGGTGGGTCCAGCTGCAGCAGCGCTGCGAGTGTCGAGGTAACGATCGCCGCAGGCATCTGCACCTCGATCCTCTCGAGCAAAAAATCGGCGACCCCTGGTGGAGTCGGCCGCAGCTTGCCGAGTGAATACGCCGCCTCGGCCCGTACCAGCATTGGATTGGCTTCATCATTCACGCAGTCCATGAGCGCAGCGCCGGCAACGCTCGCACCCGCGGCACTCAATCGTCCCAACTCAATATGCGCTTTGCGCCGCATGTGGCGGAATTGCTCGACCTCAGTGGTTCTCTTGAGCGTCGCAGAAATCGTACGCCGCAACTCGTTGCCCATATGAATGCGCGCATCGCTGATCACGGTACGCACGTCGTCGAAGCTGTCGACGAAGATGCAGAGCAGCCCGTAACGCCGACGCAGTACCAGCGCGCGCGCCTCCTCATCCTCGCGTTGGCCTCGTTTCCAGATGTACACGTGTTCGCCCACGCCGCCGCCGAAGTTGGCCTCGAAACTCTGCAGCAGATCCTCGAAATCGGGGTCGTTGAGGCCAAATCCCACGATCAGCGCGCTGAAGCGCGCCAGCACATGATGCGCAAAGGCGCGATATCCGAGCTGACGAGCCATCACCTCGCGATACGAGGCACGATCCAGCACGATGGTCTTGGGGCGCGATATGCACCCGTGAGCTTTAAGCAGGAAGCGGGATTGAAAATCCCCCGCGAGCACCGCCCGCAGTTTGCGCTCGTCGGAATAGAAGGCGCGATGCATCAGATGCCGGTCACGGCGCCGGGCCCGGTAGGCATTTTCATGACCCAGGTCGTAGTTGAAAGTGATGATCCCGAGCGGCTCGAGGTCCTCGATCAGATCGTGCAGCGGCGACCTCGCATCCTCAGGCGCGGTAGTGAGCTGCACGATCGCGTCGCGATAATTGCTCACCCCGACGGCTTCGCGGATCAGGGTCGCGGCTTCGATCAGATAGTCCGCCCCCCGCGGACGCGCGCTCAACAGCAAATCCACATCAGCCGCCGAGGCTCCCAGTCGCGCGGCGAATCGGGCGCGCAGTTGGCTTAGCACCAGATGCCAGGTCGGTAGCGAGCCCGGTTCGGAGCCTGGCTGGGCAACGCCGACGGAAACGCCGCTGCCGGTCACCACCACGAGGCGTCGATACGCGACCGCATCGCATAACAGGCCGAATCCCGGATTGTCCCGGTGATTGTGCATATCAGCGCAGTCTACTGGATCAGGCTAGAATTGCATGGCCCGTGGTCGGAGCCAACAACAACATGCACGATGCCACCCACAGCGATACCGCATTCTCCGCCATTGCTGCACGCGAGAGCGGACTGCAAAGAACTCTGAGCGCCGGCAAGCTGACGATGATAGCGATCGGCGGCGCAATCGGTACCGGTCTGTTCCTCGGCAGCGGCTTTGCCATAGCTACCGCCGGCCCCGGCGTGCTGGTGAGCTATGCGATTGGAGCACTGATCGCGCTTCTGCTCGTGGGTTGCCTCGCGGAAATGACGGTCGCACACCCGACCACCGGCTCATTCGGCGCCTATGCGGAGCACTATGTGGGTCCTCTGGCCGGCTTCATGGTTCGCTACGCGTACTGGACCTGCATCGTGCTCGCGGTCGGTACCGAAGTCACCGCGGTGGCGCTCTATATGAAGTTCTGGTTTCCGGCAGTGCCCGGCTGGATCTGGATCCTGGCGTTTTCGGCATTGTTGATTACGGTGAATGCCTTCCGCGTAAACACCTTCGGCACCGTCGAGTACTGGTTCTCGCTGGTCAAGATCACCGCCATCGTCGCCTTCATTCTGCTCGCTGGTTATATCGTCGTGCAGAACATCGGCGCGCATCCGAGCGATTCCAACGGCTCGGTCGGCTTCCGCAACTACACCGCCTTTGGCGGCTTCCTGCCGCACGGCATTCGCGGCGTGTGGGTGGCGGTCATCATGGCAGTCTTCAGCTACCTCAGCATCGAGATGATTGCGGTCGCGGCCGGCGAAGCCGCGCAGCCGGAAATCGCAATCATGCGTGCGTTCCGCTCGACGGTCGTGCGACTGATTTTATTCTACATTCTGACGCTGTCACTGATGCTCGCGGTGCTGCCGTGGACGCAGGCGGGGTCTGCAAAGAGCCCATTCGTGATGGTGATCGAGTCCCTGCACTTGCCCGCCGCCGGCGGCGTGATTAATTTCGTAATCCTGATTGCGGCGCTGTCGGCCATGAACAGCCAGCTCTACATCACCACGCGTATGATGTTCAGCCTGTCGCGCGCCGGACAGGCGCCGCGGGGTTTAGGCACACTGAATGCGCGCGGAATTCCGTTCAACGCGCTGTTGCTGTCGACCTCGGGCATTGCGCTGGCAACCGTTCTGAGCGTCGTGGCTCCGGCGAGCGCGTTTCTGATGATGGTGGGCATCGCGGTGTTCGGGGCCATGTTCACGTGGATGATGATTTTCGTGACCCATTATTTCTTCCGCCGCACGCGCCTGCTGGAAGGCAGCACCCGCGCGTCCTTCCGCATGTGGGGCTTCCCTGTTACGACGCTGCTCGGCGCCGCGCTCATGGCGGCGCTGCTGCTGACGACGGCTTTTACGGACGCGTTTAGAATGACGCTGGTGTTCGGCTTGCCGTATCTGGCGCTGCTGGCCGCGATCTATTTCTGGCGTTATCGCGGAGGCCAACCGAGGCATGTCACATGACGCCTCCGCCCTGGACTGCACCAAGCTTCTGCGGCGCGGTGCCGTGACGTGACGTGAGTGAGCCAGTACCAAGACTGAGGAGAAGCTTATGAAGCATTGGCTGTTATCCAGTATCGTTTCTCTGATGGCGGTTACCGCAGCTTCAGCGGCCGATCCAAGCGCGGGCATCGACTCTGCGTCGACTCTGGAAACGCAGATTAAGCAGGGCGTGGACGGCGAGAGTGCCTGCTCGGCTATCACTGTTGCGCAGGACTACGTTCGATGCATCTTCGCAGTCGCAGCCCGACACCAGCAAACGGTGGTGGATTATAAGCCTTTCGATACTGGCCTATTCTTCAAGGCGTGGATCGCGATGGATCTGCTTGGCAACCCCAGCGGCGCTTCCGATGCCGGCTCAACCACACCGGCGGCCGCGGCAGCCCGGCATCAGGCCGCGAGTATGTATACGGTGTATCGTGCCGACCAGAGGAAGGTCGGGGTAAGCGATGAGCAGATGATCGCCATTTCCGGATTGTCGAAGAGCATGCTGGAATCGAGGCTTGCGGTCTGGGCCAGCCAGCCGCCGCCGTAATGCCCACCGCCCGCGGCTGAATGCAAACACAAGAATGCTCCCCCTTTGCAGCTCGAAAGCAGTTTGTTATCAACATCGCTGCAGGGTCAGATTAATCCGTTAGCAGGGCAATCCGTCGGTCAACTCATTGAATTCGTGGTCTTGAGTTCGCGGGCCGCTGTCCGTGCTCACTCAGGAATCGATCCGTCATACCGAGGTAGAACTGGTTACCGATACCATCCTGGTTGAGGTTGAAGGCGTGGTCCCCGTACGGGAAACGGATGCTCTCGATG
>Ga0302326_10025083_pt1 | contig 12097 bp, 7 predicted proteins | sample Palsa_T0_3_FD_202264 | JGI IMG/M metagenome (GOLD analysis project Ga0302326, IMG submission 202264) | Peat permafrost microbial communities from Stordalen Mire near Abisko, Sweden - Palsa_T0_3 | ecosystem: Environmental > Terrestrial > Soil > Palsa > Peat permafrost | place: Sweden: Abisko...
AAACGGACGAGAAGATCCGCCAAAGTCGATTTGCCCGCTCCGCTTGGCCCAAGGATCCCGCAGATGGTTCCGGGTTCGACACGGAATGAAAGATCCTCCAGAACGGCGTCGCTTTGATAAGCGAACGAAACGCGATCAAACTGGATTTCACCCCGAACGTTGGCAAGAGGCGTCGCGCCGGGACGGTCGATAATCTCGGCGCGCGTGTCGAACAGTTCCCAAACGCGTGAAAGAGAGACGCCGCCCGAAACCAGATTGCTGTACAAGCTCATCAGGTTCTGCACGGGCGACAGCAGCCTTAGATGATAAGCCATCAAGGCGACCAGCGAACCCGTGGTGAGCGCACCATCGATCACCAGCTTGCCGCCGTAGAGGAAAATCGCGGCTGTGGAGAGCGTCAGGACGGTTCCAGGAACGGCGCCGGATAAAAACGCTGTAAGCTGCATGCTCATCAACGCGTCAAGAAAGCTCTGGTTACGCGCGCGAAAGCGTTCCACTTCTCGCGACTCAGCCCGAGCCGACACCACCAAGCGGATTCCCAGCAGCGTTTCCAACAGAAAGCTTCCGATGTCGGAGCTGCGTTCGCGAACCGTCCGCACGCGCGCCGCTAAACGATGCTGATAGTGTTGCAAGGCCCAGATGCTGGCGGGAACCGCGGCCACGCTGACCAGAAACAGCCGCGGACTGAGCGCGAGCATGATAGCGGCGCTGCCAATCAGAAAAACGACGTTCGACAGCACGCTCAATAAACTGTCGGCGGAGACGCGCTGCACCTCGGCGATATCATTATTGATGCGCGAAACCACGTCGCCCAGCTTCCTGCTTGCCCAAAATCGCGGCGAGAGCGTTTGCAAGTGCCGGTACAGCGCCAACCGCATATCGAAAAGCACAGAGGCTGAAACACGGACGTACTGATAACTCGACAGGATGTTCAGCACAAACCCCAGGACCGTGACGGCGAACATGAGCCCGCTGACGATCAGCAGCATGCGAAGATTGCGCTTGGCCAGCGCGTCGTCGATGAGAAGCTTCGAGATGTAAGGCTGTAGCAGACCAAAGCCCGTGGCTGCGATGCCCGCCAGCAGCACAAAAACCAAGCGGGGCCAATAGGGGACGATGAATCGCAACGCGCGGCGATAGCCATCGAGAAGCATCTTTTGGTCCCGCATGAGTCACTTCGTTAATAGCACAGGTCAGGCGCGCGGACGCGGAGCGCGATGACCCCTATAAAGAACTTTTCTATTCCGCCAACAGCAGTGTCAGTGTATGATATTCGAATAAGGTTATGAAAATCCTGGTTGCGTCGATTTTGGTATTGCCTCTGCTAGCTCAGGCCCAGAACCCGCAGGCTGGAAGCGCCGCGGATCCGGTGGAACCGACGCCCGTTGAGGGTATCCCGGTGACGAACCAATTGGTCATCTCCAAGTGCGGAGCGTGCCACACGCGAGACGCCAAGGGCAACATGCTGCGCATCTCTTGGGAGCGCGCAACGCCCGAGGGTTGGGAAGAAGCCATCAAGCGCATGGTGCGTTTGCGTGGCGTCAGCTTAACGCCGGACGAAGCCCGATCGATCCTGAAATATCTGGCCACCGATCACGGCTTGGCGCCCGAAGAAGCCAAGCCGATTATGTATTACGCCGAGCATAGAATTCAGGACGAGACCAACATCCCCAACGATAATGTGCGCGGTGCCTGCGCTAACTGCCATGCGTTGGCGCGCCCGCTGTCTTGGCGCCGTTCGCCCCAGGATTGGAGATATCTCGCCAATTTACACATCGCGCTCTATCCTCAAGCCGACGAAGCATTTCGACTGGGCATCAATGCGGGCGGGTTCGATGAAGAGCGTCACCATTTGGATGCGAATGCGCCTCTGCCGGTGGACGAGGCGCTGTCATACCTGGGCAAGACCGCTCCGCTCGAAACGCCAGAGTGGGCCGCCTGGCGCGCGCGCATGCGAACACCGAAGCTTACTGGCCGATGGCTGGTTTCGGCCTACGTTCCGGGCCGGGGCAAGTTTTATGGCGACATGGAAGTCGAAGCAGTTGCCGGATCGGACGCCGAGTTCACGACGCGGGCAAAGCTGACGTCCATCAAAGACGGCTCAACCATTTCGCGCACGGGACACAGCTTGGTTTACGCAGGCTATGCTTGGCGAGGCCGCTCGAAGGGCACGCCGCCGGCCAACGCCGCTCCGGACGATCTGGGAAGCGATACCCGCGAGGTGATGTGGGTGTCGCCCGATCAGTCCAGCGCGGAAGGCCGCTGGTTCTGGGGCGAATATCAGGAGTTCGGCTTTGACGTGAAAATGCAACGCGCGTCCGCCGATCCGACTTTGATTGGCGCGGACCGCTCGCTGCTGAAGACCGGTACGCAGGGCACGCGGGTCCGCTTGCTTGCCGAGAGTTTGCCCGCGCAGATTGCGTCCGCGGATCTGGATTTCGGTAGCGGCGTTACAGTGAAGCGCATTGTGTCGCACACGCCGACAGAGATCGTGGCGGAAGTGGATGTGGCTGCCGATGCTGTGCCGGGCAAACGAGACATCGCCTTCCGCCGTTCCGTATTGCAAAGCGCGATCGCGGTTTACGACCGCATTGATTACGTCAAAGTGACGCCGGACTCGGCCCTGGCTCATTTGGGCAGCGAAAAGCATCCCAAGGGTTTTCAGCAGTTCGAGGCTGTAGCATATCAGCGAGGCGCCGATGGCAAGGCACACACGGCCGACGATGTCGAGCTCGGGCCTATCGACGCGAGTTGGTCGGTGGAGGAGTTTTATTCGGTTTATGGCGACGACGACAAAGAGTTCGTCGGCTCCTTGAGCAACACCGGTTTGTTTACTCCCGCGTCCGATGGCCCCAATCCACAACGTAAATTCAGCCGCAACAACTACGGCGACGTGTGGGTGGTAGCGACGGCGAAGAACGAAAATGACAAAGACGGCAAGCCGCTGGTGGGCAAATCCTACCTAGTGGTGACGGTTCCGACTTACATTAAGTGGGATCAGCCGGAGGTGGGACAGTGACGGCCGCCACGATAGCCAACGACACTCGCGCTTATCGTTTAGGCGAATTTCATCGTTTCGAATCGGCAGGGGCGAACTTCCTCTACCTGGTTCCGGCAGGCGCGATCTTCGCCGTAGACACCGCGGTCGGGAAATTGATTGAATGCCTAAGTTCCGGCGAGCGGCCGCATGAACAACTGGTCGAAAATCTTGCGGCCCGCGGTCTGACAATCGAGGAGGCGGAGGAATTGATTGCGGAGATGGTTCACTCGAATGTGATCCTCGGTCACGACTCTGTTCCGGACCCGCCCTCAAAGCTTCCCGATGTTTTTCCCATCCAGACGCTGGTGATGAACCTCACCAACCAGTGCAACCTCTCCTGCCAGTACTGCTACGAGTTCGGCGCTGACAAAGTGGCCACGCCGGAAGGCAAGCCGAAGTTCATGGACGTGGAGACGGCTAAAGCGTCGGTGGATTTTCTGCTCGGACAATCGGGCGACCGGCGCTCCATCCACATCACGTTTTTCGGCGGCGAGACTTTGATGAATTTTCCGCTGTTGAAGCACGTGGTGGCCTATGGCAACCAACGGGCTGCGGAACAGGGACGCCACATCGACTTCAGCCTCACCACCAACGCGACATTACTGACACCTGCGATCATCGAGTTTCTTTCCGAGAACAACATCGGCGTCACGGTGAGCATGGACGGCCCGAAGGAGATGCACGATCATCTGCGCGTCTTCTCCAACGGCAAAGGCAGCTACGACATCATTGAGCCGAAAGTGCGCGCGCTGATCCAGAACCATCGCACGCGGCCGATTACCGCGCGAGTGACGCTGACTTCGGGCGTGTCCGATGTGATCCGCATTTTCCGCCATTTGAAACAGGACTTGGGTTTCGCCGAAGTGGGGTTCGCGCCCGTTACCTCGTCGGCCAATCAGCTGTACTCGATCAACGCAACCGGCATGGATAGCGTGCTGGATCAATTCCACGTGCTGGCCGACGAATATCTGGAACATGCGCTGCGTGGCGAATCGCATGGCTTCTCAAACGTGAGCGACACGCTGGCGGAGCTTTGCCAGGGCGTGAACAAATCGCATCCGTGCGGCGCGGGGCTGGGCTTGCTGGGCGTGGGACCCTCCGGCGACATTGCGCCCTGCCACCGTTTTGTCGACTCCGACGCGCACGCGCTGGGACACATCTCCACGGGCATCAATCGCGAGAAGCAGGCGGATTTCTTGAACCGCGGCCATATCGATACCAAATACGATTGCCACACCTGCTGGGCGCGCCCCCTGTGCGCCGGCGGCTGCCATCACGAAGCGTTCGTGCGCTACGGAGATACCGGACATCCCAATCTCCACTATTGCGATTGGATCCGCGACTGGACCGACACGTGTCTTCGCATTTATGGCGCGATCGCGGCGCGAAATCCTGGGTTTTTGCAGCAGTTTGCGGAAAGGAAAGCATCATGAAACATATGCGAGCCTTGAACAAGAAAGCCGCCCGCATTGAGGATTATGTGGCTGCGCGCACGGAGGATGTGGTCGCGATGCAGGACCGGCCGTCGGGACAACAACGTCCGCACGTTCCGATGGGCTGCGCGCTGATGTTTACGCCAGGCTGGGAAGTGGACGCGGCCGGCGGCACGGCCGGGCTTTGCCAGCCCGTGGAGCGCGACATCTACGATTGTTTCGTCAGTTGCTATTGGCCGGCACAGGTTCCCGATCATTTGAACAACGCGCCAGACTGGACCGCGAAGTGCGCCACCGCAACCAAGGACTGGCGCAATCTCGATCTGGTGTTCCCATAATGCTGCGATTTTTATCGGGATTTACAACTTTCGCCACGCTCGCTTGCGCCGGCACGTTGTATCTGCCCGCGTACCCCAATGCCGTTCTGGTTTTCGACGAAGCGAAGGCGCAAATCGTCGACCGTATTCCGCTCGAAACCGGCACGCCCATGACGATCCGGCTCTCGGGGGACCACAAGAAGATCTACGTCACCACCATCGACCACAATGGCATCGAAGTGATCGACGTCGCCACGCGCAAGGTGATCAATCACTTCGAGCTGAATACTCCGACCAAACAATACCGGCTATTCAACGGCACGGTGGATCCGGAAGGCAAGTTTTTTTATGCCGTCACCAAGGAGATCACCAAGTTTCCGGAGCACTATGAAGTGGCCAAGCCGAAGTACACGGTAGTGGATCTGGCGCAGCAGAAAATCGTCAAGACTGTTGACATTCCCAAGGAAGAAGAAGCTCAGAATCAGGGCGATTATGGAGTGGGATGGCTTGAAATTTCGCCCGACGGAAAGCTGCTGTACCAGTTCGGCCAGAAGATCACCATTCTTCAAGCCAGCGATTTCAAAGTGGTGGATCATATCGACCTCGCTCAGCCAGACGCGCCCGGTATGGAGAACGTACATTTCGGCAGCGATCTCGACCTGATCAATTCACCCGGCGAGCACACCGGAATGTTCGTTTGGTCGGACCCCGTGGTTCACAATCGCGTGTTTGGGTTGGCTCGTATGGATTTGACCACGCGGCAGATCGATTTCAATCCGATTGGACCCGCTCCAGCCAATATGGCGGGAATCGAAGTAACGCCCGACAAGAAATGGGCGTACACGGTGGTTACTACTGGAATCCACGGGACGAAGCGATGCGAGTTCTGGGCTTTCGATCTCAGCCACGGCGACCGCATCAACCAAAGGGCCGAGGTGCCTTGCCGCACGCGATTCACGCTTGGCATTTCCACCGACGGAAAGAAGCTGTATATCTACGGGGCCGGCTTCGACATTGAAGTGTACGATGCGGCCACGTTGAAATACGAAAAGACCTGGGATCTGAACAACGACGTGACGTATGCGGGGATCGTCGTTATCCCGTAGCACGTGATCATTCGAGGCGACGGCGTGGCAGCCTCCTGCTGCGCTTACCTGCTTGGCAAGGCTGGATTTGGTGTCGATCTGCAACCGGTAGATCGTCCACGATTGCCGGTGATCCTGCTGGGCGATCAAGCGCTTGCCTTAATCCACGACATCTTCGATCAGCCTGGGCTCTTCACTGATTTGCCTAGGATTCGGAAGCGCGTTGTCGCTTGGGGCCCCGGTGCACCACCGATCGAAGTGGAACATTCCGCAGTCGTAGTGTCGGAAGAAGTTCTGCTCGATGCGATCCGGCCGCGCTGCATCGATCAACACAATGCGCTTCCGCCCCCATGGACCATCGTCGCAGCACCGCCTCTTCCTGCGGCGGCGGTTCAACATTGCTTTGGATCGCGCATTGCGTCGGCAGCGCGAGTAGCGCTAAAGGAGAGCTCCGATCCGGCCGCCTGCTGGATCGAGTCACTCGACGAAGGATGGTTGTTTCTATGCTCGGGCTGGCTGCTTTCGGTGGGAGCGCCGCCGGAAAGGCTACTCACGAGGAGCGTAGTGGTGGCTCGCGAGATTATAAGCATCGCCGAAGGCGCAGGCGAGTTTCCGGCCTATGCACGCATCTCCTCGCCCCTGGGCGCGTCCGGCTGGCTGGCCTGCGGGAGTGCGGCCATGGCTCTCGATCCAATCTGCGGCGATGGCACTGCGTATGCGATCCGGGAAGCGATCCTCGCCTCGGCAGTCATCCGCGGGCTTGCTAAGGGCGGCTCGACGGACGAATTACTAGAGCATTATGAGGCGCGCCTGACGGCCGGATTCCAGCGCCATCTCACACATTGCCGGCAATTTTATTTACGCGGCGGGACAAGCTCGCTGTGGCGATCCGAACTCGACGCCATTGATCGGGGCATCAAATGGTGCGACGCCAAGCTAAGCGCTCACGCGGGCTTCCGCTATCAATTGCGCGGCTTCGAATTGGAAGCGGTACGCTGAATTCCTTCGTCGCCCGCCGCCAGCAACGCAGCCGTTGCGTAGCCCGTAGCAGCATCGCTCATGAACTTCTCCGCCATGACGCCGTAGACCGAATGCTTGTGGTTCATCGACTCGGCGGTCCAGAAGCCGCCCTGAGGGTCCTGGTGCTTCTTAAGCCACGCCAGCGCCTTCGCCAGATTGGGCTGCGACGGCTGAATTCCGGCTTGCTGCGTAGCAAAAGCGATCAGCGCGGTGGCATAAGCGTTCGAACCCACTGGGACTGGCTCCGCGGCCTCGCGCTTCTTCCATTGGCCCAGCGATTGGATGCTCCATCCGCCATCGGCCTCCTGCTTGCTCCATAGCTCACTCAAGATGGCCTGCTTGTCGGCATCCGGCAACAGCCCTCGCAGCTTCGACGAGGCCCACAACAGAAACACGCGGTTATGTAGGGGCGTCGTCTTCTGCCCCTCGCGCAGATAGGCTCGCATGGCGGCGACGTTCTCCTGAATTTCCGGCCGAGCCTGATAATCCGCCGGCGCGAGACCTGTGGCCAACGCCGCCAGCGCGGTGCCGTAGACGGCCGCGTCTTTCGTCTCCCAAGGATCGAGATCGAAGTCCGACCATTGCCACGCTCCTTGGTCCGGACCGCTCTTCACTTGGATGGACCACATGCGATCGAACGCCTTCTCGCCTTCCGGGGTCAGCTTGCCGCGTGGCGCATCGTCCATCGCGAGCACCAACGAAGAGAGCACTACCTGCGCGCCATAAACCTGGTCGATAATCGCACCCTTGAGGCCCGCGAATAGATCGTTGGCGTCGGTGCGGATCACGGTGGCCCGCATGCTGGCGTCCAGCACGTCCTCATACAGCGTAGGGCCGGTTTTTTCGTTCAAAGCCTGCCGCAGCGCGGGGCGCGACACCAAGTAAGGCAAGCCCGTGTGGCAGGACACGCACGCCACGCCCGAGTGCAAAGCCTTCGGCCATGCGTCCCATTCCTTCTGGCGCGAGTCCATATATTGCTCGGCAAGACGAGGATTCCAATCCTGACAAAATGCGGGGGCGGCTGCAAGAGCGAAAAGAGCGGCAAGACGTATTGACATAAGGGGTTCTCTTTAGCTGGGAGTATAGCCCGAATTGGCCAACAGGTCCAGCGCGAACTTTGCGCAACTTGCACAAGGTTGGCCTTGACACGATGGAAGCGCTTCGCTATACTCGACTCCAAATTTCATCGAAAACCTCGTTCGTTTTTCTTATGGCAGGGGCAGCGGACATCAACCGCGAGCTCTCGATTTTGAAAGCTGAGATGTTCGGTCAACTGGTTGCCACGTAACCGCATCCGGCTGTACGAACACGTTCCTGGACAGGCCTCTTGCGGCCGGCGGAAGGGAGCGGCAAAAACGATGAAGTTGTCTGAAGCTCTCCGACGAGCAGCCGAAAGCCTTCGGCATAAGACCCATCGAAAAGTTTGATGGATGTCGTTTTTATGGCTTTTTCATGTCCCGATTGAACTTCGCCGTACCGCTCGAAATTCAGAAGGAGAGATCTCATGTCCTCTGCAAGTTGCTCAACCTATCCAGCTTCCTTTGCATCCCATGCTGCCTTGCGACGTTTTGCCGTTCATGTGGCGTTGGCTGTCTGTTGCATCTTTTCGCTATGCCAGGCTAGCTACGCCCAATCGACGTTTGGAACCGTGCAAGGCACCGTTAAGGATCCCTCCGGCAGCGCGGTCCCCGACGCGACGGTCACGCTGATGAACAGCGGCACCAACGCCCAACGTTCGTCCGTCAGCAACTCGAACGGCGGATATGAGTTCGTCAATGTCGAGATCGGAAATTATAAGCTGACGGTGGAAGCAACGGGCTTCCAAAAAACCGAGTACACGGCGTTCGATCTGTCCGCCCGCGAAACCAAGCATATCGACATCCCTCTCAACGTCGCCTCACAGGCTACCTCGGTAACGGTCGAAGCCATCGCGGTGATTCAGACCGATACCTCCAACGTCGCCGAGACCAAGGGGAGCGTGGAGTTAACCGACCTTCCCGTGGCCATCAGCACGCGATCCTCTGGATCCACCAGCGCCTACGCCACATTAGGTGCGCAGCCTGGCGTCCAGTACGACTCCAACAATAATATTGAGGTTTCCGGAGCCGGCCCTTCGCAGCTTTCCTTCAGTATCGATGGTATTAGTTCCGTAGGACCGGGATCACTCGGCGCGCTTCAGGAATTGTTCCCGTCCTTCAACTCCATCGAAGAAATCAGGATCAGCGAGAACCTTAATCCGGCCGAGTTCGGCGGCGTGGCCGACGTGACCACCGTATCCAAGTCGGGCACCAACCAATTCCACGGTGGCGCCTTCGAGAATGTACAGAACACGAACTTCAATGCCGCCGACACATTTGCGAACCAGGTGACCGAAGACAAGATGAACAACTTCGGCATCTATTTGGGTGGCCCGGTGATCCTGCCGAAACTGTACAACGGCCGCAACAAGACATTTTTCTTCGGAAGCTTCGAAGTGCTGCGGCTGCCGAAGTCGGAAACCTTCGTCAATAGTGTTCCCACTGAGGCGATGCGCAATGGCGACCTATCCGCGTATCTCAATCCCAACCTAGGGGGCGATGGCGTCCTGTTGAACGGCTATCCGAACAACCAGATTCCTAAAAGCATGTTGAATCCCTATACGCAGAGTCTGTTGAACCTATTTTATCCCTTGCCCAATTACGGTCCTCCCGGCGCCATCGCGAACAACTATCTCGGCATATATCCAGCTCCTATCAACAGCACCCAGGGCGACGTCCGAATGGATCAAAGCCTAGGCCCCAAGCATATGATCTTTGCCCGGTGGACCCACAAGAATCGACGCATCACCACACCGCAGGGCCAGGGCTTTTATCCCAGCAACCCCAGCACGCCGGCGCTCGGAGGCGTTTCCAGGCCCGAAATCTACAATTCTCTGGCGACATCCTACAACTGGGTGATCACACCTACGCTGGTGAACGAGTTGCGCGGTGGCTTTAGCGTCATCTCTCGCAACGTTACGGGTGGTCCCACGGCCCAGCAATCGGCAACCGACCTCGGTCTCACCGTCGGCCCCGGCGCCCTACCAGGTCCGCTTCCGCCTGGTTATGACACTCCGACCATCATTCTGTCCGGATTCATGGGCATTCAGGGCCAGTCCAATGACTTGAATCCGCATGAGGGCACCTACGAAGTCACCGATAGTATGACTTGGACCAAAGGCAAACACACTTACAAGTTCGGCGGTGACTTCCGTTATCTCAGCAGCCTCAATACGCAGGTTTTCAACGATTACCGCATGGGCCAGTATCAATTCAACGGCTCTGTCATGAACGGGTTGCTCGGCCCCGGTGCCGCCGTGCCGCTCGCATCGTTCCTGTTGGGATATCCGGATCTAACCACCATCGCCACCGTCATCAACCCGAACACCGACTCTCGGGCGGGAGCCTACGCCATCTACGGACAAGACGACTTCAAGGTTTCGCAATCCCTGACCATCAATTATGGCTTGCGCTGGGAATACCATCCCGGCTTCCATGACCTCAATGGCGACATGGTGAACTTCGATCCGTACTATCAAAACATTGTGAACGGCAAGAATACTGGTGCGGTCATCGCGGAAAACGAAACTGCCCTAACCACAAACCTCAACCCAGGGTTTGTCACGTCAGTTTCCCCTACTCCTATCATCCTTGCGTCAAAGGCCGGCGTTGGCCAATCCTTGCGGGATGCCTCTCACTTGGATTTTGCACCCCGCGTTGGCTTTGCTTGGAAAGTCTTCAGCAGCAATAGAACCGTGCTACGCGGCGGATACGGCAGATTTATTGAATCGTTGTTGAGCGGCAACGCGATCGACGGATGGTCAGTGGGAGCCAGCGACGTCGCAAACTTCTCCCAGACCTTTGGCGCGAACGGGATGCCAACGCTTCAGGCGCCCTACTCTTATCCATCCAACATCGCGGTACAGGGCAGCCAATTCTTTGATTTGGCAGCAGAGGTGCACTTCAAGGATCCAATCGTCGAAGAATGGGATCTCACTCTGGAGCAAGATCTCGGCAAAGGAGTTGGGCTACGCGTTTCCTATGACGGAAATCACGCCTACAACGTCCCGACGGCGACTAATGCGAACCAGCCGCCTGCGAACACGTTGGGTTTCAACGATCCGGCAACGCAAGCCGCGATTCCGTTCCCATTGCTGTCGTATATCGCCACTACCAACACTCTCGGCTTCGCCAATTACAACGCGGGAACCATTTCGATGAAGAAGCGCTCGGCGAACCTCCAATTCGAGCTGAGTTACACCTTCACGCGAGACCTGTCGAACGTCAACGGAGCACCCATTGCGTCCGCTTCCGCCTATGCGAACGAGCTAGGGAGCACTTTATCGGATCCCTACCATCCAGGTCTCGACTACGGCAATGTGCCCTATGCCCGTCGTGAGCGCGTTGTTGCGAGTTTCCTGTATACCCTGCCCGTGGGAAAAGGTCAGGCTTGGTTGAATACCAACGGTTTTGTCGACATGATTGTTGGCGGTTGGCAGCTGGGTGGCCTGCTCCTCTTCCAGAGCGGTCCGTTCTTGTCCACCACGGTACTGAGCGATCCGTCCGGTACCGGCTACAACATCTACGGCAATCTATACGCAGTCGGCGGACGTGCCGACACGGTACCGGGGGTGGGCCCTTATGCGGGGCAAACCGTCCATAACTGGAGTAATCCGAATTCGTATTACATCAATCCCGCGGCCTTCGTCGATCCCTGCGCGAATTGCGGTCTACCGGGTTACCCGGCCGCCATCGGCCGGTTTGGTGACGAGAGTTCGGGTTCCATAGTTGGGCCTGGCACGCAGTCGGTATCGCTGTCGCTGATCAAGCGCTTTGCGGTGAAAGAGCGGCTCCGTTTTGAGGTTGGAATGCAAGTATCCAACGCCTTCAACCACCCCAACTACGCTCCGCCGAGTTCCCTGATCGTCGGCGTCGCCGGATTCGGCCAACTCACCGGACTGCAGGGCGGTGGGGGTTACAATGCCGATAGTGCTGGACCGCGCCAACTTCAGTTGACTGGACGTTTGACGTTCTAGAGCCTGCGTTGGGACCAGTGCAGAGGAAACATAAGGAGCCCGAGTGAAACTTGCACTGGTCTTGCTCTGGGCTCTTGGCTTGTCGGCCACCAGAGTTATTGCCGCCACGGAGCCACTGCTCGGAACATGGCGTCTCGATAGCCAGGAAG
>Ga0302326_10025085_pt1 | contig 12097 bp, 8 predicted proteins | sample Palsa_T0_3_FD_202264 | JGI IMG/M metagenome (GOLD analysis project Ga0302326, IMG submission 202264) | Peat permafrost microbial communities from Stordalen Mire near Abisko, Sweden - Palsa_T0_3 | ecosystem: Environmental > Terrestrial > Soil > Palsa > Peat permafrost | place: Sweden: Abisko...
GTCAACGTCGGCCAGACCTGGTACTCATTCGGCTGGGAGTCGCTGATGCTGGAAATGGGTTTCCTGGCAATCTTTCTCGGCAACGACCGGATCGCGCCGCCGGTGCTGGCGATGTGGCTCGCGCGCTTGCTGCTGTTTCGGCTCGAGTTCGGCGCCGGCCTGATCAAACTTCGCGGCGACTCCTGCTGGCGGGATTTGACCTGCCTCTACTACCACCATGAAACCCAGCCGATGCCCGGGCCGCTGAGTTGGTTTTTCCATCACCTACCCAAGCCGCTGCATCGGGTGGAGGCCGCAGGAAATCACTTCGCCCAACTCGTCGTCCCGTTCGCTCTGTTCGCCCCACAACCGGTGGCCGGCATCGCCGGCGCGATCGTCGTAGTCACCCAACTGTGGCTGGTGGCCTCCGGTAACTTCGCATGGCTCAACTGGTTGACGATCCTGTTGGGTTGCAGCGCGATCGACGCGTCGTCGCTGGCGGCGCTACTGCCGATCCCCCGCCAGCCCGCACTCATCGAAGCGCCGCGCTGGTTCGCTGCCCTGGTGATTGTGTTCGCGGCGCTGACGCTGGTGTTGAGTTACTGGCCGGTGCGCAACATGATCTCGCGTGGCCAGCGAATGAACATGTCGTTCAATCCGTTTCACTTGGTCAACACTTATGGAGCGTTCGGCAGCATCGGTCGCACGCGCCGGGAGGTGGTGATCGAGGGCACCGACGAACCGACGATCACCGCGCAGACGGTATGGAAGGAATACGAATTCAACGGTAAGCCGGGCGTCGCGCGGCGACTGCCGCGGCAGTGGGCGCCGTATCACCTTCGACTGGATTGGCTGATGTGGTTCGCCGCAATCTCCCCGCAGTACGCCTACTCGTGGCTGCACCCATTCATGTTGCGGCTCTTGCAGAATGATGCGGCGACGCTGCGCCTGCTGCGTGGCAATCCCTTCCCGGATGACCCGCCGCGGTACGTGCGCGCGCAGCTGTACCGATACCGCTTCACCACGCCGGCCGAACTGCGGCGCGATCACGCGTGGTGGCATCGCACGCTGGAAGGCGGGTACCTGCGGCCCATTTCGCAGGCGGAGGCGAACACCCGGCCCAGCTCCGGCAACTGAGCGCTATTCGCCGGGGTAGCTACACGCGGGCGGCTTCCGCGCGTTCGGCCACAACGGCCACCTATCCGGAATTAAAGGCCAAGCCGCAAATCAATCAGGGTTAGCCACCTAGGATGGGAACCGCCAGGTGCGCAAATCTCGATAGGCGGGCCGAGATGATAGAGCTAAACGTAGCGTCATCGTTTATCGACTGGGAAGAGCTGACCGGCCAATCCCAATTTATCGTGGACCTTGTCAGTATTCCGATCTTCAGTGCAATTGCAGGCCTGATCACGAACTGGACCGGTGTACTCATGCTTTTCGCCCCGGTTCATTTCACCGGGTTCCACATGCGGGGCCTGAAGACGCTCTTCCCGCTCCTGCCGCGCAAGGTCCAGATCTTGCCAATTTTCGCCCCCGACGGCATCCTGGGATTTCAGGGTTTTATCCCCTGTCGTGCAGAAAAGATGGCCAGTCTGATCGTGGACAAATCGATTTTCCGGATCGGCGGCATCGCGGATTTCTACCAGGAACTCGAACCCGACGTCCTGGCGGAGCAGTTGGCCACGGCGGCGCGGCCAAATATTCGTCAGCTTGCCACCGATGTGCTCGAAAAGGAACATTCCGTGCTGTGGCAATTACTTCCGCAGCCAGCTCGGAATGCGGTGCTTGCTACTATCGATGACCGCCTGCCGACGATATCCCGAAAGGCATTTGCCAAGATCGGCGAACACATCGACGACTTGCTCAATGTGAAGCTGATGACCGTGAACTACTTGCGAAGCAATCCCGGCATTCTGTGCGATATCTTCAAAGGCTTTGGTGGTCCAGAACTGAGGTTTATGGTGCGGATCGGTGCGCTGGGATTTGTGTTCGGCTTCCCGCTCGCACTGTATTTGACATTCGTGCGCGAGTATCACCCACCGGTGCTGAGCGCGATTCCTAACTGGATCATGGTGCTGGGTGGGGCCGCCCTCATCGGGGTGATCGTCAACATCCTGGCGATCAAAGTTGTGTTCGAACCCGGTGACCCAGAGCCGCGGTACAAATACCTGTGGAAACAGGGATTACTGCCCAAGCGTCAGCATGAAGCGGCGGCTCAATTTGCGCATATGTTGTCAACTGAAGTCCTGACGGTGGCTAACTTCTCGCGCGAATTACTTTTCGGCACCTGCGGTGACAAAACAGCGTCATTCATCGGGGAAGTTGTGTCCGATGAAGTCACCGGGATCTTGACACCGGTGGTCTCCACTTTAGCCCACACGCTTGGTCTTGTAGACCTGGACTCACTGCAACATCGAGCCAGTATGGAATTCGTCAATTTCGCCCCGGAAGTGTTCTATTCGAAAGAGTTCAACGAGGAGAAGGCGAAAAAGATCGAGGCCTTTGCAACGGACAGGTTCCGCGCATTGCCCCCGGCGGAGTTCGGTGAAATGCTCTATACGGCGATCGAGCAGGATGCTTGGCTGCTCTATGTTCACGGCGCGGTGCTCGGCGTGGTGGTCGGTGCCGTCCATCTGCTACTTTTCGGGTGGTGAGGGCCGCGCCTGATCAAGCCTGTTTGAGATTCGCCGAGCCTTGATCTTGGGTACGTTTCCCGCGAATTTTATCTTGCCGACCGTCGGTATCCCAGCCGCCCGCGTTGTAGCCTTCCAAATTGATACACACTTCGATGAATTGCCGACCGAACGGGGTAAGTGCGATACTCCGGTAAATCGTGATGGCTTTCGGTACATTTTCGATCGCATGTAGCGCCACCGGTTGCACTTCCAACAATGCGTATCTGCGATAGTCGTCAACTGGTTCACGGGACAAGTCGACCAATCCCAACCGACTGAGGTTCGCGAAGTAGTGCTGATCGCGGTCGGGCCAATGGCACCCCGCCATGGATGCGACCACGCTGACGCCGCCGACTAGCCGTACTGATCCGATCTGCAGCAGCGTCTTTGTTCGCACATCGATCATGGGCTGAGCACCGGCCACGCCCAGGAACCGCAAGATGCGCGCCTCATCGGGGAGCAACTCGTCGAGGATGTGCGAGAAGGACGGGTGTACGTCGCGCCGTTGGAGTTCAGGCTGGTACGAGATCCTGATCAGTGCGTTACCGCGTTTCCGCAATGCGTCCGTTTCGTCGCGCGCACCCCTTCCCGCGACCTTTTCGACAATGTCACCGATGCCGGATATCGGTGCGGTCGCGATGCGCTGGGCTTGTCGCAACCCCTCGCCGACCGGTTTGGCGGCAGTATCTATCACCTTGCCCACCATCTCGGTGAGCGGATTTGCGCCGAGGATGCCGGCGACGGGCTCATTGGGAAGCCGCACGGACGGTGTCGGTGTGTCTAGATCTGAGGTGGAGGCGGGCGGATCAGGGTCTGTCGAGTCCCCAGTGGATTGTTCTTTGCCACGGGCGGATGAGCGACCAAGGGCGGCACCCAAAACATCGCCGAGCGCGTCAGTCACCGCGGTCAACGGGTTCAACGGACTGTCCCCGTCGGCTGGCGTGGTGTTCGAACTGGGGTCAACGGCATTCCGTCGCCCGTCTGCTTCAGCTGCTGTGGGAACAATTTGATCGACAACGCCAAGAGGATTCGCGAGACCACTCCCCGTACCGGTCGATGCGACCTGGCTGCTATCTGCATTGCTTAGGTAAGTGAGCGCATTCCACACGCTCGTAGCCGTACTCTTCACGTGCTCGGCGGTGCTGACCACCTCGGTCGCAACATCCCTGATGAGGAGCACCGAAGCGCCAAGCCCCCCAAGTGTTTCCAGACCCAGGTCATCGGCGGAGAGCGGTGCCACCAACTCTGCGTCGTCCTCGGAGGTTTGACGGCTCATGTGTCATTTCTCTGATTGCGTTCGCATGGCTAGCGTATGTGCGCTAGATCACATCGTACGGCCGCGGCGCAAGGCGGACGGGTCATCGGCGAATCCGCGTGGAGATTGGTAACAGTGCTCATCGGCCGTCAGTCCCTTCGGTAGTGATGCGGCCGGCCTCAGGCCACTCCCGCGCCCGGCGTCCGCGGTGCGTCGGTGGCCTTCGGCGGATCTCGACGAGCGGGAGCCGCAAAGCGCCCGGCGCTCCTTCGGGCACCACGGGCTTGTTCGGAGCGACCGGGTGGATTCGGCGGTAGCCCTGACCCTGGTCGGGCCGCTGGTCCTGCTCGCCCTTGTTCGGCCACATCGCCGCGGCCCGCTCGGCCTGAGCGGTGATCGTCAATGAGGGGTTCACACCCAGATTTGCCGAAACCGCCGAGCCGTCGACGACACTGAGGGTGGGATAGCCGTACACCCGGTGGTAGGGGTCGATGACCCCGTGTTCGGGGTCACCGCCGATGACGCAGCCGCCGAGGAAATGTGCGGTCATCGGGATGTTGAACAGTTCACCCCAGCTTCCGGCGGACACGCCGTGGATCTTCTCGGCGATCCTGCGGGTCGCTTCGTTGCCGACCGGGATCCACGTCGGGTTGGGCTGGCCGTGGCCTTGCTTGCTCGACAGGTGGCGCCCGCGCAGTCCGCGTTTGATGAAGGTGGCGATCGAGTTGTCCAGGTTCTGCATCACCAAAGTGATCACGGTGCGCTCGCTCCAGTTCTTCACGGTCAGCACGCGCAGCAGCGCTGCCGGGTTCTTGGCCGCCGCGGCGAGGAACTTCAGCCAGCGCGGCCAGCGGCCGCCGCCGTCGGTCATCAGGGTCATCAGCATGCCCATCAAATTGGAGCCCTTGCCGTAGCGGACCGGCTCGATGTGGGTGTCGCCGGTGGGGTGGATCGAAGAGGTGATGGCCACGCCGTGGGTCAGCTGCAGGGTCGGGTCGACCTTGTATTTCATGGCGCCCAGGATCGACTCGGAGTTGGTGCGGGTGAGCATGCCGAGCCGGTCGGACAGCTTGGGCAGCGTGCCGGTGTCCTTCATCTCGTGCAGCAGGTTCTGAGTGCCCCAGGTGCCGGCAGCCACCACCACGTACCCAGCGGTGAAGGTTTGGTGCTTCTTACGCAGCACCGCTCCGGTGCGCACCGTCTCGACGTTCCACACTGCGTCGGGACGCTGTTGCAGCGACGTGACGGTGGTCAGCGGATGTACCGTGGCACCGGCACGTTCGGCGAGGCCGAGATAGTTCTTCACCAGCGTGTTCTTGGCGCCGTGCCGGCAGCCCACCATGCAGTCACCACATTCGATGCAGCCGGTGCGCTCGGGCCCGGCGCCGCCGAAGAAGGGGTCGGGAACGGTTTTTCCGGGCTCGCCGAAGAACACACCGACTGGTGTCTGGATGAAGGTGTCACCCACCCCCATGTCCTCGGCGATCGCCTTGATGATCGTGTCAGCGGGGGTCATGTGCGGGTTGCGGACCACACCGAGCATGCGTTGCCCCTGCTCGTAGTACGGCGTCAGCTCGTCTTCCCAGTCGGTGATGTTCCTCCACTGCGGATCGTTGAAGAACTGGGCGGGGGGCTTGTACAGGGTGTTGGCGTAGTTCAGTGACCCGCCACCGACACCGGCGCCGGCCAGGATCACGCAGTCCCGCAGCAGGTGGATGCGCTGGATGCCAAAGCAGCCCAGCTTCGGCGCCCACACGAAACTGCGCACATCCCAGCTAGTTTTCGCGAATTGCTCGTCGGTGAAGCGCCGGCCCGCTTCCAGCACGCCGACCCGGTAGCCCTTCTCCGTCAGCCGCAACGCACTCACGCTGCCGCCAAACCCGGACCCGATCACCAGCACGTCGTAATCGGTTTCCTGATCATCCATCGGGGCCTCCACCACCCTTCCTAGATAGCCACTTCCCTTGTCGCGCTGCTGGGCTGGGCGAAGCCACGCCGTCAGCCGCGCCTCGCCGCTGCTGCCATGATCGGACGCAGTGCAGTAAGGCCGGCCTCCTCGTCGACCATCTCCATGGCGATGCGGCGCGCCCGGACCGCTGCGCGGTCGGCTTTTACGTTGATGTCGCGCCGCGGGATGGCCTCCTCGCCAAGGCGATCCTGAATCGTCTCCAGCACAACGGAATCCCGCATCGCCCACTCGCGGAACATGCTCCGCAGAAACTCGGCGACCCGGTCGTCGTCGGTGGCGAAATTGCGGGCCATCTGCAGAAAGACGTGAGTCGCTTGCGGAGATTCCGGCGTGAATCCCTGAATCCGCAAGAGTTCATGACTCTTCCCATCTCTGGGCGCAATAACGTAGTGCTGGACATGCAGCGCCGGTGATACGAATGTGCCTTCCTCACGCCGTATGCCCGCTGTCTCGGCGGGAAGGCCGGTGATCTCGGCCTCCCACGGTGCGAGCCTGCTCGACGGCAGCTCCCGGAAGTAGGAGACGGACCGTTCGGAGACTTCGACCTCGTCAAGCTGTGGCAGCACCTCGATGTCCGGCGGCACCACCTCTGGGTGCATTACGAATACGTCGGTGAGGTCGAGGTAATGCTCGTGCAGCAAAAGGTAGTTGGCCTCGACGCGCAGCACCTCGGTGGTGCTCCCCCACCCTGTCCCATCGGCGTACCACGGCACTCGCGGTGGCGGCCGCAGCGCGGCCAGGCCGGGATCGCCAAGCCAGATCCACACGAACGGCGACTGCTCGTAAACCGGATAGGTGCGCACCCGGGCGCCGGGCGGCACGTTCTCCTGCGACGGCACGTCGACAAGGCAACCCTCGGGGTCGTAGGCGAAACCGTGGTAGCCGCAAACCACGCGGTCCCCGTCGCGCCGGCCTGCCGACAGCGGATAGGCCCGATGGACGCAGCGATCCTCCATCGCCACCACGTCACCCGAGGCGCAGCGATACATGACAACGGGCTTATCGAGCAGACGGCGGGCCAGCAGCGCTTGACCGAGTTCGTCGGTAGTTGCGGCCACATACCAGCAGTTGAATGGGTAGTTGGATCTCATAAGTCGAGCACCAGCCTTTCTGAGCGCGAGCGCGAAACGCAGATCATCATCACGTCGTTTCTGGCCTTCTCAGCGTCGTTGAGCACCGAGTCCCGGTGGTCGGGCTCGCCCTCCAGCACGTCACATTCGCAGGTGCCGCAGACGCCTTCCATACAGGAGCCGAGCACGTCGACACCCGCGTCCTCGCACACTTGATAGACCGTTTTGTCCTGCGGCACAGTCAAAGTCAGGCCGGAGCGCTGGCATTCGAGTTCAAAAGTGTCCAGCGCCTCCGGTGATGGCGGCTCGAGTTCTTTCGCCGAGAATCGTTCGATGTGCAAGCTGCCCTCGGGCCAGGTCTTGCACGCCTGCTCGACCGCGGTCAGAAGCCCTTCGGGCCCACAGCAATACACCAGCGTGTTCTCGGCGGGCTCAGACAACACTGAGTCCCGGTTGCCCCGAAAGTTCGCCTGAGCGTCCCGGGCGCAGACGGCAACGCGGTCGCCGTGGCGCTCAAACTCGTCGACAAAGGCCATCGACGACCGTGTTCTTCCGCCGTACAGCAGACGCCAGTCGGCACCGGCCGCCGCGGCCGCCGCGATCATCGGCATCATCGGGGTGATGCCGATGCCGCCCGCGATGAATACGTATCGCGGCGAGCCCACCAGCGGAAAATGGTTACGCGGCCCGCGAACCCGCACGGTTGCGCCTTCGTGCAGCTTGTCGTGCACGAACTGGGATCCGCCGCGACTGTTGGGGTCGAGCAGCACGCCGATCTGCCACTCGGCGCGGTTGGCGGTGTCGCCGCACAGCGAATACTGACGCACCAGCGACGGTGTCATAAGCAGATCGATATGTGCACCCGGCGCCCACTCCGGCAGGTCTGCCCCGCTCGGGTCGGCCAGCGTCAAGGTGACCACACCGTCGGCCACTGCTTCCCGGCGCCGAACCTCGACGTCGACTTCGACCTCGCGATAGGCGGGTCTGGATCGAGTCGACTGTTCGGCTGTGATTGTCACGATGTTCTCCGCACCGGGATCGAGTTGTACTGGTTGAGGAACAGCGCCCGCACCCGGGTCGGGTCGCCGTCCAGTTCCAGGTCGGGGAAGCGTTCCAGCGTCTGCTGGATCCACAGCTTCAGCTCGAGACGGGCGAGGTTGGCGCCCAGGCAGAAGTGCTTGCCGCGGCCGCCGAAGGCTTGGTGCTGATCGGCCAGCCCGGGACGGGTGATGTCAAACTTGTGCGGATTGGGGAACACGCTTTCGTCGCGGTTGGAAGCGAGGTACCACAGCAGCAGACGGTCGTTTTCCTTGATCGTCTTGCCGTGCAGCTCGGTGTCTTTCGCGGCTGCGCGTGCCATGAAGGCGAATGCGGGGAAGCAGCGCAATCCTTCTTCCACTACCGCATCGACCAGTTCGGGATGCTCGCGCACCTGCTGAAACAGTTCGGGGTTGCGCAGCAACTCCAGCATCGTCGCGCTGTAGGTAGCCCGGGTCGAGTCGTTGCCCGCCGACATCAGCAAGACGAAGAATGTCGCTATTTCCAGCTCACTGAGCTTGTCGCCCTCAACCTCGGCATCGACCATGGCGGTGAGCAGGTTGCCGCCAGGAGAATCGTCGCGCTGCGCGATCCGCTTCTGGGTGTACTCGACGATCTCGCTGACGACCGCCATGGTGTCGGCCCATTGCTCCCGGATCGTCGGATCTTCGAACGCGGTGAACACGTTGGTCCAGTGCACCAGCGTCTCGTCGTCCTCGGGCGGGGTGCCCAGCAGCGAACCGATCACGCGGGCCGGGATCGGCCGGGCGACGTCGGCGACCAGGTCGAATCGCTCGCGGTCGGCGACGCTGTCGAGCGTGCCGTTGATGATCTGTTTGACGTGTCCTTCGTGCGTGCCGACCGCCTCCGGGGTGAACTCTTTGATCACTAGCGCCTTGAGTCGGTCATGACGCGGCGGATCCATCGAAATCAATTGCAGCCGTTGCATATCCAAAGGCACGCCGACGTCGTCCATGTGAAAGATGCCGCGCAGTTCCGAAGAGAAGGTTCGGTGGTCGCGGCTCACGGCGCGCACGTCGTCGAAGCGGGTGATCGACCAGAATCCACCCTCGTCCGGCAGGTTGCGCTGCGGGCTGAAGTGCGCCGGCGCCTCGCGCTGCATTCTGGAGAACAGCTCATAGGGTGGACCGTCGTCCCACACCGCGGGGTCGGCTAGGTCGACGCTGTCGAGGTCTTGTTGGTCGATGGTCGTCATCGTTTCTCCTTCAACTTATGTACAACTGCGACAAATGCTTTCGGCGGCAGGCGACGGGTTCCGGCGATCTTCAGTGTGCGCCGCCGAAGCCTTGACGGGATGCGCTTCGAGGTCAATGATTGACGTGAGTTGGCGGCCAGGATTGTCACGCGGGCGCCCGCTAATTTGTATCTAAAAGTGTTGCACGGCAGGCAATCTCATTCGGCAACGTGACTGCAAGCTAGGACTTGCTGACGATCAATTGTTCGAAGTTGCGGTCAGTTCCGTCGCGTTTGACGATGGTGTGTGCTCCGTGGATCACCGCTGGAAGCAACAGCGGCCAAAGTACCAGCATGAGCATCAGGGTGAGGGCCAGGTAAACCACGGTGTTTCTCCTAATCGTGCGCGTTGGCAACGGGTGGAAATTCATCAATCGGGCAGACGCTCCGCCGTTGCTTTCAGCCAGCCGGCTTGCTTGGTTTCATCGGCGCATCGATATCAAACGGTAGGGATTTCACCTCCGCGCGGCGACGTCCCCGGCGGACTAAATGTTGACGGGTTCTCGTCCGCCGGAGCCAATCAACCGCGGCGCCCTGAACGCCATGACAGGTGTGCCCAGGCATGATCTGATGGGCGCGTGGTGTCGGGCGAACATCCGGCGGCGAGGCGGCCCAGAGAACGCGCGGACGACGCGGTCATTGCCAAAGCTGCGGCAACGATCGTCAGCAGCATGGAAGACCAGGTCGCCGGCATAACGCGGTCAACTCAAGAGTTGCTGGTCACCGAGATCGCAGAGCTGCGCGGCGATACGCTGTTGCTGCAACTGCTGCGCGACACCGTCGCCAGCAATATCGACACGTTCTTCTCGGCGATTCGCCACCGCATCTCGATCGAGCACATCGAGCCCCCGGCTGCCGCACTCGAGTATGCCCGACGCCTGGCACAGCGCGAGGTGTCGGCGAATGCGTTGGTGCGAGCCTACCGGCTGGGCCACCAAGCGGTGCTGAAGATTGCGCTCGAGGAGATCCGGGTTTCGGAACTGGATCCGAAACTCAGCCTACGCGTGTACGAGCTCATTGCGCGGATCTCCTTCGGTTACATCGACCGGATCTCGCAGCTGGTCCTGACCACTTACCAGGACGAGCGTGATCGCTGGTTGGGAAACCGAAACACCATGCGCGCAGGTCGTGTTCGCGACTTGATCGCGGGCGGTGATGTCGATATCGATGCGGTGATCGCGACGATTCGCTACCCGCTCCGACAAATCCATATCGCGATGGTCGTCTGGTGCCGCGAATCCGACAGCGGCGACGAATTGACGGCTATGGAACGGTTTGTAGACAAGCTCGCTGAATCGGTCGGTGCTTGCGAAAGTCCGTTGTTCATTTCAATTGACCACGTGACTGGATGGGCATGGATTCCGTTACGGCCCAACGCTGCATCCGGCGCCTTGGGACGGATTCGCGCTGTTGCCGAGACCAAAACCGATGCGCCTTGGATCGCTGCCGGCAACCCGCTGCCGGGGATTGACGGCTTCCGTCGCTCACATCAGCAGGCGCAGGACGCGCGCGCGGTGTCGATTGCGTCCGGCGGGAACCTTCCCCGATTCATCACCGCCAGCGATCCAGGCCTCGCGGTTGCGGCGCTGGTCGGCAACAACCTGGAAGCGGCTTCGACATGGGTCTCCGAGGTGCTCGGGCCGCTATCGTCTCCCACTGAGAACGACGAACGCCTTCGTGAAACGCTGCGGGTGTTTTTGTGCTCCGGCTCAAGCAACAAGGCGGCTGCCGAGGAGCTCCACCTCCACGTCAACTCTGTGAAGTACCGCGTGCACCGCGCGGTCGAACGCCGCGGCCGTCCGATCAGTGATGACCGCCTGGACGTCGAAGTCGCGCTGATCCTGTGCGAGTGGTTCGGCGCCGCAGTGCTGCGGTAATCGCTACAGCGACTCGTCGAGCTCGCCGAGCCGATCAGTCAGCCGCAGGTTTTCGGAGTAGTCGACCGGGCAGCAGATCAGCGACACCCCGTCGTCAGCGAGAGCGGCCCTCAACGTCGGCAACAATTCGTCGGCGCTGTTGATCCGATAACCCTTGGCGCCAAAGCTTTCCGCGTACTTGACGATGTCAGGATTACCGAACTTCACATAGTGGTGCTCGCCGAGCTCAAGATCCATCTTCCACTCGATCAGACCGTAGCCGCCGTCTTCCCAGATCAGCACGACCAGTGGTATCCGCTCGCGGACGGCGGTTTCGATCTCTTGCGAGTTCATCAGGAACGCGCCGTCGCCGGCCACCGCCAGCACCTTCGACTCCGGCTTCGCCAGCTTGACTCCAAGCGCTCCGGGAAGCGCAAAGCTCATGGTGGACAGTCCATTTGACACGAGGCAGGTGTTGGCCTCGTAGGTCGGATAGAGCCGCGCCATCCACATTTTGGTGGCGCCGGTGTCGACCAGCACGACGTCGCTGCGGCCCAGCGCCGCACGGATATCGGCGACTAACCGCTGCGGGGCCAGCGGGTACCGCGAATCCTGTTGTCCGCGTGCGAATTCCTCGTCGAGGAGGCCAGAACCGGGGATCTCCGGATCGGCGACGAAGACATGGTCGTCGAGTCCCTCGGCCAGCTCGTCCAGCGACTCGCTGATATCACCGATGATCCCGACGTCGACCGAGTAGTGCGCGTCGACCTCGGCCGGGAATCGGTGGATGTGAATGATCTTCTTGTCGGCCTTGGGATTGATCCGGACCGGGTCGAACTCCTGCAGCTCATAGCCGACCGCGATGATGACGTCGGCGTTGTCGAATCCGAAGTTGACGTAGTCGTGCCGCATGAACCCGAGCGCCCCGATGCTGTTGGGGTGGTCGTCGGGCATGACGCCTTTGCCATGGAAGGTGTTGGCCACCGGAATGTCGAATTTCT
>Ga0302326_10025086_pt1 | contig 12097 bp, 5 predicted proteins | sample Palsa_T0_3_FD_202264 | JGI IMG/M metagenome (GOLD analysis project Ga0302326, IMG submission 202264) | Peat permafrost microbial communities from Stordalen Mire near Abisko, Sweden - Palsa_T0_3 | ecosystem: Environmental > Terrestrial > Soil > Palsa > Peat permafrost | place: Sweden: Abisko...
CGCCCAGTAGTTGTACCCGCCGTAGTATTGCCGCAGGTCGGGACCGGATGAACCGGGGATATACGAAGAGTCGTGACCGTTGGTGAATTCATTGTCGGAGCGGTCCGGCGAGCCGATGGTCCAGATCGGCGGGGCCGTCCCGAAGTTTTCGGGAACAAACTTCAGACCCGCTCCAGGAGTGGAACCATATCCGGGAACGGTGATGGTTTGATGAATGCCGTCCGGCGCCAGCCCCCCTACCACGACATTGTTGTAAACCGTGGTTCCCCATTGGCCAAGCTCGTAAAGCGACAAGCGGTAAGTTCCGGGGACGACATTGTTGAGAGTCACGTTACCGCTCTGCGAAAGCTGGCCCCAATAACAATATCCCGCGCTGGTTTCCTGAAAGTTCACATCGTTTTGGGAGAGGACCACGGTGTTGTTGTCGGAGTTGGGACTCCAACCATTTGCCGCGACCATGCCGGTGGCGCTGGTGCTGTAGGTCGCGGAATTGGAGGCGTTGATTTGCACAGCGCCGCGCAGCGGCGGAGCGCCCGGTTCGTTATCAGGAATATAGCCGTTGGCAGCCAACTCGGTATCCGTGGCAAATTCCGCGTCATCGTTGGGAATCGCATTGATTGCGGCTTGATTGATCTGGGCAGCGGTTTGCGTCGCGGTCGAGGAGATCGTAAACCCAAAAGGCCCGAAGACCTTGCTGGCAACTTGTCCGGCCGACCATTGAAGCGCGTCGCCGGGGTCGCCGGTATAGGAGCTGGAGTCCAGGCCGTCGTGATCGGTGGCAAAGGATTGGTCCAGGAGCAATGGGTCGGTTACGCCGCCCATCTGATGCGTCGGCCCGTCCTCACAACTCTCCTCGGAGGGCATGACATTCGTGACGGCATATTGGGGGCCGTATATGGTTTCGGCCTGGTAGAATTGCTGGTAGACGCCGGTGTCATACTTGGTAAAGAAATTGGTGCCATCGTCGCCGGAACTTGTGCCCCAAAGACTGGAGGTGCTGGAAATGCCGGAGCCGGAAAGATCGTAAGTGACGTTCTGCACGGTCCTGCCGGCCTCGGCGGTGTCAGCTGAGTAATTGGAATTGGCGGAGGCGATGTTCGTGATCGTCTGCGGCCCCAGATTGTTGGGGCCGGTGCCCACTTGATAGAGGTTCTGGAAATAGGCCGTGTTGCTACGGAAAAGGAACTCGCCCGCGCCGATCGAAGTGGCCGGATCGGTGGCGGCGTGGCTCACCGCGTCGTAGCAGTAAACCGTCGGATCGTTTGCGAAAAACACGTAGTGGAATGCGTAGGTGAGCGGGTTGGTGCTGGTTCCGGTGGAGGCATTGGTCGTCCAGACGTCCACGTATTTGTAGCCATTCCCGTCGGCGGGTCCCAATTGGTAGCTGAAGGTTTGGGGTCCCGTGCCATACGGGGTTCCCGCGAATTCCGCATCGATGTTGCCGTTCAACAAATACCCACTGCCGTTGAATGTCAGGTCTCCAAGCTGTTGCTGGGAGGGGTTGTAATCCGTGGAGATGCCGTCGTCGGTGATGATCCAATCGTTGCTGTCCTTTATCGCGAATGTGACCTGCCCCCGACAAACGGGCGCCCAAATCCCGGCCCATAGGGCAATCGCCATCATGAACAAAGAAGATGGTTTTAGAACGAATCGGCCAATAGCTTGTGCTTTGGACATTTCTCCTCCGACGACAACTCGAGCAGGTATGAGGCACTCCGGGGGCCCAGCTAGTCGGAACCAGCCGCGTCTCCCGTTTCATTCTACTCCCGGTTGCGTTCTTTCGTTGAATTTTTCCGACCCTTTCTCAAGAACTTGTTCGCATTGCCAGCAAATCCGATTCGCCTATTCAGCCCAAAATCCCGACTAATCGCTTTCCCCAGGCAGCTGAGGGCCTTAAACTACCTTCCGGGCGTATGGGGCGTGCATCTCTCTCGGGAGGATGGTTATGGAATTTCAAAAACTCATGGTGTTCGCCGTCGAGCACAATGCCTCGGACATCCACCTTCAGGCCGGCATGGAGGCCAAGGTGCGTTTGGGCGGGGTGCTGCGCTCGATGACCCAGCCGCCGTTGGAGAATGCGGAATTACTCCAGTTCATCACGTCCATCGCTCCGGAAAAATGGCGCGGCAATGTCGAGGACCGGCTCGCATCCGGCATGGATTTCTCCTATTCGCTGCCCGGCGTCTCGCGCTTCCGTTGCTCGGCGTATCGGCAGCTCGGCGTGGCGGGAATTTCCATGCGCATCATCAAGGCGAATATTCCCACCGTCGAGGAATTGCATCTCCCCGAAGTCGTCAGCGACATCGCCCATGCCGGCCGTGGACTGACGCTCGTCACCGGAACCACCGGCTCGGGCAAATCCACCACGCTGGCGTCGATGATCGATCTGATCAACAAAGGCGAGCCGACCAAAATCATCTGCATTGAAGACCCCGTCGAATATGTTCACTCGCCCAAGCATGCGCTGATCGCGCAATTGGAAGTCGGCTCCGACACGCCCAGCTTCGAGCAGGCGCTGCGCCAGGCGTTGCGGCAAGACCCGGATGTGATCCTCGTCGGCGAGCTGCGCGACATGGATACTTTGCGGATTGCCCTGCGCGCCGCCGACACCGGACACCAGGTTTTTTCCACCGTTCACTCGGCTTCCGCTCCGCAAACCATCGAGCGAATCATCGCCATGTTTCCGCCAGCCGAGCAGAAGCTGCTGCTGGCGCAATTGGCCGGAAATCTCGAGGCCATCATCTCGCAACGTCTGATTCTCTGCCGGGATGGATCGCGCCGGCCAGCGTGCGAAGTCCTGCGCGGCGGGCCGGTGCCGCAGAAGTTCATTCTCGAAGGCCGCGCCCTGGAACTTGGCGACTACATCCGCACCGCCGGCAACGGCCAGCAGACTTTCGATCAGGATTTGCTCACGCTTTTCCATCGCGAACTGATTACCCACGCCGAAGCCATCGCCAACGCCACCAACCGCGAGCAACTGGAAATGTCGCTGCGAGGAATCAAATCATCGCAATCGGTCAACGAGACGCCCAGCCACGGAAAACCGCCCGATCCCACGAGGCAGCCCGCGCCCCGGCCGGCGAGTCCGAATCCGGGTGCGGCGAAGAAATAGCGCGGCGTTGGGCGGGAATTTAATGACAAGGTGACAAGGTGAGGGGGTGACAAGGTGAAGGAATTCAATTGACGCTTCATGCGCGCAATTGTTTAGCCGCGACCCGCAGGGGAGCGCGTTCCGACGGCACTCGTCAACGCGCTCCCCTTCGGGTCGCGACTAGAAGATAGTCGGCGTTAGCTCACATATCCGCTCACCGCCGCGCTGGCGAGGCCAGGGCCGGCGGCGTCTCGGGCGCGAATCCAGTAGTAATACGTCTGCCCGGCGACAGCGGTGGTGTCGTCGTACAGGTCCGCTGTAACTCCGGCGGCGATTTTGACGGCGAGGGCGAAATTGTCGGTGTCGCTGCGGAATATCTGATAACTCGATGCGCCTGTGACCGAATCCCAGGTGATCTGAACCTGACTGGATGATGTGCCCTGAGATGCGGCCACTCCGCCCGGCGCCGGCAGCGGCAAATAGCCCGTGGCCGGTCCATCCGGTGCGCTTGTGCCGCCCGCGGAGGTGTCCTCGACCCAGTAGTAATACAATTGCCCAACCGTGGCCGTTGTGTCGATGTAATCCGTGGTCGTCAGTCCGCTGGCAATTTGCGTGGCGGTACTGAAATCATCGGTGGTATTGCGGAACACCTTGTATCCCGTCGCGCCTTCGGCAGGGTTCCAGGTGATCTGCACATGATGTGCCAGCGTGCCCTGGCTTGCGGCGATGTCGGTCGGCACGGATGAGGGAATGTACCCGCTGGCCGGCGCGCTGAGCATTCCCAAAACACCGCTGTCACTGGGGCGGATCCAATAGAAATACGTCTGTCCTGGAGTCACTGTCGTGTCGTTGTAGACGGTTCCCGTAATGCCGGTTGCGATGGATGTTGCCAGATCGAAATCATCGCTCGTGCCACGGTAGACCGCGTAGGAAGTGGCGCCGGTGACGGCGGACCACGTGACGGCAACGTGATGTGACAGCGTGCCCTGGGTTGCCGTGACCGACGCCGGCGGCAGCGTCGCCGATGGGCGGCCCGCATTGGTCAATACATTAACCTCGTATGTTGAAAACGAACTCGAGCTGCTCAGCGCGATGGTGTTGTCGCCAGCATTGAGCGTGCCGATCAATAGGATCGGTATGGGATTACCGGCGCCTGCAAAATGCAGCGTCGCGGTGAAATTTCCGGACGAATCCACAAAATCCGTGCCCGAGACGGTGTAGGTGGTTCCCTGGGTGAACACGGTGCCGCCGGTGACGCCGTCCGTGCCATTGAACGTGATCGCGCCGATGAGTCCATCACCGGCGATGGTCCAGGTTCCTGTCACGCTGGCGTTGGAGTATTGACCAGCGCTGCGCGTGAGAACTGCCAGCACTTCGCCATCACCGGTCGATTGCGCTTCGAGATTCGTCGGGCTCATGGCGATGACATCCTTGGACACATTCATTGCCCCGGCGAAAGTTACCGCGCTTTGCCCGGTGATCGTCGGAGTGATGGTGACACTGCCGTTGGAGTTGATCGTGTAAGTGCCGCCCGTGATCGTTTGGATTTGTCCCGTGTTGGCGACGATAAGCGAACCGCCGGTGATGTTCCCATCCGCGTCGAAAGAAATGGTGCCGGCAAGATTATCGGATGTGGAATTGGCGTTGAGCTGGATGTTCCAGGTGCCGCTGATGTCCGTATTCGAATAGCTCACCCCGGCGCTGTAGATGGCCATGCCAAAATATCCAGGGCTGTTGCTGGAGAAAATGGCCACGTCTTCGTAGCTGTTGATCGCGCCTTCGAGCTGGCCGATGCCGGTGACGTTGGCGGTAATGGAGCCGCGATTGTCGACGGCGTAGGTTCCGCCGGCCGAGTAGGCTGCGCCGGAGGCGGTGGTGCCGGTGCCGCCGATGATGTTTCCCGCGCCGTCGAATTCGAGCGTCCCAGCCGCGCTATCGGAGGCGTAGGTCCAGGTGCCATTTAGATCGGCCGAGCTGTAGGACAGCAGACGCCGGACTTCCAGCGATTCAATTAGCGCCGGCGCGCTCTTTCGACGAACACTTAGATTTCTCCCTCTCAACATATTTTCGCTCCGTATTGTTCCACCCGTGATAGCGAAAGGGGACTATAAATCCAGAGAAAAATCAAGGCGTGGTCAATGGTACTGATAGAAAGTTACCCGATAAACGACCGGCGGCAGCGTTTCGCCGGGATTTACGGGAATTGCGGCCATTCCTCGGCCGCGGAGGTTCAGGGGAATCTGCGTACCGGCCTGGTGATTGGCGGCAGCGCCGGAAACGTCGTAGCCGCGCCCCATGATGTCGTCGCCGTTGTAGCGGTGTGACAGGATCCATTTTCCATCCTTGAAATATCCGCGATCGATGGTGGCTGGCGCGGCGGTGTTATCGCTGGGCTGCTTTGGCGAGACGATGAAGGGATAGCTGCCGTTGGTGGCGAAATAGTATTCATCGGGGGCGGTGTTGATGATGAGAATGAAGGGATTATCTAAAAATGGCAGAGCCGTACCCGTTGCGAATCCGGGAAATGTCTCCTCGGCTTCTGGAGCGGATTGCGTGGCCGGCGATGGCGCGGTCGCGCCGAATCCGTCGCGCGCTCCGCGACCGACGCCGCCTCGAACCGGAGCGGGTGTGAAATCGAAGACATAATTTCCCATCTCGACCTTGCCCGGATTCTCGCCCTCCTTCAACTGAATCAACTTGATCGAATCCGGCTTTCCCTGTGCTTCGGCGATCGCGCCGGAGATGGAGTTGATGAATCCATAAGTCCGCGCGAACGGGCTGGCGGGATTAAAATTGTCGATGCCCATCGGCGAGAAACAAAGCGCATCCAATTGCGTGAACGCGGTCCAGCAATTGTTCGCATCTTGCCGGGTTTCGGGATTCCAGGCGGGGTTTCCATTTTGGGCGAAGTTCCGCATGATCTGCGCGTATTCCGGCAAATAAATATCCGGCGCGAGAATGTCGATGGCTGGTGCGCCAGCGTGCCAGACATCATGCACGAGCGGCTCGGGGCCGCCGCTGGGATAATCGCCTGGGCCACGATCAGGCGGCTGGACGAGCCAGGTGTTGACATACATCGGAATCGGATATTCGCGCTTGCCGGCCGCCGCGACGTATCCCATGTAGCGGGAATAATTCCACGCCATGAAAATCTCATCGGTGTGGTTGTACAACTCGAATCCATCGGGGCGGAGAGAGCGAGTTCGATCATTCGACACCGGGGCTTCGGGATTCTGGACGTTCTTGCCGAAAACTTCTTCCCATGTGCCGCTCGTTTTGTCGCCGGCGGCATCCCAGAGTTTTTTCAATTCCGGGCGAAGCGTGTCCTTGTGTTCCTGAAGATAATCCATCAGCTCGGCCGGAACGGGCTTGGCGAAAGCCTCGTTGGCCGCCGAGCAAAAATCGCGCGTGCTGCCGAGCACGCCCACTTCGTTCTCCACCTGAATTCCGATCACGGTGTGCGTGGTATCGACCTCACGAATGTGCCGCATGACCGCGGCGAATGCGGCGGCATCGGCATCCCGACTGTTCTCGCTGAGCGTCGAGAGAATCTCCAGCGATCGACCACTTCCATTCACCACGCGCGGAAATCGATCCTGATTCGCCTTCACCCACGGCGGCGGAAAATGCGACAGACCGTTCTTCCAACTTCCCATCCAAAGAAAAATCAGCCGAAGATCGTTGGCGCGGGCGGCTTCGATTTGGTAATCCACCATCGAGAAATCGAATTGCCCCTCTTCCGGTTCGATCAAATCCCATGAAACGACACTGAGCACTGTATTCACATGCGCCGCCGCCAAGCGCGGCCAGACCGCCTTCATCGCCTCGACATCGGACGAACTGGTATTGGCCAATTCCCCCGCCAGACAAATAAACGGCCGGCCGTCGACGATGAGCTTCATCATGCCGTCGCGTTTTTCCAGATGGGGGATATCCGTGTTGGTCGTATCATCCGCCAGCGCGGTCGCGCCAAGGAAAAGGCACACGATCGCGCCCGCCGCCAGCCAAAACCGCAGAGTTGCCTGCCTCATGTTCCTCATCCTTCCGCCGGGGAAATGATAATCGCAACTGAGACCCGGGATTTTATCGGCATTGAACCGACATTGCCAATTTTGCGTGCTACTGGCGGCTTGCGATGGCGCGCTCAATGTCATGCGTGCCCGAGCCGATGCCGGAGACGCCGAGATAGCCGTTGGTCAGCGTGCCGGAGACTTTGGCGCCGTCCACGGTGATGGTCGTATCAGTGCCACCCGCCTGGGGCACATAGATGGTGGCGGTGACGTTGACGGGGATGGTGACGGCAAGATGATATCGCGTGGCGTTGCGATCCCACGCGACGGCGATGGTGCCGCGGTCGGTCAGCAACGAACCACTGGCCGAGGCGAGGCTGTCGCCGAAATCCAGCGGCATGATCTGCACCTGCGCGAACTGGGGCGCCAGAGCCTTCACACCCAAAATGTAGCGGATATATCCGTCCAACCCGACCGCACTCCAGCCATGCGACTCACTGTCGCCATCGGTGTTGGCAGTCCACGACTCCCATGTTGCGGTCCCCCCGAGCGAAAGGATTCTCGCCCAGCCATACTGTTTTGCGTTGGTGAAGAGATCAATCAACTGCGGTCCCTGATTGGCCTCGCCGAGAGCACGCACCACTTGCAGGATGCCTAGCGCACTGACGCTCATGCCCATTGAGTCAACTTGGGCGGTGACGCTCGCCTGCTGCGCCGCCGGCACGATGCCCAGCGAGAGCGGGAAGGCGTTGGCGTGTTGCGAGGCGTGCGAGCTTTGCGCTCCGGTGGGTTCCAAGCCGTCCACATAGATGCCGCTGGAATTTAGCAGGTTGGAGTTGATCGCCTTTTGCAGATCGTTGGCCATGCCGCGGTAGGTGTTGCTGTCATCAGTCTTGCCCAGCTCGCCGGCGATGCGCGACATGATGTCGTAATCTTCCCACGCCCAGGCGTTGATGACGGTGCTGGCGCTGTTGCCGGTGCCGGTAACCGTGGCCATGTCGTAGCCGAAACGCATGTCGGGCGGCCAGTCAATGATGCCGTTTTTGTAATTGACCGAGGTGCCGCCGAGAAGCCTGGTGATCAGACCGTTGGCCGGGTTGCGGGAGCGGTTCACATACTGGGCGATGTTGGCGAGCGCGGTGTAGTTGTTGGCAAGAAAAGCGCGGTCGCCCGTCTGCAAATAATACTCCCACACCCACTGCAGAAAGGCCTGCGAGTAATCGGGAATGTCACGTGCATTGTTGACATCGGGATAGCAGGCGTTCACCCGACCGACGTTGGCGCCTGTGTTCCAGAACTGTCCCATGGATTCGATGAATTCACCCAGTTGGCGGCGCGTGAGCACGCGCTCGTCCTCCACCGGCATCGCCACGAGGCTCTGCTGGAAGCCATCACCCAGAAAACCGCCCTTTTGGCGCATCGAGTCTATGAACTCTTCCTGTGCCCCAACGGGAAGCGAGTGTTTCATCAAATCCCACACATTGTTCAGCATGGTGTTGGATGAGGTGAAGGATGAGGCATCATCGTTCATCTGATTGTGGCGCTCCACGAAAACAAAATTGGAGGTCGTCACAGGCATCGGCGGTTTGTAAATCTCAAAATAACGCATCTGGTTGTACTCGGCCGGCTCGAAGGTGAAGTCTGAGCCGTTGAGCTCGGCGTAATAGGTCAGATTCGTCATCTGGTTTTGCGAGGTATCAATATCGCCCGAGTGGAAGAGAGCGAAACCGCCAAGCATATTGACCGTGGTTCCGGCAGTGCCGCCGGAAAATGAGATGCGAGGCGTGCCGGAATAGACCTTTCCCATATCGACGACGTAATTGCCGTTTAATGAGGTGACCGAAACCGGCTTGAGAACCGTTTCGACGATGCGCGCCAGGTCGGGCAACGGCGTGCCAGTCCAGGTCGAATTGGGCTGGCCGCCGATCACCGTGGGAGCCTTCCATGCGGAATCGTCAAACTCGGGCATGAACCAAGTCGGCGTGAGATTGCGCGCGTCAATTCTCTCAATGTAACATCCACCCTGGCCGTTACGCCGGGGCTGGCCGGTGACCCAACTCGTCGCCGGGCTCTGCACCCACGTGCCGTCGGTGCCCACGACAACGCGCGTGCCGTCGGCATAATGAATGATTGCCTCCATGAGAACCCCGCGCGAACTGGGAGGCCGCCCCGATCCACCGCCGAACCAGTGGTTGAAGATTGCAAACTGATTGGTCGCGCCGGGTTTGACCAGCGCGGTGATGTCGTAGGCGTTGTAAAACTGGAACTGCGGAAATGCGTACGCGGGACCTTTGCCCACCAGCGTTCCGTTCACATAGAGCGCGTATTTATGCACGCTGGTGACATAAACCGTCGCTCGCTCTACCGTCCCGGAGGGCAGAGTGGTGGGCTTGCGATAGTAGGTATAATCGTCGGCGACGTTCGTGTCGCGCTTGATCCATGACGCCCCACTCCAGTCGGAGTTGGCGAGCAGGCCGACTCCGAAGGTGGCGTTGGTCGAATATGGGCTGGCGTTGCCCTCCCGGTCCCAGGTGCGGACCTTCCAGAAATATTCCGCGTCGGCGCCAAGCGGCGTGCCCGCAAACACAATATGGTTTTCCTGATCACTCGAAACCTTTCCGCTGTCCCACACATCGCCGACGTTGGCATCGAGTTTTGCCGTCGAGCTGCCAACGAGAACCTCGTAGCCAGACTGGATTTCGTTGGCATTGGTGTCGTTGTCCAGCCACCCAAAATATGGCACACCCTCCGTACCCACCGGATTGGTGACATCGTCCACGCGCAAACTCGTCGGTACGGAAGGCGCAGCGGATGCCGGCACCGCGATGATTGCGAATAGCAGTCCAAGCGCGGCCAAACGAATCGGCCGCCAATAGAATGGAATGTTCAAACTGGGGAACTAGGATTCGAACCTAGACAAGCAGATTCAGAGTCTGCTGTGCTACCGTTACACCATTCCCCAAAATCCTCGGAATCTCCGCGAGTTTCCGATGGTTTTTGGATTTTACTCGATGTGCGAATTCTCCGCCAGACTGTTTGAACGCGCATTGCTGTCATCGCGCCTTCCGATAGAATGCGGTGGCGTCGACATGAAGTCGCGCGGCTGCAGCAGAATGGGACGGATGAATGATGGATGAAACTTCCGGCCAGTTGGCGATTATTCCCCAGGCATCATCTCACATCGAAGTTTCCGCTTCTCGACTCAAAAACCGCACCTGCCTGCTGCTGGTTTGCCTGGCGGCGATCACTGCGTATCTGCCGGCCATGCTTGGAAACTACGGATATCGGGATGATTATCCGGAGCTCCTCGAGCCGATTCAGGGCGTCCGATGGATCATGCGCGGCATGAGTTCCTTCGGCCGTCCGATCCAGGCGGTGCTGATCGAAACCACTTTCCGCTGGGCGCACACCATCGAAAATCTGGCGTACATCCGCATGTTCATCGTCGCGCAGATTCTGGTGCTGGCGTGGCTGATTTATCGGCATTTGCTGAAATACACGGCCTCGCCGATCTTTTCCGCGACCGCGACGATTTTCATCGTCACGCTGCCTCCGTTTGCATTCACTGCCGCATTTGCCACCGGCGTGGCGGTCGTTCCGCCCGCACTGCTCAGTTATCCGGCGTATCTTCTGATCATCGGGGTCGAAAATTGGCGCTCGCCGATGGCGTGGTTGCGAGTTGCAATGGGGATCATTCTGCTCATCGCCGGCCTATTCACCTATCAGCCTCCGGTTCTCTTCTGCTGTTTCTGGTTTCTCGTGGCGGCACTGTTCGGCTCGTGGGACTGGCGGACGATGCTGCGGAAGATGATCCTGCTCATGGCGGCGATCGGGCTGGCCAGCGCTCTATACATGATTGGCGTCAAAAAGTTCTGCCCGCCGGCGCCGCGCATGGATGTCAATCACGACATTCTCCAAAAAGCGCGCTGGTTCTTTGGATACGTCATCCCCAACACATTCCGTTTCCATCTGATCGAGGCGAATTACACGGTTGGAATCATCAGCATCATCGGAATCGCGTTGACGATCCTAGTCTTTTCCCACGAATCCCGCCGGATCTTCTGGACCAAAGTGCTGGCAATCTGCGTGATGATCCCAATGTCCTACCTCGCTTCCCTCGCCGCCGCCGAAAGCTACAGCACCTACCGCACGCGCACCACGCTGATGCCGTGCGCGGCCCTGATCATGTGGTACGGCCTATGGCTGATCGGCCGCAGCACCGAGCCGATGCTCCGCAAAGTCGGATGGACGGCAATGATCGCGCTGGCTTGCGTCGCTCCCATTCAAGGCGGCATACATCGATTACGAATACCTTGTCTTTCCCCAATCGGTGGAATACGCCATCGCCCGATCGCAACTGGTTTCCTTCGACCGCTCGCGGCAAAGCACCATCAACCTCATCAGCCCCGATGCATCGGATATCTGGTTCCCGACGGAGAATTTCCAGTGGTGCTACTTCGATGAATTTTGCTCGCCGACCACGCTGACGCCGGATGATTGGGGCATGGGCCGATCGCTGATCGCACTGGCGTTGTACCGGGAACACCCCGAAGCGTACCAAACCGGCGTGATTGTGAATTGCTATCCCGCCAATGTCGATCCGCCCGCTGATCCATCGACGGTCACGGTGGATATGCGGATGATTCGGTCGTTCAAGTGATGGGTTGCGTCCGCAAAGAATTCCCCCTCCTCCGGTAATCCGGGGGAGGGTTGGGGTGGGGGCCGAACGTCGATTGGAGCGCGAGAAACCCCCACCCTTGCCCTCCCCCGGAGTACCGGAGGAGGGGATGAATAGAAACTGCCGAAGGTGTCACGCACCCAAATAATGTTACGCCGCTTTCCCCGCCGCCGTGAGCATCTGGATGCCCGCCAACAATGCGTTGTTCTCGTGACTCTGGCCGATGGAAATTCGCAGCTTGTCGCGCAGGCCCGGTTGATCCCAGAATCTTACGAGTATCCCCTGCTGTTTGAGGCCGAGATACATTTCCTTGCCGGA
>Ga0302326_10025087_pt1 | contig 12097 bp, 7 predicted proteins | sample Palsa_T0_3_FD_202264 | JGI IMG/M metagenome (GOLD analysis project Ga0302326, IMG submission 202264) | Peat permafrost microbial communities from Stordalen Mire near Abisko, Sweden - Palsa_T0_3 | ecosystem: Environmental > Terrestrial > Soil > Palsa > Peat permafrost | place: Sweden: Abisko...
ATTCGCATGGTTAGGCGCATTGGCATCACCGCTGGGCCCCGGTCTTAATTCCATAATGCCGAGCTGCCGCATCATGCTGTCATGATCCTCCTGCGCCGTAAATATCACAGGCTGTCGATATTGATGTCCGTTTATGGTGGTGTCCTGAGCTATTCCCTTCTGTACAAATACGATAACCGATAAACAGAAAAATATTCTTCTCATGGATTTGATCTGAAAAAGGAGCAAGATCATCCAGCGATGGTCCTGCTCCCGGGTTGTTTTTTTCAACACACTTAGTTGGCATACCCCGGATTCTGCGGGAAAGCAGGACCGGAAGTGACGGCATCGATCTCATTCTGCGGAATAGGCCGCAAAGACATATACGACTGGAAATGTGCTCCCGCCTGGACAGGATTCCAATTCGTGATCCTCTCCTGCAAACTCTGCGTACGCACAAGGTCAAACCACCGGATACCCTCCCCGTAGAATTCCCGGGTGCGCTCATCAAGGATAAAATCCAGCGTCACCTGGTTCTGAGTGATGTCCATGGCTGCTGCCGCAGTCTGGTTCTGCAGGGTCGTATTGTTCTTGTTGTACGCTGCCCTTTCCCGGATCACGTTGAGATTCGTGGCAGCATCGGTGAGATCACCCAATTTGAACTCCGCCTCTGCCAGCAGGAGATAGACATCCGAAAACCGATAGATGACCACCGGTCGGGTGCTGGGATCGTTGAAATCCGCCGTAGGCCTGCTGGGATCGTCGAATTTCCTGTTGGCAGGATAATAATTGTTCGTCTGAAGACTGGGAGGAATGATGATCCCATGGAATGGCGTCGTACCATTGAATTGCGGCGCACCGGTGACTTCATATGGCGGAAACCATACCGCTGTATCCACCCCTACATTCATCGTATAGCTTATTCCTCTCGTGTTATTAGTCTCCCCTGCCGTATTGGATATATTCGCCGTATTGGCGATAAATACAGTCTGGAACGTCTTGCTGTACCGGGTATCATTTACCTGGTCCGTTGGACTGAAGGCCTGACCCAGGATATACGTATTGTTTGGCATGGCCCGGATGAAAGGCCGCCCGTTGATCACGTCCCTCGTCATCATGCTTGGCCCGGAGTTCGCCAACACACCCGGGGATTTCAAATAGGCATTGATCGTGCTGTTCGTCGGGTAGTTAAACCGCTGAAACCAGGGCAGAAGGTTCTGCGACGCCCCGCCGGCAGCCCCACCGCCCGTGACGTATTGTCCATATTGGGCATTGTTAGTATGGTCGCTGACAAACATATTCTCCTTCCCATAATCGTAGGCCGCCCGGGAGGCTGTGATGGGACTGACATTTTCGCCGAATTCATCGGCATAATCCTGCCACAGGCCAAACCCATATGTCGTCTGATTGGTGATCAGGTTGGTGAAGACGGTAACGGCTTGCTGAAAATCAGTAGGCTGCGCCGCAGTGGACCACCCACGGGTCAGATAGGTCTTTCCCAGCAAGTAGAGGGCCACCCCCTGTGCCGCTGCCTTCCCACCGAAAGGCGCCTGCGAACTGGCCGTCACCGGACAGACGACTTGCAGCTGCGCAGACGCAAAGTTCAGGTCGGAGATGATCGAATCGTAAACCTGGGCCATGGGCTGCCGGGAATCTGCCAGGCTCGGCGTCGTGATATAGGTCATGTGCAAGGGTACATCGCCAAAATTGGTGACCAGATAGTAATACCAGAAAGCCCGCAGGAAATGCGCCTGGGCGATGCATTGGTCCACAATGGTATCCGCAGGCAGCTGCTTGGCATACTGTATGACGGCATTCAACGTGTTGATATCCGTGTAGGCATTGTCCCACCATCCGTTGGCTTCATCTGCACTGGTCATCGGATTATAAGTATAGAAGTCCGTGCTCGTCGCACTCGCCCCTTCTAATATCTCATCCGTTCCGCCAAGACACTGCATGGTGAACCCTTCGGTCCCCCAAAGGCTGCGCAGATCATTGTATACGCCGCCAATCCCACCCTCCAGACCGCCCTCCGTAGTGAAGATGCTGGGCACGATAATCGACTCAGGGTGCTCCTGCAATATTTTCTTGCAGCTGAGGTTCATCAGCACGATTGCCATCAAACTCGCAACAACAATTTTTTTGTACTGGTTCATATTCGCAAGATTTTAAAATTTAAAATTTCAGGCTCAATCCGACATTAAACTCACGCGTAGAAGGATTGTTGGCATTGACACTGATCTGCCGCCACTGCCCGTTGGTACCGCCTGGCCCGACACTGCCGCCCGCAGCAGTAGATGCGACCGCACCACCGTACCCATTGCCTTCCGGATCAGGCCCATAGCCGGCCTTCACAAAAGGAGAATAGATGACAAAGGGGTTCAGCGCCGTGACATAGATCCTTAACGAAGTGATCCCCGCCCTGTTCAGCTCCTTCGACGGGATCGTATAGCCCAGGTTGATGCTCCTCATCTTGATGAAAGAACCGTTCTGGTAGCCCAGCGTCGAAGCAAAAGGGAAGGACTGCAGACTGGCATCCGGCCGCGGAAAGGCATTCGTCGGGTTCGTACGTGTCCAATAATTCACTTTCAGCTGGTTGATCCGGCTCTGCATGAAAAAGTCATACCCATTCGCAGTACCATCCGTCGTCAGGTAAGGCACCAGCACCTTCATACCCATACGCGCAAAGGCAACGAAATTGAAATCGAAATTTTTGTACGTCATCCTGCTGCCGAAGCCTCCCTCCCATGCGGGCTGGAAATTGCCGAGGATCTGCCGGTCGGAGGAGTTGATCTGCCCATCCGGCTTGCCGTTGGGACCACTGATGTCCTGGACCTTGATATTCCCGGGTAATTGAGCGGGTGATGTCTGTGCCTGCAACTTCCCGTCCAGCGAATCCGCCGTCTGCCAGATACCGATCTTTTTCACGTCGTAGATCACCGTCAAAGGATGACCGACAAACCATCCGTCATTGATGTCCGCGGTCTCCCCTGGTACCAATTGCGTGATCTTCTCCCTGTTCAGATAGAAATTGAAATCTGTCGTCCAGGTAAACCCTCCGGGAGATGCCGATCGGATATTGACAGTACTCAGGTTGATCTCTACCCCTTTGCTCTGCGTCTTACCGAGGTTGGTGGTAATGCTGCTGGCGCCATTGCTCGGTGGCAGGGTCTGCTGCAAAAGGATATCACTTGTCTTTTGTTCGTACACATCCACCGTACCGTAGATCCGGTTCTGAAGGAATGCATAGTCCACGCCTAAATTGGTTTCCGCCGTCTGTTCCCAGTGCAGATGGGTGTTGGCCAGAGAAGTAATCAGGTAGGTGCCCACTTCACCCGCTGTCGCCTGCCCGAAATTATAGGTGCTGGTCGACAATGCCCCCAAAGTGGTATAAGGCGCAACACCCTGATTGGAAGTAAGTCCCCAGCCCCCTCTCAGTTTAAGATTGTTGATCCAGCCGACGGACTTCATAAAGTTCTCGTTCATGATGTTCCAGCCCACGGCAACAGCCGGGTAGGTAAAATACTGGTTACCCGGCGACAGTACGGAAGATCCGTCCCTCCTGACGGTAGCCGTTAATAAATAACGCTCGTTGTACGAATAGTTTACGCGCGCCATATAAGATAGCAGTCCCCTTTCCGCAAAACTGCCGGGGTTATTCGGGTCCGCTTGTACTGTCTCAGCCAGGTTCAGATTGGAATTCAGTACATAGTTGGCAGGAAATCCCGTGCCTATAAAATTGCTGCTCTGGTTATGGTCCTTCTCGGCACTGTAAAGTCCCGTTAAAGTCAGATGGTGCTTCTCTGCAAATGTCTTGTCATAAGTCAGCACATTCTCCAGCACATAAGAGTAGGCTTCCGCATTTCCTATCGACGCCGTCGCCGACGCCAGTGAAGTATTGGCATTCACAAAAGTCTCGGGGCCATTATAGGTGCCTGATTGATTCTGCGAATAGTTCAGCCCGAGATTGATCCTGTACTTCAGGCCGGGAATAATGTACCATTCTCCATACAGGCTGTTGAAAGTCTGTAACCTCCTCACCCTCGCCAGGATGGCGCCGGAGGCCGTTTTTAACGTCAGCGGGTTCACGTAGGCGCTCGCATCGATGGAACCTACCAGCGGGTATAGGTTAACGGTACCATTTGAATAAGGGGAGACCAGCGGGCTCAACCGCATCAACGTACCCGGAACACCCGAACCGCCAGGTGTATTGGTATAAGCCAAAGAGTTTATCGTATTGATGCCGATCTTCAAATGCGAATTAATCTTGTGATCAATAGTGGTCCGCAGCGAGAACCGCTCGAAATTCTGATTGGGGATAATGCCCTGCTGATCATAGTACGACCCCCCTATCCCGAACTGTGTAGTCTCCGTACCGCCGGAGAGGCTCAGGTTATTGCTGGTGGTCATGGCATTCCGGTAGATCAACTTCTGCCAGTTGGTATTGGTCCCCGCAGTAAGACCGGCCTGCTCGGCGGTCGTCAGCGGGTAGGCAGTCGTCCCTGGAGAAGAGGTGTTGTAAGTCGCGGCGTCAGTCTTAAATTGAGCGTACTCCTTACCATCAAATACCTTCATATCGCCCAGAACACTCGAAATACCATAATACCCGTTATAGGTCATCTGGGATTTACCCACCCTGCCCCTCTTAGTCGTAATGAGGATAACCCCACCCGAGGCGCGCGAGCCGTAGATGGCCGTTGCAGAAGCATCTTTCAATATATCCAGGCTGGCGATATTGTCCGGGTCGATATCATTCACGCTGCCGCTGAATGGGATACCGTCCAGCACGATCAGCGGCTGGTCCAGGTTATCGCTGATACTATTCGCGTTGCCGACGCCAGTCGTAGAATTGGTGACCGACGAGGTCGCCATCGACCGGTTCCCGCGAATGCGGATCTGCCCGCCACCTCCGGGCGTAGCGCTATTGTTCACGATATCCACCCCCGCCGTTCGCCCCTGCAACTCATTGATGAAATTGGGTTCCGGCACTTCTGCCAAAGTCGTCGCAGTAACCCTTGCGACGGAACCCGTGACATCACTCGCCTTCTGGGTACCATATCCCACCACAATCACCTGGTCCAGTGAATTCGATGAGGCCGCCAACGTAATTTGCAAAGTATGCCGGCCGGCTACCTTAATGGTCGCAGGGGCATAACCTACTGACGAAATGGTTAGCGTCGCGTCCGCCGGAGCCTGGATATCAAAATTGCCATTGTCATCACTGCTCACACCTGTTCTCGAACCCTTTATCGCGATCGTGGCCTTCGCGACCGGTTGCCCGCTGTCTGACATAATATGCCCGACGACATGAATGGTGCTCTGAGCCTGCGAACGGGTGGCAGCCAGCAGGAACAGCCCGCAACAGACGATGAAAATGGACCTTTTCGCAAGCTGTCCCTTCAGGGAAAGTACCCCGGGGACCCAATGCTTGAACAAAACTCTCATAAGCGATCGTTTTTAATTTTTGAAGCTTTGGTTTAGTAAAAGTTTGCGGTGCAGATAACGCCCCGTTGCCGAGAGGACATCAGAGAAAGACGAAAAAGACCATAATGAGGGGAAAAGCGCGCCCAACAAGCATTTGAGGGATCGCGAGAAGAAGAATTCTCCTACAGGACGTCGCTTTAGCTGCATAAGATCAATCGTTTTTTTTGGTGTGGCAAGTATGCAGAGATCTGTATTGCAGATCGAAAATAAGGAAATTTTTCAAAAAATGTAACCGATTACATTTTTTTTCAGAAAAAAACATAAATTTACTTTTATAACCTCGCACGTAAACGATTGTATGAGTAAAGAGAAAGAAATTACCATTTACGATCTTGCCCGCAAGTTGAACATCTCCATCGCCACGGTCAGCCGTGCCTTGAAAGATGACCCGGTGGTCAGCAAGAAAACAAAGAAAAAGATCGCCGACCTGGCCCTGGAAATGGGCTACCGCTCCAATAACTTCGCTCGCAACCTCCGTACCAGCCGCACCAATACTATAGGAGTGATCATTCCCCGCATCAACAGCTCCTTTATGTCGGCCGTTATCGCCGGCATGGAAAATGTCGCCAACAGCGAAGGTTATAATCTTATTATTAGCCAGTCGTCCGAATCAGCGGAAAAAGAACGCGTCAATGCCGCCACTCTCTTCAACAGCCGCGTGGACGGCCTGCTGGTATCCCTCGCCTACGATACAGATTCCCTGGCCCACTTCGAACCTTTTACCAAAAAGAAGATCCCCCTGATCTTTTTCGACCGTACTTCCGATAAGACAGAAGGCACTTGCATCCAGATAAATAACTTTCGGGCGGCCTACGAGGCAACCACACATCTCATCAGCCAGGGCTATACCCGCATCGTTCACATCACTGCCACCCCTAAACGAAATGTGTATGTCGACCGCCTGCAGGGATATAAGCAGGCACTGGCCGACCAGCGTATCGCCTTCCGGGAGGACTACGTCATCGTCGGCAACCTCAGCCAGGAGGCTGGCACAGACGCCGCAGCCCGCATCCTGGAGATGCGGCCTATGCCCGACGCAGTATTCGTCGCCAATGACAACTGCGCGGTGGGCTGTATGACAGCGTTGAAACATGCAGGCATCCGCATCCCGGATGACATCGCCTTCGTAGGGTTCAATAACGATCCCGTATCCACTGTCATCGAACCAAACCTTACCACTGTCAATTACCCGGGCTATGAAATGGGACAGATCGCCGCTCGCAACCTGATCGACCATCTCAACGGAGCCAGCAGCATCCATTCCACCAATACTATTATACTGCGCTCGGAACTGATGATCCGCGAGTCTTCCGTTCGCCGGAAACCGCCTGCCCTATGACAAAAACCACAAAAAATAAACCCTTGACAACTATGGCAGTGACAGAGCATAACGACAAAATAGCCCTCGTTACCGGAGGAGGCTCAGGCATCGGCCTGGCGATCGCTACAACATTCGTTCGGGCGCAGATAACGACCATCATCATAGGACGGGACCGCCAAAAACTGGAGACGGCCGCCCAAAAACTCGGCCCCCTCTGCCACCCGCTTTCCCACGACCTCGACGACTTATCCTCGATCCCCGGCCTCGTACAGCAAATCGTCTCGCGCTTCGGCCATATCGATATCCTGGTCAACAACGCAGGGATCAATATGAAAAAAGATTTCCCCGACGTAACGGACGAAGAATTCGACCGCATCCTGCATACGAATGTACGAGTGGTATTCGCCCTGTCCCGCGAAGTCGTGAAGATCATGCTGCCTGCCGGAAAAGGCAACATCATCAACATCAGCTCGATGGCCTCGCAATACGGCATCCCGAAGGTCATCGCCTATACCGCATCCAAAGCCGCCATCGAAGGAATGACCAGGGCCATGGCCGTCGAACTGTCGCCGCAGGGCATCCTGGTCAATTGTATCGCCCCTGGCTTCATCGCCACGGATATGTCGGCCAAAGCCCTTAACGGCGATCCGGAAAGAAAGAATAAAGTATTCGCCCGCACCCCGCTGGGCCGGCTGGGTGATCCGGCCGATATCGGCGATGCCGCCCTCTTCCTGTCATCGGATCAGGCCAAATACCTGACAGGTGTAGTGCTGCCCGTGGATGGAGGCAACTCAATCGGATTTTAACCATGAAAAAATTACTCACCTGCCTGCTGGCCGCACTAACGGCATTCTCCGCCCACTCCCAGGACATGATCACCGACCATCCTGCCGGCGGCGAATTTCCCCTCGTCTCAGGCCTGACCGGCGTAACACCCATCTACATAGATCCCGACGATTATTGGCTGGTTGGAAAAACCGCCTCGATGCTTCAGGATGACATCCAGCGTGTAACAGGTTTCAAACCTGCCATCATCACCGATCTCTCCAAAGGGCCCAGCCTCCCCAACGTTATTATCATCGGCAGCCTCGACCACTCGCAACTCATACAACGGCTGGCCCGCCAAAACATGATCCCCTCATCACTGAACGGTAAATGGGAATCGTACATCCTTAAAACAGTCCGTAACCCGGTCATCGGCGTCGACCGCGCCCTCATCATCGCCGGCAGCGACCGCAGAGGTACCGCTTACGGCGTATTCGAACTATCGAAACAAATGGGGGTCTCCCCATGGTACTGGTGGGCAGATGTCCCCGTATCACACAAAAATCTATTGTTCTTCCGCAGTGACAGGATATATCAATCCGGTTCCCCGGCCGTAAAATACCGCGGCTTCTTCATCAATGATGAAGCGCCCGCACTCAGCGGCTGGGTCCATGAAAAATACGGCAACCTTAACCACCTTTTTTACGAGCGGGTGTTCGAACTCCTGCTGCGCCTCAAAGCCAATTACCTCTGGCCGGCGATGTGGGGTAATGCCTTCAACGATGATGACCCTGAAAATCCCATCCTCGCAGCCAAATATGGCATCGTCATGGGCACCTCCCACCACGAGCCCATGCTCCGGGCCCAGCAGGAATGGAAACGATATGGCACCGGCCCCTGGAACTACGAGACGAATGCATCGGTGCTGGACAGCTTCTGGACAAAAGGCATAGTCAACATGGACGACCACGAAAGCATCGTCACGATCGGCATGCGGGGCGACGGGGACAAGCCTATGACGGAAGGCAGCAACATCGCTCTCCTCGAAAAGATCGTCGCCGATCAGCGCGCCATCATCGCAAAAGTCACAGGCAAAGACCCATCGGCTACACCCCAGTCCTGGGCGCTGTACAAGGAAGTACAGGATTATTATGACAAGGGTATGCGCGTGCCGGACGATGTCACCCTGCTGCTCTGCGACGACAACTGGGGTAATGTCCGCAAACTGCCGCGCCCCGACGACCATCCCAGGGGCGGTGGCTACGGGATGTACTACCACTTCGATTACGTCGGCGGCCCCCGCAATTACAAATGGCTCAACACAAATCCTATCGCCCGGGTCTGGGAAGAAATGCACCTGACAAAAGAGTATGGCGACGACCGCATCTGGATCGTCAACGTCGGCGATATCAAGCCGATGGAATTCCCGATTGAGTTTTTCATGGACTATGCCTGGAACCCCAGTCAATGGCCGGCCGACAAACTGCCGGACTATACCCGCGACTGGGCCAGACGACAATTCGGCCCCAAATTCGCCGACTCCATCGCCGATATCCTGACCCTCTATACGAAATACAATGGCCGCCGTAAACCCGAACTATTATCGCCCGATACCTACAACCTGCTCAACTACCGCGAGGCAGAAAAAGTCGTTTCCGACTACAACGAACTGGTCGTACAAGCGCAATCCATCGATAGACAATTGCCACCCGATGCAAAAGCAGCCTATTACCAACTGATCCTCTTTCCCGTCCTCGCCTGCGCCAACCTCAACGAACTCTATTATACGGTAGCGCTTAACCGCCTCTATGCCGCCGAGGGAAGGGCCGCCACCAACGATCTTGCAGCCCGCGCCATCCACCTCTTTGAAAAAGACTCTATCCTCTCCCATCAGTACAACAAGGAATTGGCCGACGGCAAGTGGGACCACATGATGGACCAGACCCATATCGGCTATACCGCGTGGCAGGAACCCCGCCACAACACCATGCCCCGCATCGACAGTATCGGCCTTCATCCCGCGCAACGCCATTGGGACACCCTCAATAAAACGCCCATCTTTAATGATTTCGCAATGCAAAGCTGGGGGGTCGCCGTCGAAGGTTCCCCCGCCTGGTGGCCAAACGCCGACTCCGTCAAAGCCACCCTCCCCACCTTCAACCCATACCAATCGACAGATCACTATATCGACATCTTCAACCGCAGCACCACCCCCTTCAATTATACCATCCACTCCGGTGCCCCCTGGATACAACTCGGCCCCACCATCCCCGGCGCGAACTCCGTGCCTCAACGGGTCGACAAAGAGCAACGCATATGGATCAACGTTGACTGGACCAAAGCTCCCACCGGACGCCAGCAAGCCCCCCTGGTCATCACCGGTCCCGACCACACCGAAATCTCCGTCACCATCTCGATCGATAACCCGCCAAATCCCATACTCCGCCACTTCGAAGGCTTCATAGAAACCGACGGCTACGTCTCCATCGAAGCACAACACTATGCCCGGTCCATCGAAGGCAATGGCATCCAATGGCAAACCATCCCCGACCTGGGCCGCACCCTATCCGCCGTACAGGCTCTCCCCGTCACAGCGCCCACACAAACACCCGGCGGCAACAGCCCGCATCTCGAATACCGGCTGTACCTCTCCGATACCGGCACGGTCAGCGTTCAGGCTTATCTCTCACCTATCATCGAATTTAACCTCCACCCCATCCGTATCGCTATCTCCTTCGACGACGAAACACCCCAACTCATCGATTGCAGCACTGGCAATGAGGCACGTGGCGTGTGGGATAAAATGGTGGCGGACAATCTACGCATAGCCGCCTCAAAACATCACATCACCACACCCGGGCAACACGTGTTGAAATACTGGCTGGTTGACCCCGGCCCCGTATTACAAAAGATCATCATCGACGCCGGCGGGGCAAAACCCAGCTATCTCGGCCCACCCGAATCACCCTATAACCAATAAGACCACTCATATTCGCAAAATCGATAACCGTTATGCAACGTCACTCGCTCCTCCTTACCCTCGGCGCCCTCTGCCTCACCGGTGGCCCCTCCAAAGGACTGAAAGATTACTATAAGGATTATTTCCCCGTCGGCGTGGCCGTCAGCGTCCGCAATATCACCGGCCCCGATACTACACTCATCCTGCAGCAATTCAATAGCCTCACCCCGGAAAACGCCATGAAAATGGGCCCCATTCATCCGGAAGAAGGACGATATAACTGGAAAGACGCCGACGCCATCGTCGATTTCGCCACGTCCCATGGTCTGCGCATAAGAGGGCATAACCTCTGCTGGCACGAACAAACGCCCCCCTGGCTATTCAAAGACGCACGGGGTAATGACGTCTCCAAAGAAGTCCTGCTCCAAAGGCTCAAAGACCATATCACCACAGTCGTCAATCGCTATAAAGGCCGCATCTATGCCTGGGACGTCGTCAACGAAGCCGTAGCCGATAATGGCGGTCCCGACAATACCCAAATCCTGCGCAATTCTCCCTGGTACCGCATCTGCGGCGACGAATTCATCGTCAAAGCATTTGAGTACGCCCACGCCGCGGACCCACAGGCGCAACTGTTCTATAACGATTATAACACCGAACGGCCGGAAAAAAGACAACGCGTATACCGCCTGCTCAAACAACTCGTGGATGCCGGCGTACCCATCACCGGCGTGGGCATCCAGGCTCACTGGTCTATCTTCGAACCCTCCCCCGACGATCTGCGGGCAACGATCAATCTCTTCTCCGGCCTGGGCCTTAAAGTGCAGATCACGGAACTGGATATCTCCGTCTATCCCTGGGAGAAAGAGAGAAGGGCCCTGCGGCCGGGTGAATCGGACGCCTATACCCCGCAACTACAGCAACAACAGGCCGATCAGTACAAAAAAGTCTTTTCGGTTTTACGGGAATACAAAGGCAAGGTCACTGGCCTCACGTTCTGGAACATCTCCGACAAGCACACCTGGCTCGACGATTACCCCGTCCGCGGCAGAAAGAACTACCCCTTGCTGTTCGATACCGCCGGCCAGCCGAAAAAGGCCTATTGGGAAGTGGTGAATTTCTGATCGCGTTCAACACAATTCTTTCAAAGGATTGCCCTAATCTTCCTATCTTCCTGCCGATAAAATCACCCGGTATTATGCCCAAAATTATTCTTGTTATCCTGCTCGCAACAGCCGGAATGAACCTGGCCTATGGTCAATCCACCCTTTATACTCCAAGGGACATTAAGATCGCTTATAAGAAAGGTACCCGTTCTCCTGACGGGCGGCCGGGACCGAACTACTGGCAGAATCATGGCCGCTACGAAATCACCATCAACGCAGCCCCGCCGGACCGGCTCATCCGCGGCACGGAGAAGATCACCTATTTTAATAACAGCCCGGATACGCTGAAGATTATCGATTTCCGGCTGACCGTTAATATTCACAAACCAGGCGCAGTCCGGCTGGGCCAGGAAGATTCCACCTACCTGAATCCCGGCTTACACATCGACAACTATGCGGAAAACGGCCAGCAGCGCCCCTGGC
>Ga0302326_10025089_pt1 | contig 12097 bp, 12 predicted proteins | sample Palsa_T0_3_FD_202264 | JGI IMG/M metagenome (GOLD analysis project Ga0302326, IMG submission 202264) | Peat permafrost microbial communities from Stordalen Mire near Abisko, Sweden - Palsa_T0_3 | ecosystem: Environmental > Terrestrial > Soil > Palsa > Peat permafrost | place: Sweden: Abisko...
CATCGCACCCGATCTTCCTGGCTTCGGGTTCACGGTCGTTCCGGAGGAGCGCCGATATCAATACACTTTCGATTCGCTCGCAAAGACGATGCTGGCGTTTACCCATGCTCTGAATCTTACAAAATACGCCATGTACGTTTTCGATTACGGGGCGCCCACTGGTTTGCGCATGGCGATGCAACGCCCCGAGCGAGTGACGGCGATTGTGTCGCAAAATGGCAACGCATATGAAGAGGGACTCGGTGACGCCTGGCAGCCGATCCAACGCTATTGGCGTGAACCCACCCTGGAGCATCGGAATGCCATCCGCGCTGGTCTGAACCTCGAGGGACTACGCCATGAATACTCGGTCGGAATACCAGACCCTGCTCTCATCAAACCTGAGGGCTACACCCTGGACGCTGCCTTGTTGGCGCGTCCCGGGAACGTCGATATACAGCTCGATCTTTTCCTGGATTATGCCAACAATGTGAAGTTGTACCCAAAATTTCAGGAGTACTTTCGATCGGCGCAGCCTCCCATGCTCGCTGTGTGGGGAAAATTCGATCCATATTTCATTCCTCCTGGCGCCGAGGCTTTTCTGCGAGACAACCCCAATGCGACGGTTCAATTCCTGGAGACCGGGCATTTCGCGCTCGAAACACACATAGAAGAGGTTGCTTCCGCGATGCGAGAATTTCTTCAGAAGGCGCTCGGGAAAAGTTCGTAAAATCGAGATTGCACGATGGAAACGCAACAGTACGAAATCGTGACTGTGGGTACCGGCGAGGGATCGAAATTTCTGGCCTGGACGCTTGGCAAGCAGGGCAAGCGGGTGGCTGCAATTGAACGGAAGTACATCGGCGGCTCATGCCCCAATATCGCCTGTCTACCCAGCAAGAACGTCATCCACAGCGCCAAGGTGGCTTCTTATTTCCGAAGAAGTGAAGAGTTCGGGATCTCAAAGGAAGGCTTCCGAATCGACATGTCCGCCGTGCGCGATCGCAAGCGCAAGATGGTCAGGGATCTGGTCGACATTCACGTCGCCAATTTCAAGGCCAGCGGTGTGGAATTGATTATGGGCTCTGCAAAATTCACCGGGCCGAAGACGCTTGAGGTGTCCCTTAACGAAGGAGGCACACGCGTTATTCGAGGCGAGAAAATCGTGATTGGCATCGGCACTCACGCAACCGTCGCTGACATTCCCGGCCTCAGGGGCTCGAATCCGTTGACCCACATCGATGTGCTCGAACTCAGCTACGTGCCACGGCACCTCATCGTCCTCGGAGGCGGGTATATCGGTCTGGAACTCGCGCAGGCGATGCGCCGCTTCGGCAGCTCCGTGACGATTGTCGATCGGAACGCGCGGCTGGCGAGTCGAGAAGACGAGGATGTATCCCTAGGTCTGACGCAACTCTGCAACGATGAGGGCATCCAGCTCGTCATGAATGCCACGGTCTCGCAGGTGGAAGGAGTGTCCGGACATTCGGTGAAACTCCATGTCAGGCAGGGTGACTCGAAGAGCGTCATCGAAGGTACGGATCTTCTGGTCGCCGCCGGCCGCACTCCGAATACGGACGGCCTCGGCTTGGATGTCGCGGGGGTCGAGCTTACGGAGCAGGGATATATAAAGGTCAACGAGCGTTTGGAAACAACCGCGGCGGACGTCTGGGCTATCGGCGAATGCGCCGGCAGCCCGCAATTCACGCACATCGCCTTCGACGACTTCCGGATTATTAGGGACAATCTTGCCGGCGGAAATCGCGTGACCACGGGGCGCCAAGTTCCGTTTTGCTTATTCACGGACCCCGAACTGGCGCGAATCGGGCTAAACGAAACCGAAGCCAAGGCGAGCGGAACGCCATATCGACTAGCCAAGATCCCGATGGCCGCCGACCTGCGAACGCGTACGCTGTCGGAAACCCGTGGATTCATGAAAGCGTTGATCGACACGAAGAGCGATCGCATTCTGGGTTTCACTGTCTTCGGCGTGGATGGCGGAGAGATCATGGGTGCGGTTCAGATTGCGATGATTGCCGGTCTTCCCTATACCGCTTTGCGTGAGGCCGTGCTTACGCATCCCACTCTCCTGGAAGGATTAGTCGTGTTGTTCTCAGCGGTACCGCCAAAATGAAAAAAGTCGCCGAACAGATCAGCGGGTACACCTATGGAGATGCCGACGCTTCCCCGGTCTCCTTACAGGATCTGGAAAATCTCAAGGCCAGCGTCGGGTGGACCGAGGAAGACGAACGCTACCGACACATGGCGGGCGAGGTGCTCGCGGATCAGACGAAGCCGCTTGTGGATCACTGGCGTCGTGGAATCATCGCCAGTATCCCGAACCTCATTCGTCACAGCCGCACTCCCGGCGGCGAGCCGATCCCCGATTACCAGGCTAAAAGCGGCCTCCGCTTCGAGCAGTGGGTTCTCGATACGTGCCTTCGTCCCTACGATCAGGAGTGGCTCAATTACCAACACGAAATCGCCTTGCGGCACACGAGCCGGAAAAAGAATACGACGGATGGAGTCGACTCGACGCCGTATGTTCCCTTGCGCGATATCATTGCGTTTGTCCCGGTGATGAACGAGACCATCAAGCCTTATCTTTCCGCCAAGGGGCACACGGAGGAGGACGTGGAGAAAATGCACCGCGCCTGGATTAAGTGTCTTCAGTTACAGATTGCGCTCTGGGCTCAGCCTTACGCGCACGGGGAGTGGTAAGGATGCACGCCCTTGTTCTCAATCGCTACAATGGCCCCCTGGAACTTTCGGAGCTAGCTCGGCCAACACCGTCCGCGGGACAGGTGCTTGTGCGTATCGCGGCGAGCGGCCTTAATCCGCTTGACACAAAAATCCGATCCGGAAGTGCCGAACATGCGAAACACCCGGTGCCGCTGGTATTGGGAATCGACATGGCCGGTGTGGTGGAAGAGATCGGACCGGGAGTCACAGCCTTCAAGGTGTCCGACGAAGTGTACGGAATGACTGGCGGCGTGGGTGGGATTCAAGGTTCGCTTGCGCAGTACGCGGCGGTCGACGCCGATTTGCTCGCTTTGAAGCCTTCGACCCTTACGATGCGAGAAGCCGCCGCGCTACCGCTCGCCTTCATCACGTCGTATTCGGGAATCGTGGATCGTGCACAGCTCAGGGCTGGGCAGACGGTGCTGGTACAGGGTGGAGCAGGCGGGGTAGGTCATGTTTCGGTGCAACTGGCGCGCGCGCTTGGCGGAGTGGTATGGGCGACGGCCAGTGAGCGCGATCAAGAGGTCGTCTCCCGTTTGGGCGCGACTCCGATAGACTACCGCCAGCAAACGGTCGACCAGTATGTCGAATCGTGCACGCAAGGCGAGGGGTTCGACCTCGTCGTCGACACCGTTGGAGGCGCGACGCTGGATGCCTGCTTCATGGCGGTGAAGCACTTCGGCCATGTCGTCAGCGCACTTGGATGGGGCACCCATGCTCTCGCGCCACTGTCTTTTCGTGAAGCGACGTACTCGGGTGTATTTACGCTGCACCCACTGCTCAGCGGAAAGGGCCGCTCCCATTGCGGGGAGATTCTGCGCGAAGCAACGCGACTGGTGGAAGCCCGTCAGCTCGCGCCCAGGATCGACCCTCGCCGATTCGATTTGTCTTCGGCGGAACTCGCCTACGAGTCGTTGACGAACGGCACAGCGTCAGGAAAACTCGTGGTGGAAATAAGTTAATTCGGGATGGCCGCTTCGCATCACGCGTTACTCGGAGGGAGACTCCCCTCATCGACTTGGCGGATGGAAGCGCAAGAGAGTTAAGGGCACACGCATTTGCTGGGGAGGCGACGTGGCGCAGGCACTCCTGCCTGCCGGGTCGACCGCTCGTGTCGACCCTCTTACCAGGATGCCCCAGAACGCCGAGATGAGTCTCGGCGCTGCAGACACGAGTGTCCGCGCCACGTCTGCCGCTGCGACGTTGCTCTTGCGCGTTTCCTAAGCTCGCGCGAAGCCGGATAGTCTCCACCTTAGCGACGCCAAGCGCCTGATCCTTCGCCGGGAAAGCGGGACGAGGGCGTCCCGTGCGCACCAGGGGTCCGCCCCACCTTGAAAACGGCAGCCCTTACGCCGCTGTCAGCAATATCGGCGCACCCTTGGTGATTACGACGGTGTGCTCGAAGTGCGCCGATAAGCTGCGGTCGGCAGTGCGGATGGTCCACTTATCGTCCTGCAGTTCGCCCTCGCTGCTGCCTACCGCGATAATCGGCTCGATGGTAATCACTAGCCCTTCGTGCAGGCGTTCGCGGCAACGAGGGTCGTAATAATTCGGCACGCTGGGTTCTTCATGGATGGTGCGTCCCACTCCATGCCCGCAGAGACTGCGCAACACGCGGAATCCGCAGCGGTGCGTTTCGCGCTCCACCGCGCGTCCGATATCGTAGACGCGATTGCCGGCGTGCGCTTCTTTCGCCGCGATGTGAAAAGCGCTTTCCGCGCAACGCACCAGAGCCGCCGCGGTCGCACTCGTCTCGCCCACCGCGACCGTGACGGCGGCGTCCGCGAAATAGCCATCCTTTTCGGCCACCAGATCGAGTTTCACCAGATCGCCCGTTTGCAGCGTTCGATCGCCCGGAATGCCATGGATAGCCTCGTCATTGACGCTGATGCAGAGCGCGCCGGGAAATCCGTAAACCTTCGGCGGCGCGGATTCCGCCCCATGGCTCGCCAGCACGCGCGCGCCGATGCGATCCAACTCGCCGGTCGTAATCCCGGGCCGGACCGCGGCGGCCGTACGGTCGAGCGTCTGGCGCACAATCAGGCCAATGGCGCGAAGCTTCTCGAAATCGCGGCGATTGCGGATGGACATAACTTTATTGTGGCATCATCCCGCGACTTCGCGCGACGTTATCTCATAACGGAACGCGTCCGCATCGAGACTGTCCACCCGCCCCGCGGCGGTCTCCGCCTGGGGGTACATCAGGAAGGGCACGGCCCTCCCGCTCGCTCCCGGCAGCGACACATCATGGGCGAAGTTGTATGCCATCCAGTTCATTTCCCACGACCCGAACAGCCTCGCCCGAGCCTTTTCGACCATCTCGTCATCGAGCCCGCGGCCGCCCAGCGGCTCTTCGAGCATTACCTTTCGCACATCGGCCGGGTCGGCGGGCGTCCATCCGGACTCGCCGAGGTACACCTCCGCGCGGCAATGCTGCGCCTTGGTGACAACTTCCGAAGATGCGCCCAGACTCTTATATCCAAGCTGCGATTTCGCAGTCCGAATGCCGTACACATCGCGTGCCGGAACGCCAGCGGCGCGCGACAATCCCACGAAAAGCGCGTTCAGATCGGCGCACTTCCCGCCCAAATCCTTCGACTCCAGCATGAACCGGATATCGCCCAGCCCGCACCCGCGCGTTTTCGGATCGCGATGCGTGTTCTCGACAATCCACTCATAGATGGCGCGAGCCTTGTCCGAGTCCGTCTCAGCGCCCGCGGTTATCGCCGCGGCCGTCTCCTTCACGATGCCATCGGTAGGCAGATATTTCGTGGCACGCAGGAAATGCCGTAACTCCTCCGCGCTGGCTTTGTGCCCTCCACCACGCGCGTCCCTCGTCGCCACCCGGCTAAGGGCCGTGAGTGCGGGCTTCACGCCTGCCGGGAATTCCGCCGCTACCATCGCCAGCCCGTCGGCGCTACTCTCCACCAGCTTCGCCGCGCCGCCATCCCACTGAAATGTGTTGGCGAGCGTTCTCTGGTACGGAGTGTTCACGGTGAGAGCGGCAGGAATCCACACTCGCGTCGCCCCGGCAGGATTGAGCACTTCCACGCGAGTCGTGATTTCGAACGTGCGCCAGCCGTCGCTCTTCGCCTCCTGGGCGAATAGCCGCCCGGCGCCCGATACCGCTACGGCTGCCCGCAGGAAATTTCGCCGGTTCACCACCTACAACTCCGCGAGCGCGCGGTGCACCAACGAAATGCTGATGGCGCCTTCGCCCACCGCCGAGGCCACGCGCTTCACATTGTTCGCGCGCGCATCGCCCACCGCAAACACGCGCGGCAGGCTGGTTTCCAGCATGTAAGGTGCGCGCTTGAGCGGCCAGTGCGATTCCGCGAGGACATTGGGCGTTTCCAGATCGCGGCCGGTGAGAATAAATCCCCGGTCATCGAGCGCCAGGCAGCCGCGCAGCCAATCGGTCCGCGGAGACGCTCCCGTCATCACGAATACGTGCCCTACATCGCGCGTCTCGCTCTGGCCTGTCTTCTTGTCCTGCCAGGTAACCCGCTCCAGACATTCTTTTCCTTCGAGAGAAGTGATCTCGGTATTCCAGTGCATTTCGATTTGCGGATTCTCCGTCAACCGCTGGATCAGATAGCGAGACATGGTGTCGGTCAGTTGGCCCGAACGCACCAGCATATGCACCTTACTGGCATTCTGCGACATGAATACCGCGGCCTGCCCGGCCGAATTGCCGCCTCCCACCACCGCCACCTCCTGGCCGCCGCACAATTGCGACTCGATATGGGTAGCGCCGTAATAAACGCCTCTGCCCTCGAACTGCTCCAGATTCTTGAGCCCGAGCTTGTTGTACTGCGCTCCCGTGGCTATCACGATCGCGCGCGCCGCCAGCGAATCCGTGCCGTCGAGCATCACCTTATACGGGTGTCGGTCGCAATCGAGCCGCACCACGGTGCGCGCGATCATCATATCAGCGCCGAACTTCTGCGCCTGCGTGGTGGCGCGCGCCGCCAGTTCCAGCCCCGAAACGCCAGTCGGGAACCCCAGGTAATTTTCGATTTTGGAACTCGACCCCGCCTGGCCGCCAGGCGCCGTGGTCTCCACCATCAGCACGTTCAGCCCTTCGGATGCGGCGTAGACGGCCGCTGCCAGACCCGCCGGGCCCGCTCCCACGATGATCACGTCGCGTAGTTGCGACTTATCGATGGTGGCGTTGAATCCCAGGCATCCCGCCAATTGCTGAATCGACGGATTGCGCATCACGCCGCGGGTGTTGCAGATCACCACCGGCACTTCCGACGCCTTCACGTTAAACCGGTCAAGCAGCGCCTGCGCGTCACGGTCGTCGTCCAGATCGACGTAGGTGTATGGATGGCCGTTCCGGCTCAGGAATTCGCGTAGGTTCAGCGTGCCCGCGGAATGATGTGAGCCTAGCAGCACCACATTTCCCATGCCCATATTCACCAACGCGAGCCGCCGCAGAATAAAGGCGCGCATCAGGATCTCGCTCAGCTCAGCGTCACGGGCCACCAAGGTCCGCAGCGCGTCCCCCGTCAGTTCGAGAAATTCCCCTGGCTCGGTGACGCGTCCCAGCACCAGGCAGCGTTGTCCCGAGATCATGGTCATCTCGCCGGTGAATTGGCTTGGAGCGTGCTTCACCACGATTCGTTCGCGGTCGTCGAGATCGGTCTGCACGACCTCCATGCCGCCGGAGAGCACCACGAAAAATGAAACGTCCGTTTGGCCGGGTTGGAATAGAATTTCGCCGCGATCGACCTTGCGCACGTGGCCACACGGCCGGATGCGGTCGATCTGCGCGGCGGTCAAGAAGGGAAATGTCTGCGTGCGTGCGTCTAAGGCACTGGGAGGAGAAGCCATGATCTATCTATTCTCGCATTGCTCCCGCGCTACGCCTTACACTGTACGGGAGGAGCTCAGTTCATGGCCATACAGAGTTATGAAAATCACACACAGCTGGTTACCGGCTTCCACAAAGTTCTTTTGCCTATCCTCTTTCTCACCCTCATCGGCTCGGCCGTGAACCTGGTCGAGTCCTGGGGCGATCATCAGCGCATGTACAGCGCGTCGCTCATTGTGGTGTTGACGATTTGCCTGACTCTTACGGCAACCTTCGCTCGTACGTTCGCACTGAAAGCGCAGGATCGGGCCATCCGGGCGGAGGAAAATCTACGCCATCTGGCGATCACGGGAAAGCTGCTCGATCCGCGGCTCACAGTGAAGCAGATCGTAGGCCTGCGTTTCGCGGCGGACGACGAGTTCGTCGCCCTGGCGCGCAGAGCAGCGGAGGAAAGCCTCGCCCAAAAGGACATTAAGCGGGCTGTGAAAAAGTGGCGGGAAGACACATATCGCGTGTGAGTGGCATCCGCTTGCTCACGCGCGCGGCTCGGTAAACACAACGTTCTCCTTACCAGGTCACATTATCCCGGCCTGTCTTGTCATGAATAAGGCCATCTTGCAGCTGGACCAGGTGATCCGGCGGAATTCGGCAGTTCGGAAGACATGGTCGGTGGGGGTGCTGCTGCGCGCCGAGAGCGAAGGCCATCGCGCCGAGTAATATAGTGAGCCGAATCATCTGGGACATCCGTAATTTTGCGCTGCATTTTGGGCGATGGCGCCGGCGGACGAAGGGTCGCGCATCTGGGTGAGCATCTCCACCATGTTATGGGACGCGGCGCAGAGCTGATCGTGCACAAGAGGGCAGCCCAGGTTGAGAGTCACGCCGGCGGGCGCGCGGTTGAGGGCGCAGCTTTCGGGCGCGGTGGCCTGATAGAGTTGCGTCAACTGGTTCACCAGGTCGCTCTGGCCTGCGTAGACCGCGAGCCCTTCGAGCAGGCTGATGGCGGCGCGATCCGGCTGCCGCATGCCGCTATAGGCGCGCGACATCTCCTCGAAGAACGGCAGTTGCGGATCGATCGGCCGGCCCTCGCGAAGTGCCTCGATGGCTTTCTCGGGCTGGCCGAGGTCGAGATAGACGCGGCCAAGTTCCAGGTATAAAGGCGGGGTACCGACCGCGGTTACGGCCTTCCTATCGCGGCGATTCAGCTCCTGGAATGCGGCGTTCCAGTCGCGGTCGATATCACGGCCCCGCAAGAGCACCGCGAGCGCCCGGCCGAGGTCGCCGCGTGCCCTATAGCATTGTCCGGCATTGGTGTACACGCCTGGCATACTGCGATTGTCGGGGAGCGGGTCGAGAATGGCGAGCGCGCGCTCCACTTCGCGGGTCGCGGCAGGGTAATCGGGCTGCGCTTGGGCGAGAGCGAGCATGGCGAGGTTTTCGTGAGTCTTGTAGCTATTGGGGCAGACCTGGACTGCGCTGGCCCACAGAGTTCGGTCGTCGAACCAGTCGGCATTGCGCGCCCACGTGCGGGCACAGAATACGACGCACACTATTCCGAGCGCCGCGGCCAGCCACTTCGAAGGCACACGCCGGCGCAAGGCGAGCGCGCCCCAGACGAGCACGCCGACGAATCCGGTGGATGGCAGATAGAGAAAACGCTCGGCCATGATGCTGCCCACGAGGATGACGAGATTCGCCACCGGCGCAATTGTCACCGCGAAGAATGCGATGAAGAACAATACCGGCCGGGCCCGCCGATAGCTAATGACGGCGGCGGCTGCGATGGCGATCCATACCAGCAGCGCGAGGATGGTCGCGAAATCCATGCCGGTGGAGAGCGGGATTTGATTGTAGGAGTAATCTGGCGACAGCCGCGCTGGCCAAATCAGCAGCCACAGATAAGCTCCCAGCACCTTCACGGCAGTTAACCTCGAGATCCAGAATCCGGCGCCTTGCAGCGGGTTGTCGCTATACGAGATCAGGAGAGACGACACCTGCGAGAGCGCACTTTTGCGCATGGCGAACCACACGGCGATGGGAATCAGAACGGCGATGTATCCGGCAAGCTTGCGGAGCATGCGATTCTGATTTCGGCCTGTCAACGCTACATCGTATGTCACCATCACGGCGATCAGCACGATGCCGCTCTCCTTCGAAAACAAGGCGACCGCAGCTGCCGCCGCTAGCGCGGCCGTCCACGCCCAAGCGCGAACAGGTCGGATCTTGGGGTCCGGTGCGGACATGGGCGTCCGCCCCGACTGGTCGGCTTTCATTGCGTTCGGGAGCGTGGCAGTCCCCTGAGTGCTGCGCATATAGCAGAGCAGGCCTGCGAGGACGCCAAAGGCCGCCAACAGATCGGCACGGCCCGCGATATTGGTGACGGACTCGGTGAGAATCGGATGAAGCGCCCACAGTGCGGCCATCGCGAATGCCGGCCACGACTCGCCGAAGACAGCCAGGCCCAACAGGTAGACCAAAGCGATATTGAACGCATGCAAGGCAAAGTTCACTGCGTGGTATCCGCGTGCATTCGGACCATTCCCGAGCACGGCGTAATTCCAGAAATACGTCAGCGTGGTTAGAGGACGATAAAGGGCGCTCGATCCGGTGCCGTTGTAATAATCGCCGGTCCAGATCTGGTGGACGTTGTCGGGAATATCGGCTTGAATGCGGGAATCCGCCAGAATCACGCGCTGGCTATCGAAGGCCAGTCCATCGCGAAAGGAATTGGAGTATGCTACCAGAGCGGCGATCCATAGCGCGGCGATGAAAAGTGCATGCTTGCGCCACGGCGCGGGACGCGGGGTCGGGGGTCTTTTGGCTGCCAAAGCCGATGATACAACGCGTTGCGTTACTCTATTGCACAAGGAGCAGTCATGCGTATTTGGCAGTGGGCCATGGTGGTGACGATGGTATCCGCCGGGTGTTCCAGCGGCCCACGACATTTGACGTCAACGCGGAGGGCAGAGATCGATAAAGAGGTGCGGGCATTCGCGCAGGACGTCGCCCGCGGCGTGACCCAGGAAGGCCCTACTGCGTGGCGGCACTACTTCTCCGAAAGTCCCAATTTCTTTATGGCAGCGGAGGGGCGCCTGGCCTTTCCGAATGGCGCATCGGCCATCGCCGCCATCCCGGACCTGGCGCGCACCATTAAACAGATCGACCTCCAATGGGGAGAAGAATTACGAGTGGACCCGCTCGCGCCCGATCTCGCCGTGCTGGCCACTCCCTATCGGGAAATCCGCACGGGTCCGGCGGGCGATCGCATCAGTGAGGCAGGGTACTTCACGGCAACAACGGAATATAAAGGGGGACACTGGCTGTTTCGCAATGCCCATTGGTCGGTGGTAGTCCCCCCGCTGGCGGTTCGATAGTTCCGCTTAATTGTAGTGGGCAGCGTTCAACTCGGCGAAGCGAGCCGATTCCACGGGAAGTTCGTCCAGCGTGTAGATGGAATTGGTGGGGCAAACCGGGATGCATGCGCCGCAATCGATGCATTCCGCCGGGTTAACGAAGAGTTGCGGGGCTTCGTCAAAACCACCCTCATCTTGTTTGGGATGGATGCAGTCCACGGGGCATGCTTGCACGCACAATTCATCCTTGGTACAGGTATCGGTAATTACGTAGGCCATATATCACGCCACGTGCAATTGCGCGGCCAGACACCAACTAACAGAAAATAAGAGGTGAACCTCGACAATACTCCATGGAATGGGTGGGCCATTGCGCGCACCTCTGGCGGATTTTGGTGTCTTCACCCGCAAAAGCTACAGTAGTATAGATGAAGATTGAAACCCGCGCGGTCCACGCCGGCCGCCACATCGATCCCTCTACCGGCGCTGTGACGCCGCCGATCTGTCTTTCCACCACGTTCGAGCGCAGTCCCGAGGGCGAGTACCCCCTGGGCTACAGCTATTCGCGCGACAACAATCCGAACCGGCGCGCGCTGGAGGAATGCCTGGCCGATCTCGAAGGCGGCAAAGAAGCGGCAGCATTCTCCTCCGGGTTGGCAGTCGCCACGGCGGTGGTGCAAGGATTGGAGCCGGGTGACCACATTCTGGCCCCCGACGACGTCTATTGGGGTTTCCGCAATGTAGTGGGCAAAGTCTTCGGGCGATGGCCGGTAGAGACCGGGTATGTCGATATGACCGACCTTGACGCCGTGCGCGCCGCAATCCGCCCGAATACGAGGCTGATTTGGCTGGAATCTCCGTCGAACCCGCTGATGAAAGTCACAGACCTGGCGGCTATCGCCGGTCTGGCGCGAGCCGCCGGACCGCATGTGATGACGATTTGCGACAGCACTTTCGCGACACCCGTCTTGCAGCGGCCGCTCGATCTCGGTATCGATATGGTGGCCCACTCGACGACGAAATATATCGGTGGCCACAGCGACGTGATCGGCGGTGCACTGATCACGCTTCATCCCAATTACCTTTTCGAACGGGCACGGCAATCGCAGAAGTATGGTGGCGCGGTGCCCTCCCCATTCGATTGCTGGTTGACGCTGCGCGGGCTAGATACCTTCCCGTACCGGGTGCGCGCGCAGTCGGAGAA
>Ga0302326_10025090_pt1 | contig 12097 bp, 6 predicted proteins | sample Palsa_T0_3_FD_202264 | JGI IMG/M metagenome (GOLD analysis project Ga0302326, IMG submission 202264) | Peat permafrost microbial communities from Stordalen Mire near Abisko, Sweden - Palsa_T0_3 | ecosystem: Environmental > Terrestrial > Soil > Palsa > Peat permafrost | place: Sweden: Abisko...
CCGCCGATGCCAGCAGCCCGGTCCCGAACTTCCACAAGCGCGGATCGTGAAGGCTCCATAGCAGCGCACCTGCGTCAAGGAGCACCACGATAGCGATGAGCATCCGGCGAAAGAACTGCATCTGCGTGTGAACGCGCCGGGCACGCAGGTTGTCGGCAACCGTTGTGTCGAAGCGGCTCAGCGTGAAGGCCTGAAAGACGTACACGCCTCCAATTGCCAGCCAGCCAACGAACAACACCAGCAAACACTCGACTATCTGCTCTACCTGCTCCAGCAACTCCCCTGGAAATTTCGGCACATGCGGCAGGATGACCCGCAACCCGATCAACAGGAGGACTCCGCGAGCCGGCCATGCGAGATACCTCTGAAAGCCCAGGCTGCGCCGCTGCGAGGCTGCCTGCTGCTTGCGCAATAGCCGGAACACCAGGTAATGGATCCCATTGCCGAAGACCACAACGGCCGAAACAAGAAACAGGACGTAAAGCCAGTCCTTCTGGGAGAGAGCAAGAATTTCCATCACAACCTCCACGGAGCAGATCTGAGGTCAATGACTACACCAAGGCGCTGAAGCAGGCACGCTTCTTTGGATTCGCGGTTCCCGGGTCGAGCATACCTGCGAGCGAGACAAAAAAACGGCCCCCGCTGTCAACGGGGGCCAAGATTGCCTTGGTTCTCTCGCGATGCGAGAGCTTTGTTGGCGGCCAGCGGCTTGCGTCCGCTGGCGCGGAAAGAGCCTTGGGGGAAGGGCTGCAGCTTTAGGGCCGCTCCGCGCCGGTCAGGGACGCATCACTCTGGGATGATGCGCTGCCCTGGGCCGCCAAACTGTTTTCCATCAACCGAATGTGGACGCTGCTGGTGCGGACCGGCTTGACATCTTCATCGCCGGCGTCGCGAGCGTTTCCAAGAGCCACTGCGTGCATGCGGTAAATGGGAACTTCATGCTCCGTGACCAGGTAACGCTTGACAGCTTCAGCCAGGCGCTCGGAGCTCTGGATACCGGCGCTGCCGGCAAGGGGAGAATGCGCTTCCACTTCCAGAATGTAGCCTTTGTGGCCTGTCATGCCCGCCGCCAGATCGTCGAGCTGCCGGCGAGCGGCAGCCGATAATACCGGCGAGCCTCCGTGGAAAGCAACTTCGGCTTCGGTCACCTGGTGGTACTGGTCGAGGCCGTTCACAGTGGTGTTCAACTCGTCAACGTGACCGGCAGCGCCTTGCGCTGTGGAATTGGCCTGGTGGGCCTGGTCGCCTGCGGCGGTTGCTACCTGGTTGGCGGCGTCCGCGGCCGATTGCGCCCTGCGAATACCGGACTGGGCGCGGCCGTCCACGTCCTTAATGTCGTTGGCGTTTTTGGCGCTCACTTCATCCAGCTCGCTGAGCCGGTCGTTGATGGGATCGGTCTGCTTCTTGACCCACTTTTTGCGGGCCCATGGATTGACGCGGCCCCAGAAGCCTTCTTTGGGGGCGTTGACTTGTGACGAGGCAGAGGGCTGCTGTGGCGACGTCGCGGACGCGGTGTTGTGGGAGGTGGACGTATCGCCTGACTGCGAATCGCCTGGCTGCGCCTGTTGGGCAAGCGCAGTGATTCCCATTGAAGATGCCAGCAACAAAATTGCTAACTGGACAAAAAGCAGGCTCACGGTTGGCGATTTGGTTTTCATGGAATGGCCCTTCCCGATCGATGGATTCCCGACGACAGACTGCAGTCCGCGGGATGAGCTGTGCTCTGCGCTCACCCATACACAGAGCAACGGCTGTGCCAAAGCCGCCGCTGCCCGGCCGAGTTCGCCAATCGATTCAGACTGCTGGGCTTAGCAGAGGAAGGCCAGGTGCGGCGGCAGAAACCGGGCGGCCCGTGGAGGCCTTGGGTCATGTAGTTTTTCCCTTCACTGGGTAGTTTCTACAGCATGAAGGAGCGCCAATTGCGGCCCGGCCGCTACTGGGTCAGCTCGCCCAGCAGCACCCTGGCCTTGGCAGCCAGCGTGTGCGCTCCATCCACGTCCCCGGAATTCAGCGCTTCCCTGGCCTGCTTGAGGAACTCCCGAACCTGGCGGGCTGTCTTCTGCTCCTGCTTGCTCAGCACGCGATCGATGCCGTTCAGTTGGCGCTCTGTCGCCGCGATCGAGTCCATGGTCTCGCGACGCAAATCGGATGTATCCCCTGAGGAGAGCTGGCCTATGGCGCTGACGCTGGAGTTTTCACTGGGAGCTGGAGGGGAATTGCCCGTCGATGGCGCCGCATTGCCAGCGGACTGCGGGGTGGCCGGCTTCCTGTGTCTTTTGGGCGGATTAATCGTCTCCCCCGGCAGCAGGGCAACTCCAGATTCGAGCGGAAGGCTGGGAATGATCGTTGATTGGGGCGAAAGCTCGACCAACGTGGGTTCGGGCTTTGGCAAACCGGGAAGCGGTGGGGGAAGAGTCTGAACCGGCTGCCGCGCGGTCTTGTGGAAGATGCACGCCGTGAGCAACAACGGCAGCACCCACGCGACACCCCTGGCAGACAACTTCATCCCGCAAGCCCTCTCTGGCTGGACACTTTCGCCGCGGGCAGATCCCGGCGTCCCCATTCCGCGGCGGCGAGCGGAATCCGCAGCAGAAACACCGCGCCACAGCCTGCATTCGATTCTACTTCGACGCTTCCATGGTGTAACTGGAGGATGCGGTAGGTCATGGCCAGTCCAATGCCGCTGCCCTCGCTCCGGGTGGTGAAGTAGAGGTCGAAGATTTTCTCCCGGATATCGTCGGGAATGCCGGGGCCCTGGTCGGCGATGCGCAGCAGGGCGAATCTCCGGTCTTCCTCGAGGACGACCTCAAGCCTGCCGCCCTCGGGCATGGCCTGGGCGCCGTTCTGAATGACGTTGAGCACCGCTTGCTTGAGGAGCCCGGCATCGAAATTGGTCATGAGCGGCATGGAAGGCATCCGGCTGACCAGGGTTACATTTCGGGTTGAAAACTCCGCCTCGGCCAAAACCAGCACGTCGCCCACGGCCAATCGCAGATCCTGCTCGCGGAGATCGAGATCGACCGGGCGGGAGAAGTCCACCAACAATTGCACCACGCGGTCCAGGCGGTGAATTTCGGCGTCGATGATCTCAAGGTGACGGATGGCTCCCGCACTGGCGCCGCTCAATTTGCTCTTGAGCAATTCCAGATGAACGACGATGGCGTTGATGGGGTTTTTGACTTCGTGGCCCACGCCGGAGGTAAGCCTGCCAATGGCCGCCATGCGGCGGGAAAGCTCGAGTTCGGATTCGATTTCCTGGGCCGATTCGAGGTCGTGCAGGGTAACCAGTGCGCCCAGCCCCTGGCGGGTTTCATCGTTGTGGATGAAATCCAGCGATACCTCAATGCGCCGGCCGGTTTCTGTGACAATTTCCTCATGCACCAGTGTGATGCCGGCGTCGAAAGCCTCGCGGATGGCAAGACCGAGCACCGTGGAGCGGTCGAAGATTTCCCGCGCGTGCAGCCCCAGAATGTCTTTCTTTTCGTGGGGCAAAAATCGCCTCGCCGCCTCGGAGATCAGCACGGCGCGGCCTTCGCCGGTGAAGAGGAGGAGCCCGTCCTGCAGGTTGCCCAGAATTCGATCGAGATTCTCGCTCAACGCGGAGAAGACCTCTTCCACGTTGCGCATGCGCCGGCCGATCCGCTCGATCTTGGTGAAGACGCGGGCAGCCATATCCTGACGGCGAACTTTGTCTTCCTCGACTGCCGTCTCGCCCGCCACAGTCCAGCGGTCGAGCTGGCGGCTGATGGTTTCCATGGGCCGGAGGGCCAGATTTCCAAGCAGGAAGGCCACCAGCAGGGCTGCTGCCAGCACCAGGCCCATCAGCGTGAGCGCAGCGGCCAGCCAGGGCTTATACACGGCGCGAAGAAACGTGGTGCGCACGCCCACGTGAACGGTAACAAAGGGCTGGCCATTGCGCTGCAGCGGAACCACCACGTCAAATACGCGGGGCGGACCGAAAACCTCGCTCATCAGCCGAATGGGATTGGCGTCGAGCAGTTGGCTCAACTCGGGACGGACAGGCAGGGGCTGGTCTTCGTTGTCGGGATTGGTGCTGAGCAGCGTGGTGGAGCGGCTGTCGCCAATGTTGATGTCGTAGACCGTCAGCGAGTAACGGTTCACCGACTCCACCACCGCCTGGAGCTCGGCGCTGTTGCGCACTGCCTCGGCCTCAAGATTGCGCAACTGGGCGGGGTTGTTGGGATCTACCGTCTGGTCCTTGAGTCCAGCCTGCAGGGCAGTGCGCAACGCAAACTGAATCTGGTTTGCCACCATGCGGTTTGTGTCGTAGGACTGCCTGACGGCGGAGTGCAGAAGCTGGCTCGCGTATACCAGCGAGAGCAGCCCGGAGATGAGAAAGACCAGGGTGGTGATAGCCAGAACGAGTTTGGTCTTGAGGCGCATGGATTAGTTCTGCCGGCCGTTGGCGACGCGGCCGTACAGCTTGAGCTTGTTGTGGAGGGTCTTCAGGCTCACGCCCAGGATCTCAGCGGCGCGCGTCTTGTTTTGCCCGGTGGCCTCCAGGGTGCGCACAATCAGAAGCTGTTCGGCCGCGTCCACTGTGGACCCCACCCGCACCTGCACCACGCCGGCTTCGGATGACTCCGCGGCAGGAAGCTGCCCTTTGCCAAAGCCGGGAGGCAGGTGGCCCGCATCGAGCGGCGCGCCATTGGGGCAAAGAATCACGGCCCGCTCAATAGTGTTGCGCAGCTCGCGGGCGTTGCCCGGCCAATCGCAAGCCATCATCCGGTCAAGCAACGATGCGGCAATGCCCGAAACCTTCCGGCCGTGCTTCAGGTTCATCGCCACCAGCATCGATTCAGCCATTGCGGGTAGATCCTCAAGGTGTTCGCGCAACGGCGGCATGGGAATATGGAAGACGTTGAGCCGGTAGTAAAGGTCCGGGCGCAGATGGCCATCGGCCACGGCCATCTCGGGGTCGCGGTTGGTGGCGGCCAATACGCGCACGTCTATCTCCTGTTCGGCGCGCGCTCCCAGCCGCCGAAGTTTGCGCTCTTCCAGCACCCGCAGCAGCTTGGCTTGCGTGCCCAGGGGCATCTCGGCCACCTCGTCCAGAAGCAGCGTTCCTCCTGACGCCAGCTCGAAGCAGCCGGCTCGCCGCTCCACCGCTCCGGTGAAGGCGCCTCTCTCGTGGCCGAAGATTTCGCTCTCGATCAGCGTCTCGGGTATCGCTGCGCAGTTCACCGCTACGAAAGGATGCGTTTTGCGCGGGCTTAGTTCGTGCAGGGTGCGAGCCACCAACTCCTTGCCCGTGCCGCTTTCTCCGGTGATGAGCACGGAGACGTTGGAAGGAGCAATCTGTTCAATCACCCCGAAGATCTCCCGCATGGGCCGCGAACTGCCCACCAGTGAGCCCAGAACGCCGGTTTCGCGCAGGCGCCTTCGCGCCACCTCCAACTCAATCTCTGTTTCGCGCTGCCGCGTGGCGTTGGCCAGGATGGTGCGCAGGCGGGTGGCGTCCACCGGCTTTTGCAGAAAGTCGTAGGCCCCCAGCTTCATCGCTTCCACTGCCAACTCAATGGAGCCCATTGCAGTCAGAACCACCACCGCCAGGTTGGCGTTCACGCCCGACCCCGCTTCAGACAGTTTTTTCAGCAACCCAATGCCGTCCAGCCTGGGCATCTTCAGGTCGGTAACCACGATGGCCGGGTTCCAGGCAACCGCCTTCTCAAAGCCTTCGATCCCGTCTCGCGCGGTTTCGGCGCTATATCCCCACCCGGAGATCAGCTCCGCAAGCCCCATCAGCGCGTGGGGCTCGTCTTCGACGATCAAGACCTTTTGGGCGTTCGGCATAAAGACTTTCGGCACAACTTGCAGTGGGCGCGAGGCCGGCCCGGATCCCGTTGCGCGCGTGCCTCACAGCTACCTTTCTACCACGCAAACGCATCATACCCCCAGGCCGGAATGCGACTGGACATTTTACGCAGGAATGTAAATACTTCCGGCCCGCAGGCTGCCCGTATTTCGCGCAGATGGACCATCTTCCTGGTTCACATGGACTTACAGATTGGAGCGCCCATTGCAACGACAAAACTGGAAGCGCGCTCCTGAAACTTGGGGGAGAGAGCTCCCGTTCGCACTTCCGACGCCGTAAAACTCAATCCGAATTTCCCTGGTTGGGCCTTCCAAACTCGAAGATCCGGCTGGAGGAGATAACTGGCTGGAACTTAGCTCTCCTCCGGAGGGAGAAAAGCATGCATCTCTTTCGACTGCGATTGGTGGCGGCTCTGTTACTTGGCATCACCGTGATCTCGGTGGCATCCACGTACTTCGACGTATTGGCGCACAAGCACACCTTGCGCAGCGATCTGGCGCGCAGGACCCAGTGGTATGGGATGGGCTTGCAGCCGCAGATCGAAGAACAGTTCATGATTGGCCCGAACGATGGGTGGCCCGCAATACTCCGCCAATTTCGCAAGAGCCCGGACCAGCCCGGCCTGGCGATCTTTGACAAGGATGGAGCGCTGCTTGCCTCCGCAGGCGACGTTCTCCCGCTCAAGCGCCTTCAACCCGAGTTTCTGAAACGCGCCTTGACCGGGGGTAAGGAAGCAATTGTCTTTCTCAAAATACCGGAAGATAGCGGGCAGGACGCCGTGGGCGCGGGCAGTGCCAGGGATGGCGTCACCAACGACGGCGCTCCGTCCCGCCTTTGGTACGAGGATGCCATACCCCTGCACAATGGAGATCAAATTGCCGGCGCCTTGCTGATGATGGTGGACGCGGACTATATCCGCACGGAGGGCATCGAAGTGTGGCGCCGGAGTTTTTTGCGCATCGCGGCCATGGTGGTTCTGGTGGTGGTGGTAACCCTGGTTATGGTTCGCTGGTTTCTGCAGCGCCCCGTAACTCGTGCCGCGGAGTGGCTGCGCCGGTTGCGGCATGGCGAAGCCGGCGTCGAGGAAGGCGCAACCGATTTTGGCTACCTGCTTCCGCTCGCAAAAGAGATGACTTCCCTGGCTGAAAACCTGACTCGCGCCCGAGTAGCGGCGGCAACTGAAGCCCGGCTGCGCGACACGGCTGAGCGCGTATGGACGGCGGACCGACTGGCGGTACACGCGCGCGAGCGCTTGAGCGGCGGGAAGTTGTTTGTGGTCTCCAACAGGGAACCTTATATCCACGTGCGGCACGGAAAGGAGACCGAGTGCATTGTGCCGCCAAGCGGGCTGGTCACGGCCATCGAACCGATTCTCCAGGCATGCGACGGCATCTGGGTAGCTCATGGCAGCGGCAGCGAAGATGCCGCGTTTGTGGATGAGCACGATCGGCTGCGCGTGCCTCCCGACGAAAAGCGCTACACATTGCGCCGCGTGTGGCTCAGTGCCGAAGAGGAATCGGGTTACTACGAAGGCTTTTCAAATGAGGGACTGTGGCCGTTATGCCATATTGCCCACACCCGGCCTATCTTCCGCGGCGGGGATTGGAGCCTCTACCAAAGTGTGAATGAGAAGTTTGGAGAAGCAGTCCTGGAGGAAATGCGCGACACCGAGCATCCCGTGGTCTTTGTCCAGGACTATCATTTGGCCCTCCTGCCGAAAATCATCAAGCGCGCCCGCCCTGACGCTCGGGTGGCCATCTTCTGGCACATCCCATGGCCCAATGCGGAAGCATTTGGGATTTGTCCCTGGCAAGTTGAGTTAGTCGATGGACTGGCCGCCGCGGACCTCATCGGCTTTCATCTGCAGTCTCATTGCAATAACTTCCTCGATACTGTCGACCACGTGTTGGAGGCAAGAACCGATTGGGAGCACTTCAGCATTCGGCGTGACGGACATTACTCCTCGGTGCGCCCTTACCCCATCAGCGTGGCCTGGGACGAACACGAAGCAGGCGCGGAGTCTGCAATCGAGGTGGACATCGAAACCAGTCCATTGCGCCGGGAGTTGGGAATCGAAGGCAAGCAACTGCTGCTTGGCGTGGACCGCATGGACTATACCAAGGGCATTGTGGAAAGGCTGCTGGCCATCGAGCACCTGCTGGAACACCATCCTTGGTATCTCGAGCAAATCGTTTTTGTGCAGATTGCGTCGCCCAGCCGCACCCGCATCCCGAGTTATGCGGCCTTGCGCGTCCAGGTTGAGGAAACCGTCGAACGCATCAACCGGCGCTATCAGACATCACGATGGAAGCCTGTAATTCTGATACAGCGTCAGTGCAGTCACGACGAGCTTACGCACTTTTACCGGGCCGCCGACCTATGCCTTGTAACTTCGTTGCACGACGGAATGAACCTGGTTGCCAAGGAGTATCTGGCCGCCAGAAAGGACTGTGACGGTGTGTTGGTACTTAGCCGCTTTGCCGGAGCCGCTCAGGAACTGACTGATGCTCTTGTGGTAAACCCCTATGATATTGAGCAGGTGAGCAAAGCGATTCGCACTGGACTGGAAATGGGCCGTGGAGAGCGGCGGCTGCGCATGGAGCGCATGCGCAACCACGTCAAGGAGCACAATGTGTATCGTTGGGCGTCGAATATCCTGACGGATCTTTGCGCGGTGCGGCTGGAGAACGAGATTCTGGCTGTTGCGCCGGGCGTGGGTTTGAGGGAGCAGATGCACGTGAAGGTGCGCCTGGACGATGAGCTTCTGGCCGTTGCGCCGGAAACGTCGCGGCGCATGATGGCCTGACCGCCCATAACATGACGGCCTGTCAACAAAAACCGGAGCATCGCCCTCGATGATGTTTTGCCACCCGCATTCATCGAAGTTATCCGCGGCTTTCCGTGTAACTGTCCGGCCGCATTTCATTCAAGACCGGCTCCACTCACGGCGGGCGGCTTTGAAGTGAGTGTGGGTTACGAATCGGAGCCAATGCCGTCGATTGATTGCGAGTTTTTCCGCAGGAGGTGAACGCTGAGTGAAGTTATCAAGCAGGCTTCTGATTCACAGACGGCGCGGCGCGACATTCCACCCCATCGCGAGTTGGCGTCTGCGTATATTCAACACGCATGGGAGACGCTGACGCGCTCAATCGATCGTTATCCTTCGCTCGCGGATGTAAAGGTCAAGGCCGATCCTGTACTCTATTTGCCGGCCGGCTTCGCTGTGGACCCTGGGGTTGCCGAGTTACACGATCGATATTTTGTCCAGGTAAGGCAGTTACCGAGAGTAATTCACCGAGTGGGGGATGTAAGGCCCGCGGATCTGCCCGCTCCGGGACTACTTTACCTGCCTCACCCGTATGTTGTTCCAGGAGGGCGCTTCAATGAAATGTACGGCTGGGATAGCCACTTTATTGTCCTGGGACTAATCAGCGACGGCCGGTGCAGACTCGCCAGAGGCATGGTGGATAATCTTCTGTTCGAGATAAAGCACTATGGCACGGTGCTCAATGCGAATCGCACTTACTATCTCACTCGATCGCAACCGCCGTTCTTAACTGCGTCGATTCAAGCCGTGTATGAATGCAAAGAGAGCTTTGCGGATTCCGAGGCGCGACTGGCCTGGCTTCAAGATGCGTACGAGCTTGCTGCCAGATACTACGCAACCTGGACGCTGCCGCATCGCTTTGCGGGAAGCACTGGCCTGACCCGCTACTTCGATCTGGATAGCGGGCCGGTGCCGGAGTTTGCCGATCATAGCACTTACTTTCACGACGTCATGGGGTGGCTGCTCAAGCATCCTTTACAGGATCCCGGATATCTTATCCGGAACCGTCACCTTCAGAACCCAGGCAACGACGGTCAAAGCGCGCAACCTGCCGTAAATCCGAAAACCGGCGTCATGCGCGAGCGCGCGAGCATCCAGGGCTTCAGCTTCTCCGATGACTTTTATCTTGGGGATCGCGCCATGCGGGAGTCGGGGTTCGATTGCAGTTTCCGCTTTGGCCCGTTCTGCGGGCTGACGCATCATTTTGCGCCTGTATGCCTCAACAGCCTGCTTTTTCGATTCGAGCGCGATATGGCCCGCATGGCGCGGGAACTAAGGCGGACAGCCGAGGAGCAACACTGGAACCTGCTGGCGGAAAAGCGCTCCGCCGCAGTGCAGGAGTATTTGTGGCGGGAAGACGAGGGACTTTTTCACGACTATAACTTTGTGCGCGGACTGGCTTCGAGTTATAACTATCTTTCCACCTACTATCCCATGTGGGCCGGCATTGCAACCGCCAGGCAGGCCGAATCGCTGCGAAACAATCTGCACATTTTTGAGCGATCCGGCGGCTTGGCGATGAGCGCGACAGTTAGCGGACTGCAGTGGGATGAACCATATGGATGGGCGCCTTGCAATTGGATTGTCGTGGAAGGGTTGAGGTCGTACGGCTTTTTCGAGGATGCCCGCCGGATCGCGAGAGCCTTTGTGAGCACGGTAGATGAGAACTTTGCGCGCGATGGAACCATGCGCGAAAAGTACGACGTGGTTGAGAGAGACTCCGAAGTTCATCTGACCGCTGGATATAAGGAGAACGTAATCGGCTTTGGGTGGACCAACGGAGTGTATTTGAAGATGCGGGAACTGCTGGAACAGGATGCGCAGTCACGCCAGACGGTTCAGCCTCAAGAGAGCAACTTCCCTGTGGAGGCCGGGTTCGAACATAAAGGGAAATAGGCCGCTCGGGTTTTGGCCGGGCAGGCACGGGACAGGAGAACTTTTGATGGAGTTCACTCGCGCACTATTCGCTGTCCTTTTGTGCCTCATCCTTTCAGCCCCGCCCGCCTTCGCTCAGGATGGAGCGCAACCAGGGAATGCGGCTTCCCAGGACGCCAGGAACCAATCCCAGCGACACGTTACAGCCAGGCAGGCCTATCAATCCGGACAGTTGCACGGCGATGAGCGGATTCTGCACGCGCTGAACCGCTTTACCTTCGGTCCCCGGCCGGGCGATTTTGAAGCCGTCCGGGCGATGGGTTTGGAGAAGTGGTTCGACCAACAATTGCAACCGGAGACTCTCGACAATTCGGACCTCGATGCACGGCTCGCGCAGTTCCCCGCCATGCAACAGAGCCCGCAAGAGCTTCTGTTTCGCCTGCCGAGCAACGCGGTGATTCGTCAGGCAATCGACGGTAAAGCGCCCGTTCCCGAGCAGGTTGCCCTGAAGGCGATCTATGAAAACGAGATAGCGCGCGTCGAGTTGAAACGGCAGGAGAACGACCGCAAGAAACAGGATCAGGGATCCGTCTCCGCAGCCGGCCCTGCGATGAACGGTACACTCAGCAGTGAAAGCGCCGCGACGATGGTGAAGACGGATCAGGACTCGCGGCAGCCTCCTCAATCCGGACAGATGCAACTCACTTCCGCGGAGAATACAGCCGACACGCCGTCCTTCGATTCGCCCGCGATCACCGGCATTCTCAACCTGCCGCCACAGCGGCGTGTCGCCCGGCTTGCCGCCATGCATCAACCCGAGTTCGACAGCTTCCACAAGGCCCTGAAACCCCAGCAGCGCACCGCGCTGGCCGCCGGCCTCAGCCCCGCGCAAAAAGAATTTGTAGCCGCGCTGGAAAATCCGCAGCGCCTGGTTGCGGAAGAACTGGCCAGTCAGCGTCTGACTCGCGACATCTATTCAAGCGCCCAACTTCAGGAAGTGATGACCGATTTCTGGCTCAACCACTTCAACGTGTACCTGCACAAGAACGAAGAGACTCCATACTACCTTGTCAGTTATGAGCGCGATGTGATTCGCCCCATGGCTCTTGGCAAGTTCGAAGATTTGCTTGAAGCCACGGCGCACAGTCCGGCCATGCTTTTATATCTCGATAACTCGAGCAGCATGGGTCCCGACTCTACAGCCGCAGAACGCAATAAAGAAAGAGACGCACGCAACCCAGGCAAAGGGAAGAAGGCTCCCGATGGCCTGAATGAAAATTATGCGCGCGAGCTGATGGAGCTGCACACTTTGGGGGTCAACGGCGGCTACACCCAGACTGACGTCACCCAGGTGGCGCGCGTCTTCACCGGCTGGACCGTCGATCGCCCGCAGCGCGGCGGCGAATTCAAGTTCGATGAAAACCGCCACGAGCCTGGGACTAAGAAAGTTCTCGGCAAGAAGATCAAGGAGCATGGCGAGCAGGAGGGCCTCCAGGTGCTGCACATGCTGGCCATGCGCCCAGCCACCGCGCAGTTTCTCTCCCGCAAGCTCGCCGTCC
>Ga0302326_10025094_pt1 | contig 12094 bp, 8 predicted proteins | sample Palsa_T0_3_FD_202264 | JGI IMG/M metagenome (GOLD analysis project Ga0302326, IMG submission 202264) | Peat permafrost microbial communities from Stordalen Mire near Abisko, Sweden - Palsa_T0_3 | ecosystem: Environmental > Terrestrial > Soil > Palsa > Peat permafrost | place: Sweden: Abisko...
TGGTGAACGATTCCGCCACCACCGTCGCACCGGTGCCTTCGGCGTAATAATTCCACCCGAGGTCGCTGACCGTGCCGATGGTCACCGTGGCCGAGCCGCCGGTGTTCAACGTGTCGGCGCTGACCACGCCCCCGTAGGTGCTCGCATCAACGCTACCGATCGTGAGCTCGCTCCCTGCGAGTACATTCACATCACCACTACCACCCAAAGTCAGGCTGGCCAGATCGAGCGAGGCAATGTTGTCGTAGCCAAGACTGTCTGCGGTCACCGCATCGCCGGTTACGGGCACTCCGGCGGTCCAGTTACTCGCGTTGTTCCACAGGTACTCTCCATCCTGCGCGACGGTCTGCTCGAAGGTTGTACTGGCCATACGATTGTTTCCTCGGTCAACGCAGGCGATATGAAGACACTTCGAACGCGTGCTCTGGTCGCTTTAGCGTATGACCCCTGCGATCCTGTATCAACTGATCCTTGAAGCTGAGTCCTCTTCCGGCTCCCCGAAATTCAAAGCGCGGCGCGTTGTGCGCCGTGTCACCATTGCAACATTCCTTTGGTAATACGCGCCGCAAGCGATTTCTCGATGCGGTCGCAGATCGGAAAGCCCGGTCTGATCGCGTGTGCGCGCAACCAGCGGCTCAAAACAAACTCACAGGGCCATGCCGAAGCCCCGTGGCAGCTCACCATCGCCTCGGTCGCACCACTCGGGACACAAGATTATCGCTGATCGCCCCGGCAGCTCCCTGCCTCACGGTGCGGCGCGGCGGCCCTCGGCGGCGGCGCGCAGGCGCTCGCTCACCATCGCCTCGGAATAGGTCTGCCCGATCAGCTCGCTCCCGGCACGCGCCGCCGCCTCTGCCTCACCCTCCTCCTCGTGCAGGCGAATGATCTGAGCGGCCAGCCGCTCCGGACCTTGGGCCACGGCGTGCATGAGAACGGCAGGCAGTGGGATGCCTTCGGCGGCGTTCGGCGTCATGACGCAGGGAACTCCCGCGGCGAAGCTCTCCAGCACCTTGCCCTTCACACCCGCACCGAAGCGCAGCGGCGCGACCGTGAGCCGCACACGATCCAGCAGCGTCGCCAGCTGCGGCACGTGTCCTAAGATTTCCACGCGCGGCCCCCGCAGCTGCTCGATCGCAGGGCCGGCGGCGCTTCCGGCCACCAGGCAATGGATATGCGGATGCGTGCGCCACACGCGCGGCATGATCTGCTGCACGAGGTAGCGTGCCGCATCGGGATTGGGGGCGTGGCTGAAGTGCCCGATGAAGGCAACGCCCTGCCGCTCCCGCCACGGCACCTGCGTAGGCCGGGCGGGAAGCGCCCAGGGCACGACATGCACGTTCACGTTCCGGATCACCTTGCGCAGCAGCGCCGCTTCGACCTCGGAGTGCGTGATCACGACATTCGCGCCGGCCGCGGCCGTGAGCTCCGACTGGCGTATGCGCGCGCTCAGCGCTCCAAGCTCTGGGCGTCCCTGCGCCTGCGCCTGGCGCGAGAGCCTGAGGAAGTGCAGGTCGGCGACGCTGTAGAGCACGTTGGCGCGGCCGCCGTAATCGCGCGCGAGCGCGAGATAGCGCATGGCGTTCGACAGGCGGTGCAGGTAGATGAGATCGAAGCACTCGCTCTGGCGCCGCAGGATCTCCTCGACCGAGGCATAGAAGGGTGCGCGACAGTGGTGGATGCCGAGTTCGGCGAGTGGCGCGCCCGCCTCCTTGTCGGTACCCAGCGTCGCGGCGGCCACGAAGCTCACCTCGTAGCCGAGCGCACGCAGCGCGCGCATGTGCGAGACGATGGCGTTCGAGCCCGCATCCCGCTCGAGCGCCGGCACCAAGTCATCGACGACCAGCGCGCGGCGCGTGGCGGCAGCCGACAGGACATCGCCCTGGGCCGCCTCGTCCCCGAAGGCCACCTTGCCCCAGCGACGCGCCAGCTGTCGGCGGATCAGGCGCGCCTCGCGCCTGCCGTCGGCATCCGCGTTCTGCTTGAGTACCCTCTCCATCTGGCCCGCGAGGAAGTTCAGCGCGTTTTCACGCTCATCAGCCGAGGCGAGTCCCCCGATGGCACCGGCGAGTGCGGACTCCAGATCCGCATCCAGGCCTGCGCCGGGCTCAATCACCGCCGGCGAGGTGGGCATCTCGCAGTGATCGCTCTCTCCAAGCACCTGGATCACGTGGCGCCTGGTGGGCGCCAGTCCGCCGGGAATCGTGTACGAGAATCCGTGACGGCCGTTACCGAGGCCTGCGCTCTCGAGGTCCGGCCGGTAGCGGTTGGCGAGTACGCGCGCGATGAGTTCACCGTTGTTGAAGATGACCAGCGGCAGCGGGACTTCCGGAGTCTCCGGATCAAATGCCCAGCCCTCGATGCGCCCACGTGTCACCACATCCAGGTGGCCGCGCCACTGCGCTCGGGGCGGGCTGCCGACCGGCAGTGCACTCGCATCGAGCTGCGCCTCGAGAACCTGTGGCGAGCCCGGCAGCGGGCGGCCGTCATCGGCACGGCGCACCTCGATCACATGCCGCTGCGTGCGCGGGAGCCCCCGTGGCAGCTGCAGAAAAAAGGCGTGATGGCCGGTCCCGATGCCCGCCTCCTTGAGATCCTCCCGGTAGAGCTCCGCGGACACGTCCGCGATGGGAATGCCGTTGTCGAACACCCGCAGCAGCAGCGGCTGAGCTGGCGAATCCAGATCAAGGGCCCAGCCCCCCATGCGCTCGTGTTCGACACGGTCAAGCCGGCCGCGCCAGGGCGGCTCATGCGCGCCCGCCGGGCCTGTCACCTTCTCGCGCTGCAACGCGCCCGCCGGGACGGCCCCGGGGCCGGGCGAGTCGGTCGGTATCGTGTCCGAGCTGATGTGTGGCTCCGCATGCCGTGGGCACACAGGATTTTGACATCCTTGAGGCGCTTGTGTACGAAGGAGTGCCCGATCCTTCGCATACCAACAATGGGCAGCCAGCCCCCCGCCATGCAGCACGAGGCAGTATCTCAGGCAGCCGTGAGCTCAGCCGCCGTTCCCCGCATGGTGCGCGACGCTCCCCCCATCGCGGTGCAGCTGATCAGCGCACATCTCTGCGAATGCGGCAGCGGGCTGTCCGCGAGCCGCTGCTGCCGGCTGAATCTGGCCACCCTGGGGTCCGCGCAGGCCAGCCGGCATCTCGCGCCGCTCGAGGAAGAGGCCACGGCCGCGCAGCGTGCCGGCAACAGCGAGCAAGCCGAGCGTCTGGTGCTCGATGTGCTCGAGCTGGCACCGAGGCGCATCGCAGCCCTCACCGTGCTCTATACGATCCGCAAGGCGCAGCAGAACGTAAGGGCGGCCACCGCGCTCATCCGGCGGATTACCGATCTCGACCCGAACAGTTTCTGGGCCACGAATGAGCTGGCACTGCTGCTGCTGAGTCACGGAGATGCCGCGGGAGCCCTACGCTGCGCCCGCCACGCGATCCGCCTCGCCCCCGATAACGCGCAATCGCACTACCTCATGGGCATGGCGCTTACCGAGGCCCATAACCCGTCCGTCGGCGAGCATCACTACTGGCGGGCGCTGGAACTTGCCGGCGCACGCGAGCCGGTGCCGCTGGCGAACCTCGCGTTGTGCCTGAAGAACCAGGGCAAGATGGCCGAAGCACGGGCACTTTACGAGGAGTCCCTCCTCAAAGCCCCGCAGCAGGTGAGCGCGCTCCTGGGGCTTGCGCGCCTGGAGGAAGCCGATCGCAACCTCCCGGTCGCGCTCGCGCTCCTGGACCGGGCCGAGGCCGCAGGACCGCTCAATCCGAATGTCGCGCTGCTGCGGGCCATGGTGCTGGGAAGGATGGGACGCACCGCCGAGGCGCTAAAGCTCCTTGAGCGCAGTCGTGCCGACAGCGCACGGTTGAGCGCGGTGGAGATTCTGGAAAAGGGACGCCTGCTCGATCGCATGGGACGCTTCGATGAGGCCTTCACGAGCTTCACGGCCGGCAAGGCGCGGCTGCGAGAGCGCACCGGACAGAAATACCTGGAAGCGCGCGCACAGCAGCTCACCGAGCGGCTCAAGAAGTTCTTCACCGCACGCCGGCTCGCAAGCTTGCCGCGGGCCGCGACGCTCGAGGGCGCCGCGCAGCCGATTTTCATCCTCGGCTTCCCGCGCTCGGGCACGACGCTCATCGAGCAGATCCTGAGCGCGCACCCGCAGATCGCAGCCGGCGATGAGCTGCCGCTGATTGCTGAGATCACGGAGCTGATGCTCAGGATCCTGGACAGTCCGCTCCACTATCCGGAAGCGCTGGCGGAGCTGTGGATGGGCAATCACCGGGAAGACCTGGATGTGCTGCGGGACCACTACCTGCGGCGCATCCAGCAGCTCGGGGTGCTGCGCTCTGGCGGGCGCTGGTTCACCGACAAGATGCCGCTGAATGAGATGCACCTAGGTCTCATTCACCTGCTTTTCCCGCAGGCCCCGCTCGTGCACGTCATCCGCCATCCGTTGGACGTCATGCTGTCGGTGTATTCGAACATGCTGACCCACGGCTTCTACTGTGCCTATGAGCTCGAGAGCGCAGCGCGCCATTACGTACTGATCGCAGAGCTCCTCGAGCACTACCGCAGCGAGATCGACCTGCGCTACCTGCGCATCCGCTACGAGGACATCGTCGAGGACACAGAGCCCACGGTGCTGCGCCTGCTCGCTTTCATCGGCGAGGAGTTCGATGCACGCTGTCTCGCCTTTGATGAGAACCGCCGTTATGCGCGGACCGCGAGCTACGCACAAGTGAGCGAGAAGCTGTATGGGCACTCTGTCTGTCGCTATCGGAACTATCTGAAGCAGCTCGAGCCGGTGATACCGATCCTCGAGCCCGTCATTGCCCGGCTCGGCTACGTAGTTAGCGCCTAAACCTCACTGAATTTCTCGCCTGTCACGCACCCGCGCGATTTGCGACACGCGCGCACAGGCTTTACATAATATCTTTGGGCACCCCTCTCCGCGGTGGACTCGAGGCCACGTTAAGTTTATAAGCGTGATGCGCGGATTCGGTCTGCGTGGCGCACCGTCCCACGGGCGAGAAAGCGCCACCTGTGCGCAGTCAGAGGGCATGGAAGGGAGTGCACGATGACCACTTTCAGCGGCTATAGCAGTACCGGTTACTACCTTACGCCGAAGGAAGATCCCTTCACCATCACCTCCGCAGGCCGCATCTTCGGCAACGTGGCGGACCACTACGGGGATGGCGTCCTGGCGAAACAGATCGCGCAGATCACGAACCAGGGCGAGGTCCTCGGCGGCGACAGCGGCACGCGCTTTGTCACCGGTGGCATTGGCATCGCGATGGATGCCGGCGGTTCTCTGAATAACAGTGGCTTCGTCGAAGCTGGAGAGGACCCCCTCGGCTTCGGCGGCGCGGGTGTCTACCTGGGAGCGGCAGCAACCGTGACCAACTCCGGTACCATCGTCGGGGGCTACGGCAACAGTAACCAGGCTGGCGCGGGAATCGACTTCAAGCACAGCGGTACGCTCACTAACACGGTTTACGGCATCATCCGCGGTGGCAGCGGTGGCTCTGGCGGCGATGGGGTCGATCTTGGCCAGGGCGGCTTGATCAAGGATTCCGGGTTCATCTACGGCGGCAACAGCAGCGCCGAACCCGGCGCCATCGGCGTGAATCTAGAAAACGGTGGGACGCTGCACGTCTACCAAAGCGGGGCCGTGGAAGGCGGTAGCGGTGGAACCTCGATGCAAGGTGGTGCAGGGGTTTATCTGGACGGTGGCACGCTGATCACCGCGGGCACCGTCACCGGCGGTGCAGCGGGCTCCGGCGGATCGCAGGGGGATTCCGTCGACTTCGGTGCCTCAGCCTCGTCGATGCTGGTCTCCTCGGGCGCGGTGTTCGACGGTGCGATCGGCGGATTTCACTACGGCGATTCGATCGATCTCACCAACGAGAGCCTGAGCTTCATCGAGAGCCACTTCAATCCGCTGACTGACACGGTCAATGCTGGCGCAGACGGCACGCTGCAATTCGCAGGTGATCCGACCCTGATCTTTTCCAGCGATGGCCATGGCGGCACGCTGGTGACCTGCGCCTGCTTCCGTCGCGGCACGCGAATCACCGCCGAACATGGCGAGCGCGCGGTCGAGTCGCTCGAGATCGGGGATCGCGTCATGACACTTTCCGGCGAGCTGAAGAGGATTCGCTGGATCGGAAAGCGACACTACACGGCAGAGACGCTCGCGGAACGTCCCGATATGCGGCCGGTCCTGGTCCGTGCCGGCGCGCTGGATGATTTCCTGCCGCGGCGTGACCTGTGGGTGTCCCCGGAGCATGCGCTCTACGTCAAGGGCGCGCTGGTGCCGGCAGTTCTGCTCACGAACGGTGTCTCGATCCTGACCGACGAGTCAGTCAGCAGCGTCAGCTACTACCACCTGGAGTTCGAATCCCACGAAGTCGTGTTCGCGGAAGGCGCACCGGCGGAGAGCTTCGTCGACGATGACAGCCGGCAGATGTTCGACAATGCCGCCGAATACGTCCTGCGCTATCCCGATGCGCCACGCACGAGCGCGAGTTTCTGCGCGCCTCGCGTTGAGGATGGCGAGCCGCTGCAGACTTTGCGGATGCAACTGGCGGCACGCACAGGCCTTGCGCCGCAGCCCTCTCATGAGGCTGCGGTCGCGACCCGTGCAGCGTAGTTAAGTCCTGCGCTTCATTCGCCAGCTCTACGGGAGGGGCATTCCGCGAACCGAAGTTTCGCGGAAAAGAGCCGTTAAGCGGTGGATGTTGGCGGGATCTGGCGTGCGCACCCGATCCGCGAGCCACGACACCTCAGCGCAAATGCGGGACATTTCAATCCCCGAGCGCGAGCAATCAAGGAAGCGTTGGCGGTGGGATTCGCACTCAGGTTGCATCGGAGAGTCCCGAAGGCCCACTATTCAGTGCGCCTCACGCGCCCAGATTTTTCGCGCTGGTCGCGCTCCAAAAATTTATCGCGCACTTGAGCGAAGAAGCGTGGTGGCAACGGACCATAGGCAATCGTTGACTCATCTCGTCCCGGAACCGTTCGAAGATCTGGGCCCGGCCAAACGAACTCATTCGCCTCGGTAATCATGATCCAAGATCGCTCGCCGTCGAGCCCGAGCCGGCTCTTGGTTGCCGCCGGAATTTCAATCGCGTCGGCAGGGTCGTCCGGTGGACTGTGCGTGACGGGCAGCACCAACACCTCCTCGTCGCCCTCCTCATCCACGACGGTCAAGACAATGGCACAGGGGCGGTCCTTGGTACCTTCTTCGCGCCCGGCGTCGAAGTCCCTCTTCCAAAGATAGGAATAACGAATGACGAGACCGGCATACGGTTTCGGGAAACTCACGGCTTCCAGTCTTTGATCTCGCGATCCAGATCAGCGTGCTGATCCGGAACCTTTGCCTCCCGAAGCGCTGCGATTTGGCGATCCGTCAGGTCACCGGCCGCAATTACTCGACGGTCCCGCCGCTTGAGCCGCGCGTACTCCTCAGCGGAGATCAGGACAGTCCGCTCCCGGCCATTCTTTGTAATGGTGACGGCTTTGGTCAGTGCGATGTCCTGGTACGTCCCGATGTTGCGGTGAAACTCGGCAGAGGTGACAGTGACGGTCTCATCTGTACGCATAATACGTATCTCCTAGAATATGCGTATTATACAAGTAATCATGGTCACATGTAATTCATAATAAATTCAGTAATTTGGAGTCGTCGCCGGCTCGGAGGTCGTGTTTATCGCGGCGATCGGCGCATCGTCAGAGGTACCTGCGGGCAACCTGGTTCTCGCGGAGCCGTACCAGTAGGTCTGATGGGTGCTGACGGGATCGAACCGCCGACATTCGCCTTGTGAGGCGACGCACCCAAAGCGACATCAATCCGGAATCCGGCAGAGCAACCGAGGTTAACGGTATCCCGATTCACCGCGGTGGCGAACGCCACGAAGCGAATTTCACAGCTTGCAGCGGTGCTCGGCAAGCCACGCGCGCGCTCGGATGCGCGTCATTCGAGAAGTACCTCACCGACCGCCGCGGTCGGACCACGCTTCGGTGGTCGCATCAGCGGAAGCAGCGGGATGACGACTAAGGTGAGAATGAGCATGAGACGAAAGTCATCGCGGTACGCAATCATCGTGGCCTGGCGGGTAATTTCCGCATTCAGTGAGGCGACCCCTGTTGGAGTAGACAGATGAAACGCCGCGCCGAGCGGACTGGTGAGAAGGTTTTCGTGGCGATTGCCGAGATTCTCGAGCAGTCCGGCATGCGCAACCTGAGTGTTTCGCACCAGTTGTGATTGAGCGACCGAGATGCCGATCGCGCTGCCGATGTTGCGCAATAGGGAGAAAATCGCCGTGCCGTCGGCCCGCAGTTCGGGCGACAGGGTTGCAAAGGCGGCCGTGGCCAAGGGCACGAAGACCAAGCCTAACCCCACTCCCTGAATGACCGAAGGCCAGATGATGGAACTCTCGGTCATCGTCAAATCGTAACGCGTCAGCTGCCAGCTGGAAAACGCAACAATGGCGAAGCCCACGGTGAGCAGTATGCGTACATCGACCCGCCCGCTGAGCCGGCCCACGACCAGCATTGCCGCCATCGTCCCAATTCCTCCGGGCGCCATCACGTAGCCTGCCGTGGAGGCCGGGTAGTCGAAAAGATCCTGGAGCATCGTGGCGATGAGGGCGCGACTCGAGAACAGGATCATCGCTACCAGGAACATCAAGATAATTCCCGAAACGTAGTTTGGATTGCGCAGCAGCCGATAGTCGAAGAATGACTTACCGGCCGGGGACAATGCCGTGTGCACCAGGAAGTACAGGAAGCTCACGATGCAGGTGGAGGCTTCTATCCAGCTCTCTGTGGCCGAAAACCAATCGTTCTGCTCGCCGCGGTCGAGCAAGAACTGCAGCGCAGCGATTGCGATGCTGAGGGTTGCAAAGCCAAAGACGTCAAAGCGCACGTTACGCAGGGGCCTCTTCGCGATGATGTAGCGACCGATTCCATAGAAGGCCAGCGAACCGATCGGGACGTTGATGAAGAATACCCACCGCCAGCTAAAGTTCTCCGTCAGCCAACCCCCAAGGGCCGGACCCAGAATCGGTCCGATCATGACCCCGACGCCCCACACGGCCATGGCGGAGCCGTGCTGCTTCGGCGGATAGACGTCCAACAGAACCGCCTGGGACAACGGGACGAGCGCAGCACCGAAGAAACCCTGGAGCAACCGGGCGAGAACGATCTGGAACAATGAATCGGCGACTCCGCAGAGGACCGAAGCGACCGTAAAGCCCGCGATCGATACGAGCAGCACCTTCTTGAGACCGAACTGATCGGTAAGCCAGCCCGCCAGCGGCGTCGCGATACCGGCGGCGACGATGTAGGAGGTGAGCACCCAAGTGATCTGGTCGAGCGATGCGGACAGGTTTCCCTGCATGTGGGGCAGAGCCACATTGGCGATCGTGCCGTCGATCGCCTGGATGATCGTGGCCAGCATGATCGACAGCGTGATCATGCCCCGATGCGGGACCGGAACGGAGTCAGACGGGCCGGTATTCACGTTGCTGAGTGCGCTCATTGCGAAGGCAGTGCAGGTGCGATTGCCCTACCGGCAGGATTCACGCGACGGACGCCTCATGCGTCTACTGACCGATGAAGTCGTACAGCTGCCGAGGTCATCGCTGTATCTGCCCTTCCCGACCCCTCTCTGTGGGTCATTCACCTGAGGATCTCGAAAAGCCCCGGATGATTCCGAGCACGGCCGCAACACGGGCCGGACGTTCCGGCCCAAGCCGCGGATCATATATCGGCTCTTTGTGCGCCACAGCAGTCTGACGTTCGGACCGTGGCGCGCAGCAAGCCCCTCTATTGGCAGCGCTGGAAATGCTGGCCAGGGGCGAGCGAATTAAGCATCGACTGGGGCGATGGCGACATGCGAGTCGTCGGTCGGCATTTGCCTCTGCCGGCGTCGAGGCTGTAGGAGCTGATGGCGCCCGGCGATTGCATCGCTATGCCGCTACCAGATGGCGCTGCACCCGGCGACACTGCGTTTCAAGACCGTCGACGAGTCTGACCAGCACCGCCCGTGACATGCCCCTCCCGGAAGTCTCCTTAAGGAGCGCGGCAGCTTCATCCGGCAGCCGGCGCGAGAACTCTGCAAGCATCTTGAGCAGTGCGTCCGGGGGATAGCTGCCCGCGAGCGCGAGCTTACGAAAGTGCCGCGGGAGTATCTCCTGCAAGCGGTAATGCCCGCCGATGCGCAGCGCAAGCCGAATTCTCTGTACGGGTAGGCGCCGCGGATAGGGCCACGCGCTCGCCATGTCGTAAAAGGGGGCCAGCCGCAGACTGGGCCGCGGTATCGCGCGTGCATGCAGCAGGGAAAAGTTCTTGGCATGCATGTCGGTCACCCCGAGAAGATAGCTGAGGCACGCGGCTGCCATGAGGCGCTCGCGGTCGCGCTCCGGATCATCGGTCGCGTTGAGGAGGCTTAGGAGCTCAGGGTATCCGGGGCCGCCCTCGTTCTCGTACTTCGCATCCGGCTGCACGCCGAGGGCTTGGCAGCAGTCCTCCTGATGCACACGATGCCAATGCCCCTCCCGCTCGATGCGGTCATAGCGCTGGACAATGAGCGTCGGAATGCCCCCGATCGATCGCCACTCGCTGTACGCGGCTGGAAGCCCCATGCGCCGCGTGAGATTTAGGCAGAAGTGCTCGTTCTCCGCGAAGCCTTCAAAGTCATTGGCCACGGGTTTCAAAATGTGGGTTGTCGGTGTCCGACCGCTCGGGACGCCCCAACGGCTGCGACGCGCGTCGAAGTACAGCGCGATCTTCGCCTGTGCGCCGGCAAGGGAGAATTGTCCCTCGGTTGCCGTGCGGGCTGCCGCGCCGTCGCCAACGACGTCGCGGATGCGCTCTGCGAGCTCGCGATCGTCGAGCCAACGAACACGCATGGTGGCTTTGGCGGATTCGAGCACTTCCGTGAGCCGGCGCTCCGTCACGAACTGCACGGCGCCCGCGCAATCTTCGCCGACGTGGGACAGAAGTGCGATGGGATTGCGCGCGGAGACCTGAAAGCGCCGTCCCCAGGCATCCAGAATGCGGGCGTTGTCAGGCAGCAGTCCCCAGAGAAAATTGAGCACCCGACGGCCGGTGTAAAGCGTGGGAGTCGTCGGCATGGACTGCGAGAGCGGATAGACGCCTTCACTCTCCAGCCACCGCGGTACGTAGGCGAAGCTTGCACGGGCGCCATCGCCCTCGAGAACGCCCGCGACCTCGCCTTCCAGACATACGGTAAGCTTCATCGGGAGGGTTTTGTCCGTCGCGGGCTCGTCCCGTGTGCCGCGAGGATGTCGCCGAGCGAGGTGCCGGTGAGCTTGCCCGGCGTGCGCTTAGCACTAGCCATCCAAGGCGCCTCCCCAACTTCGAGTCGCACGCCGAGGAAGCTCAGGATCCGGAGGATCTTGCCGATCTGCGCCGTGTCCTTGCCACGCTCAATCTCCGAGATCCAGTTCTGGGTGACGCCGAGCGAGCGGGCGAGCGCGGTTTGCGTGAAGCCGCGATGCCTGCGGGCGGTTGCAATGATCCTGCCAATTTCCGCCGCTGACTGCGCCCACATACCATCACACTTATCTTCGATCGGAGATAACGCATTTTAAAGCTGCTCGGATATAATTGCAATTATAGCCGACTGGATGTATGTCTCGTGGAGGCGCCAAACGCAGCGAGGGAGTGGCATTGCGCGGCAACCGGCTCGCGCGTGGCGCGGATCGGCGCTGCAGGGGCCTGATCGCCAGATCTAGAAATCGCGTTCCAGGGCGCAGTCAACCGCCGAACGAGGGCTGAAGCCTCGCGTGTAAAAGCTCCGCCAGGAAGTCCAGTCGACATCCTTGATCCTCACGTGCTGCAGCACACCGGGGCATCGTGCACGTAGATGCGTGAGGACGGCGCGCCGCCAGTCAGACCAACTCAGCCGGTCAATGGAAACCGCAGATCCCGCCGCTGGCACTTGTATAGAGACAGCCATTGAATGCGAACTCCATCAACGGAATTGGGGCGACCCCGGGCGGGAGACTGCTAACGACGAGGGGGATCGCCGCCCGAACAAGCCGCGCCCGGAGTCGCAGGTTCGCAC
>Ga0302326_10025098_pt1 | contig 12092 bp, 11 predicted proteins | sample Palsa_T0_3_FD_202264 | JGI IMG/M metagenome (GOLD analysis project Ga0302326, IMG submission 202264) | Peat permafrost microbial communities from Stordalen Mire near Abisko, Sweden - Palsa_T0_3 | ecosystem: Environmental > Terrestrial > Soil > Palsa > Peat permafrost | place: Sweden: Abisko...
TTGCTGAGCTGGCTCGATTCGCTCTGAGACTATAGGGAATAATGGTGAGGTGAATTCGGCCGGGCACCTGCAACAGAGATATCCGGCCGCGTTCCCCGCCATTTTTGGCTCCTCGCCATTATCCAAACGGGATGTTGCCGACGACGGCATCGAAGAAGTTGTCCGGCAGGCGCGTCGCTTCAAAGCCCTTGGCAAAGATGGTCGCATCGGGATAGAGCCGCCGTGCGATGCGTGCTGTCACGCTGTCGAGTTCGACGCCGGTCCTGCGGGCGCCTGGGGCGAGCGCTTCGGGCATTAGCCCGAAGAAATGCCCCACACCCATCGACGGCTCCAGAACCTGCGCGCCGGCCTCCACGCCGAGGCGTTCGAGAGCCTCCCACACACCGGAAATCGCCAGAGGCGACGTAAAATGGGCGTTGGGAGTGGAGGCGCGCGCAGAAGCGTATTCGTCCGTGGTGAGCAATTGGCGCAGCTCGTCGGCGGTCTTTTCCCACTCCCGCGGCGGATGTGCCTCAAAGACTTTTGCCATTGCGCCCCACCCGCTGTAACGCGCGAGAATGGCTTTTTCGTCGCCGGTGGCCTCGCGGTCATCAGCCTCGATCTGTTTCAGGGTACGGATGGCCAACAGGTTGGCGAGAGCCTTTTCGCGAAGGCTGCCCTCACCGATCCTGTGCGCCGCGGTTATCCGGAAATCGCGGGACGGTTTGGCTAGCGGCTCGTCGGCGTCCCCGCCAAGGATGACTGCGGGCGGCCCGGACTCGGCGGTACTGCCCACTCCCGCATCGCGATCTCCCAGGCCGCCTGGTAGTCCATTTTCTGGACCGACACCAGTTCGTACAGCAGGTCCCCGGTCGCCTCCTGAGCTTCGTAGATCGTCTGCTCGAACTGGTTCGTTGTTCGCAGCTCCTCGACCATTTGCGGCCGGTGCCTCTGCCAGTGTTCGAGGATCATCTGTCCGAGCCGGTTTCTCCGGTACATTCGCGGCCTCCCCTGTTGCTTCTGTCCACGAGTCTACGCCGAGGTCTCCGAAAAGGTCAAGCTGCTGGGAATAGTCAAGAGTCCTGCGCGCAGCCATGAGAGCAGTCACCGTTCAGTTTTCCATGGGTGCTCTACCCTGCACGCCTCGGGGGCGGTGAATTGTGACACGCGCAGGATGAAAGTCGCTTACCGGGAAGACACAAAGGGAGCGCGGCTTAGAAACCCGCTGCCACTTGAGGTCGTGCGGCGGCCTCATTCGAAGCAGGGAAAGTGGGGGAATCCTGAAGATTTGGTGGCCAACGAATCTGGCCAGACCCTTATCCGGATCTCGGCAGGTCCGCCCAATAGAGCCACCAGGGCGCGCGCCCAGCACGCAAGGGCGACGGGGCGGGACATCTTCTAGAGAGGTGTACTTCTTGCAAGAGCCCAACTAATCAAATACTTCGCAGGCCCTCACTGGTTACTTCTGCCAGTTGTAACGTCTCTCGTCGCCCACTGCGTGCATTGGCGCGGTCCGCTATCCAACCTCACGCCCGCTCCCGAGATCCCATCGGCGCACTTGCTTGGAAAATCCCTTTCCAAACTCTTACCATCGAATCGGTTATTATATATTCGTTATCGTTTTTTCGTGCCAAATCGGCACTCAGTATGGATGCGGCCGCAACCAGCAATCCACCGCAGCAGCCACCGGAGCTCGACGGGTGCGCAGTTGTTTCAAATACGATGGTTTGCGAAGCAGCGCGACGCATTTCCGGATTGCGTTTGCCCCGCCAACACCGCACACCGCCGTGGCTCCGCGGCGTCAACATCTTTGCCGACCTCCTTTCGCTCATCGACTGCGTCGTCTTACACGACCGCCTCTATACCCTCCCATGCTTGCTCGATTCGGATGTCCGCGGCCTAGAGCTGCGCGAGGCATTGATTGATGGTGGAATTCTGGTCGAGCTCGACACCGCGCCGTATCATGAGTCCATCGGCAAGTTGATCATCGGTGGGATTGAACGAGTCGACGGGTTCGTTGCAGTAGCGGGTTCGCAACCCGGCACCCCTCTGGACTTCGCCAAGAGCGTTCGCGGCGAGATCGAAGCATTTCTCGGTAGCGCCGGTGCACCCGAAGCCAAGAGGGGCGGGAAGATGGTGGGTCCGACCATGCTTACCGACACCGTCGAATATCCCGTCTTCGGGGGCGCAACCCAGGTTCTCCAGGCCTCTGAATTTGACGACTTCGCGCGGCGTTTGGTCGGATGGCTTAACTACTCATCAAGTGGCGCTTATGAAGCTTGTACGGCCGTCCTGCGAGATATGTATTACATTTATGCGGCTGAGTTTTTTAATCTGCCGTACTGGCCGCAGTCGACCCGAGTCGAATTTGCCAAGGCGTTCCCGAACTTTTTTACTCAGGACGTCCGCACCGCCCTCTACGAGAAACTCGCACAGGGATTCAATAGCACGTTGAAGGAGGTCGGCGACGCGTTCGGCGAGCGCGTCGTGGTCATTCCGCCGTTCTCGGCTCTCGCGCTCGACCGCGCTTCCAGACGCGAGGAGCTCACTATTCGTATCCTTGAGCTTCGTCAGGAATACTCATCTCTGCGCGAAAATCTCAGGGGACTTGAGGTTGGGCGCCGTGAGGCCCGTACGTTGCGAGAGAAGAAACAATGGGTTGACCGCCGTAATAAGTTGTTGGAGGAAGCTTCAAAGGTCTATTCCCAACCTCATACGCTCCGAATCGAGTCCGTTGTTCGCTACATACCAGAGATAGTCAAGCCGGCCCTTGCCCCTGGCGACCCCACCAAATACAGCGCTAACTTGGTGCTCCAGCCTATCGACTGGCTGATGAACTGGTGGTCCCGCCGCCCAATTTCTATGTTATTTGATACTGCCAAGCAACTTCTGGCGCTCCAGGATTACGCGAATTCGATTGCCCGCATTTTTGGTAACGAATACCTGGAGGGGTGAACATCATATGGATATCCTGAGCTACGTGTCATTCGATGAACCTGCTGGCGCTCGCCAATTCCTGGATCTCAACCGCCATCACCCACAGGAGTATGAGGGCAAGTGGATCACGTGCCACGGCCGCGACTACCAAGTCGGCGAGTTCCTGGGTGCCGGACACGAAAAGCGCGTGCACAAGCTATACAATGGCCTATCCGGAGGCTGCCTTCATGTCCTCAAGGTTCAACATGACCAGCAAAACGCAGCCGTGGCATCCCGTCACCTACTCAAGATTCTCGATAGGTGGAATGCCAAATCCGCCGACGAGGGTCGTCTCCCCGACAGCATTCTAGTCGAATCGCCCTTAGGTATTTTCAATGTGGAGGAGGTGCTCTTAACTGGTTTCGAGCGTCGAGACAGGGGTACGTACGAGCTCTTTGCGAAGGCAGAGGCTTATCACAAAGCGGGCGACCGTTCAGCCGCGATCGCCGAACTCGACGGACTGCTTCGTCGGTTTCCGAACCACACTATCGCCCTCAACAACATGGCGGCGCTTTACGCTATGGGTGATGACTATAACACCGCTACCGCCATCCAGCGCCTCGCGGTATATATCGAGCCCAACCACCGCACATATCGTTTGGCAGTACTCAGCTACGCCCTCAAAACCAGCGATTTTCAGTTTCTTCGAAGCGAGTTTCTCGAACTGCACGAGGTATTCCCATATGCGCACGATCTTGATGACAAAGAGCTCGACGTGCTGCTGGCAATCGGCGAACCAGCCGAGGCCGACCGCCGCTTCCAACGCGCTGTTCTTTCGGAGGAGAACAAGCCACTCTATAGAACAGCAATTGATAAAGCGTTGACGGGGAAGGAATGTGCCGTTAAGACGATGGCGACGTTGGAGCGCTCCTTCATGGACGGCAAACCTTTGCCTGTCAAGGAGCGCCTGAGGTTGTTGGACAATGCTTATAGGACCTATGATCGCGACCCCTTCCTGTGTCTCAATCTAGGACTTACTCGTAACCTGACGCATCCTGTCGTTGACTCCCTGGCTCTCTTCCAGTTCGCTGGCGCCACTCTGGCGAAAGAGTTTGGTCCTTCGTGCTACGCTAACGCGGCCTTCGGTTGTATTAAACGGAGTGACTTCGACTCCGCAACAAGGATGTTCTATGTTGCGCAATTCCGCCTCTCGGAACTGTGCGACGGGAAGGAGCCGGAGCTTCGCCTTATTCCTGGTGTGGCCAATTTTGTCTCTCCGCACTTCATTCAAGAGCTACCTGACGAATTAGAGCCTATTCTTGACGCTTATCTCGCTGGAGTATCGAATCGAGCGCCCCGTTCAGTAGCCGAACTCGTCGTTCTCATGCTGGAAGCCGATCGCTACGTGCGCAACCATCACCAAAGCACTCCAGAAGAGGCCCAGGCGGCGATCGCTGCAGCTTCACGCATCCAGTCGAGCAATTCTTAGACCCACCTTTCTGATGCCGCCTTGGGCGGCAGTGCGAGATTGCTTCACATCGGCAAGGAGCGAAACCGCATCTGTTAATCCAGTAGAGCGCCAGGTTCGATAGTATTGGAGAGCGTGGGGGCGTGCAAGGGGCGCATTCACGTCCACGTGGATTGTTCTGTTCGCGGGCGAAGATCGTCACCCGTTCCGTTGGCCCCGTGATAATGAACTCCAAATATTCGCTGAGTTGAGCGCGAGCATCCTTCCGCCTATTGCACGTGGGCAACCGCGTACAGCAGGAAGGCCAAAAACGCCAGAGATAGGATGACAAGACCACGTTTGCCCCTGAAACGCCAGAAACAGGAAATGCCACATAATTCAAGACCTCCTTCAAGTGTTTACGGCCAGCAGATAAGGTACCCAAAACAGGCGACTCCAAGCGTGAAGGCAAAGCGCCTGCCACTGCGGGATGGGTGTCCCGGTGGCCCAATGATCGTTGGACATCCCTACGAAAAGCGTGGGGTGCGCCAGAGCGGCGGTCAATACCGTCCATGGGATCACTTGCTCGTAGCAGATCAGCAAGGCCACACGCTCGCCGGCTAGTTCTAGCACCGCCGGGCCACCCAAATGCAGCGGAGCGCCTCCGCGCGAAAACGGCTTCCACACCGAAACCGGCACGGGCACTCGCTGGAAGAAGATACCGGATTGGGTCCCTCGAATAATCGCCGTGTTCCGGTAGCAGTAGGGTTCCGCCTGGCGGGGGATCTGGTTCTCTCATAGGGGCTTGCGCATCCGTGGCTACCACCTTTGTGGGCCAGCGTCTGCAAGCCCGGGCGGCCCGGCTGGTATCCGAATTAAGAGAACGTGAGCAGCTCTACGGCAAATTTGTCGAAGAAGCGGTACCTCTCTTTGTCGATGCCATTGAACGTCCGGCCCTTGACCCAGGGAAGCTTATGCATCTCTACTCAATCGTCGCGCGCATCCGCCTTACAGCGAGCACCGAGATTCTTAGCGCCGCGGAGGAGGTCGGCAGACTTTTGCTTGAGGCCTACGAACGGCCACCAGAGGATCCCGCCGAGGTTCTTGCGCGATTCGCGAAGGGGCAAGTGAGCATAGATCCGCTCCGGGGATTTACGCAAGCATGTCGCCTGGAGCGGGCTAAGGCGCTTGAACAAGCATAAGAGTCCTGGGTTGCACTGCTCGGAAGTAGCATCCCTGCGAAAAGGCGTCGCTTCGCTGAGGTGAGACGGTCGGCTTCGACCATTCGGACGTCACACGACCAATTTGTCCGCTTCGCCACGCTCGCTGGCCTCTTGCTCTACAAAGGACAAGATGTCGTACCGTTTTACTCTGCGATTGGGAAAGAACGCGTTTATGGCATCTTGCTCATCTTCGAACGCCTCAACTTCCGCCACAAGCTGAAAACCATCGGTAGGATCAATGCCCGACGCAGAGAGGTTCAGAAGAGCCGCTCTTATGCCGACGGGGCGGGCGCGAGTCAGTAGCAGCGTCAATTCGCCAGCGCCCGCTGCGTCGATTTTGGAAACACCACGCAAATTCAGAAGCACATTCTTGACTCCGGCGCCAGCGAGAGCGGAGGCCTTGTCCCATAGGCGCCAGTGTCCCGGGCCCAACGTCAATTCGCCGATCAAATCCAGAATGACGACGCCCTCGGCTTGCCGAACATCAATTCTCAACCTAGAAATCCTCAGATTTCATTGGTAAAGCCTCCAGAACCAGTTCGATGCATTTGGGCGGCCACCATCCGGAGCTCGCAGATCGTTCAAAAACCAATGTTCGGGTTCAAAGCCGAAGAAGCCGTCGACTGAATCACGGCATCTGCCACTTCATCGGCATCATGCGCAGGGACGCCGGCGCAGGGCCTCTCCCAAGCCCGTCCATTCTTTCAACTGCTTCCGAGCTCCACGTCTCCTGGTTGTTCGGATGCTTTGCATTGCAGCGCAGATGAACCGAATCATCTAGCGAAAAGGAGACAAGAATGAAATTCGAAAAAGCGCTTACGACAATGATGTTGGGCACTGCGTTGGCCGTATCTCCGGCTTTCGCGCAAGAAGAGGCTGAGCACTCACAGGAAGTGACCGTGCTCGCCCTCGGTAGCTTTGTGAGGAACACGACGCAAAACGGTATTGAGCAGAGCACTACCAACAGCGCCGGCGTTCTCGGAAATTATCGCTACTTCTTTAACCGGTACAACGGCGTCGAAACAAATTACGCCTTACACCAGCAACACGCAGAACTACGGAGCCAGCGGAAGCCTGGCTGGAATTGACAGGCGGTCTCACGAAGTGTCGGCCGCGTATGTGCTCCGCCTTCCCGGCAAACGGACTTCTCCCTTCGCGCTGGCGGGCGCTGGTGGCCTGATGTTCGATCCCAAGAACATTGCCGGAGCCAGCACCCAGGCGCGCGCAGCCTTTGTGTAGGGCGCTGGCGCCGACATCAATATGTCCAAACACTTATTCATGCGCGCTGAGTATCGCGGCTTGGTTTATAACTCGCCGACCTTCGGCATACCGCGGCTGGCTGGTACGGACCGAGTCACGCATGAGGCGGAACCAACCGTCGGATTTGGACTTCGATTCTAACGCAGCAGCTTCAGTTGAATTCGCCGCCGCTTGTCCCCCATTGAGGCAAGCGGCGGCTTTGCGATTTTGTCCCCTTCGTTCCGTAGACGATCCCGCCCTCCTCTCTTTAGACTTCCTTTCGATCGCGGGGTGCCGTTAAGGCACGTGCCATCACGATGACGGCATCTGCCACTCGCGATGCCGGCAGAAAGCTCGCTCAACGGCTCTTGAAAACCTGTTTTCAGCGAATTACGAGCCAAGCCGCCGCGGCAGTCGAACTGCCTTCTTTGGTGTCGAGGCAGCGAACAAATGAACCACGACTTCCGCTCTTACATGCACAAGGAAATACGATCTGCGGCTAGACGGCCCCCCCTGCATGTACTTGCCGCGATATTTTCATTGGCGCTCTTTTCTCCGGTCCAGACGATCGCAGCCGATCTCAAGCCGGAGACTATACAGGCCTGGAATGAATACGTACGAGCCGCCGAAGCGCGCAATTTGAAGCATGTCTCCGAAGGAAACTTGTTTCTCGCGATCGACGCCCTACCCGCCGAGGCGGCGAAGCTTCGTCGAGGCGATATCATCGCTTCACCTGCCGCCTCGAACGTTCCTGTCAAGGTTCCCTCGGGACTGATTCACGATTGGACCGGGGCCATCTTCATCCCGAATGCCACCCTTCACGATGTTCTGCAGGTGGTACGCGATTACGAAAAGTACGAGACTGTCTACCATCCCAACGTGGTTAGCGCGAAGCCACTGGAGACCTCCGATTGGGAAGACCGGTTCTCGATGGTCGTCATGAACAAGTCATTCTTTGCCAAGAGCGCTCTTGACGGTGACTATCACTCGACATTCACCCAGATAGATGATCAACGGTGGTACACAGTCAGTGAAACAACACGCATTCAGGAGGTCGTCGAGTACGGCGGCCCTTCCCCGCACATGTTGCCCGAGGACCACGGCACCGGGATCATTTGGCGGTTATACAGCATCACGCGCTACCAGGAGCGTGATGGCGGGGTGTATGTCGAACTTGAGGCGATCGCGCTCAGCCGCGATATCCCTGGTGGCCTCCGCTGGCTGGTAGAACCGATCGTGCGGCGCGTGTCGCGATCCTCGCTTGTAGCCTCACTCCAAGAGACGGCCGATGCCGTGCACGCCGGTGCGAACATCACCAGCCGCTCGCCGGAAAACCCGCGCTGCTCCGCCGCCAAGTGCGCAGTGGCGTCGACATTGAATGGAACGGCGGCTCGGTCTTCCGGCAACCCGCCAACGAGCGCGGTTGCCGGAAAAGGTATGCGTCCATGACGCCTCCTCAACTGACTTATGCGGGAGTTCTGGTTGCCGTTCTGGCGAATCAACTCTGCCTGCCTGTGCCGTCCATAGTTTTTTTGATGGCGGCGGGAGCTCTGTCGGCGCACGGAGAAATGCAGACGAGCACGGTTGTCCTTCTGAGCGTTTTACCTTGCCTTGCTGCTGATGGGATCTGGTTCTGGCTTGGCCGCAAGTGGGGTTCACAAACCGTGCGAATACTGTGCCGCCTTACACCTGATCCTCGAAAATGCTCCCGGGAGGCACATGACAAGTTCGGGCAATACGGCCTCCCGTTGTTATGTGTGGCCAAGTTCTTCCCGGGACTGGATGGCCTCGTGCCGCCCCTTGCGGGCGCCGAAGGAGCCTCCCTCGCGAGCTTCTTTGCCCTGGATGCGGTCGGCAGTTTTCTGTGGTCCGGGTTCTATGTCGGGGTTGGCTATCTTTTCTCCGAGCAACTGGAAATCGCGGTTGCCTGGGCGAAACACTTTGGAACTGCCCTCGCCCTGGGGATTGGCGTTCCATTCTGTATTTACATTGGCTGGCGCGGACTTACTTTGATACGCATGATTCGCCGACTGCGGGTCCGCCTCATCAGCGCGCCGGTGCTGTATCGAAAGCTGAGAGCGGGCAGCAAGGTCGCATTGCTCGATCTCCTGGAATTCGAGGAAGAGACCGACCTTGAAAGCCCGAGCTCAATTCCGGGTGCATTCCGCATCGATCCATCCCGGTTGCGGAATTCACCGCGGATTTCCGTACCCGAGGATGTCGAAATCGTTCTCTATTCTTCTTCGCGAAGCGAGATCGTAAGCGCGCAGGCGGCTCTGGCATTAAAGCGAATAGGTGTCGAGGACGTTTGGATACTCGAAGGCGGAATGCACGGTTGGCGCGACAAAGGTCTTCCGCTATCTCAGTTTCCTGAAGTACCGGAAGCCGTCGCGGAGCGGCTTGGAGTCAGGTTGCCCGATGCATAGAAAGGTTCAGAAACATATATGACCACGCAAAACGTTTACGATCTCGCCGTGATCGGCGCCGGGCCGGCCGGAATCGTCGGCGCAACTACAGCCGCGTCTCTGGGGGCAAGAGTCGTACTGATCGATCGGTTCGGGGACCTTGGTGGCGCTGGCGCTAACACTGGTACCGTGCCCAGCAAGACTCTGCGCGAAACGGCTCTCTCGCTCTCGGGCATCCGCTCGCGTGATCTCTACGGCGTCGATCTTTCACTGCGCCGCGAAGCAACGGTCGCCGACCTGATGCGGCGTGAGCACGCCGTCAAGGAAGCGCTGAACCGCACTCTAGCGCAAATTGTGGAAGCATCGTCCGTCGAACTCATTGTGGGTGACGCACGGTTCGAGGACGCCCATACGATCAGTATCCGGAGCGGCGCCACTTCGATCCTTGTACATCCGGAAAGGACGTTGATTTCCACCGGTTCTTCACCTTATCGTCCCTCGGGCTTTCCGTTCGACAGGCCCGGAGTTTATGATTCGGACACCATTCTCGAACTGAACACAATTCCACAATCACTTGCCATTGTGGGCGCCGGAGCTGTAGGCAGCGAGTATGCGTGTACGTTTGGCGCGTTGGGCACGAAGGTTCATCTGATTGACAGCCGGGACGTCTTACTACCCTTTCTCGATTCTGAGGTCTCAGCGGCGCTTACGAGAGCCATGGGTGGAAGCGGAATCGAATTGCACTGGGGCGAACGAGTCGCGGAGTGCAACGGTACGGGGGGCGACATTACACTAGCGCTGCAATCGGGGCGCATTCTGCACACCGAGGCGGTCCTCGTTGCGGCGGGACGGCGCAGTAACACCAAGTGCCTGAATCTTGCCGCAGCCGGTCTTGCTGCCGAAGAGCGCGGTGATCTCAAAGTTGACGAACACTACCGCACGGCGGCCCCGCACATCTACGCTGCGGGCGACGTTATCGGCTTTCCCGGACTCGCATCGACCGGCATGCAGCAGGCGAGACGTGCGATAAGCGTTGCTTTTGGGGGAGCCGACAATCTTCCGGCCCGCGACATCCTGCCTTCGGCGGTGTATACGATCCCCGAGGTTGCAATGGCCGGCGACACCGAGCAGTCAGTCCAGGCGGCGGGCGTCGACTATGTGGTCGGGCGCGCACGATACGCGGACAATCCGCGCGGTTGCATCATCGGCGAGAAAGAAGGTTTTCTCAAACTGATTTTCCGCCGCGAGGATCTGAAGCTTCTGGGAGTGCATGCCATTGGGGAACTTGCGAGCGAGTTGGTGCACATCGGGATGATCGCGATGGCTGCTGATTGCGATGCAACCGTCTTCGGTGAGATGTCTTTCAATGTGCCGACTCTCGGAGCGCTGTATCAGGACGCCACGTGGCGCCTGATCAATGAGAGACGTCGAGCGGTTGCCCGAGCGATTGCGTAAGGATCGCCGGACGGGACCTTCGCCGGCGTTTACATTCATCGGTAGATCACGAAGGGGTCGGGTTTTCGGCGCCAGGCGGAATGTGCGAGCGAGCGTCACCGGTATCTGGTCTGCGCCGTGAGTGGTGGGATTCAAACCGGGACACACTGCGGCAAATCCAAGCGCCTCACTTCTTCGTGATTGGCTTGAGCATGGAATCTTCGTCTGGCTCGTAACGGATAAGTTCCTTTCCGAATACAAAGCAGTTCTCAGGAGGCTCGGCATGCGACGCCATCCCGTTGGGCAGATCATCAACACGCTCCGTGAGGAAGCAGAGTTCGTAAACATATGCGAGGAACGCGATGTGTCGCCTGATCGGACGACAATGCAATCTGCGCGTGTGCGGTGCAAGGCGGTGCTGCCTTTGTCGTCACTCTGAACACGAAGGACTTCCCTCGGGAAGAAACTTGTGGCGAACGTGCTCTCGCCTGGAGATCCATTTCCACTCCGCGACGCGCGCGACCTCGCTGAACATCTGACAGTGGCTTGTTCGGGCGCGCACACAACGACGCTTGAATACGGACTTCGAGCTCATAATATGCAAGGTCAGGACCGAGCCTCTCTCATTCGCAGCTCCCGAAGAGTCTCACGGTCCTGTTCGAAATCCGCGGCTGAGTAGTCGAAGACTTCGTGCTCCTTTAGAAAGGCGTCGACCTGCATCCGCGTCTCGAAAACAAGGAGCCGCCGAAGCTGTGCAGCAGTGAGGACACGCGACCGATATGCCTCGAGTGCTAGGCTTGGAGCGCTACACGAGATAGGTCCTTCCACGTCGATTCAAGCACCTCAGCGATGTCCTCCGGCAGCTCTAACGTAATCTGCATGGGTTGCCCGTCCCCTCGTTTCGATTATCTCAAGAGCAGCTCTCTCTTTTCGGCCAGTGGACCGGCGCGTCCAGCATCGGCTTCTACGCGAAGAACTCGCGTAGCCCTCAATTACTGGGTGCCAGCCCCTTGACGCCAGCATCCGATCGCCCTCCCGCCGCCTTCCGAGAGGAATGGGTCTCTCTCGCGGCAGACTTTCGAGGTGCCGCGTCGGCCTTGCCGCTGGACGGAATGGTCACTAAATCCAACTCGTCGTGAACATCGGTGGCCGGCGCCAGGTAGCGCATCGTAGTCTCGAGGGACTTGTGGCCCATCCAATGCTGCACGGTCCGTACATCGAACCCCCTGCGCAGCATTCCCGTCGCATAGGTCGAACGAAACGTCTTCAGATCAAATTTTGTCGGATCGAGTTTGGCGCGCTTCGCGATAGATTTGCAGTGATCGAGCATGTGCTGTTCGCGGTTTCCGGTAGGGGATGGGAACACAAATTGGCAGTTCGGGCGATGCGTATGCTTCCGAAGCTCGTCGATGAGTTCCACCGGGGCCGGAATCTCACGATCTTCCCATC
>Ga0302326_10025099_pt1 | contig 12092 bp, 14 predicted proteins | sample Palsa_T0_3_FD_202264 | JGI IMG/M metagenome (GOLD analysis project Ga0302326, IMG submission 202264) | Peat permafrost microbial communities from Stordalen Mire near Abisko, Sweden - Palsa_T0_3 | ecosystem: Environmental > Terrestrial > Soil > Palsa > Peat permafrost | place: Sweden: Abisko...
CCTCAAAACAACCGCACTCCTTTTTCTCCAACCGTTCCTCTGCACTCCTGCCACACCAGATAGCCAAGCGCGTCCGATAAGTGTGTCCGCCGCCGGTCCCGATCCTTATCGATCTGCGTCGAATCCTCCAGGTACGAAACCTGCTCGAGATCCGCTATTAATTCCTTGCACTTCGGATCTACAAACAGCCGGATATCTCCCGCCGCATTTCGCAACTTCGCGTTCACCGCGTTGACCCGTTCACGCACCGCCGGGTTCGCACTCGGCACCCGGTACGAAACCCTCGCCGACCGCGCCCGGAAATACTCGCGGATAATTGCGTAATCCGAACTACCCGACGTCTTCATCGCCGCACCCGACGCGTCGCCGTAAACCACCAACCCCGCCGCCGGCAGCCCGAAACGCTTGCAGAACTCTTCGCACGCCTGTTCCGTCGACGCCCGCCGCAGCACAATCTCATCGAGCACGGAATACTCGCCGCCGCGCACCTGCGCCACCACCGAACACATCGGGTCCACATTGAAATCCACCGCCCAGTAGATCGCGTTGTACGGGTCCAGATCCACCTGCCGCACGTTCGCGCTTCTCAGGAACGGCTGATACACCAGGCCGCCCTTCGAGTTCAGGTAATCGCCCATCGCTTCCTGGCGGAAGAAGTTCTCGTCGTAACTTCCTTTCAACCGCTCATAAAAATCCGGCACCTGCTCCAGCAGGAAGCGGTTCTCATAAGGAGAAGCCCTCACCGTCTCGAACCCAACGGCGGGGTTCTGGATAAACTTCCGATAAACCCAGTCAAAACCCTTCGGCGTCCACACCGCGAAGCCACAAAGACGTCTCGCCTTCGGATCCCGCAACCTGCCCTCAAGACGCGACCAGGCGCCTTCCTGCGAATAAGTCAGCTCATCCAGGCCGAACCAGGCCAGATTCGTCCCGCGCAGCCGCTCGTATTCATCGACAGCCCGCAACAGAATTCTCGACCCGCTGTCCTGCATCACTATCGTGTTCTCAGCCTTATAAAGCTCGAACGGCAAGTTGTTTTCGTACAAACATTCCGTAAGCGACGCCAGCGTGGCGTCCTTCAACATCGGATAGGTCGGCGCGCCAATTAACCCTGTACGTCCAGGGTTCTGATAAGTCAGCCGGATCGCCTCGTAACAGAGCGCCTGACTCTTACCCGAACCGATCGGCCCGGAAAAACCCTTGAACCTTGCCGGCGAATCATGGAACTTCTTCTGGCTGGGCAGTTGACTGTAGGCAATCGGGCGGTCGCAAACATCCATCCTCATGCCGGCACCCAATAAGCAACTACCAGACGCGGCTCCGGACGGTCCACCAGCTTCCGCAACTCAACCAGCCGGATAAAATCGCTGATTTTCCGGCGTTGTTCCTTTATGCGTTCGGCACCCGCTAAGATCGCCCGGATCAACAGCCTTTCCCTTGTTGGCCCCCATCCGCTCTTCCCCGTTTCTTTTGTTTTTCGGCGCACTCGTTCTTCCTGCACAAACAATATCCGGGGGCTCTGCAAAATAGAAAAGCGAAAACAGAGAAGTTACTGATTTAAAAGGAAATAGAGTGCAAAGATTTTTGTCACTGGCATTTTGACACTTCCACGCCGATCCTGACAAAACAGTGTAAACTACAGATTCGAATATAGTTAGGCCAAGATCGAGTTAGTCCGGCAGTAAAGCCATGGCAGACATTTGTTTCTCTGAAGACCAAGACGGGGCTTGGGTGGTTGCGCGATGGGCTTTTCGTCAGATACTTCAGGATGTGGTGCAACAGTATGCGGGAGATTCAGAAATAGAGGCAGTATTGATCCGGGCGGAGGCGACCGGTTACCTTCACGTGGATTCCTTAGATAACTCGCTGGGACGTAAGATAACGGCCGCAATCCAGGAGGTGGCGACAGGAATCCTTGCTGGAACGGTCCGCTCGGGCGTCTCCGATCGCCATCGTGGTGAGTCGACGGAAGAAGAATACCGGAAGGGGCTTCGGATGTTGCTGGCTGCTCTGCCGAAACAAGGAGGCTAGGTCGGCTCCACGCGCGAACCCGCGGTTTGACAGAACTGGACGGGCTGCACATGCGAATCCGCAGAAGCCAGAAGCCAATCCACGAATCTTCATTCCGCCTTACCCGGCAAATACAGGTGTAACGCGGACAAACGCGGACATATCCCGGGCGGTGAAACGGGTAATCTCGCGAGACCGGTGTCCACTATTCGAGTCAGGACACTGGTAACTCCTTCCGCCCGTTCCATGACTACCGTGACTTCACTGGCGCGAAAGTGTGGCCATTAAAAGGCTTGCGGCGGAACCGGCCAGCCACCCGAAGTCCGGCGGGAGATGAATCCCTTTCCGAAGCCAACGCGGACAACAGTGGCCCCTTTCTTAAACCCGGCACCGCCGCGATGCAGTCGAAGGCCGTGGGTTTCTCCGAGGGAATGCGGTGAGCCGATGACGTCAAGATTTTCAAACCCGCGGCAGCTCTCTCGAGTCGCATCACGGTGTCATTCGCTGTCGAAGCGCCCAATGGCCCCGATGAGTACCGTCACCAACAAACAAGTCGTTTTTCGGATGGTATTGATTCCTTTGGAGCGGAGCGCCAAACGGTAAGCAAGCCTCGCTCGATTCATAAGAGCCTTCCACGCATCATATTGTTTGACGCGCGCTACCAGCCGGCCAAACGTTGCAAACAGAACAACCCGTACCGAGACTCCTTCTTGGGGAAAGCCATTTCCACAGGAGGACGCGTGTGAGGGTAGCCGACTGGTTGCAATTAGGAGCCATTGTTGTCGGCGGTATCGGGATTGGCGTCGCTCTTGTCAATCAGAGACGGCAACTCAACGCACAGATGTACATCGAATTCTCGAAGAGATTCGAAGAACTCCTGAGATTATTTCCGACCGAGGCGTGGCTGGCGAATCGAAGGCCTAATCAGGAGCTTCCACCGTCCAGCAAGGAAATAACTGAGTGCACTCTGTACTGTCTCCAATTCGTCGCCGACGTGTACCATCTCCACAAGGCCAGCTACATTTCAAACCACCTCTGGAATCTTTGGGACCGCGAGATCAAGCGAACACTAAAGGGGCCTCTGTTCGTACGGGAGTGGAGCGCCGTGGCAGCAGAGTTTTCGCACGACAAAAACTTTCTGGACTATATGGCAGACGATTGACGCGGGAGGCCTATCTATTTCCGCGCCTTACGATCAGGTGGTTGTCGAATTCTTATGCGGCTGTACGGGCGCTCCTTTGCCCGTCTGTCAACCGACCGGGATTCTCGCATGGCAATCCGTATGTTCTCCGCGCATCGTGAATATTGTTATCGTTGTCCCGCACGAGCATCTGCGACGAGGTTTTTGCTATTCTGCAGCGAGAAGCCAAGGACTGGAATGCTAAGGCAACCACGACTGCACAAAAATCGCCTGGCAGTTCACTCGTAAGAAGGCGCGTATCCAGCTCGGTTACAAACCGTCCACAAGAAACGGCTTCAGGCGGTCAACGACCTGGTTGCTAGTGAAAGCTCTCGGTCTTCTGGTGCTTGCGCATAAGCCTGCGCGAAATGTCGGGATAGAATTCCTTCAGTACGTTCACCGCTGTGTCGACACCGATCTGTACTCCAAGTTGAGAAATATTGTCCCCGGCGTTGCGATTATCTGCATAGTAAGCGTTCGAAATAGCGACGGCGGCTGCATTCCCGAGCCATTCAGAATAATTGAATTGACCGTGTCCTGAGTCGTTGTGCGTCCAAAACGTTTGCCCGATGGCATAACCCAGTCTGGACCATGTGCCTCCCGCGCCACGTCTGAAGTAGCGAGGATCCTGATGCAACAAAGATGGAAATACGGCTTCCGTCATGTAATTGCCGGTTACGAAATCACCGTACGATGCTCCCCAATACCGCCCGTATCCCTCCGCGCCCTGGCCGAACGCCCGATTGGAGTTAGTCAATTGGTTTTCCGCTCCGAATATGGCGGCCAGCCCCAACGTGCCGCGGTCCCAGGAATCCTGAGCCGCAACTTTGAACTTCTCTCGTACAGTCAGAGGCTGATAGTCTGTCAGGCTCGGTGACGTGCGGTAATTGGGCACGATCCAGAACAGATGTTTGCTTTCGGGGTCCGGAGGCGCGCCAGGCGAGTTCGGCTGGCACAGCCCGACAGATGCTGACAGGAGCGTCACAGCGGCTGCCGAGCGAAGTATACATGGAATCATAGAAAACCTCTTTCCCGTGCCGCAGCCCGCCGGACACATATCAGGCGTACTTTTCTTTGGTACCTGAGTTCTACCTGCCACCACACTTGAATACGACACGCGCCGGATTGCGAATGTCATTCTGGCGATTGACAAATCCCTGCGTCGAGCCGCCGAGCCTGGCGCTATCAAACCGGGTCGTCACCTACTCGACCTGAACTGGCTTAACAGAAACATGCTTTGTCAGGTTAACGTCTAAACCCACCCCGGCCGCCGTTGCAAATGCCTTCTGCTTCTGCCCGTCGTCCGTTGGACCGGGCCTGGCGCAGGCTCCGCCGACGAGCCCAACCAGGCTACTGATGTTGTATTCCAGGTAACCGGATCCACCATTACCGGTGCGCTGAAAGTCATAGGTCGCCAAGTTGACGTACAGCCATGAATAGTCAGGGCCAGCTCGACCTTAAGCGTGTGTGTCTCCTGCGCGTGCATGACCGCTCCAGACGCCGGAAACGCTGCCAGGGCGAGCTTTATTGTCTTCATTGTGTGAGATTTCTCCTTGTAACCCGAGGCGATGGCAGTAGAACAGTCTGGAATTCCGCCGCGCGACAACGCTCACATCTGACAGGAGCGCTCAACGCGCCGGTTTGTTTGAAAGGTCTTTGATGCCAGCACGCTTCGTTGCAGGCGTGAACTCACACTCCCGGCGTAATTCCAGCCTGCTGCTGGAGTTCGGCCCATGCCAGCAGATAGCCCAGCCTCGCCTGAAGATAGTCAGCCTGAGCTTTGTAACTCGCGGCCGTGGCCTCGCTTCGCGCGGAACTCAGTACCTCACCCTGGGCCAACTGGTTCTGCGCGAGGCGCTCGCTTTCCCCTCGAAGCTCCACGACTTGATTCGCCACAACAACCATGCGCCTGGCTTTCTCCAGTTTGTTATATGCTTTCTCAATCCCAGTCGCCACATCGTCCTTCATCCGGCGCAGATTCTCCTCCGCCTCAGCCACTTGCGCCTCGTGCGTGCGCACTTCCGAGCGGCGTTTTCCGAAGTCGAACACGTCCCAGTTCATGTGGACGCCAAATTCACCAAAGTTCCTTAAAAGGAAAGGAACGCCGTCCTGGTAACTCTGGCGGGCATACGCAGCGACGTCCGGTATATATGCAGTTTTTGCCGCTGCCACCCCCGCACGCGCCTTCCTGACAGCGTCTTCCGCGGACAGGACCTCGGGATTTTTGGACCAGGCCGTCTGAATGTATTCCTCACGAGGGCGCGGGTCGAAATCGGCTGGAACATTCGGATCGAGTTCGAGTCGGGTGTCCAGGGGAAGTCCGAGCACGTTGTCGAGTTCCGTGGTGAGATCGTCCAGCTGGAGATCTGCCGTAAGGACCGCCTGTTGACCTTCGAGGACTCCGGCGCGGCCTTTGATCGCTGCGACCTTCAGAGCGCTGCCGTTGCGGATGCTGTCTTCGCTTTCGCGCAGGTTCTCATCCGCGTACTTCGTCTGCTGAAGAGCCGCCTGTTTCTGCAGGCCCGTAATCAGAACTTCGAAATAGAGCGAATGCACTTGAAGCGCCACATCGTTCTCGGCCTTTTGGAGATCGTCTTTGGAGCCCGAAACTTCCGCCGCCGCGATTTGATTCTGCGCATGAATCCGGATAAGCTGTGTCAGGGGCTGGCTCATCGTCGTGCCAGTCGAATAGATTGTATTGAAGCCTTGCGGAATAACGACGTTATGCCCGGGCACCTCCGTACCGGCAACCATCCCTAGCCCACCGGTGGGAATGCCGATATGCTCCACATCCGTAACATGGATGACGTTCGACTGATTCGTGAGACTTGGGAAGTAAGCCGATCGCTCGCCGGCTTTCCGCTGTTCGTTCTCCATTACCCTGAGCCGGGCAATGCGCAGCGACCGATTCTGCCTGAGCGCCAGCTGCACCGCTTCCTTCAGTGACAGTTGGCGCACCTTGGACGCATTTTGAGGAAATGCCGTCGGAACTGTGAGCGACAGGGCCGCCGCGAGCCAGCAGAGACTAATACATTTCATTACATTCTCCTCAGATCCTGGAAGCTGAAACGCGGCCGGTTCAGAAGGGCCATCAGCACCAAAAACAAAATCACCATCCACGCCACGAGAATGAATCCGTCGGAGGTGGCCATCGTATAGGCCTGAGCCCGCACCTGCGCGCTAAGTATTGCCATTGCGCGCATCTGTGCCTCGTCCGCGCCGGACGATTTTGGAAACATCCCCGCCGTCAGCGCTTGCAGGCGTTCGTTTGTGATCCAGTTGCCCGCCGAGACGTGCAATCCCAAGAGATTCGAATGGAACCTCTCTCGCACGGTCAATACGCGGGTCATAAAAGCAACTCCCACCTGACCGCCGAATAGTCGTATAAAATGCATGAGCCCGGAAAATGTAGCCGCATTGACCGCACTATTCAAAGCGCCGGCTTCGAGTCCTTCGAGAATAATGTTTGCTACCAGACCGATATAAGTGCACGCGAACCCCGCCGCCAGCACGAGTTCCACCTTTTCAAAACTGGTTCCGGCCCACGACGCGTCGAGGTGCGCGAGGCGCCAGCTGGCGAGAGCTGCGACCGCGAATCCCAATACCAGCGTCGCTCGCGAATTCGCATGAAGCACCAGCAGTGCGACCAGCCAGACAACCGCGAACATCGGGATGGCCACCCAAGCCAGCGCGGCGCCCGTTTGAAGCGGCTTGTAACCTACGACATTGCCGAGGAAATTCGGGATCAGCACGATCGTGGCAAGATGCGAGAACTTGAAGAAGAAGATGGAGAGCGACAGAATGATCGTGTTTCGACGGTTGAGGAATGAAAGATTAACGACCTGGTTCGGCTGGACGATCCGCCTGACAACCGCGGCGAGTATCAGAAATATTCCTGCGAGGGCCATTCCGGTAATGACGCCGGAATGCAGCCAGTCGAGCCTCTCGCCCTGGTCCATAGCGCCATATAGAAGGGCCAGGCCTGCACTGAAGTACGCGAATCCACGCCAGTTTGGACGCGCATCCTCGGGGGCGCGGCGCGGAATCCCGAAATAGACGAAGATCATCATTAGCGGCGTCACCACGGCTGCGGTCCAGAAAATCCATCGCCAGGAAAGAGCGTCCATGAACCATCCCTCCAGCAGTGAGGCGATGTTACTCACGAAAACAATGTCCGCGGCATAGGCTGCGATTCCGAAGATGATCAGTTTTTTCGGAAGCGCGCTGACTACGAACGTCATGGTCAGTGAGTAAAACGTGCCCGAGCTAAGTCCCGCGATGGCCACCAAAACCATCAAGGCTGTATAGCCAGAAGCAAAGGGCAGAACCGCGGAAGCCAGTGCGAACACGGCCGCGGCGGGGAGCAGGATGCGGCGGGGGCCGTAAAGGACACTCAGGAAGCAGATGAATACGCCGCTGAACATAGTGGCCATGTTCAGGGCAGTCGGAATCCAAGACGCCTCGTCGAAACCCAGGCCGAGCGCGCCGCGAAGGTCCGGCAGTCCGACACTCACGAGGCGCGCATTCAGCGTCGCGATTCCGGCTCCGCAAAACACGCCCGCTATTCCCAGATAAGGATTGGTTCTGAACTGTGTGGCGTCCCCGGTCGGTCCGGTGGCTGGAGATTGCGTTCCCGCTGCCTGAGTTCCCATTTACTGCCCTGCTGTGCTCGTGCGCACGGTTGCGGTTACAGACAGACCGGCCCGTAGCTTGTCCAGATCGCCCTGAGCCTGATCAAGCACGATCCTGACCGGGACTCGCTGCACGACTTTGGTGAAGTTTCCGGTGGCGTTGTCCGGAGGCAACAGAGCAAATTGCGAGCCGCTGGCGGGCGCCAGCCGATCCACCTTCCCGCGGAAAATGACGCCCGGAATGGCATCGACCCGAATCTCCGCGTGGTCACCGGTGCGCATGTGCCGCAGTTGGGTTTCTTTGTAATTCGCATCCACCCAGGGATCTTTCTGCACCAGCGATATGACCTGCGTACCGGGACTGACCAGCTGTGCCGCTCTGACTTTGCGCTCGCTCACAACACCGTCCTCAGGGGCGGTGATCCGGGTATAGCCCAGATTTGTTTGCGCAAGCGTGAGCGATGCCTTCTTCCCTGCCAGGTCGGCGCGCAGCAGGAGTTCCTGGGAGTCCAGTACGGCGCGCTGTCTCCTCTGCGCTTCGACTTCCGATCGGGAACTGGCCAGATGGGCACGGGCGCGCGCCAGATCGGCTTGCCGGCTGGCCAATTGGGCCTCGGCAGCAGATACGTTCGCCTCGTTCGTGGTGAGTGTCGCGCGATATCGCTCTTCGTCTGCAGCCACCTGCTCCAGCTTCTGCCTCGTGGCGGATTCCGTCGCAATCAGAGCCTCCTGACGCTTCCGCTCAAGAAGGGTGCGCTGCACGTCGGCTTTGGTGCCTTCGATTCCACTCTGTGCGCTCGCGATCGCCGATTTCGCGGCTGCAATACCGGCCTCCGCGGCCGCGACATCCGCCTCCGCCGACTGGATTCCGTCTTGTGCCTGAACGATCCGGGCGTCCTGCAGATCTTTCTGGCGCCGATTGTTGATCAAAGAGTCCTCACCGGATGTAACCGCGGCTTCCGCCTGTTGCACCTGCGCCCTGAAATCGTCATCCCGCAGTTGGACCAGAAGATCACCGGCTTTCACTGTCTGATAATCCGAGACAGCCACCTGGGCGACGAGTCCTGCCACTTTTGTGCTCAGCGGCGTGAGATCGGCCCTTATGTAGGCGTCGTCTGTTTCCTGCGCCGTCCGATTGCTCGTCCACGTGTTCCAGTCTCCGGCTATCAAAGCGACGATGCCCCCGGCTATCAGAAGGATCGCTGCTGGCGCAAGAAGGCCCCTCAGACGCGGCCATCGCGCTTCCTTGTTGGCAACCTGTGTTGACTCTGGCATTCCTGGCTCCTACGGATAGTTACTCGAAGTGGGCTGAGTTTGGCGGGAAATGTGGGGCATAGAACGCAGATGATCCTGCATGGAGGATGCCAGCTCCTGTGCCGCGCCGCCAAGCCCGAAAGACAACTCTAAGTGCTCGATTGTACCGGTCACCAGGCATTCCGGCGCGCTGTGCCCATCGATGAGGCCGACCGACTGGAACACTCCGAACGCCTGCAAATCGCCGTTCATCGCCGCCGTGGCGGAGCGGCGCGGGTCGACGGTCCAACGATCGTAGAGGTAAAATCCGAGCCTCTCAGCCGATTCTCGGGAAGCGAACGGCCCGCTTCGCACGAAATGCGGCGCGTCGAACTGCCGCACGGCAACCGGCTGGATCAGCGGCGGTCCCTCGTTGCCTCTGGCAATCGGAGACGGCGCGCTCAACTCGTAATAATTCGGATAGCGGACGGCGCCGCATCCACATATAAATGTGGAAACGATACCCAGTCCAGCCAAGCCTATCGCCAGGAGCCTCATAGCCTACATGAAACTAAGAGGACCTGCAGTCTTATTTTGTTGGAGACGATCCGGAGGTCTCTCGCGTGGTCAATTCCCAGCTTGCGGCGCTTCCCTCGCCCCATCGCCATTTTTCGGCAAAACGGGCAATTGACGATGGACGCGATCCATCCGATGACACCCGCTCATACAAGCCATTGAAAATACAGCGCGATTGCGCCGCGGGAAAACGGCAGCCCGACTGCCTTTTTAAAGTACATGATTTGTGAAACCCCTGCCTCGGGCAGATTCGCTGCAAATGACAGACTCCTCCGGGAAGCCGCGGTCATCGCTAGATTCCTGGACGAGCCGCGCGATGAGTCGTTTACCGGCCTTTATGAACTTTTCACCCCCCGGTTGGTTGCGTTCTACCGGGCGCGCAACTGCGATCCGGGACTCTCGGAAGACCTCGCACAACTCGTTATGCTTACTGTCTACCGCAAAGCGAGCCAGATTCGCGATCGGGCACTGTTTCGCGCATGGCTGTTCAGAATTGCGCACAACGCTCTGTGTCGTCACTATGGCAAGCAGGCGCGCGAAGTCGAGACTGTGTATGTGGAAGACTCCATCGATCGCCTCGCCAGTATGTCCGCCGAGCTTGGTCCGCCGGCTTTCGAGTTCACGCATTGGATGGGATTTCTGAATCCCCGAGAGCGTGAAGTTATGACACTGCGATTCGTCGAGCAGTGGGAATACCACGAAATCGCATCGGCCAAGGATATGCCGATAGGCACCGTCCAGTGGATCGTCTTCAGCGCAAAGAAAAAGCTGGCTCCGCGACTAAGAGCAATTGAGCACGGACCTCGGCAGGAGAGAAACCAACCCAACCCCGTCAAAAAAGCTGTATAGGAGTAGTTACTATGGCGAGTCTCAGACCATGCCACCAAATGCCACCAATGCAGGATGACCCGGCGAAGACCAGGTGCGTTCGCGCGATTGTGTTCGGGGCGCTCACGACCGGAGTGCCTCATCCAACTGCGCTACACAGATCATGCGAGAACACCCTCACCATTTGAGGAGATCGGCCGCTGACGGGACGATATTCAGCTAATCAATCGTCGAATCGGGTAGTTTAAGCGACTCTTATGTTTGAAATCCAGGAACATCACGCGTCGTTCGATGCGCGAGTGTCGATAAGCCGGAGGCTGGAACCGGCAATCTGACAAACGCTATCGCCGCGACAGGCTCGCTCGCGGCAGGGATGATTCACGACTTCCGCAACCCACTTGGGACGATCCGCTCCGTATCGGAGATCCTGCTGGATGTGGATGTAAATGCCGCCCGGTTTAAAGCGACTTTCCAGAAATATGCACTATGCTGCCACTCGCATGCAGGAACTATTGACCGACCTAACAGATTCACATCGTGGGAACCTCGCGCCTCCTGAAATCGAAAGTCTACGGGAGATCATTCTCGCCACATGCAAAACAGCCCACTCTGTGCCGAGCGAGAACGTTCGGTCGTTTATGGATGTGCCGATGGGACTTTCGTCTGCCCTCGAGGCCATCCTGCATCCAGCGAGTTTTCGTCAATTTGCTGCATAATTCGTTTGAAGCGATGCCGGAAGGCGGTGGGATCACGATCGTCGCTCGAAGATCTGGTGACCGTGCGCGCATTGACTTGCAGGATTCCGGCCCTGGAATTCCGGCCTCGACCCGCAACAGGTTGTTCCAGCCATTCGTCACAGCAGGAAAGCCGAGCGGTTTGGGATTGGGACTCGCCTTGGCGCGCCAGACGGTTCTAAGTCATGGCGGATCCCTGTGGCTGGCGGCGGGAAGGGGGCTCACTTCGGTGATCGGTTTGCCCGGTGCTGAAACCCGCGTCGAACTGGTTTGACACGGTGGCGTATTTCGTTTTTCCGCCCATCTGCCGCCCACGTCCAACGGGACACAATGAACAAACCCTCCGTCCTGACGCTTGCAGTCATCGTTCTGCCCGCGATAACCGGCACAACCGTGCCTGGGCAGGAAGCACCCGGCCAACGCTGGCCTCAGCGCCCGCTGTGGGATCACAATCCGGATCTCTTCCGCCACGATGTACGCTCTATAAAAAGCGGATCGTTGCCCTCAACGTGAATTTGACCGACGATGAGGCTGCCAAATACGCAGCCGAACTCACAAGGCCGCACGACCGAAGGTATGCACCGCTCCAATCGTACGCCGCAAAATACGTCACATTGACGAGCGAACAAGCCGACAGCCATGTAAGGGCGAGCGGAAGTCGAAGAAGCAGTGATGAAGCTCCGGCTGAAGTATCTGTGTTGGTCAACTCGGCGTGGCCCACCTTTGATATCCTTATTTGGCCCACTTTGATGGTCTGGTCCCCGTGTTCCTTTGCCTTGCCTGCCGTCGCAGACGCTTTCTCCGATCTTCTGATCGGGGGCAGATCAGACCATCACAATGGGCCAATTCAGAGTATCGAAATCAGTATCATCCGTTTGTCCGTCAAACCCGTCCGGCAAA
>Ga0302326_10025101_pt1 | contig 12091 bp, 11 predicted proteins | sample Palsa_T0_3_FD_202264 | JGI IMG/M metagenome (GOLD analysis project Ga0302326, IMG submission 202264) | Peat permafrost microbial communities from Stordalen Mire near Abisko, Sweden - Palsa_T0_3 | ecosystem: Environmental > Terrestrial > Soil > Palsa > Peat permafrost | place: Sweden: Abisko...
AAGTGGCGGCCTGGTTTCTTGAATCTGTTTCGCTGGCCTGTGAAGAAAAGGGTTTAGAGAGGGATCGGAGAAAAGAGCGAATTGATGAGTGTCTCTCTCCGGTGCAAGGCATCGGTGGAGTTTTTAAGTCGTCCACGCTGCGCGATCCAGAGGGTTAAGCACCTTTTGTTCTTCCAAAGCTGTGATCTCATGAACAATCAAGTCTACTTTCGTGGGTACGGTAACAAGGGTATAGCCTTTGCCGTGCCGATTGTTCTGCATTTTTCTTAAACGACCCCGATGTAGTGGGAAGTAAAGAGATTTAAGAGAACGTGTTTTGCTTCACTGCGATTCTCCTTCATGCCACTTTCGTGGGCCACACTTTCCATGACTTGATGATCGGATGTGAAAGCGATACTTTTCATGCAACACAAGCGACAAACGAGAAAGAATGCAAAGGCATTTCAAGCTCGAGGATCTGGCCCTTTCTCGATTCATCGCGATCGCGTTTTCGATCTTGCTGAGTGGCTCGGCCGTCCACGCCCAGGAGCAGCAGAAAGCCCTAGGCACAGCTAAGGAGCCTTCCGTGTCCGTTCTTACCGGGACAGGATCGGAAGGAAGTCATATAGCGGCCGTACAAACCGGTGGAGCGGGCAGCCTGGGAATACCTCCGCTCGGAGGGATGCGCCGTCCGCTCTACCGGCTTCGATCCAGTGACGTTCTGGATATTTCCTTCACCGTGGCCCCTGAGTTCAACCAATCTCTGACGGTGGGACCGGACGGTTACGTCAACCTGAAGGATGCCGGGATGATTGCCGCTCAGGGGATGACGTTGGAAGAGTTCAGCAATGCCGTCCAGCTGGCCTATCGTGGATATTTACACGACCCCGAGGTAGCAGTCTCATTGAAAGAATTCGAGCGCCCCTACATCGTGGTCGGAGGACAAGTTGGGAAACCGGGCAAGTACGAGCTGCGCTCCGATCTGACCGTTGCGGAGGCAGTTCAAATTGCGGGAGGGTTCACGCCGGAGTCGAAACATTCGCGGGTCATCTTGTTTCGGAGAGTAGACGATGATCTGATCGAAACCCGGGTTTTGAATCTCAAGAAGATGCTGAAGCAGAACGGTCTGCGGGAGGACGCCCACTTGCGGCCTGGCGATTTCATTTTTGTCCCCCAGAACACCTTTTCCAAAATCGACCGTTTCATAACCAAGCCATCCATGGGGATGTACATGGATGCATCGCAGTTCTGAAAATCACGAAAACCCATGTCCGACGAGCTTTCAATTCGCAGGGGACCACAGGCGGCTTCTCCCACCATGCGCGAGTTGGCGATGGTGCTATTCCGGCAGCGGAAAGCATTCGTAGCTGCGGCGGCGGTCGTCCTTGCGGCGGTGGCATTTTATGCGCTGGCAGGAGCCAAATACGAGGCGCAAATGGAAGTGCTCGTGCGGCAAGGGCGGGCGGATGCGCCAGTGACAGATCAGGAGAATGCTCCTGTCGATTTGACCCGGCTGGAGGTTACCGAAGAGGAGCTGAACTCCGAGGTCGAGTTGCTGCGTGACGACGAAGTGTTGCGGAGGGTTGTGGAAGACAACAATCTGGAGAACCACGACTGGTTGCGGTTCACGAGGCCGGGAGAAAACCACGCTGCGCGAGTGGAGCGTGCGGCGCGTAGGCTGGCGAAAAAATTGGATATCGATCCAATCAAGAAAACCAATCTGATCGCAGTAAGCTATGCGTCGGCGGATTCGAGCGAGGCGGCCAATGTTTTGCGTTCCCTCGCAGCCGTCTATCTGCAAAAACATACCGAGGTTCACCGCCCCACCGGAGAGCTTCCTTTCTATGCGCAACAGGCCGTGGATTCGCGCGAGCAACTGACGAAATCACAACGGGACTTATCGAAGTTCATGGAGACGCATGGAGTGGTCGCCGCGGCGCAGGAACGCGATCTTACTCTGCTGCGGCTGAGTGAAGTGGATGCTTCCTACCGGCAAGCCCGGGTGCAGTTGGCGGAAGTCGCGAGCAGGGCCAAGGAGTTGCAGGCGCTTCTCAAGGTACTGCCGCAGAGGACGACCACGCAGGTGCGCACGGCCGACAATTCCGACCTGCTCAAGGCGTTGAAAGCGACGCTGCTCGACCTGGAACTCAAACGGACACATTTGTTAATAGAGTTTGAGCCCACGCACCGGCTAGTGCAGGAAGTGGAGCAGCAAATTAAGCAGACGAAAATGACGATTGCGGCCGAGACGCTGAATCCAGTTCGAGACGAAACCACCGACAGGAATTCTCACTACGAATGGGCGAAAGCCGAACTGGAGCGAGCCGAAGTTGATATGAGAGGTCTGCAAGCGAAAGAGGCGGCGGCAGGAACTGAGGTTGCGGCCTACCAGAGCATCGCGCGGAAGTTGGGAGAGGACGCAATCACGCAAGACGACCTGGCCAGCACAGAAAAAAACGCGGAAGACAGTCACATTCTCTATGTCAAAAAGCAGGAAGGCGCGCGAATGGACGACGCACTTGATCGCCATGGGATCGTCAATGTGGCCATCGCCGAACGGCCCATCGCTCCACTGCTGCCCGTATGGTCCTCGGGCGCTTTACTGCTGATTGGACTCGCTGCCGCCGGCGTGGCCGGAACCGGTGCGGCCTTCGCGGCAGATCATCTCGATCCTGCGTTCCGCACTCCAGATGAAGTTTTGAGCTATCTCAACTTGCCGGTTCTGGCGTCATTACCTAAAGGATCGAAACCAAAACTTCTCACCGGCTGGAGGAATGTGTCATGAGCGTAGACGTTTTTCGCACCGCGAATCTTGGTCCGGTTGTAGGTGAGATTCAGAACGACGATGTCCGAGTATTTGCCGACAGAGGAAAGTGGAACCAGGAAGAGTTTGCACACGAGCAAATTCGCGGATTGGTGCGGCAGGTTTTCTTTTCCAGCGTGACGCGACCCGTTCGTCAGGTGTTGTTCGCCGCAGCGGAAGGGAGCACGGACATAACGTACCTGTGCCGCCGCGTTGGAGAGGCTCTGGCCTTGGAGGTCAAAGGTAGCGTGGCAGTCCTCAGTCAAGATGTGCGGATCTTGGAAGAAAACCGGGGAAAAGCTGTTAATCCAAAGGTAATTCAAGAAGACGCCGTAGAACCAAGTGAGTCGCCTGTGAAAGACACCGCGAGAAAAGCAAAGGGCAATCTGTGGTTGCTGACAGAATCATCGAAATCGCGGAACCATCGGGCTTCCACTACTTCGCTGTATTCACGGCTGTGCGCACTGCGCGCAGAATTCGACTATTCGATCGTGGAGAGTCGGCTGGCTGGAGGGTCTTGCGAAGCGGCAGCCTTAGGACAGTTGACCGACGGTATTGTGCTGGTTCTGGCGGCTCATAAGACTCGGCGAGCTGCCGCTCTGCGCTTTAAGGAAACATTGGAAACGGCCCGAACTCGAATCCTCGGATCGGTCTTGTGCGAACGAACGTTTCCGATTCCGGACGCCATTTATCGCAGATTGTAGCGACAAGGAACCAATTCCTTTGGGATGGTAAGACTGTCATGCCGGCATGGCGGCAAGCTAGTAAATCGCATTTAACAGCAAAAGGAGTAATTGAAGGTGTCTTCTCCTCTGGTTAACGCCGGGCGACAACCGCTTCCAACAACTGACTGGGCCGTACGCTTGATTCCCGGGTTGGGGATTGACGTTGGCAGCAAGGCAAAGCTGGATATGTCATGGCTCGCCAACCAAGATCCACAAATCAGTCAGGTTGCTGGAGCAGCCGCAAATGCCGGTGAAAATACCACGGCCAGCTTACCGATGCGGCAGGCATTGTATTGCGCAGAGAGCAACCCGGGGTTGGCCGAGAAACCACGACGGAACGTTTTCATCGTCGGATCTGGCCCCTTCGGTCGGCGTATCGCGTCATGCATCCAATCCCACCCCGAACAAGGTCGTCTGGTATGTGGATTTCTTGACGACCGCAATCCGTTGGGTGACGGAGTGGTTGGCCGCACCAGCAACTTGGCCCACCTCTCCCGGGTGAGCTTTGTCGATGAAGTAATTCTGGCCGCCCCTCATGATCGTGAAATGACGTTGCAGGTCCTGCAAGATGCGCGAAAGCTGCATCTGGACGTAGAGTTGGCGGTTGACCTGTTTGGCTGCGAACCCGCACGAAACGCGGTGCAACGAGTTGGCGACTTCCCCGTCATTTGCCTCCATCGTGAGCCCCTGCCGGTGGCCCGGCTTTTCGCGAAACGCGCGGTCGATCTTGTTGGGGCCACCTCAGGTCTGGTGTTCATGGCTCCCGTTTTTGCTCTGATTGCGTCCTTGATCAAATGGGATTCGCCGGGTCCGGTGGTCTATTCGGCACCACGCGTCGGGCGCAAGGGGAAGATATTCCGCTGTCACAAATTTCGCACCATGGTTCGGAATGCCGATGAGTTGAAAGCCAGTCTCCTGGTCCGGAACGAGCGATGCGGACCTTTCTTCAAGATCGCCGACGATCCCAGAGTAACTCGCGTAGGTAGATGGCTTAGGCGCTATAGCCTCGATGAGCTTCCACAACTTTGGAATGTTCTCAGAGGAGAAATGAGTCTGGTCGGTCCGAGGCCGCATACGCTTGACGATTTTGCCGAATACGGTGTCGAGCACTTGGCCCGGTTGGACGTTACGCCTGGGATCACCGGACTCTGGCAGGTCATGGCGCGGCGGGATCCATCTTTTGAGAAAGCTGTGGAATTGGATCGCGAATATATCGAGGCCTGGAGCTTGACGAGGGATGTGCAGATTCTTTTCAAAACTGTCTTGGCGGTGTTTCGGGGAGACGGGGCATGACGCAAGCTATCACATTGCGAGCCCCAAGGAGGCTGCCGGGAGGCGTGGCGAGCATGGCGGCCTCTGCCATGCTGCGTCCCCTGCATGTTCTTATTACCGCTCCAGCCCTCTTGTTTCTGGGCGCACTGACCGCGATGTTGCTGCGACATCCGGACGTTGCTTTTTATGAAGCCGATCGCGTCGCCTTTGGCCTTTTGGTTGTCGGCGTGGCCGTACGAGCCGTCGTTCTGCGGCAACGCCTCTTCATCGTCGAACGGGCTAGCTGGCCCATGATGGGACTCACCGTTCTCGCCGTGTTAAGCGTTGCAGGCCAGCCGTTCGACCAGGAGACATGGTGCTTGCTGGCGGCGAAGTTCATCGTTCCGTATACGCTTTTTCATTTGGCGGCATTGGTTTTCACGCATGAAAAGTCTTTGCGCCAGTTCGAAATATTCTGCCTGCTGATATTAGCGTACTTGAGCTTCACTTCGATTGCTTTCCTGGTAGGGGCTAAGGAACTCATCTTTCCACGTTTCATTCTCGATGAGAGCCTCGGCTACCAGGCAGACCGGGCCAGAGGTCCGTTATTACAGGCTGTGGCGAATGGGGTTTCTCTGAACTTGCTCGGTCTGCTGGCGCTGCATTCGCTGCGCCGCGGGGTTCTTCGAGGCCTGAAAGGTACGTTGTTGTTGGGATCACTTCCCATCGCAATTCTGGCCACCATGACTCGCGCGGTCTGGCTTTCTTTTGCGGGAACAATTCTCGTTCTGACACTGTGTTCTCCCAGTCGCTTGCTGCGGCGAGTTAGCCTCGCTCTCGCGCTGGTTGCAGGAGCAGGCATCGCCGTTACGCTGAGTACTCCGAGTTCGAAGAGTGCGCTCACAGACCGCTTGGAAGAAAGAGGGCCGGTCGACTATCGAGAGGCCGTTTATCGCGGAGGCTGGGCTATGTTTCTCGAGCGCCCACTGACTGGATGGGGCATTAACCAGATGCCTACGGAATTGGCTCGGCACGTGAGCGGATACCGGGAGAAGGCGTTGTATCCACACAACACGTATCTCGAACTGTTGGTGGAACACGGCGCTTTAGGGCTGGCGTTTTACGGGTGGCTGATGCGGGAACTCTGGCGATTGGGTCGAGGAGTCGTTCCCTCGAATGAAGAGACTGGGTTTCTCGACCGGAGCTTCCACGATCTCTGGCCGATTCTGTTGGGAGTCTATTGGATCAATGCCGCGTTAGTCGTTATGAATTATCAATTTGTGAACGGGTTTCTATTCACAATTGCAGGTATGTTCGCGGGACAACGCCGAAGAGCGGAAGAACAATTGAGCCACGCATGAGGCGAGAACGTCTGCGGAAATGATTCCATGACGCTGCTCGCTCAGGAATTCAGAGTTAAAGGAATGCTACCGCTTGAGGTCATTCGATGCTGACCGTCGCCTATCTCGCCAATCGATTCCCTTCGCCGGTGGAACCATACGTGGCGGAAGAGATCGCGGAGTTATGGACCCGCGGAGTGCGCGTGGTTGCTGGAACCGTGCGGCTGCCGCGAATGAAGAGTTCCGGCGATTCCCCCGGCCATGGAATAGACGACAAGATCGTGATCCAGCCGGTAAGTCTTGCCACCCTAGGCAAAGCTTTGTGGCTGTGTTTAAGCCGAGGATCCAAGTTGTTAGATTTGCTTGTGCGAATTTTTCTACAAGGCTCCGAATCACCTTTTCAGCGAATTAAGGCCCTCATTCACACATTTCTAGGCGTGTGCTACGCCACGCAACTGGAGCCGATGGAGGTCGATCACATCCATGTCCACCATGGGTATTTCGGCGCATGGATTGGCATGGTGGCTTCGCGACTATTGGACGTGAATTTCAGCTTGACGCTACATGGATCGGACCTGTTGCTCCGCGGCGCGTATCTTGACACGAAGTTGCAAGAGTGCAGTTTCTGTTTGACGGTTTCCGATTACAACCGCCGTTACGTACTGCAACATTATCCCTCGATCGACGGAGCGAAGATCAAGGTCGCGCGGCTGGGGGTGGCCCTCCCGGCAGGAACAATCCTCCCTCGACGGGTGACCCGTCAAGGAAGCGAAATAACGCTGGTAGCTGTAGGCCGATTGCACGAGGTGAAGGACCATGCATTTCTGCTGCGTGCGTGTGCCCAGTTGCGCACACGCGGTTTGCGTCTTGAATGTTTGATTGCCGGCGAGGGCCCGGAGCGGGGCCGGCTGGAATCCCTCATCCGCAACTATGGCCTGGAGAGGGCAGTCACTCTTTTGGGGCACGTTGCGGGCGAGCAGATGGATTCCTTGTATAGCTGGGCCGACGTAGTCGTGCTGACAAGTCGGAGTGAGGGTTTGCCGCTCGTGCTGATGGAAGCTATGGCGCGCGGCAAAATCGTACTGGCGCCGGCCATCACGGGAATTCCCGAACTTGTCGTGGACGGCGAGAACGGATTTCTCTATCAAGAGGGGTCACAAGGGGACTTCGTGGCACGTCTGTTGTTCATCCATTCCCTGATGAGAAAACAGCAGTGCCGACGACGGATGATGCCTTCGGCGGCGGAGCCACTCGATTGGATGCGGCTCGCCGCCCGAGTGCAAGTTCGTCACAACTTCAATCGCCAGACCAACCTGGAAGCGTTCGCTGATTTATTCCTGCAGCAAGTTTCCGCGAAAACTGAGAGCCTTCTCCATGAGAATTTTGTTTTGCAACAAATATAACTACGCCTTCAGTGGCACCGAAGTTTATTTGTTCGAACTGATGGATCTGCTGCGTTCGCGGGGCCACGAGGTTGCACTTTTTTCCATGGCCGATCCTCGAGGCAAGAAAACGCTTTACGACCGGTACTTCGCGCCACACGTCGACTTCAAGCAAGATACGTGGCTGCGAAAGATCAAGAATTCACTGGGTGCCATCTATTCACACGGGGCACGGAGAAGGATTAAAGCCATGATCGAGGATTTTCGCCCCGACGTAGCTCACGTGCGAAACATCTATCACCATTTGTCGCCCTCCATTCTCTGGGAACTGAAGGCGCAGGGGGTGCCGGTTCTTTACCATCTGAACGATTTCAAATTGCTGTGCCCCAGTTACAACCTCGTGTCGCAGGGAGAAACTTGTGAGGCATGCAAGGGCGGGAAGTTCAGACGAATTATTCATTCAAAGTGTTACTCCGGTATCGGCGCGCGAACGCTGCTTATGGCCGAAGCATATGTTCACCGGTGGCTGGGAACGTACCGCAAGTGTGTCGATCTCTATCTGGCTCCCAGCCAGTTTGTGCGCGATAAATTTGTCGAGCACGGATGGGAAGCGGGGAAGTTTGAGGTGCTGCCGCACTTTCAGAACGTTCCTGCGACCCGAAGCGATAACGATGGCGAGGCCTCGTTGCTTTATTTCGGCCGACTGTCGCCAGAGAAAGGAGTCGATGACCTGTTGCGCGCCATGAAAGGTGTTCCACACATGCAGCTGACCGTCGCGGGGGATGGCCCCCAGCGGTGCGAGTTGGTAAACCTAACCAAGGAATTGGGTTTGAACAACGTCGAGTTTGTGGGGCACGTGCGCGGAGCGGAACTCGATACGCTTGTGTCTCGCTCCTGTTTTACCGTGCTGCCGTCCCACGCGTACGAAACTTTAGGCAAGACCATCCTCGAATCCTATGCCCTGGGCAAACCGGTTGTAGCTTCTGATTTGGGATCTAGGCGGGAACTGGTCCGCCACGGGGAAACCGGGTTGCTTTATCCGACCGGAGACATAAGCCGCCTAGCCGAAGCGATTCAAACGTTGGGCGCGAATCCGGCGCTCGCGGATAAAATGGGCCGGGAAGGGCGCGAATTGGTGCGGCAACGATATGGGCCGCAAGACCATTACGAAAGCCTCATGAACGTATATCAGCGATTGAAGGCTCTGAACGCTTCTTCTAAAGGCGACCTTGTGCCGACTTCGGATGGCGCACCCTGGGAGAAGAAGCGCGTGCGGGCTGCGACGAGAACTTGGGAGTGGGATGAGCCTCCGGCGCCGGAAAAGCGCAAGCTCGTGGTCGCCTTTATCGGCGGGCGCGGAGTAATTTCTAAGTACAGCGGGATTGAAGCGTATTACGAAGAAGTGGGCCGCCGCTTGACGACCATGGGGCACGAGGTCACCGTCTACTGCCGGAACTATTTCACGCCGGCGATCGAAAAACACCATGGCATGACCCTAAAGCGGCTGCCTACGGTTCGCTCCAAACATCTGGAAACTCTTGTTCACACACTGCTCAGCACTGTGCACGCCGTCACGCAACGCTGCGACATTGTTCATTACCACGCCCTGGGTCCGGCGCTTTTCTCATTCGTTCCTCGGATTTTCGGGAAGAAAACGGTGGTGACCGTGCAGGGGCTGGACTGGCAGCGCAAGAAGTGGGGGCGCATCGCTTCAGCTGTGCTGCGTCTGGGCGAGCGAGCTTCGGTTACGCTGCCCAATGCCACCATGGTTGTGTCGCTCACCTTGCAACAGCGTTATCGACAAGAGCATGGAGTGGAGGCACTCTATGTGCCGAATGGCGGAATCATTCGGGAAGCGCGGCGCCCGGCGGCGATCTTTCATTGGGACCTGGAACCGGGCAGGTACATTTTATTTCTCGGGAGATTTTCGCCGGAAAAGGGTTGCCACCTGCTGGTGGAGGCCTATGAGAAACTGCGGACTGATGTGAAGCTGGTAATGGCGGGCGCATCAAGTTATTGCGACGAGTACAGTCGCGAATTGCAAACTCACGCCGGCACAAAAATCAAAATGCTGGATTGGGTGTCGGGCGAGGTGCTCGACGAACTGCTCACCAATGCGATGATTTTTGTTCTCCCCTCCGACCTGGAGGGATTGTCGCTGGCTCTGTTGGATGCGATGGGTGCGGGCTTGTGCGTGCTGGCCAGCGATGTTCCGGAAAACGCGGAAGTCGTACAGGACGCGGGTTTTACCTTTCTGCGTGGCGACGCCGAGGATCTGGCAGACAGACTGCGCTTTCTCATTGCCAACCCCGCGGTCCGGCAAGCGGCGGGAAAGATGGCGAAGAGCAGGGTCCGAGAGAACTATCTGTGGCACAACATCGCCGCCGATATCGAAAGGGCTTATTTCAAGGTGATGGACTGGCCGGAGAAAGCACGGAAAACCGAAACTGCGAGAAAGAAACCGAGCTCAAGCGTCACCGCTGCAGACGTAAAAAAGAAAGCGGGCTAGGCACAATGACGCAGCGGTCTTTGCCAGCGCTGAGAGTTTAGGCCGGTTGCCCGTTGGCGAATGACACTTCGACTGGTTTGCGGGATTCATCGGAAACGTTGAAGAATTCCCGGCGTTTCAAGCTCATGAAGCTGGCGACAAAGACGTCCGGAATCTGGCCGATGCGGGTGTTGTAAGTGTTCACGTGGTCGTTGAAGAACTCGCGGCGGTCGGCGATGCGTTCTTCCAGTTCGCTGAGGCGGTTCTGTAACTTCAGGAAGCTTTCGCTGGCTCGAAGTTCCGGATAGTTTTCAGCCACGGCAAAAAGACCGCGCAACGCCTCAGTCATTTTGAGGTCGGCGGAGGCCTTCTGCCCAATGCTGGCCGCATTCACGGATGCCGCCCGCGCCTGGGTCACGGCGAGTAGAGTCTGCTGTTCGTGTTGCATGTATCCCTTCACGGCCTCGACCAAGTTAGGAATTTCATCGTGCCGCTGTTTGAGCAGGACATCGATATTCGCCCATGCCTGATCGTTTTCGTTCCGCAACCGGATCAGCCCGTTGTAGAGGATCACGGTGTAGGTCAGCACACCCGCAACAAACAGAAGAAGTGCCATTCCACCGACAAGACCGCTGTCCATCTCCGCTCCAACCTCCGGAAGTTAGAACACTCTAGAGTGAAACAGGAAGGAGTTGAAACAGGCAAGTAACCGTGGGGCTTCAAAGAGGACAGACCTCGGGCTTTCGTACAAGAAGCTCCGAGGTCTGAAATCGAGGCGGTTGTTAGTCTTTACTCGGTTTTTTCGGCGTGAGATCGCACGCCTGTTTTACTTTGCCCAGATCGAGCCCGGCGGGCGAGAATTCGGCAATCTGCCTGCCGCTCCTGGTGGCCGCTTCTACGTTAAATATCTGTGCGCCCAGCATGCCGCGAGTCGTGCCTTTGTCCATGGAAAGGAAACGGTCCCGGACCCAATTCCAGCCGTGGTAGCTGTGGGTATCGTCAATGCGGACCATGACTTCCAGTTGCGGCTGGCCCCAGAATCCAGGCCGGTTGGGCGGAGCCAGCCTTACTCCGGGATTGAAGTCAGCGTACTCGAATTTGCCGTTGCGGCACATTAATTCGACTCGTGGTTTGTAGTCCGGGTCTTCCCGGAAGTAGTTGTTCGACAGCAGCTCAAACCGGACCTTCTTGGCGCCGGTCATTTTGTCGGTCGATTGGAATTCCATCCATTTCCCACCCGCGCCAACGCCGTCACTTTCGTCCTGATAAGGGCTCATCGCGCCGCTTTGAGCCGCCGCGGTCAGAGCGGCCGTGCACATCAGGACCGCAGCCGCAATCAACGTCCTTGCCGAAAACAATCGCCCAATCGTGTCATGAATGAAACGTAAGTGCTTCAAGATTTCCTCCCCTTACAAACTGCTACCTCTATTGAACCCGAAACTACGTCAAAAAGTTGCACGAAAAGATGCGGGTTATCAAATTTGAAGGTGGAATCACCGCGTTGGGGGGCTGGGTTCCGACGAGAGTAAAGTATCGTCAACGCAAGAAAACGCCCACTTTCACTCTAGCCGCACCGAGACATCAGTCAAAGCTCAGTGCGTATCAACCCTCAGATCGATGTAAACCTGTGAGCGGTCATCGAACTGGCTCACCGACTTGGGATCGCTCTTGTGGCCCTTGTACTGGGCGTAGACTTCATAATCCACTGCGTTGAGCAGGGAAGGAAAGCGGTAGGTTCCATCTTCGCCGACGATATAAGTCTTTACGGCGCGAGTGCGGGTATTGGTGAGATAAACGACGGCATTGGGGAGCGGATTATCCTGATGATCCAGAACTTTGCCAAACAGGAGGCGACCTACAGCCTTGTCCTTCTTGTCAGGAGCAGCGTTAGCCAAAGCGGCAAGCATGAGCAGCAAGACGCAAACTGCGGTAACCTGGATCATGGATCGTCTGCTATTCATGGCTTATTCTCTCATGCCGAGCCTCAAGTCTAGGTGCCAAGCCAGAGATGAGTCAAAGGTCATCACGGCCCAACCAGAGCCAGGTGCAAGCCAATATCGACTCGCTCATCATTATCCACATGAACCGGTACTTCCTGCACCAAGCGCAGCCGCTTTCCATCT
>Ga0302326_10025102_pt1 | contig 12091 bp, 13 predicted proteins | sample Palsa_T0_3_FD_202264 | JGI IMG/M metagenome (GOLD analysis project Ga0302326, IMG submission 202264) | Peat permafrost microbial communities from Stordalen Mire near Abisko, Sweden - Palsa_T0_3 | ecosystem: Environmental > Terrestrial > Soil > Palsa > Peat permafrost | place: Sweden: Abisko...
CGCTCAAAAACCTCCGGATGATCAAGTAATGCAACCGTTCCCAGCGAGATCATGTTGGCGGTGGTCTCGTGGCCGGCCAGCATCATGATCACACCGTTGACGGCCACTGTGTTGACGTCGAGTTGGCCGGTCGCGACGTAGTCGGTGAGGAGACGGCTGATCAGGTCGTCGCCGGGTTCGCGTTCCTTACGGGCCACCAACTCCTGGATGTACACATACATCTCGAGGAAGCCCTTGGCTCTCTCCTCGTCGGTGGAATTCACTTCCAGTCCGGCAGTGGAGTTGTGCTGGAACAACGCGAGATCTTCGGCAGGGACACCCAGCAGTAGCGCGATCACCAGCGACGGCACCGGCAGGCCGAAGTCGCGCACGATGTCGGCTGGCGGCCCCCTGTCGATCATTGCGCCCAGGTACTTGTCGACCAGTTCTTGGATCTGCGGCCGCAGTGCTTCGGTGCGCCGAAAGGTGAATTGGCTGGTCATCATCCGCCGCAGCCGGTGATGCTCGGGATCGTCGGTGCGCGCGAAGACCACCGGCGCCGCGTTGTCGTTCGCCGAATCAAACAGGTCCGGAAGGGTTTGCGCCGACAGTCGCGGGTCGACCAGTGCGGCTCTGATGTCCTGGTAGCGGCTCACTATCCAGGTCGGCTGACCATGCCACATCGCTTGCCGAAGGCCAGACTCTTGCCGCCAACTCGCGAATTCGGTCGGAGGTGCGAGCGGGCACCGCGCTGAGCGCTGCATCGGGATCACGGGCAGATCAGAAGTTGTTGAGGTCAACGGTATTTCCTCTTAAGTGTCAGTTGGCTGCCAATTGCCCGAGCGTAGAACCCGGGTGAGTGGCAGTCAACTGTCAGTTAACCTAGTGCGATGACCGCGGTGACTGAACGCCCATTGCGGGCCGACGCCGCGCGCAACGCCGAGCGGATCGTGCGGTCCGCACGTCAGGTCTATGGCGAAATCGGGCCCGAGGCCGCCATCGAAACAATCGCCGCGCGCGCCGGCGTCGGTGAACGGACGCTCTACCGCAGATTTCCGACCAAGGCAGAGCTGGTCCGGGCGGCACTGGACCAGTGCATCGCCGAGGACCTCACGCCAACTATCGAGGCTGCTCGCGGCGCTGCCGATCCGCTGCAGGGTCTTGCACAGCTGATCGACGCGGCGATCGGGCTGGGCGCGCGGGAGCGCAATCTGTTGACCGCGGCGCGCAGGGCCGGATCATTGACTCCCGACATCTCGACCGACCTGTACGACGCGCTCAAGGACCTCGCCGAGCGCGGGCAACGAACCGGTGTGGTCCGGGCCGACCTGGTGCCTGCAGACTTGCCGCGGCTGATCGCGATGCTGCACAGCGTGCTGTGGACGATGGAATCCGGCAGCGACGGCTGGCGCCGCTACGTGGCTCTGATGCTGGACGCGATATCGGCCGAGGATCGACGGCCATTGCCCCCGGCAACTACTCTGCGTTTTGTGCCGGAAACAGACAGCTGGCCGCTGTAAACGGCAGGTTGCGCTCTCCGCTCACCTGAGCGTCTTTATCAAATCGTGACTATTTCTTGATTTGATCGTAAGCTGCTTGCCGTGGGACGCCACGCGTTAGCCAGGAGTCGGCGAAAACCGCCGGTATTGAAGGCTATCGTCGTTGCCCCGGCCGCCATTATCTTTGCCCTCAGCGGTAGCGCTCGTGGGGGAGAAGCGCACCAAGACGCCGACACGGTTGTGGGCGCCGAGTCGGCGTGTTGCGCACAGGTCACGGCCACCGCCACGACTACGTCCTCCTGGGCTGCATCTGCCCTGGCGCTGAATGACGGCGCGGGTGAGACGGCGCCGGCGTCACGCGCGTCGCGATGGCGGTTGGCCGCCAATGCCGCCCCGCGCACGCTTCCGGCGGGAGTAGCCAACGAACGGGGCCTGCAGGTCAAGACAGTCCTGGCCGCTCGGGCCGTCAGCGCGGCTTTCCCGGAGATCACAAACATCGGTGGCGTCCGACCGGACGCGCTCCCGTGGCATCCGCGGGGTTTGGCGATCGACATCATGATTCCCAACCCGTCCAGCGCGACGGGGATCGCGCTCGGTAATGAGATCGTCCGGTTCGCGTTCAAGAACGCCGACCGCTTCGCATTGCAGGACGTGATCTGGCGCGGTACCTACTACACGCCCAGAGGGCCCTCGGGATCCGGCTACGGACACTACGACCATGTCCACATTACGACCCACGGTGGCGGATATCCCACCGGCAGAGAAGTTTACGTCCGCTAAGTTCTCAACATTGAGCCGTTCGCTTCTGTTCGACCACAAAAGGTTTCAGTTTCATAACACCAAATCTCATGGGCTGTAGCTGTTTTCGGTAGCGGTTACGATTAGCACCCAGGTCAACCTCGGTCAAACATCACTATTTGGAAACAGTGCGGTGCGGCGTGATGCATATTACACACCAGTCTATTAAAACTAGTTCGGTCGTATAGAACGACTTCGGTGCGGCCGCGAGCGTGAGCCGTGCCGGACGTAACTGCGGGAAATGCCCGCGTGCGGACAAGGGAGTTGGCGTCGATGGCAACCTTCGATCGATTCAACATCAAAGTGGCTGCGGGCGCTGGATTGTGCAGTGCTGCAATGGCACTGAGCCCGGACGCAGCGGCCGCCCCGCTGATAACGGGCGGCTATGCGTGCATCCAGGGCACGGCGGGTGAGGTCGGTGCCGGTGCGCCGGCAGCCGCTGGCGGTGCGGCAGCCGCCGGCGGTCCGGCGGTCGCAGCAGTATGTGTTCCCCCTGCGCCCGCGGGTGCGCCGATCGCTGACATGGCCGGTGCGCCAGTCGCAGCCGGCGCTCCGTTCCCGTTCCCCGCGGGTGCCCCGATCCCCGCGGGCGCTCCGGTTCCGGCCGGAGCTCCCGTGCCAGCAGGCGCTCCGGTGGTTCCGGTCGTTCCGGCGGGTGCACCGCTGATTGCGCTCGGCGGCGCAGGTGCCGGCGTTCCGGGTGCCATGATCACGGACTTGGCCGGAGCCGCCGGAGGTAAAGGCGCGCCGGTGAATACGGCGTCGGCGGAGGGGCCTCAGCCCAGTCAGCCGATTGTCCCCGGCCCTACGGAGTAAGAATCTGCCCGCTACGCACAATGGCGCCCCGACACATGATCGGGGCGCTATTTGTTTGTCGAAATGATTGGGTGACAACAGCGAACTCAAGGTGTTGGTGTCGAGTGCACTCTCGCCCAGCCGAGTCAATCCGATAGCTGAGTCACCGACGGGTAAGCAGACTTGCGTGTTCGAGTATCTGAATCGGAGGAGCGACGCGCGATGGCAGGTTCACTTGTGCAACAAGACTATTATCGGTCGTTGCCGCTACTCTTTGACGATCACCGGGTCGCCGATATTGACCGCTTTGAAGTACCACTCGGCGTCCGCGGGGCTCAGGCTGATGCAGCCGTGGCTGACATTCTCATGACCCAACGCGTTAACCGCCCACGGTGCTGAATGCACGAACAGGCCGCGGCGGGTGATGCGGGTGGCGTAATCGACTGGCACCCGGTAACCCGCGGGATCGGTAAGCGGGACGCCAACGCTGCTCGAATCCATAATGAGCGAGCGGTCTTTGGACATGACGGCGTAGACACCCACCGGGGTGGGAAACTCCGGCCGACCCATCGACGCCGGCATCACGCCGTCTTCGCCGAAGTGGGTCTGGTGGTGCGGCGCCGGCCGCGGCGGTCCCGCATTCACTCCGTCGACGCTGACCGTGAATGTGTGCTCGGAGATGTCCGCGACACCGAGGACGGCCGGACCTGTTCGCAGGTCGGTAGACATGCCGCCCACCGACAGCGCGATGGTGCTGTGTGCCGGCCAGAACCGGTCCGGAACCCATTGCGCGACTGCATTATCAAGCCACTCGAACTTGCCGGTCATCGATGGCGTGGCGGTGACGTGCATTGCCTGCTCGGCGGCGCGACGGTCGGCCACGGGGGTGCGGAACTTGACCACCACGGGATGTGCCACGCCGACTACTTGAGTGGCGCTCGGTCCAATCGAGGCGATCGCGAACTTGTATGACGGGTTTGTCGCTGCCCCACTCACGCCGGACGGATCGGCAACCAGGGACGCGGCGATGCCAACCGCCGCGAGAACAAACCGAGCAACCGCCCGCATGCCGAGTTCCTTCTGGTAGACGAGAATACAATAGCGATATTAGGGCCGTCCGGAATGTTGGACGCTAAGGGCGCGTGGAGAATTCGGTAACGCGTCGGTCACGGTTCTGCCACGGCGGCACTCGGCGCGAAGCTGAGATTACTTGTATTACTTAACTATTCGGCTCAGTCGCCGAACTGGGCCTGGCTCAACAGAGTTGAGTCACCGGCCGCTGCGTGCGAGTCAGACGTGATGAACTGCCCGAACAGCCCAGTCACCTCTAAAACGCGATCGAGGAAAGGCGGGCGCTGGTCGAGATGGAGCTCGACGCCGGAGTGAGAGGTGCGGCGGTGGATCAGGAGCAAGCCGGACAACGCGGCCGAGTCGAGAAATGTCAGCCGGCTGAAATCCAGGTGCAGGTCCACCAAGTCGACCTGCTGGGCGAGCAGTTGCGACGCGGCGTCGACGAGTTCGTCGATCGATTCGTAGTCCAGGTCACCGGCGAGTCGCATGCATGCCGATCGCGGTGCCGTCGTCAGGGTCATCGAGAAATTCATGTTTTCAAGTGGGGTCGGACGCCGGTCCCTTATCGCCGGCGACGGCGGATGTTGCGGAGATGAGTAGGCGCTGGCTGCGTGGAAACTCATGCAGTTGTTTACCCAGAATATCGAGTGCCGGAAACAACGATTCCGCCGGAACGCCGCGAGCGGCAAGGATGTCGGCGGTCCAGGTGATGAAGCCGGTGAACAACTCGTCATCGTCGACGTAGAGACCCGCCACCAGAAAGTCGACGATGGAAGCGATGTCCTGGGCGGTTCGCTGGCGCTGCAGGTCGGTGTAATCGCGCATCGCAGGGACGCGGGCCTCCAGCGATCTTCATCGATACTGCGCTGCTCGACGGCGCCGGACCCGTCACAGTAGAAAACCGGCATGCACCGGCCACGGCCTGCCGGAGCGACCACGACGGCCGCGTCGGCGAGATCCCGCGCCGCGAGTTGCGCCGTCGCCTCCCTGCAGCGGTCGATGTTCAGCGATGCCATCAGCACAGCCGACGCCTCGAGCAGGAAGGCCGCGCGCTCGTGCTCCCGCGTCAGCGCTTGCTGAGCGTCGCGTAGCACCTGGCCGGTGTCTTCGACCAGTGACCAGGCGACCTCGCCACCGGGAAGCATGGCGTGGTGCGCGTCGAATCGACGACCGCCCACCGGGCCGGATGTGGTGGTGGACTCCTGGTTGGGGTGGATCGCCGGGGGTTGTACGAGATCGAGGTGCGCCGGAGACAACTACCCGACCGCGGCATCAAGTCGGCCGCCCGTCGCCGCTTCGGGAAGTAGTGACTGGGCAGACGCGCTCAGCGCGGTGATGACACCGCCCTGATCGACGACGAGGGTGGGACATGCGACGTAAGTCCACAGGGATTCGTGATCGGTCTCGACCTGCACTGAAGACCTGTTTTGCATAACTGATCGACCTAAGAATCGTCGTGTTTACTTAACTATCGCTACGAGGGAGTTTACGCACGTCCGTTGTCGCTGCAGGAGACTCGTATTTCTGGCCACTGATCTTGATATTCGTGATCTGCGACGTGGCTGAAATCGCTACGGTCGATGGTACCGATACGACGGAGGTTTTGATGGGCGAGCAGATCCCCCTGGTCGACTATTTGGTGCTCGACGACGGTGACCCGCATCTGCGCGCGCACGAATGCGCGAACTGTGGCGCCCGATTTTTTGACCGTCGCAATGCCTGCGCTGCGTGCTTTCGGTCGGAATTCACCATGGTGTCGGTACCGACCGAGGGGACGGTGCGGACGTTCACAATCGTCACTTTCGCCGCACCCGGTATTCCCACCCCGTTCGTCGCTTCGGTGGTCGATTGCGATGGCACTCAGGTCCGGGCCAACCTGATCAACGTCGAACCCGATCCCGACCACATCCACGACGGGATGAAGGTGCGGCTCACGACCTATCCGATCGGCGCCGATGCAGCGGGCACCGAGGCGATCGGCTTCGGCTTCGAGCCCGCGGTCTGACCAACCCGGCTCTATCAACAAGGAGAAGCGTCTATGAGCGCGAGCGACGAAACCTGGATCGTCGGAATCCGGATGACCAAATTCGGCAAGCATGCGGACAAGGACACCGTCGATCTGGCGGCCGAAGCGGCGACTAGCGCGCTCTCTGACGCAGGCGTGACGATGGCCGATATCGGGGTGATCGCGGCCGGGAACCTGATGGCCGCGAACGCCGGGATCGGCCAGCAGTTGCAAAAGCAGATCGGCCAGACCGGCATTCCGGTGTACAACGTGGCCAACGCCTGCGCGACCGGGGCCACTGCGTTGCGTACCGCGATCATGGCCGTCAAAGCCGGCGAGGTGAGATACGGATTGGCGGTCGGCGTGGAGAAGCTGTCCGGTGCCGGATTGCTCGGCGGCGCTGGGAAGAAGAAGAACGACGCCGACGTCTGGGAACCCAAAGGCCGCTATGGCGCGGTGGCGCCGGTCGACGGGCGGATCGGGACCGAGGCGATGCCGGGAGTGTTCGCTCAAATCGGCACGGAGTACGGCCACAAATACGGCGGCACAAGCTTCGAACTGTTCGCCCGCATCAGCGAGAAGAACCACGCCCACTCGACGTTGAATCCGCTGGCCGCTTATCAGAAGAAGTTCACCCTCGACCAGATCATGAACGACGTCATGATCGCCTATCCGAACACCCGGCCGATGTGCTCGGCCAACTGTGACGGCGCCGCCGCCGCGGTGGTGTGCAACGGCGAGACGTTGAAGTCGCTGTCGCTGGAGCAGCGGCGACGCGCGGTGAAGGTGTCGGCCTCGATTTTGACCACCGATCCCTACGAGGCCGGTTGCCAGGTCCTGCCGAACGTCAACACGTTGACCCGCAACGCCGCCACGACCGCCTACGAGCAGGCCGGTATCGGCCCGAGCGATCTCGACCTGGTCGAGTTGCACGACTGCTTCGCCACCGCCGAATTGGTGCACTACGACAACTTGATGTTATGCGAAAAAGGCGGTGCGGCAGACTTTTTCAATTCGGGCGCGACGTGGCGCGACGGCTCGATTCCGGTGAATGTCTCGGGCGGCCTGGAATCCAAGGGCCATCCGATCGCGGCGACGGGCATCGCCAACATCTGGGAGATCTGCCATCACCTTCGCGGCGAGGCGGGCGACCGGCAGATCGAGAACGCCAAAGTCGGTCTGGCCCACGTGATCGGGCTCGGGTCGGCGTGCGGCGTGCACATCCTGGAGAAATCAGCCGCGTAACTCTTTCTCGGAAACCAATACCCAAGGGAGCGGCCTGATGTGCGTCGGAAGCGGTCGCTACATCGTTCCGGCAGCGGTCCTGCGCAGGCTCGCCGACGACGACACGATCCCAGACGAATCGCGGCAAGCGCTGCTCGACAGCGCCGCGGTCGAGTCTTCGTGGCGAGAACTGCGGAAGGCCCACACCGAGGCGACGCAGGCCGGTCTCCTTGCCAAAGGGATCACCAGTCTTCGGCTGGCGGGTGTGCTCGCGCACGTTCCGGCGATCACGGTCTACGACTGCAAGAACACCGAATCACTGCCGGGCGCGCCGGTCTCGGATCCTAGGGCAAGCTCGGACTTGACCGCGCGACGCGCGTTCGACGCGACCAACGCCGTCGTCGACTTCTACCGGAACTGCTTCGGACGCAACTCGGTTGACGATGCCGGTATGACGCTGATGTCGTCGATTCACTACAGCGTCCGCTACGACAACGCCTTCTGGAACGGCAGCCAGATGACATACGGCGACGGGGACGGCAGGGTCTTTACGGACTTCACCAAGTCCGATGACGTCATCGGCCATGAACTGACCCACGGCGTCACGCAATTCACCGCAGGCTTGGACTATTCCGACGAGCCGGGTGCTCTCAATGAGAGTGTCTCGGATGCGTTCGGCGCCATGTTTCACCAATGGCGGCAGAAGCAGACCGTCGAACAAGCGGACTGGCTCATCGGTCCCGGCGTCCTTGGCCCCGTCGCCATTGCGAAGGGCTACACATGTCTGCGCAATATGGCCGAACCAGGCTCACGACACTGCCTGTCGCCACAACCGTCGCACTACAGCGACTACGTTGCCGGGGGCGATCCGCATGAAAACAGCGGCATCCCCAATCACGCGTTCTACCTTGCGGCGACGAACATCGGTGGGCAGGCATGGGACAAGGCCGGCAAAGTCTGGTACGCGGCGTTGACCAGTGATAAGGCCCGGCCCTCCACCGGCTTCGGCGACTTCGCCGCACTCACCCGCACCGCCGCCAATTCGCTGTTCCCGCACGACACCGAGGTCTATCGTGGCGTCGACGACGCGTGGACGCGAGTCGGCATTCCGGGCGGCGGACGATCGAGGCGCAGTGATGTTGAACCGCTACATCATTGAACGACGCGGCGGCTTCGCCGGCCTGAAGGCCAGCGGCGCCATCGATAGTGACGCGTTGAGTCACGACGATCGCCAAACGCTCGAACAGCTCATCGACAGCGAAGAAACACTGGCCGAGGATCCCGGTGCTGACCGATACACCTACGTCGTGACGCGCCAGAATGCGTCGGGCAGCACCACGCGCGAGATTCCGGAAAGCCTGATGCCCATCGCGGCGGCAAGAGTGTGTGAGGCCGACATCTGACGATCGCCAGAACTCCGGCGTCGTGGAAAACGACATCGCGGCTCGCGGCAGATCAAACAGAGTCGACCACACGTAGAGTCGCATCTGCCGACCTGCCAAGACCCCACCCTTTCGGAGCGCCAGGTGTAGACGGCTATGAGAGGCACGACGATGAAGGACCTGCTGGAGTTCGCTGTGGACGCGCACGGCGGAATGGACCGCTGGAACCAACTCATCTCAGTCGAAGGCCGATTCGCCATCGGGGGCGCCATCTGGGGATTCAAAGGCGTGCCCGGCGTCTTCGGCGACATCGACGTCGCCTTGGACCTACACACCGAGCGAGTCACCATCGATCCGGTCGCCGGACCCGACACGCACACCGTATTCGCCGACGGGCGCATGGAACTGCGTTCGGCATCCGGTGAAGTCGTCCAGGCGGTCGACGATCCCAAAGACGCGATGGCACGCCTGGCGTACGACGCTCTATGGACCGCCCTGGACGCCGCCTACTTCGCAAGCGAAGCATGGTGGACCTATCTCACGGCGCCATTCCTGTTCACCTATTCCGGATTTCGCGTCGACGACGTCGACAGCCACACCGCAGAACAGTTCTTCCACTTCGACGACGCGGGCCTGCTATTCCGCCACTCCTACACCGTCGACATCCTCGACGGAGCCTCTGGCGCAAACTATCCCAGCGACTACCAGACCATCGACGGCATCGCCGTACCCATGGTCCGACGCATCTACGGCTACGACGAGCACCTGCAGAAAACGCCCGCGCCGGTCCTGGTGACGATAGACATCAACGCGCTGCAATTCCGCTGACGCTGTTTGATTGAACTGTTCGAGCAGAATCGGGCCTGCACGCTGTGGAGCCGATGACGGGAATCGAACCCGCGTATTCAGCTTGGGAAGCTGATGTTCTGCCATTGAACTACATCGGCAATGTCGCCTGCGAAGGCTACCAGCCGGAGTCACGCCGTCCATCAGTATCTCAGGCGGCTACGCTCGTCGCGTGCTGCTCTCCGATCGCGACCTCAGGGCCGAGATTGCCGCCGGCCGGCTGGGAATCGACCCGTTCGACGACGCCCTGGTCCAGCCGTCCAGCGTGGACGTGCGTCTGGACAGTTTGTTCCGGGTCTTCAATAACACGCGCTACACCCATATCGACCCCGCCCTGCAACAGGACGAGCTGACCAGCCTGGTGGAACCGGCCGAAGGTGAACCGTTCGTACTGCATCCCGGAGAGTTCGTACTGGGCTCGACGCTGGAAACCTGCACGCTGCCAGAGGACTTAGCGGGCCGGTTGGAGGGCAAGTCGTCGCTGGGCCGCCTTGGGCTGCTGACACATTCGACCGCTGGCTTCATCGATCCGGGTTTCAGCGGACACATCACCCTCGAGCTGTCCAACGTCGCCAACCTGCCCATCACCTTGTGGCCGGGCATGAAGATCGGTCAGCTCTGCATCCTGCGCCTGACCAGCCCCGCCGAGCATCCCTACGGCAGCGCGTCGGTGGGCTCGAAGTATCAGGGTCAGCGCGGGCCGACACCGTCAAGGTCGTATCAAAATTTCATAAGGTCCACTTAAGTTGAGCTGTCTCCCCGCACAGCTTCCACAGTGATTCTTTATTCGTAGCGCCGGACGCGGTGTTCCCTCCGCCTAAAACCGTGGCGCGCTGCAAAGGTGCAATGGAGGCGCGATGGATATCGTGCTCGGGGTGTCGATGGCACCCACAGCTGTCCGAATGTTGCTGGTCGAAGGCGAGAACGCCGATGGCGTAACCGTCGAGGACACCAGATTCGACATCGCCGCCGATGACGACGCGTCAACGCTCAGTACCGCCGACCAGGTGATCGCGGCGATCCTAGGCACCCGGGAGGGAGCCACCGAGGCCGGCCACGCGCTTGCATCGACCGGGGTCACTTGGACCGACCCCATCGAAGCCGCCGCGCTTCATGCGGCGCTGGCCACCCGCAAGGTCGAAAACGTCATGCTGGTTTCGGCCTTCATGGCCGCGGCCGCACTCACCCAGATGGTCGGCAGCACCGTCGGCGACTCGCGTACCGCTCTGCTTTTCCTCGAACCCGACACCGCGACCCTGGCCATCATTGACTCCGCCGACGGTTCCATCACCGATGTCCACAAAGAGGTGGTGTCTGGCACCGACACGATCGCTGCGCTGGCCGGGATGGTCGACGGTCTGGACGCATTGGAGACGCGTCCGCAGAGTCTGTTCATCGTCGGCTCCGGAGTGGACGTCGCTGCGATCAAACCGCAGTTGGAGGCTGTGACATTCCTGCCGGTTACCACAGCCGAAGATCCGGACACGGCACTCGCATGGGGCGCGGCGTTGGCATCGGCCAATGCGCCGCTGTTTGCTTCGTCGACCGCGGCGCTGGCGTACGCGCAAGATCCCGGCACCGGGGCGATCGATCCCTACGCCGTCGCACCGGGATACCTTGCGGCGCGCGATGTTCCGTTAGGCGCCAAGCTAGGTGAAGAGGACCTGGCCTACAGCGCCCTGCCGGATGAAGAAGCACAGGCCCACACCGTCGCGGCGGACCTGCCGCACGACGAGCTGTTCGACGGCGGCTCCGAACGCAGACCGCTTGTGCTCGTCGGAAGCATACTGGCGGTTGTCGTGGTGGCCGCCTTCCTGTCGCTGGAAGTCGCACTGGCACTTGGTGTTCGGCCAAGTGTGGCTTTGCTGCCGCGTCCACTGCAGAGCCTCATCGTCCCCGCCAAACAAGCACCTGCGCCTGCTCCTGTCAGTGTCCCTGTGCCGCAGTCAAATTCGATCCCGGCGCGCGCGGCAGTAGCTCCACCCGCACACGCGCCGATCCAAGCTCCAGCGCCTGCGGCGCGGCCACCCGCGCCGATTCCCGCCGCTGCGCCGCCCGTACCGATCGCCGCTCCTGTGCCGGCCGTCGTTCCGCTGCCGGTCCCTCTCAGCCCGCCGGTCCACGCCGCTCCGCTGCGCGTGCCGAGTCCCGCGCCGGTGCATCTCCAGCCGCCGCCCGTGCAGCTCCCGTCGCCGCAGCAACCGCCGGTCAGCCTTCCGCAGCCGCCCGTACACCGGACGTTCCCGCTACCCCTGCCAATACCGATTCCGGTGCAGGTGCCCGAGCCGGTCCTGGGCGTCGCGCCCGAGCCGGTGCGTGCGCCGTCGCAGGGAGTGCCGGGCTTCGACCCGTCGGGGCCGCCGGACAGTCTGCACGGTCCAGGCTTCGGCGGGAACCCCGGCTCTGGTCCGTTCGGTGGGAACCCGGGTGGTGGCTTCGGTGGGAACCCCGGCTCTGGTCCGTTCGGAGGGAACCCGGGTGGTGGCTTCGGA
>Ga0302326_10025107_pt1 | contig 12090 bp, 6 predicted proteins | sample Palsa_T0_3_FD_202264 | JGI IMG/M metagenome (GOLD analysis project Ga0302326, IMG submission 202264) | Peat permafrost microbial communities from Stordalen Mire near Abisko, Sweden - Palsa_T0_3 | ecosystem: Environmental > Terrestrial > Soil > Palsa > Peat permafrost | place: Sweden: Abisko...
GAGATCGGTTTCGAAGTCGTCAAGCGCGCGGTGACCGAGCTCGCGGGCATGGGGCATCCCGACACCGATCCCAAGCTGATCGGGCGCAACATCCATGTGATGCTCACGCCGCTGCCCACCAACAAGCGGAAGAGGAAATTTCAGCCGGTGGAAGAGGAGGGCGCGGACGGTGAGGCGGCGCCCCCGCCCGCCCGCGCGGCGCAGCCCGCCCAGCCCGCCGCAGGCGCCTGAGCCTTGCCCGCCATGCTGCCGGGGTTATTTCGTGGCGCGGCCCTCGGCGCGCTGCTGTACGCCGCCGCCGGGTGCGCGCCGGCGGCTCCGCCGGCGGTGCGGATGGCCGGCGCGGATTATGCCAGCCTTGACGCCGCGGCTTCCGAGCTCGGCCTGCGGGCGGGCGCGAACCTGCTCGGCAACAAATTTTCGCTGACGGATGGCTCCCACCGGGTGACGTTCCAATCCGAGGAACGCGAAGCCTATGTCGACGGCCTGCGGGTTTTCCTGGGGGCTCCGGCCCTGCTGTACGACGGGCAATTATATGTGAGCCGGACCGACCTCGATCGCCGCCTCAAGCCGATGGTGCGGCCGGCCCAGGGCGGCCTCCCTCCGGCGCACCCGCGCATCATTGCGCTTGATCCCGGCCACGGCGGCTGGGATCCCGGCGCGCAGAATCTCCGCCTGGGGATGATGGAAAAAACGTACACGCTCGACGTCGGGCTCCGCCTGGAAAAACTGCTCGAGCTCCAGGGCGACAAGGTCGTGCTGACGCGCTCCGACGACCGCCCGCTCGGGTCCGACAAGGAGTCGGACCTGAAGGCGCGGGCCATGATTGCGAATCTCGCGCATGCCGACCTGTTCATCAGCATTCATTTCAATTCGCTGCCCAACGACACCCGGACCAACGGCACCGAGGTGTACACCTTCCCGCCGCAGTTTCAGCGCTCCTCCGATTCGTGGTCCCAGCGCAAGGATGACAGCGACCGCGAGGCTTCCCCGGTGAACCGCCAGGATCACTGGAGCGTCGTGCTGGCCCACGCGCTGCATCGCGAGCTCATCGGCCGGCTGCACACGGCGGATCGCGGTGAAAAGCTCCGGCACCTGGGGGTGCTGCGCGCGCTGCAATGTCCGGGGGTGCTGGTGGAGTCGGCTTTCATCTCGAATGACGCCGAGGCCCGGCGCGTGGCGTCGCCCGCGTTCCAGCAGCAGATCGCCGAGGCGATGCTCGCGGGGATCAACGATTACGCCGCCATCGTCGACGGCCTGCGTCCTGCTCCCCCCAGACCGCAATGACCCGCGCCCTGCGCTTCTGTTTGCTGCTGGCGCTCCTGCTTGTCGCGGGCCGGGCCGCGGCCGCCGCCGGCGGCGAGGCCCTCTCCTTGTTTGAAACCCCCCGCGACAAGGCCAGGCCCATCATCGACGCGATTGGGGCGGCCCGGCGCGAGGTGGACGTGGAGGTCTATGAATTGACCGACGACGGCGTCGAGGGCGCGCTCGTGGCGGCGCAGGCGAGAAACGTGACCGTCAAGGTCATCCTCAACGACCGGTTTCCCGGCCGCAATGGCGACTTCAAGAACGGGACCAACGACAAGGCCGCCGCCCGACTCAAGGCGGCCGGGGCGCAGGTCCAATGGTCATCCCCGGCATTTCACTTCACGCACGAGAAGGGCATCATCGTCGATTCGGGCGGGCCCGGGCAGGAGGTCCTCATCATGACCATGAACCTGAGCCCGGGTTATCTCGGCGAGCCCGACAAGCTGGGGCAAAGCCTGAACTTCGGCATCGTCGACCGGCTGCCCGACGACGTCGCGCAAGTCCACGCGATGTTCGAGGATGACTGGGAGCGGCGCGACTACCGGCTGCCGTCCGGTTCGGACCTGGTCGTGAGCCCCCTCAACTCGCGGCGGGCGCTGCTGGCCCAGATCCGGAACGCCCGCCGCAGCGTCCACTTCTTCGAGCAGGAGCTCCAGGATCCGGAAATGGTGGCCGCCCTGGTCGCCGCGTGCCGGCGCGGGGTCGAGGTCAGGGGCCTGGTCGCCCCGAATATGCACGGCAATCGCGAATCCGCCGCGGCGGTGAATGCGGCCGGCGGCCAGGTCCGCGTCCTGGCCCGCCCGTATGAGCACGCCAAGGCCATTATTTCCGATGCCGCGGTCGTTTCCCTCGGGTCCATCAACGGCTCGCCCAACTCGATGGATAATAACCGCGAACTCGGGATCATGACTTGGCAGGCGTCCATCGCCGCCCAGATGGAATCGGCATTTGCGGAGTTCTGGGCATTGGGACAAGCTTTCAAATGACAACAAAATCATTGCTCCGATGAATCTTCTTTCCCGATCCATCGTTTTTTCCGCCGGCCTGGCCGCGGCGGCGCCGGCCGCCCTCCACGCCTGGGGCGAGCAGGGGCACGATATCGTGAACCAGGTCGCCCTGGCCTCGCTGCCGGCGGATTTCCCCGCCTGGGTCCATGCGCCGGCCAACGCGGACCGGATCATCTTCCTGGCCGGCGAGCCCGACCGCTGGCGCTCGTCCAAGGACGAGATCATGGAGCATGCCACGACGCCCGACCACCATTTTGACGTCGAGGAGATCGCCGACGCGGGCATGGACCTCGCCACGATCCCGGAGTACCGCTACGAATTCGCGGCGCAATTTGCCGCGGCGCGCGCGGCCCACGAGGGCAATTTCCGGCCGATCGAACCGAAGTACAACGCCGATCACACCTCGGGCTTCCCCGGTTTCCTGCCTTGGAAGATCGTGGAGGACTATGGCAAGCTGCGGATGTCATTCTCCATCCTCAAGGTCTACGAGAAATACGGGACGGCCGGGGAGGTGGAAAACGCCCGCGCCGACATCGTCTATATCATGGGGATCATGGGGCACTTTGTGGGCGACGGCAGCCAGCCGCTCCATGTGTCCAAGTATTTTTACGGCTGGACCGGCGCCAATCCGAACGGCTTCATCAACCGCGGCGGGTGGCACGCCTGGATCGACAGCGGTTTCATCGGCAAAGCCGGCATCACCGCGGCGGAGTTGCTGCCCAAGGTCGAGCCCGCCGCACCCCTGGCGGTGGCGCCGCGGCCGGATGGACGGGATCCGGTGTTCGCGGCGGTCATCGATTACCTGGTGGCGACGAATCAGCAGGTCGTGCCGCTGTACCAAATGGAAAAGGACGGCCCCCTGCGGATGAACGGCCCCCCGACCGCGGAGGGCCGGGCCTTTATCGACAATGACCTCCTGCGCGCCGGCGAAATGCTGGGATCCCTCTGGCTCACCGCCTGGCGCCAGGCCGGGCCGGATTATTATTTGAGGTCCGACCTGATCAAGCGGAACGCGGCTTTACATCCGGCGGCACCAAGCCCCTGACGAGAGGTGGGGCGGCGCGCCCCCTGTTTGGACCGGAGACAAGCCCCCGCGACGCCTGGTTTAACTCTGCCCGAACTGGCGCCGCAGGGGCGCGTCGCCCCACCTCGGAGGCTTTCTGGTCGAATGGGATTACGGTATGACTTTCCAGTTGTTCATCGGCTCGGTGGGGATGTCATGGTGTTTTTCCACCCATTCGATGATGATGTTGCGGATTTCATCGCTGGAGCGGCTCACGACGGGAGCGCCTTTCAGCATGGCATAGCCGCCTCCGCCGTTGTACCGGTAGTTCGTGATCGCCACCCGCAGCTTGCGCGCGGGATCCAGCGGCGCGCCCTGGAATTGGAGGTCGCGGATCCGATCGCCCACGGGCCGGGTGAGATCGATGACGTAATCGACCCCCGCCGCGGTGTCGAAGTCGTACGGCGGCAGCCCGTGATTCCTCAATTCGCGGGCGGTTTTCCCCGACTGGTAGGGCTTGAAGTACCTCGCCGCGTGCTCCAGCGCCTCCTTCAACTGCCGCCCGGTCAACGCGACGACCACCAGCGAATTGTCGTAAACGTAGATCCCGCAAATATCCCGCACGCTCACCGGGCCCTGGGGGATCCGAGCCGCCAGGTTGAGCGGCGAGGCCAGCGTGACGTCGGCGTGGCTGGCCTCCAGGTCGGCGCGCTGGACCAGATCGATGATCGCGGTGTCGCGCGTTTCAGCATCCTCCTCGCTCAGCGGCTGGGCGCTTTCGCCGATCTTCCGGGCCAGCCACGCCTGCGTGGCCTGGTGGCTGCTCGCGGCCAGACGCAAAACCTCCGGATCCGCCGCCGTGTCCTTGGCGACGGGAATGATGGCCGCCTGCTTGGCCCAGACGCTCCATGGTCCGCCCGGCGGCCGTTTCAGGTAAAGGTCGGCCCGCGCCAGGTAATAGCCCCAATAATCGGCCTGGGTCAGCAGCACTCCGTTGATCGTCAGCGATGGGACGGGCCGATGGGTGTGGCCCATGAGGATGAGATCGACCCCGGGCACCTCCTCGGCGACAGCCATGGCCTGATTCTCGTGAGGGAGCTGAACCAGCGGTTGGTTGGTGGCCAAGTCCCGTTCCAGTCCCATGTGCATTGCGATCACCACGACGTCGGCATGCTCGCGGGTCCGCAGGATGCTGACCCATTTCTTCGCCTCGGTCACCGGCGAGCGAAATTCCAACCCGGCGAAATCCGCAGGATCGTCCCAGTAGGGGATGTCCGGGGTGGTCAGTCCGAGCACGCCGACCCGGACGCCGTTCACCACCTTCACAATATAGGGCTGGAACGCGTTCACGTCGGTGCCCGCCTCGTAGGTATTGGCGGAGAGCCACGGGAAGGCCGCTTCGCGGTGCGCCTTTTTCTGCACCGCCAGTCCATAATTGTAGTCGTGGTTGCCCACGGCCATGGCGTCGTAGCGGAGATAATTCATCGCCAGCATCATCGGGTCGGGGGGCGCGTTATCGATCCGGTTGTGGTAGTACTCGAGGGGGGTGCCTTGGATCGTGTCGCCGCTGTCCAGCAGGATGAGGTCGGGCGCCCCGAGGCGGGCGGTCTCGATCAGCGTTGCCACCTTCGCCAGCCCCAATTGCGCCGGCCGATTGGTGTAGTAATCGATCGGGTAGATATGCCCGTGGAGATCGGTGGTGCCGAGGATGGTGACGTGGGCATACTCGGTCCCGGCATCGGCGGGCGCCGCTGGTGCGGCGACGGCAACGATCAGCCCGAGGAAAACACCGGCTAAAACGCGTGAGTACAGCATGGGCTCAACTTTGGTTAAAAAACAGGGAATGCGAGCAACATCACTATGTTAAGTGAAGATTGGGCGACGGTGAATGAAAATTCATTATTGATGCTTGACTGAAACTCTTGGCACGCTTCAGGCTGTCACCTTGTAAGGATTACCCGAAGGATTACACCCCCGGTCAACCGCCGGGTTTTGGACAGCACTTAACACACTATAAACTTATGCGTACGAACATGCTACGATTGCTTGCGGCCGGGGTTTTGACCCTCGTTCTGGGCCTCACAACGACGATGACCTACGGTCAGGGCGTCACTACTTCCGGCCTGGCCGGATTTGTTACAGATAAGGACGGCAAGCCGGTGGTGGGTGCGACGGTGACCGCGATCGCGGTTTCGTCGGGCACCCATTCGCAGGCGGTAACCCGTGAAAACGGTGAATACAACATCACCGGCCTGCAGCCCGGCGGCCCCTATACCGTCACGGTTGCCTCTCCCAATTTCTCGGTCGAACCCAAGACTGACGTTTATTTGGACATCGGCGCCACGGGAACCGAGAGCTTCACGGCCCAGTCCCAGGTCATCCGCCTCTCCGGGATCACGGTGGGCGGGACGCGGGATACGACGTTTGACGGCAGCGAAATGGGCACGGCCACGGTCGTGACGGCGCAGCAAGTGCAAAAGATCGAGACCGTCCGCCGCGACGTGCAGGACATCGAGAATCTCGATCCCCGCACCTCCATGATGCAGGTCGGCACCTCGGATTCCCAATACACCTTGAGCATTTCGGGCCAGAATCCGCGCGAAAACGCGTTTCTCGTCGACGGCGTGTCGGCCGCCGACAACTTCGGCCTCAATTCCAACGGCTACGCCGGATTCCGCAACCCGGTCCCGCCGGACTGGATTTCCTCGTTGAGCCTGGACCTCAACCCTTACGACCTCACTTTCAGCGGCTTCGAGGGCGGCGTCCTCGATGTCACGCTCAAGGCCGGCACCAACGATTTCCACGGTTCGGCCTACGAGATCTACACTGGCACGAATTTCCGCGGCCCGGATCCCGTCCCCGGCTTTCTCGGAAAACACGAGCCGATGAACGAACACACCACGGGATTTACCTTTGGCGGCCCGATCGTGAAGAATAAGCTCTTCTTCTTCGTCGGTTACGACGCTTTCCGCGAAATCGCCACGTCTCCGGCGCAGCTCTTCAACCCGGCGGACACCACCAGCGACGCCACCGTTGTCAGCAACATCGAGGCCAAGGCCGTGGCCGAAGGCTACAATCCCGGCCAGCTGACCAGCGCCGCCCACCTTTGGGAGCAAAACTTTGTGGCGAAGATCGACTGGAACATCTCGGACTCGCAGAAGTTTGAGCTAACCTTCCGGCACACCGCGGGCGAGGCCCCGGTCTTCTATAACTACACGTCGTCCACCGAAACGTCGCTGACGAACTCCTTCTACAACACGTACCGCACCGACCAGTCGATCACGGCCAAGTTGAACAGTGACTGGAGCTCGGCGATTCCCAATTTCCACACGGAAATTGAGGCGACCTACAAGCGGTACAACGGCACCGCCGTCCTTGGCGGCGCGGACTTTCCCGCGGTCACGATCGATAATGTGCAGGGTGCCAGCACCCCGACGATTGGCAACACGACCGTGCTGCCCAACGGCGCACTCTTCCTCGGCACCTACTACGCCTATCAGTTGAACAACATCTACACCTGGGAGCAGGAAGAGCACGCCTACGGTGAATATTCCATCGGGAATCACACCTTCAAGTTCGGCGGCCAGGCCGACCGCACGGGCTATACCGACACCTTCATTCCCAACTATCTGGGGAGCTACACGTTCAGCAACGTCAATGACTTCCTGAATGGCCAGCCCACCGGTGTCACCTTGGAGGCCCCGGCCCCCGGCTACACGCTCGGCCAGGACGTTTCCCACTATTACCTGCTGGATCTTACCCCCCTGATCCAGGACACGTGGCGCCCGAATGCGGCCCTCACGGTCCTCGGCGGCTTGCGCATGGATTATCCCTATGAGCCGGCCAAGCCCCAGGTGAACCCGATCTTCCTCGCCGCCCAGGGATTCTCGAACAGCACGACGATGAGCGGCAACTACACGATCGGGCCCCGGATCGGCTTTAATTACGACTTCCCGACGGCGCTCAAGACGCAGCTGCGCGGCGGCGCCGGTCTGTTCCTGGGTCAGAATCCGGTGGTATGGGTGGAGAATTCCTTCAATAATGCGGGCCAGGTCACCACCTACTCGATCAGCAATGGGTCGACCCCGATCGCCAACTATACGTTTACGGGCAACCAGGCCACGCAGCCCATACCTCCGGTGGCGGCGACCAAGCCGGTCCCGAGCTTTGACTACACGGATCCCAATTTCCACTGGCCGGCCAACTGGAAGGAAAATCTGGCGATCGACCATGAACTCGGATTCTGGCACCTGATCCTCACCGCCGAGGCCGACTTCTCGCAGGTGGAGAAGGACGTGTTCTACCAGCAGACCAATTACAAGCTGGCCGCCGCGACGGTCCCGGCGTACACGCCGGACGGCGCCATTCGCTATGCCGGCGTCATCACCCCGGGAAATATCGGCAGCCAGTACTTTATTCCCACGTACACGACCTCGAATTATTACGTCTCGGCCACGAGCACGTCGTCCACCACCCTCCAGGCCAACACCACGGAGGGGCCGGTTTATGCCCTGACCAATACCGACAAGGGCGGATCCCAGCAGTACACCCTGGAAATCCACCGCCCGCTGCTGGACAATTGGGCCTTCTCGGCGGCCTTCACCCACACGTTCGCGACGCAGGTGGATCCCCTGCCGTCTTCCGTGGCGTCGTCGAATTTCGGCGACGATCCGGGGTTGAACCCGAACGACAATCGCGATTATCGCTCGCAGTACGAAATCCCCAACAAGGGCGTTCTCACCGGCACGCGGGAGTTTCATTTCTTCCCCTACTCGAACTCGACCACGTCGTTCTCGGCGCAGTTTATCGCCCAGACCGGCCAGGCCTTCAGCTATGTGTTCAAGGGCAACGCCGATGGCGACGGGATCAGCGGCGAGGACCTGTTTTACGTGCCGACCGGGCCGAGCGATCCCCTGGTGACGTGGGCGAGTCCGACGGAGGAGGCCGCATTCTTCAACTACCTGAACACGAATCCCGACCTGGCCCGCTGGGCGGGCAAGGTTACCTCCCGCAACAGCTCCTTCTCCCAATGGCAGAGGACGCTCAACCTCCACATCGAACAGCAGCTCCCGATCTACGGATCGGCGCATCTGACGCTCTTCGCCGACTGCTTCAACTTCGCCAACCTGCTCAACAAGCAGTGGGGGGTGACGACGGACTACTCGAACTCGTTCGAGACGCAGACGATTGCCGGCACCGGCTACAACCCGGCGGGCAACGGCGGCAAAGGGCAGTATATCTATACGTTCAACGCGGGGACCTTCGGCCTGCCCACGACGTACTCGGATATGTCCCGCTGGAATATTCAGGTGGGCGCGCGCCTCGAGTTCTAAGCGTTCGTATCCTGGACTGACTTCACAGGGGCGGCCGTTCCGTTTATCGGGACGGCCGCCTTTTTTTTACGCGCCTTGGATGATATTTGTGCTAGGGATTTTTTGTGAACGCACCCGATGGGCAAAAATGCCGCGTCTACCTTGGGGCGGCCGTCATTGCCCTGGCCGCGCTGGCCGCGTACAGCGGCAGCTTCGGCGGACCCTTCCTCTTCGACGACATTGGCTCGATCCCGGAGAATCCGACCATCCGGCATCTCTGGCCGATCTGGGCCGCGCTGGCGCCGCCGGTGGGTGGTTTGACGGTCAGCGGCCGGCCGGTGCTCAACCTTTCCCTGGCGGTCAACTATGCCCTGGGAGGCACGAATGTGTGGGGCTATCACGCCGCCAATCTGCTCATCCATATTCTGGCCGGACTGACGCTGTTTGGGATCATGCGGAGGACGCTGGATGGCAAATTTCGAATTTCGAATTTCGAATTTCGAAATTTGCTGGCCTTCGTCGTCGCCTTGATCTGGACGGTGCATCCCCTCCAGACGGAGTCGGTGACCCTGGTCATCCAGCGGGCCGAGTCGATGATGGGGCTGTTTTATCTGCTGACGCTATACTGCTTCATTCGAAGCGTGGAGTTTCTCGAGGTGGGGCGGCGCGACCCCGCGACGCCTTCGGTCAGTAACTCGGGCGGCGACGAAGGCGTCGCGGAGACGCGCCGCCCCACCTCGGTCCTGTTTGCCGGGCTATCCTTCATTGCCTGCCTCCTTGGCATGGCAACCAAGGAGGTCATGGTTTCCGCGCCCATCATCGTGTATCTCTATGACCGCACCTTTGTCAGCGGGACGTTTCGGGAGGCATGGCGGAGGCACCGGGGCCTGTATCTGGGCCTGGCTTCGACCTGGCTGGTCCTGGCTTGGTTGGTGTCCACGTCCGGCGGCCGGGCCGGAACGGCGGGTTTTAACGCGGGGGTTGCCTGGTGGGCGTATGCGCTGACCCAATTCCGCGCGATCGCGCATTATCTCCGGCTGTCGATCTGGCCTCATCCCTTGGTTTCCGACTACGGCCGGATGTTGGGCGGCCCGCCGCTTCAGGTGATCAGTGACGCGGTCGTCGTGACCGGGCTGCTGGCGGCAACGGCGTGGGCAATCGGAAAGTCGGAAGTCGGAAGTCGGAAGTCGGAAGGGATACGAGCGCTCGGCTTCGCCGGCGCCTGGTTCTTTCTCATCCTGGCCCCGAGTTCAAGCGTCGTTCCTGTCGTCACCGAGATCATCGCCGAGCACCGGATGTATCTGCCCCTGGCGGCGGTCGTGGCGGTGGTGGTGGCGGGAGGGTATCGCATTATCGAAAGACTCCCACGTGGCACGGGCATCTTGCCCGTGCTCGGCGATGACACGGGCAGGATGCCCGTGCCACGATTTGCCCAGCTCTGGATTGTCGCCTGCCTGGTTGCAGCTGCGGGCTTTGCCGGCATGACCTACCGCCGGAACGTGGTCTACCGGAGCAACCTGGCCTTCTGGGCCGATGCGGCGCTGAAGGTCCCGGATAATCCCGGAGCGCACAATAACCTGGGGAATACCCTGGCCGAAAGGGGTTTTTTGGAGGCCGCGATGGCGGAATACCATGAGGCCTTGAGGCTGGACCCCGACTATTCCGACGCGCATGCCGACCTCGGCAATGCCCTGGTGAAGCAGGGCCACTTTGCGGCGGCAATCGACAACTACCTGGTCGCGTTGCGATTTCGTCCGGCGGACCCTGCCGTTCGTTACGGTCTCGGCCTCGCGCTCATGCGCTCGGGCCGGAGTGACGCTGCGCTCGAGCAGTTCGAGCAGGCGGTGCGGCTGAAGCCCGACAATGCCGACGCCTGGTCGAATCTCGCGGAGCTGCTCGTGGCCGCGGGGCGCTGGGCCGAGGCGGCGGATGCGTATGCTGCCGCGACCCGGCTGCGCCCGGACGATGCGGACACCCGGGTCAATTATGGCAACGTCCTGGCGCAGTTGGGCCGCCGGCCCGAGGCGGTGAGGGAGTATCGGACGGCGCTGGTCCTCCAGCCCGCCGCGCCCGACGTGCACAACAATCTTGGGAGCCTGCTGGCGGAAAGCGGCCGATTCGACGAGGCCAAGGTCGAGTTTGAAGACGCGCTTCGGCTCAAACCCGACTACCAGGCGGCCCGTGACAACCTGGAGCGCGTGAACGCGCTTGAAAACGGGAGGTTAGGCCAATGAGTCAGGCATTTGAACAGGAAGGACGGGAAGGACGGGAAGATTTTGTTTCCGATCCTTCCCGATCTTCCCATCCTTCCTGTTCAAAACTCGGTTTTTTCGGTGCCGGCGCGATCGTTTTGGCGACCTTGTGGGTTTACTGGCCGGCGTTGCGCGGCGGCTGGCTCTGGGACGACGGTCTGGAAATTGCGCAAAACGGCCTGCTGCGCGACCCGGGCGGCTGGTGGAAGCCGTGGATCGACCGTTCGTCCATGGACTACTTCCCGCTCAAGAGCACGCTGCAGTGGGTCCAATGGCATTTGTGGGGGGCGGACCTCCTCGGCTACCATCTGACGAATGTCGGCCTGCACGCGCTGAGCGCCCTGTTGTTGTGGCGGCTGCTGTTGAAAGTAGACGAGGCGTCCTCGCCTCGTACCTCGGAGGAACGAGGCGGGACGCCTCGTCTACTTTCGCCCGCGTTTTTTGGCGCCCTGGTCTTCGCTGTGCACCCGGTATGCGTCGAATCGGTGGCCTGGATCTCGGAGTTCAAGAACACGCTGTCCTTGCCGCTGCTGCTGCTGGCGATGATTTTCTGGATAAGGTGGAGCGAGTTGCCCCCAACCCGCTCGTTCGACTCCGAAGGAGAAAAAACTCAGACTACCTTCCCAATGAAGCGTATTGGGGGCAATCCGCTCCACCTTCGATCTTCGAATGAAGCGCGTTCGGGACAACACGCTCCACCTTTCTACCTCTTGTCGCTGATTTTTTTCCTCGCCGCCATGCTCAGCAAGAGCTCCGTCGTGATGTTTCCTTTCGTGCTTCTCCTTTATGCCTGGTGGAAGCGCGGGAGGATTGGACGGCGGGACCTGCTCGCCGCCGCGCCTTTTTTCCTGGTCTCGCTCGCGCTGGGCGTGGCCACGATCTGGTTTCAGGGCCACCGGGCGATTGGCCTCGCCGGGACGCCGGCGGGATTCGAGTCGCGGCTGGCGCAGGCGGGCTGGAGCATCGTCCTCTATTTCCGGGACTGCATTTTTCCCCTGCACCTGGCGCCGATCTATTCGCGCTGGAATGCGGATTGGCCCACTCCGCTGCAATTTCTGCCGTGGGTGGCGATCGGCGCGGTATTCTTGCTGTTAATAAGGTGGGGCGGCGCGCCCCCGCGACGCCCAATGACGTCAGCAAACGATGAAACTCCGAATGCCGATCAGGCGTCGCAGGGGTCCGTCTTCGCGCGAGGCTACGACGCGACA
>Ga0302326_10025108_pt1 | contig 12090 bp, 11 predicted proteins | sample Palsa_T0_3_FD_202264 | JGI IMG/M metagenome (GOLD analysis project Ga0302326, IMG submission 202264) | Peat permafrost microbial communities from Stordalen Mire near Abisko, Sweden - Palsa_T0_3 | ecosystem: Environmental > Terrestrial > Soil > Palsa > Peat permafrost | place: Sweden: Abisko...
CTCGAGCTCTTGCGTTCCGCTGCGCCGAACGTGCACTTCATTTCACTTCCCGGCTGCCGGCAAGCTGCAGCGGTGAACCGGGCCGCCGCATCCACGAGCGGCGAATTCTTGCTGGTTTTAAACGCCGACGATCTGCTGGTACCCGAGGGCTGCGCGCTCTTGGTCGAAGCGATGCGACGGTCGCCCGAGGTGGCGGTCGTCTATGGCGAAGCCGATCACATCGACGAGCACGGCGCCTTCATCGAGCGTTACCCGACGTTGCCGTTCGATCGCGAGTCGCTACGCAAGACGTGCTTCATCTCGCAACCGGCGGCGCTGGTGCGACGCAGCGCCTTTGCTGAGGTGGGTGGAATGGCGGAAGCTCTCGAGTACAGCCTCGACTATGACTTCTGGATTCGCCTGGCCCAGCAACATGAGTTCTTGAAGATCGAGGCCTTGGTGGCCCACGTACGCCTTCACTCGGGCGCCAAGACCGTAGCAAAGAAGGCGGCCGTCGCGCGCGAAGTGATCTCCACCTTGAAGTCACACTACGCGTATGCTCCCTACGAGTGGGTCGCGGCCTACGCAAACCACCTCGTCGATGAACGAGCGGGCCAGGTGCCGGCCGTCGTCGGCAGCGGTCTCAAGGCGGCCTTTTCGCTACCGCTCGGATGCGTGCTCAACTACCCGAAGGTTGGAAGGTTCGCGCGCGATTGGTTCGCGCATCGCAGCGTCGGAAGCACGCTTCGTGGCCGCTAGCAGCTTGCCGCTGGTCACGGTGGTAACGCCGTCCTACAACCAAGGACGCTTCATTCGCGCGACGATCGAAAGCGTGCTCTCTCAGGGCTATCCGAACCTCGAATATATCATCATGGACGGCGCCTCGACGGACGAGACGGCCGAGGTCGCAGCCGAGTATGCCGAGCGGCTGACGTTCATCTCGGAAAAGGATCGGGGACAGTCGCACGCGATCAACAAGGGCTTTGCAATGGCTCGCGGCGAGTTCGTCGCTTGGCTCAACTCGGACGACATCTTTTTGCCGGGCGCGGTCGAGCGAGCAGTGGCTGCGCTGCGCGAGCACCCGGAGGCGGGAGCCGTCTACGGCGACGGCTATCAAATCGACATCGACGGCAACGTGATCTCGAAGTTTGCCGTCACCCAAAAATTCGACCTCTGGAAGCTTCTCTATCTCTCGGACTACATTTTGCAGCAGACCGTCTTTTTTCGACGCTCGGTGTTCGACACCGTCGGCTGGGTCGATGAAGGCCTGCACTACGGGATGGATTGGGACATCCTCATGCGCATCGGCCTCGAGTGCTCGATCGTCTACATCCCGGCCGACATGGGCGCCATTCGCGAATATGCGACAGCCAAGACGGCCGCCGGCGGAACAAAGCGGGTGCATGAGCTGGTAGCAATCATGCGGCGCCATACGGGGCATCCTTTCCCGCCCGGCGCGATTGCCTACGGCCTGCCTACCTACGAGAAGCTATGGAACCAGCGGATCGAGACGCTGTTTCCGGCGTCGATGAATCGCGTAAAGCGCAAACTGCAAAGCTATGTCGCGCGTGTAGCCTACCGAATCGTGGGGCAAACCTTGCGCTATTCGCAAGGACTCTTTAGCGACGGCTGGGCCTCGACGCGCGCCCGCTTCGTTTTCCCGCCCGCGCGCGCGCGCAATCTCGAGCTGACCGTGCACCTGCCGGGGTGGGCGCCGATCGAGCGTCAAACAATCACGTTTCGAGCGGGCGGCAAAGTGTTTGCCCGTGAGTCGTTCGAGAGAGGAGAGTTCACGATTCCGGTCGCGCTACCGCGCCGGCTCTGGTCGAAGCCGGTACACGTAACGGTCGACGCCGAGAAGTTCTTCCGGACGCCGGCTTCTTACGACGGCCGGCGCGACCCACGCAAGCTCTGCTATCTCCTCAAGGACATCGGATACGCGAAGCCGCGGCGGGGACCGTTCGGCTGAACGCGGCGCTGCATCCGCCGCGACGGCTTCCCGATGTCGTCGGCGTCCTCGCTTCCCGTAATCTCCGCCGCCGCTATCGCGGCTCGCCCCTCGGCGTGCTCTGGTCGCTCGCGAATCCCATCGCAATGACCGTCGTGTACGCCGCCGTCTTCGGCCGCACGTTCATCCCCTATTACGGCGGTTCGCTCGAGCGCTATGCGTTTGCGGTCTTCATCGGGCTGACGGTCATCGGATTTTTTTCGGCTACGACCTCAGAAGCATTGATGAGCGTGGTGGCCGACGGCGCGCTCTTGAACAAATTAAGCGTGCCCAAGACCGCCTTTCCGGTCGCCAGCGTGCTTGCCAACTCGTTTCAGCTCGGCGTCGGCATGCTACCGGTCCTGATCGGTATCGGCATCGCCTCGCGAGTCAGCCCCCTGCAGCTGCTCTGGCTTCCGCTGCCGCTGATCGCGCTCGTGGCATTCTGTTGCGGCGCCGGCCTTCTTCTGAGCGCGCTGTACGTCTTCTATCGCGACATTCCGAGCATCTGGGAGCTATTGACGTTCTTTGTGTGGGTGACGAGCGCGGTCTTTTACCCGCTCGCGATCGTGCCGAAGCGAATTGCGCATATCGTCGAGTTCAATCCGCTGTTCGCCTTCGTAACGACGCTGCGCGAAATCGCGATGGGCAGCGCGCAGCCGGACGTGCGGTTGCTCGGCATCGGAGCGCTCGAGGGCCTTGGCGCGCTACTCGTCGGCATCATCGTCTTCCGCGCCGCTCAGCCCGGCTTCATGGACCGGCTATGATCGAGTTGCGCGGCGTAACGCTCGACCGCCGCTCTCCCGACGTTCACGGAAACGATTTGAAACGCCGCGTCTTTGCCGCACTACGCGGGAACCTGCGTCCGCTACCGCTGCGACGGGTCCTCGAGGACATCAATCTGTCCGTTCCGCCGGGTGAGAAACTCGGAATCATCGGGCCGAACGGCGCCGGCAAATCGACGCTGCTCAAGGTGATCTGCGGTGTCCTGCAGCCGAGCGCAGGCAGCGTTGCGGTTTCGGGTCGCGTCGCACCCGTGATCGAAGTCGGCGGCGGGTTCGATCCGGAACTGCCGGTCGTCGAAAACATTTTGTTCTTCGGCGTTCTGCTCGGATTCTCGCGGCGCGATATGCTATCGCGCGTCGCCGGAGTGCTCGAATTCGCGGGCCTTGAAGAATATCGCAATACGCCGGTCCGAGCGTTGTCGTCGGGCATGGTCGCGCGACTCGGCTTCGCGATTGCGACGGATGTCGACCCGGACATCTTGATCGTCGACGAAGCCTTGTCGGTGGGCGATGAGAAATTCCGCGCCAAATCCCAGCGACGCATCGATCGCATGTGGAGTCCGGACGCAACGGTACTGGTCGTCTCACACGACCTGCAGTTCATCCGGCGCTCCTGCCGCCGTGCCGTCGTCATGGAGCATGGCCGGATCGTCTTCGACGGACTAGCCGAAGAGGCGGTAACGAGCTACGTCAATGCCGTGGATGCCCGCGCTTCCGACGTCTTGGCGCGCGGACGCGCTCTCCTTCGGTCTCGCTGACGCCCTCAGTCAAGCTCGCTTGCTTCGAACACGCGGAAATTCATGATGCGCTGGTCATCCAGCACCGTCTTGCCGCCACCCTCGACGTGCAAGGTCAACGCGGCAGGCGCGCTCGGCAAATCGCAGGTCACCGTCTGGCGCGTTGTGATTTCGCTTTCAACCAGCGTCCGGCCATCGTGAAGTACGCTCAACACAAAGGGTTTCGACTCGACGCCGGGCCCTGGCTCGACGTCGAATCGCAGCGTTGGCTCCGCCTGATTCGAGACTGCGATCGCCGCATCGTTGCTAACCCACCGAAAGGTCGCGCCTCGATACGTCTCGAGCGGATACCATCCTCGTCCGAGCCTCGCCCAGGCGGGCAGCACGTCACCCGGCAGCTCGGCGAGTCCGATCTCGAACACCCGAAAATTCATGACCCGCGGATCGTTCGGGGCCGGGTAGCCGCCGCCGTCAACGTGAAGCCGCACGCGGTGTACTGCGCGTACCCCCTGGGGAAGCTCGATGTTGAGATTTTGTCTGCCGAGAACGGTAGGATGGGCGAGCGCGGTATCCGAGTTGCCGAAGACGTGCAGTTGAAAGGGGCGCGAACCAACCCCTGGGCCCGGCTCAATCATCATCGTCAACTTGTGTACGCGCGGCGTCATCGCCGCCGCGTAAATGACGGCATCGTTTTTGGCCCAGCGAAATCTCGTGCCGGTATCGGTCTCGAGCGGATACCAACCTGCGCCGAGCGCCAGCGCGCCGGGAATGAAAATGTCCGCGTTCTCGGTGTCGACCGTCCCTGCTGCAATTGCCATCGCGCTGCTGCTCCTGCGCCCCCGGCCGTGATCCCTGCGCCGTCAGCAGTCGTCGCACTCCAGGGGCCGCGCGCGAAGGCGGCTAAGGCCCACCCACAATACGGGGAGGCGAACGTCTTTTGATCGTGACGCGCACGCCGTTTCGGGTTACCCTCGGGGGCGGCGGTACGGACCTTCCGGCTTTTTACGAAAAGCACGGCGGGTATATCCTTGCACTGGGCATCGACAAATATATGTACGTGATGCTGAACGTGCCATACGCGGATCGCAAGGTTCGGCTGCACTACACCAAGAGCGAAACGGTCGACAACGTGGCACAACTCGAGCATGAACTTGCTCGCGAAGCGCTGCGGATGCACGGAATCGATGACGGTATCGAAATCGCTTCCTTGGCCGACCTGCCGGCAGGCACGGGCTTGGGATCGTCGAGCTCCTATCTCGTCGGTTTGCTGAACGCGATTCGCGCCTACCGAGCGCGTCCAATCCTTTTCGACGAGCTGGCCGATGAGGCGTGCCGAATCGAACTCGACATCCTCAAGAAACCAATCGGTAAGCAAGACCAGTACATGGCCGCTGCCGGCGGTCTCACGGAGCTGTCAATCGATGTGAACGGAGCGGTCGCCGTTCGCCGCTTGGCGCTGCCGGGTTATGCGGTGGCGGAGTTCATCTCGAACACGCATCTCTACTATCTCAACGTACAGCGAACAACGACAGACATACTCGGCGAGCAGACGGCGGCTCTGCGGGCTGAGCCGCGAGCTGCCCACGACAGCTCCCAGGCCCCGAATGCCGTCGAGGAAAGCCTCAAAGAGATTCTGGCGATCGGCTATCGTATCGGCGACGCGTTCCGCGCATGTGATTTCGACACATTCGGAAGGTTGATGCACGAGCACTGGATGGCAAAAAAGCGGCTCTCCGGCAAAGTGAGCGTTCCGGTCGTCGAGCAGCTCTACGATCACGTGCGCGAGAACTTCGGGGTTCTGGGCGGAAAGGTTGCTGGTGCCGGAGGCGGTGGTTTCTTGATGCTGTACGTGCCGCCGGCCGGCTCGCGCCGGTTGACCGAATTTATGGCGACGCTCGGCATGACACGCTTGAGCTACGGAGCGGAGTTCGAAGGCAGCAAGGTGCTCGTCAACGTGCTGAACGGTCGCGCTACCGACTACCACTCGAACGAGGCGGTCATCTTGCCTTCCCACGTCGCGCCCGGAGGAAAGCTCTTTGTCTAAGCCGATCGTCATCACGGGCGTCGCCGGCTTCATCGGCAGCAATCTCGCCGATCATCTTCTGAACGAAGGCTACCGTGTGGTCGGCATCGACAACCTCGCCTACGGCGTCGCCGAGCAGATTCCGGACGGCGTCGAGTTCCATCAACTCGACATCCGCGATCCGGCGATCTATCCGCTCTTCGAAGGCGGGAGCGTCGTCTTTCACCTCGCCGCCAAGAACTGCATTGCCGACTGCCAACTCGATCCGCTCGAAACGGCGCACATCAACGTGCTCGGTTCGGTCAACGTGTTCGAGGCTGCCCGGCGCGGGGGCGCCGCGAAACTCGTCTACGCGGAATCGGCCTCGGTGTACGAGGGCTCGAGCAAACTGCCCACGCCGGAAACGGAGCTCGCGCCGCGCAGCTTCTATGCGGCCAGCAAAGCCGCCGAGATGTATTTTGCGGAAGCCTACCAGCGCTTTAGCTCGCTTCCGATGACAGCCCTGCGCTATTTCGGCGTGTACGGGCCGCGCCAGGATTACAGGCGGACGATTCCGCCTGTCATGAGCGCCTTCATTCTGAAACTGCTCAAGGGCGAGCGCCCGACGATTTATGGGAGCGGCGAGAAGAGCCGCGACTTTATCTACGTCGACGACGTTAACGATTTTCACCTGAGGTGTATCGACGACCGTCGCACCGACGGGCGCGTCTTCAACCTCGGCTACGGACACCCATACTCGGTGAACGAGATCTACGCCCGCATTGCCGCGTTACTTGGGGTCTCGGTCGAACCGGAGCACCTGCCCGACCTCGAGGGTGAAGCGCAAACGACGCATGCGGACATCACCGCCGCGATGTCGATCGGTTGGGCGCCGCTGGTCGGCATCGACGAAGGCTTGCGCCGGTCGATCGCCTACATCAAAACGCACGTGTTGGCTCATACATAGGCCAAAGGGAGGACGGGTGCCCCCCCGGAACAAGCGTGTTTGCTTCTCGTGCAGGTGGAGCCATGGCGATCATCGACCGAACTGATCCCGCGATCCCGGCGTCGAGCGTATCGGACGCGCCGGGTCGAGAGGTTGAACTCAGCATCGTTATTCCCGCTTTCAAAGAAAGCGCGAAGATCGCAGTCGACATCCGCGCCGCGCACTCATTTCTGTTGGCGCACAAAATTGAGGGCGAAATCATCGTTGTCGACGACGGTTCGCCCGACGATACGGCTGCGCGGGCGCTGGCGCTGGCCGCAGAGACACCGGAGCTGCGTGTCCTGCGCTACGAACAGAACCGCGGGAAAGGCCACGCGCTGCGCTACGGGATGACGCGGTCACGCGGCAAGAAGGTGATGTTCGCCGACGCAGGGCTCTGCGTGCCATACGAAATCATGACGATCGGGCTCACGATGCTCGATCTCGGGATGTGCGACATCGCACACGGATCGCGCCGCATGCGCGGCAGCGTTAAACGCGCTCAGCCATTATACCGGCGACTCGGTTCCCTCGGTTATGGCCTCCTCATCCATACGCTTATGGGCATACCACCGTATCTGTCCGACACAAACTGCGGATTCAAGCTCTACCGTCGCGAGGTCGCGCACGAGCTTTACGGAGCCGCTTTTACCGACGGTTTCATGTACGATATCGAGATCTGTCTGCGGGCGATTGCGAAGAGGTATATGATCCTCGAGTTCCCCGTGCTTTGGAGCAACGACCCCGACACTCGCTTCAATCCAAGCACCGGCAGTTTCCGCCTATTACGCGACCTTGCGATCATCCGCTGGCGTTTGCGGCCCGGCAGCCGCAGAGACGCAGTGAGAGCGGTCGAACCGGCGAGGAGCAGCGGCTGACTACTGCCAGTCCATACCGCGCTCTTTCGGCAGGATGCGGCGCAGCGTAAAAATATCGCTCGCCTGCAACTCGGATACGTGCGCCGGCCAATCTTTCCAGCCGTCGTATGGAGCGGCCACGAACTTGCCGGTGATTCCCTTTGCTGCGTCACTAAGCAGCAGAACCGACGCGTTCGCCGCGACCGAGGGCGGGACGGCGCCGCCGGCGAGCTGTTTCTTCGTTGTTTCGAGGAACGCTTGGCCCGCAGCGCTTGCGCCCGCCGCCAGCGTTTGCTCGTGCAGCCGCGTCGCAACGAAACCGGGGGCGATCGCATTCACTTCGATCCCAAAGGGAGCCATTTCGATTGCGATCGTCTCGGTAAGACGTACGACCGCGACCTTGGAGGTCGCGTACGCCGTATAGTTCGGGAACGGCGTCGCCGCCCCGCCGCCGGAAAGCAGCACGATGCGGCCTCCGCCCGACGTGCGCATTCGCGAACACGCGGCACGGGCGACCAGGAAGCTTCCGAAAAGGTTGACGTGAATCGCCTTCAACCACTCCTGCGGGTCCACATCGGTGATCGGGCCGATCGGCCCGTAAATCCCGGCCGAATTGACGACGCCGTCGAGACGCCCGAAGGACGACGTGAACGTTTCGAATACATCCTCGACACTTGCCGGATCGGATACATCAGCGGTGACCGCGGCAACGGTCGCGGCACCGTCAACCTTCGCAAGGGAATCGCGCGCCTCATCAAGTGCTTTTTTTTCGCGCGCAACGATCATCACGCGCGCGCCGCTACGAAGACACGCCTCGGCAATCGCAAACCCGATTCCGAGGCTGCCGCCGGTAACTAGAATATTCTTGCCCGATAACATTGGCGGGCAGTTCGCGTTGCCGATTGCCGAACCTGTTTTGCAGGCTTCGCTCGAATTGGGCTCATAAAAGCGCGCATGAACGTTTTTGTGTCGGGACTCTGGCACCTCGGATCGGTCATTTCGTCGTGCATCTCCGAGCACCACGATACGACCGGTTTCGATCCCGACCAAGCGACAGTCGACAATCTTTCGCGCGGAATACCGCCCATCTTCGAGCCGGGACTCGAGGCAGAAGTCCAGCGCGGGCTTGCGGCCGGGACGCTGCACTTCGTACCCGACCTTGAAGTGGCAAGCAACGCCGACGTCGTTTGGATTGCGTACGACACGCCTGTTGACGAACAAGACCGGGCCGACGTCGCCTATGTCGACGCGCAGGCCGCCGCGCTCTTTCCGTACCTCACAGATGGCACACTCGTGCTCGTTTCATCGCAAATGCCCGTCGGATCGATCGCACGGCTCGAGCGCGCATTCGCGGCGAGCAGCGAACGGCAAGTCTCTTTCGGGTACACGCCCGAAAATCTCAGACTCGGTCAGGCTCTTAGCATCTTCAAGCATCCCGACCGCATCATCGTCGGCGTCCGTACCGCAAGCGATCGCGAGGTCGTTTCGAACTTGTTCGAAGGCATTTCGAACAACATCGTCTGGATGTCGCCCGAGTCGGCCGAAATGACCAAGCATGCCATCAACGGTTTCTTGGCCGTATCCGTAACCTTCATGAACGAGGTCGCGGCAATCTGCGAGCGAGTCGGAGCCGATTCGAAAGATGTCGAGGCGGGCCTACGGAGCGAGTCGCGCATCGGGCCGAAAGCATACGTGAGCCCCGGCACCGGATTTGGCGGGGGAACGCTGGCGCGCGACATTCAGTTTCTTTCCGAGATTGGGAAAACGAACGGAACGGCCGTCGACGTGCTCGAGGGCGTATTGGCCAGCAACGACAAGCACAAGACATGGGCGGAGCGCAGATTGCACGACGCCCTCGGCGAACTCAGCGGAAAAGAAATAGCACTTCTTGGTTTGACGTACAAACCAGGAACGGACACGCTGCGCCGATCGAGCGCGGTTGAGCTGGCCGAATCGTTGGCCGCGCTTGGAGCCGTGGTGAAGGCGTTCGACCCGGCAATCCACGAGCTGCCGGTGGAGCTGCGCGCTACAATTCATCTGCGGGCCTCAGCACGGGCCGCGTTAGCCTCCGTTGACGCCGTTGTTGTCACAACGGAGTGGCCCGAGTTCAAGGACCTGACTGCAGCGGACTTCACGGAAACGATGCGAACCGCAATAGTACTCGATCCGAAGCGCTCGCTTGGGGAACCACTAATGACCGACGATCGAATCCGCTACATCGCAATCGGACGAGGCACTTGACGCCGGCGTCTTGTCGGCCCGGCCGACCATGCTGCTGTTGCTCCGACGGACGCGGTGACCGGAAATAACGCTTTGCCGCCGGTTGTAGAGGTCCAGCAAGCCTATACCGAGCGCGATCACGCCCTGCGGGAGTACGATCGTTATGCGCGCGCAAAGTATGATCTGACGCTGCGCTGGTTACGGCCGCTGCTAACCGACGACACGCTCCTATATAACATCGGTGCCGGGAGCGGGTACTTCAATCACCTGGCGTCCGAACGCGTCAAAGCAGTCGTCGGCTGCGAGCCGGACCTGGCCGCATTTGCGCGCGCAACCGAGAGTTCGATGCCCGCCAATTGCCAGCTGCTTCAGGCCGATTTGCGGGCCTTCTCGCAAAACCGGGCGCCCGCGGATATCGTTGTGATGCACGACGTACTCGAGCACATCGAGAACGATCAGCAGGCCGTCCAGGACCTCCGGTCGCTCGTTCGCCAGGGCGGACGAGTCATTCTCAGTGTTCCTGCTCTTGCGATGCTTTTCGGCCGGCACGACATCGAGTTAGGCCACTACCGGCGTTACTCAAAGCGATCGCTGCGCAAGATATTGGAGCCGTCTTTCAAGATCAGGCGGCTGCGGTATTTCGGAATGGCGAGTATTCCGATCGTACTGTACTATTCAGTTTTGAGAAAGAGCGCCTACCCCGAAATCGCGGCCTCCGACAATCTGATCTCAGATGCGTACGGGGTGATCTGCTCCATTGAAACGAGGATCCCGGAACCGATCGGCACGTCGGTGATCGCGGAACTGGAGCCGCGGTCGTAGTCGTCCTATTTTTGGGGAGCACGCGGATCGCGATGAGGTGCTCACTGCCTTCTACTTTCCTAACGGGTACGGCGTCCTTGATCATTTTCGACTCCGCTGAACTTGCATCGAGATAAGGCTTTCTTAGTAGTGCGAGCGTTCCGAGCTGAGCGGGGAAGGTGTACTTGAGCGAAGAACTCCCGCCCCCGTGAGGCGCGGGGATTTTCGCTGGCCGAAGCGACCGGAGATGTTGTCAGCGGAGCAAGAGATTGCGCGCGAGGCATTCGTAGCGGCTTGGCACGAGGAATTGCCGCAACGCTATACGGTCATCGAGCGCTTCAATCACGGCTATGTTGCCGCCCTCGGTGCGCCCCCCCAGGCGCGGACCCTTGAAGTCGGCGCCGGCATCGGCGGCCATTTACCCTTCGAGGATCTTTTGGCGCAAGACTATCACGTGCTTGAATACCGCGCTGAGTTTTGCAAACGCCTCGCGGAACAGCTTCCTGCGCACAACGTGCACTTGGGAACGATCGAAGAACGTCAGCCATTTACCGATGGCTTTTTCGACCGGATTATCGCCATCCACGTTCTTGAGCATCTGCGAAATCTGCCGGCGGCGCTCGAGGAAATCGCGCGATTGCTGCGGCCTAATGGTGTCTTCGACATCGTCATTCCGACCGAAGGCAGCCTCGCCTACGAGTTTGCGCGCAAAATCTCCGCAGAGCGAATGTTCCGCCGTCGCTTCGGGCTCGACTATCGGCCCATCGCTCGCAACGAACACGTGAACACCTACCAGGAAGTCACGTCGCTCGTGGCCACCTACTTCCGGCAAGAGACATCTCGCTTTTTTCCGCTCGTTTTACCGAACCCCGAGATCAATCTTGTTGTCGGACTACGCGTTCACCACCGCCAGACCAAAGGCGCGAGCGGCTAACTCACTCAGGCAAACTGGAGCGCGTCGCTTCCGCGATGAAGCATTGCCGCAGGAGCGGGTCGGCCACGCGGCCCACAGTGCATTGTGAGAATATTCGTGCTTGGATGCGATGCGGACTCCGCTGTGTTTGCCGGCTTTATCGAGAAAAGAGTGCGCCGCGGGCTGCGGCAGGGCCCTGCGTGATCGCCCTCGGCGTCAGCCTCGCCCTGTTTCTTGTCTACCTCACGCTGGGGCTTGGTGTGACCGCGCTGTTTCCGCGGTCATTTCCGCCGGGTATGCGCCTCCGCTTGGCTCCTGGCGTCGGCGTCGGACTCTACCTCATTTTCGCGATCGCACTGAGCAGGTGGGGTCTTCCCGTCAAGGCGTTTGTGTATCCGCTTACGCTCACACTCTTCGTGGCCTCGGTCGTCGCTATCATCGTGCGTCCGCCACTTCCGTCGGGTAGTGAGGTCACGGGATTCGTCGCGCCGCTTTTGGTGGCGTGCGTGCTCGTCGGCTCGCCGCTGATGACATTTGGCTTCCACTGGCTGTCCTATTCGAACGACGATATGGCCAATTACTCGCTGGGGGCGCAACGGTTCGTAGACAATGGCTACTTCGAGCCGCCCACCGCTGCGACGTATCTCGGGAACCGTACGATGAACGGCTTCTACTGGGCGTGGGCAGCCGTTGACGGCGAGCGAGATGGCGTCGAAATTCTATTGGCAAGCGCTGCGAGCGTACTCCATCGCAATCCGTTTGAAGTATTCATGCCGCTCATCTTCTCGGCATTCTTGGTGATCGTTGTCGCGGCGGGGGCCATC
>Ga0302326_10025111_pt1 | contig 12089 bp, 10 predicted proteins | sample Palsa_T0_3_FD_202264 | JGI IMG/M metagenome (GOLD analysis project Ga0302326, IMG submission 202264) | Peat permafrost microbial communities from Stordalen Mire near Abisko, Sweden - Palsa_T0_3 | ecosystem: Environmental > Terrestrial > Soil > Palsa > Peat permafrost | place: Sweden: Abisko...
GACAAGAATTCCATCCTGGGCAACCATCGCGGCGGCGAAACCACCATCGCGCGCGCCTTCGAGAATCGCGCATCTCGCTTTTGCGGCGCCGCCTTTGCCGAAGTGCCCTTCCTACGTCGCTGCAAAGGTGCCCGACTTGCATAGGGGACAGATTTTCAATCTACGGTGTGTTTCGCGGTGTAGCCATCGCGGGAGACGACTTCGACTTTCTGTTCTTTGCCCTTCTGATCTTTCACCTTGATCGGGCCCCCGTCGGGCGCGACCACCTGCACTTTGAGCTTGCGGTAGGTGCCATCCAGCTTGGTGTTGGTGGGATGGTAGGAGAGCGAATACTGATTGCGAATGTCTCCGGAGATGTCGCCGAACAATTCAGGCAGTTCTCCCTCAAAACGTGGGAAGTAAGCGCGGCCGCCGGTCATCGATGCAAAGGTGCGCATCTCGTTATCCCCCTGCAGGTAGTCCATCTGGGTCACGCGGATGCCCATACCATGGGCATCGCGGCAGCCTCCGGGATGCGTTTCGCAATACTCCCGCACAATGAATCCGACGCTGATGGGGAAGATGGTCACATCCTTCGTGTCCTTGACCTTCTTGGTTATCTTGTCGAGCGTGAGCTTGCTGAAGCTATCGATTCCGGTAGTGACCAGAATGACGTATTTCTTCCCTTCCACCCGGTCGAGGCGATCGAGGGTGTCATAGAGGGCGTCGAACAGATTGGTCTCGGCAAATCCGGGAATGCGCAACTCGTTTAGCGCTCCGTAGACGGCCTTTTTGTCCTGAGTGAAATCGACCAGGATGTGGGGCTGCATGTCGTAATAGGCGACGGCAACCCAGTCGTCCTTGCGCAGTGTGTTGGCAAAGGCGTAGGAAGCCTGCAGCGCCTGCCGCATGAACACGTAGTTGGTGGCAGCAAATTCAACCAGGAGCACGGCAGTAATGGGCGCTTGGGAGACGTTGAAGTTCGAAATCTGCTGCGCTTCTCCATCTTCGAATAAGCGAAAGTTTTCCTTCTTGAGGCCGGGAACAAACTGGCCGTTCTTGGTGGTGACGAGGACATCCACATTCACCAGAGGCACGTTCAACTTGATGGAATAGTCGGGCATGCCCTCCACTTTTTTTGGCGTGGGGGGGGGAGGCGGTGGAGGAGCTTCTTCAGGATTCTTCCGGGGAATGGCATAGGGTCCGACGTCGCCGCCCGGTCCACCGGCCTCTGGGGGAACGTCCTGCTTGGGCTTGCCGTTATCGGGGGTTGGAGTTTGCGACTGATCTTGCTGCGATTGATCTTGTTGCGATTGCCCCGGTTGGGATTGGCCCTGGACAAAGACAGGTAGCACCGCGAAAGGCAATCCAAGGGAGGCGCCGACCAGCAGCGTAATATTGCTAAACCTACGGAAACGTGGGCTTTGTTTTGTAGCCAGCCAATTGGTAAGCATGTGAAACCCCGAGGAGTAAAGGCTCTATGGGGAGCGAAATCCCCTGTGCTAGTATAGACGCAGGGATTCGCGATTGGGATGTTTTGCCGGCTCCCGGTGTTCCTCTCCCTGGCAACGACCACAATCTGGCGGAGTCTAAATCGTAGCGGGGTGCAAGCAGCCCTGCCGGGCGTAGCTCATGAAAAAACGGGTCTTCGCGCTCTTCGTTGCTTGCCTTTCTTTTCTTTCTTTTGCGCCTGCGCAAACCAAGCCTACTGCGCAGACTTCACCGGGTGCGAACAGTCAGCCGACCATCGCTGTCGGCCAAATTCATGCCGGCATGCGCGGAGTGGCGTACACCGTGTTCGAAGGGGTGAAACCGGAAGCCATGGAAGTGGAAGTGCTCGGCGTGCTGCACAACGTCAACGGGCCGAAGGGCGACGTCATCCTGGTGCGGTTGCATGGCCAGAAGGTGGAGTATACGGGCGTGGTCGCGGGTATGAGCGGCAGTCCGGTTTATCTGGATGGGAAGCTGGCGGGAGCGCTGGCCTTCCGCATCGGAGAATTTTCCAAAGAGCCGATCGCCGGGGTTACGCCGATCGTCGACATGCTGGAAATCAACGGCCTGGATCGTTCTCCGGCAGAGGAGACATCCGCTGCCAAGGCTGGCATGGAAACGGTTGCTGGCAAGACTGCTACGCCGGGTGAGACTGGCGGCTTGGCGGCTTCTGTCGAGAATCTCTCGGGGAATTCCGGTGGCTCGGCTTTTGCAAATTATCTGAAGCCGATTGAGACTCCGCTGGTGTTCAACGGATTCTCGGAACAAGCCATCCAACTTTTCGCGGGTCAATTTGCGGCCGCGGGAATTGTTCCGGTGATGGGCGCGGGATCGGTGAGCGACAAGAAGCAGCCGGAGCCGCTTGAACCCGGCTCTGCCGTCAGCGCGATTCTGGTGCGCGGCGACATGGACATTGAAGCCACGTGCAGCGTGACTTACGTGGATGCCGAGCGACTGCTGGCCTGCGGACACCCACTGATGCAATTCGGCTCGGTGGATCTGCCGATGAACAAGGCCGAAGTTCTGGCCACGCTGGCCTCGCCACTCAACGCTTTCAAAATCGTCAACACGACCGAACCCGCAGGGACGTTTGTGCAGGATCGACACACCGGCATCATGGGCGTGTTTGATCGGCAGCCGGAAATGATTCCGGTGACGCTCAGCATCCACAGCAGTAGCGGGGTGAAGCAGTTTCATTACGAAGTGCTGAACAATCCCCGGCTGACGCCGGTCGCTCTTATGGTGACGGTATTTAATGCGCTGCACGGGGTCAACGAATTCGGCGAAGAGACCACGTACCGGCTGGCGGGCAGCATCGGGGTGAAGGGTTTTCCCGAGGTCACGATGAAGAACATGTTCGCTCCGGGCGAGAGCGCGCAGCCGGCGGCGATGCAGGCCGCAATGTCCCTGGGCGAGCGCTTCGGAAGGATCTATGACAATCCTTATAATGCTCCGGCTATCGCGGGCGTGAATCTGGATTTCGACCTGGTTCGCGAACGGCGCTGGGCGCGGCTGGAGAGCGCGCGCACCGACGTGACGGAAGCGCGGCCCGGCGATGAGATCATGCTGGAGACGGTGCTGGCGCCCTATCGCGGCGAGCGAATCGTACAGCAGATTCCGGTGAAGATTCCCACCTCGGCGAGCAAGGGAACGCTGCGCATCCTGGTCAGCGACGGCGATACTCTTGACCGCATCGGGCACGGTAGCGCGGCGTTCGGGCGCAAGCTTGATCTGGCCTCGACCATCGCGGTGCTTAACAAAGAGCACTCCAACAACCGCGTCTATGTCTCGCTGCTAGAGGCTGATCCTGAAGCCCGGGTTGCCGACAAGGTGATGCCCACGTTGCCGATCTCGATCATGAATGTAATGGATGGCATGCGGGGCAATCAGGAGATGGTGGTCTCGGGCGAATCGAGCGTGGATGAAACCGCTACGGCTCCGTTGGATTACGTTGTATCGGGAGCGCAGTTATTGACGGTTACGGTGAAGTAGCACCGAGTACCCGGTTGCGAGCGCTCGATTTTTCCTACTTCCCTTTCCTATTCTTCGTTCTCGCCCATCTGCTGCGTGAGATAGCTCTGCTAGCCTAACTCCTCGATCTGCTCGATCTGCGCCTCCAGGGAGTCGACGTGCTCCTCTTCCTCCATGAGCCGGGTCACCGGCAGGTCGCGCGATCCCTTATCGCCTTCTTTGGTGGCGATGGCTACGGCGTCGTTGTGCTGCTTGACTGCGCCCACCTCGAGTACCCGATCGCTCTCGAGCATGCCCTTCACCATCCCGCCGACCTTTGGTTCGAGCGGCATCATAGACGGGCTGCCATCGAGAACCAGTATCCTCTCGATCAGCACTTCGGGGTGTTCATTTCGCCGATGGATGGTTTCTTGATGAAATCGGAGAGCCGGTGGTATTCCCAGTTTTCACACATCTCGGCGTGCCGGAAATCCTGGTGGATGGCCGTAAACTCTTCGCAGAGCGCCGGGTTCAGTTCAGCGACGACTTTCGCGTTGCCTTTCATGGCGAAGCGAGTACCAACCAAGATTCGAGGAAGTGGCTGCAGGAAAGTGTTCAAAACAACAGCACGGCCGCCTTCTCCATATGGCGGAAGCCATCCGTCTGCAGAGCTGCCAGGAACATCAGCGTAGTGTTGTAGCCCACGTGCGTCAGAAAACTTGAGGCTACGGATTTTGTTCTTGCCCGCACGGCAGTGAGAACCACTCCCACCAGAAAAATAATCAGGACTGCACCCCAGGCATAGCCGTATTGAACCGCGTGAATCAGGCCGAAGGGCAAGGCTGTGAGGAGAATCCCCCAAGAGAGGCCGAGGCGGCGCGCGATTACTGGATAAAGAAATCCGCGAAAGAAGAGTTCTTCCATCAGAGGGCCCAGGGTGATGGCGAAGGCGGCGGTGAGATAGGCATCAGAAGGATGGGCGAAGAATTGGTCGAAGGGTGTCTCCTTGGGCATGGGCAGATATCGCCCCAGAAGGTCGAGGCCGAGCATCAGGACGCCGAGGCCGAAGAGGCTGAATCCGGCCATCCCCGGCCAATTCCAGCGGATAGCCGGCCAGAAGCGTGCGCGATATTTCTCCTGAACCAGCAAAGCCATATACAGCGCGACGGCAATGTAAGTGAGGAATTCCGAGAGCAACGCCAGCACGGGCTTTTGAGCTACGTCGGCCCAACTGGAATGGGGATAGACGAAGCGCCGCGCTCCCAGAACAATCAGCAACTGCAGGATGAAAAGCGTAGCCAGGGTGAGGCCGACGATTTGCAGGACGTCCCAACCGCTCCAGACGGGATCCTCGTCGGCTCTGGGGGCGCGCGAGATCGGAACGACCGGAGGCGGGGAAATCGGGTGGACGACAAACGCGCCCGGCGCTTGCGGCTCGCGGTTCAGCACCGGTCGATCGAATCGCGGATTTTCGGGTGAGGACAAAAAAATCCTTTCGCAGGACCAGTTTACGGGATACGCCGAAAATACTCGGTACAGGCCTGACTCGAAGTTCTTAAGAACCCCACGCTGTCATTCTGAGCGAACCGAACAACCCATGCATCCCATCGGCGACGGCAAAATGCAGAGGTCCTTCTCTTCGCTCGGGATGACAGGGTGGTCCTAGGACGATTTACATTGGAACTACCCGCTCGCCACTTTCCTGCCATTCGTCGAGAAATATCCTGCCAGCGCCTGCCCGGTATACGACTTCTTCACTCGCGCCACCTGCTCGGGCATGCCCTGCGCCACGATGCGGCCGCCTTCTTCGCCGCCTTCGGGGCCGAGGTCGATGATCCAGTCGGCGTTGCGGATCACGTCCAGATGATGCTCGATGATGATGATCGAATTCCCCAGGTCGGTCAAACGGTGCAACACGTCGAGCAGCTTTTTTACGTCGTCGAAGTGCAGGCCGGTGGTGGGCTCGTCGAGAAGATAAAGCGTTTTGCCGGTCTGGCGCTTGCTTAACTCGCGGGCCAGCTTGATGCGCTGGGCTTCGCCGCCGGAGAGAGTGACCGCAGATTGACCGAGATGAATGTAGCCAAGGCCGACGTCGACTAGAGTTTGCAGTTTCTGCTTCACCTGCGGAATGTTTTCGAGCACCGGCAACGCGTCGGAGACCGGCATTTCGAGCAGGTCGGCAATGGAGTGCCCGTTGTACTTCACCGCCAGCGTCTCGTGGTTGTAGCGGCGGCCGCCGCAGACCTCGCAGAGCACGTAGACGTCGGGCAGAAAATTCATCTCGATGCGGCGCTGGCCTTCGCCCTGGCAGGCTTCGCATCGTCCCCCGGAAACGTTGAAGGAGAAGCGTCCCGCCTTGTAGCCGCGTTCGCGCGCCTCGGGCAGCATGGCATAGAGATCTCGAATCTGGGTGAAGACGCCGGTGTAGGTTGCGGGATTCGAGCGCGGAGTGCGACCGATCGGCGACTGGTCGATGCGGATGACTTTGTCGATATTCTCCGCGCCCATGATGGCCTTGTGCTCGCCGGAGCGCTCGCGCGAGCGGTAGAGCTGGCGGGCGAGAGCGCGATACAGGATGTCGTTCACCAGGGTGGATTTGCCTGAGCCGGAGACTCCTGTAACCACCGTCATCACACCCAGTGGAAACGTTACGTCCAGATTTTTGAGATTGTTTTCTTTTGCGCCGAGGACGGTCAGTGCAGCGCCGTTTTTTTGCCGGCGCTCGGGACGCATCTCGATGCGAACCTTGCCGGAAATGTAGGCGCCGGTCAGCGAGTTGGGCTCGCGCATGATTTGGGCGGGCGTTCCGCGGGCTACCAAGCCACCGCCGTGGCGGCCCGCGCCCGGACCCAGATCGATGACGTAATCGGCGCGCCGGATGGTTTCTTCGTCGTGCTCGACAACGAGCACGGTGTTGCCCAGATCGCGCAGGTTTTCCAGAGCGGTCAGGAGCCGACCGTTATCGCGATGATGGAGTCCGATGGAAGGTTCGTCGAGAACGTAGAGAACGCCACGCAGCCGGGAGCCGATCTGAGTCGCAAGACGGATTCGCTGGCCTTCACCGCCCGAGAGCGTGGCCGCGGAGCGGTCGAGCGAAATATAGTTGAGTCCTACTGCATTCAGAAATTGCAGGCGTTCTTTTACTTCATGCATGACTCGTCCCGCGATTTTTTCCTCGCGTCCTGCCAGTTTGATGCTCCGCGCTGCTTCGAGCGCCCGCGAAAGCGGCAGGGCGGTAAAGTCGCCGATCGACATGCCGTTCACCTTAACGGCCAAGCTCTCGGGACGCAGACGCTTCCCGTGACACGCCGGGCATTCGGTCGCGGACATGTGATCCATCAGCCAGTCGCGGTAGCCTTCAGAAGTGGACTCTTCGAGATTCTGTTTCAGGTACCCGAAGATTCCGCGGAAGCCCGTCTTGCCGCGGCCGGATTCGCCATTCAGGAGCAGGTCCTGAGTTTTCTCGGGAAACTTCTCGAAGGCAGTATTCAGATCGATCCCGTGCGCCGCGGCCACCACCTGCAAAGCATGGATCAGACCCTGGGATGCGGAGCCGGGGCCGAGTCCGCCATCGAGCAGCGGCTTGGACCAGTCGGTGACCACTTTTGCCGGATCGAAATCGTAACGGCTGCCCAGGCCATGGCATTCGGGACAAGCTCCGTACATGCTATTGAAGGAAAACGAGCGGGGCTCGAGTTGAGGCACGCTGATCCCGCAATCCGGGCAGGCGAGCTTTTCGGAATACAGTTGCTCATCGCCACCCACTACCGAGACTTGCACCAGTCCGCCGGCCAGCTTCATCGCGAGACCTATCGACATTTCCAGGCGATGCTCGATACCCGGCTTTACCAGGAGGCGGTCGATCATCACTTCGATGGTGTGATTCTTGCGCTTGTCGAGATTGAGATCGTCGTCGAGATTCACCAGTTCACCGTCGACCCGGGCGCGAGTGTAGCCGTGCTTCAGGAGCGTCTCCATCTCCTTTTTAAATTCGCCTTTGCGTCCGCGTACGATTGGAGCGAGCACCATGACCCGGTCTTCTGGGGTAAGGGCCATCACGCGTTGAACGATCTGTTCGGCCGACTGGCGGCTGATGGAGCGGCCGCACTTAGGACAATGCGGCACCCCAATGGAAGCGAACAAGAGGCGAAGATAATCATAGATTTCGGTAATCGTGCCGACGGTCGAACGGGGGCTGCGGCTGGTGGTCTTTTGCTCGATGGAAATGGAAGGACTCAGTCCGTCGATGGCATCGACGTCGGGACGTTCCATCTGATCGAGAAATTGGCGCGCGTAGGTGGAGAGCGTTTCCACATAACGGCGCTGGCCCTCAGCGTAAATAGTATCGAATGCCAGAGAAGACTTGCCCGAACCGCTCAGGCCGGTGACGACCGTGAGGGAGTTGCGGGGGATCTCGACGTCGATGTTCTTGAGATTATGCTGGCGCGCCCCGCGCACCGAAATCTTGGTAATAGCCATTAGGTATGGGGTGCATCGGCCTTCCGTAACGTCGACAGGGGAACAGATATGTTCGACATTGGAAGTGCGCAGCTCTACTCCGTATCATACTACGTTTGCATCGGGATACGGCGCATCTGGGTGGTCACTAGCGGCGGGCTTCAACCCGGGTAGATTGAAGAAGCCGCATAGACGAAAGTCGGGCTGGCGGCATCTAGGTGAGTGCAATTCTATAAGGTGGTCGACCGTGATTTCGTTGTTCATGCCTCTGATTCTCTGCCTCACCGTAGTGGTATCGGTTGGGATTGGCGTCCTGTCAGCCTATTTCGCGGTGATCGGCATCATACACGCGTGCGGCCGCGCGGCGCAGCCGCGCGTCGCCAAAGGGCGCCCGCGTTTGGTTCTCCTGCCTACGCAGAACCACGCCAGCGGCGACTGAGCGTTTTCAATCGAACCAGTTCTCAGCGGATCGACCAAGAGCGAAACTCTTCGCGTTTCAATCTTCGCGGTCGACCTCTTCCTGGGAGATGGGGTCCGAGTTCACTTCGACCATCAAGAGCCGAACTCAGCACAGTTTGGCGATGTCTAGCTGGCCACATGGGGCTCGGACTACGGGCGCTTCAAAAATTCCGAGGCTATTTATGCCTCAAACTCGTGGCAGGTGAAAACCACCGAAGGCTGGACTTACATTTTCCCCCACCGGCCGCATGCTCTGCCGCAGAAGGTCACGGTCCTGACCGGCTTGGTTGACCCCACGGGAGGCGAGTACAAGATGGAGCGCGATTCTTCCGGCGCTCTCGATTCCGTCAGCAGTCCATCTGGAAATTGGCTGCACTTCGAAAGTGATTCCCAGTACCGCATTCGCAAGATCACATCTTCTCAGGGTCGCACCGTCGAGTACGACTACGATGTCGGCGGCCGAATAATCCGCGCCGCGGATTCGGAGGGGCATGTGGATGTCTATGGTGATGATGACCGAGGGCAAATGCCTACGGCGTCATACGGAGACGATAAGCCGGTCTTGACCAACGAATATTTTCCCGACGGCGGCTATATCCAAGCATTTCCTGCGTACCCTCCGCAGTAGACGTCTCGCGTTTTCACCGGCGGGATGAGGGATTTGCCGCGGCGGCCGGCTCCAGAGACGGAACAAGCCGGACCTGCGCGTGCGGGATGGCCGCTCCAGATGGGTCGCTTACGCGAAAGGTGACAGGCGTGGTCGTCGCCGGTTGGGCCTGGGGCGCGAGGGGAGCCAGCAGCGCAGCGATCAGAGCGATACTCAAATCCAGCTTCCGCATGGTGGAAGGATAGCGCGGAAGCAGGCTGGTGTCAGCAGCGCTTTTGGAGGCTTACGGTGGCTGTAGTCCTGCGAACGGCCGATTGATTGTCGGAAATCATGACCAGCCGCGTGTTAGCATTTTGGTGTTGATTCTGTTGGTTATTTCCTCTCCGGCTGAACCGCATGGGCCGTACTCGTTCCATCCCGCTGGGGTTCCTGCGTGCGATGCTAGTGGGCATCCTTGTCTCAACTTCCGTTTTCGTAGCCGAGCAGTCTCCCTGGCTTGAGATTCATTCAACGCACTTCATTGTCGTCACCGATGCGGGCGAAAAAAGGGGGAAGGAAGTCGCCCTGCGCTTCGAGCAGATGCGGAGGGTGTTTGCCACGCTGCTTATGAAAGACCGGCTGAACGATTCGGTGCCGCTGACAATCCTGGCCTTCAAGAACGACAAGAGCTACTACCAGACTGCGCCGCTGCGCCAGGGACAGCCTATCAGCGTGCCCGGCTTTTTCGTGCCGGGGGAGGACCAGAACTTCATCGTGCTGAACCTGTTCGAAGAGGAGCCATGGCGGGCGGTTGCCCACGACTTCGCCCACTTGATGCTGAATGACAACTATCCTCCGGTCGAGGGATGGTTCGACGAAGGCATGGCGGAGTATTTCAGCTCGATCCGCATCGATAACAAGCAGGTGGAGATGGGGGGGGACCCGGAGCTTAAACCTGCCTTCACCACCGATCTTTTGCAAAACCAACAAGCGGTCCAGAATTTGCCGAAGTCACTCACCGAACTGCTCGGCGCGCAGGTATGGATCTCCTTGCCCGACTTGTTCACCATGAAGCATGACACCGCAAGCTATAACGAGGGCACGCACCACACCTTGTTCTACGCACAGTCGTGGATGGTGATGCATTATCTGCTGCACGAAAAGAAGTTGCCGGAGACGGGAGCTTATTTCGATCTGATAGAGAACCAGCACCTGCCGGTGGAAGAGGCGATTCAGAAAGCGTACGGCATGACCACCGGTCAATTTGAGCAGGCGGTGAAGAATTACTTCCGCTCGCTCGCGCCGCTGTTCACGGCGTTGGATGCCTCCAAGCAAGCGGGCTCCCAGAGCTATACTCCGCAGGTTTACGAATTCCCCGAACTGGTGGGGCCGGACGAAAGCGTGATCACGGCGACGCCGGTTCGCGAAAGCGACGCGCGCGCGCTGGTGGGTGAGATAAAAAGTAGAATTCCCGACCGTCGCGCCGCCGGACTGCAGGAATTGCAGGCGTTGGCCACGGCTCCCGACCCAGCCTCTCACAGGGAAGCCGAGGATAAGGGTAAAGATGACAAAAAAAAGAAAAATGATGACGACGACAAAGATACCGGTCCGCGGATCACGGCCGCAGGCAATGAGATCGCCCACCGCGCTTTGGGCTGGGATCACCTGCAGCGAGGAGAGTTCGATGCCGCTGCCGAAGAACTGAGCGACGCGGCGGCCGTCGACCAGCGTGACTTGTGGATCCGCTATTACCTTTGCGTGCTCAAGTATCGCATTGCGCAGGCAAAGCATACTGACATCCAAGGCTTGCCCAACATGATGCAGGATCTGCGCGCGGTGCTCGACTGGCGACCGGAGTTCGCTGCCGCCTATGACTTGATGGCGATGGCGCGCATGGAGGGCGGGGGCTCGCTCACAGCCATGCAGGCTGAACGCGCCGCCATGCAGCTCAGTCCGCGACGCGAGGAGTACGTTTTCCATCTGGGGGAAATTTACGCGTCGGCCAGGAAGTGGGAAGCGGCGAAAGCGCTATTCGCCCGATTGAAAAGCAGCGGCAATCCGCAGGTCGCCGCGGCAGCCCGCGCAGAGCTGGATCGGCTCTCGACGGAACAGAAGTATGGTATTTCAGCGGCGGCTGCCGCGGCGGCTCAAAAGCTCACGCCGCAAAGTTCTCCCTTCGATGTGCTGGAACAGGATGCGGCCAAGCGCGCTGCGGCGGCCCAAGGCGAGAAAGGCGCAGGCCCAGCGGATAAGCGGGCGGCCAAGTTTTTGGAGGGACGGCTGGTTAGCGTGGACTGCTCGCAGCCGCCGCGCGCCGTGCTCACGGTCAGCTCGGACGCGGTGGTCTTGAAGCTCCGCACTGCCGACTACAAGTCGCTGTTGCTGCTCGGAGCCGATAGCTTCTCGTGCCAATGGAATGATCGCGCGGTGTCGGTGAACTACAAACCCGACGGCCTCTCCGGCGGAGATCTGGTGTCGTTGGAGCTGCGGTGAGCTTGGCTGTGGCTTGCGCGTCCTGAAATCTACAACCGGCTAGAACCTGGTTCCTCGCAAAACACCCTCCCGCTGGGAACGGGAGGGTCGACACTCACGATGATCGCGGTTAGGCGCGGACTACGTTACCAGCCTGAAAGCCCTTGGGACCTTTCAGCAGATCAAACTCAACGGTCTCCCCCTCGTTGAGCGACCGGTAGCCGTTCTCTTGAATCGCGGAGAAATGTACGAAAACATCCTCCCCCGTGGAGCGCTGGATAAATCCATATCCTTTTGCCCCGTTGAACCACTTCACTGTACCTTTCTCTCTCACGGAAAAACTCCTTTCACTGACTGCGAAGATTAGTTCCCCGGATCCCCCGTATCGTACCCCGAATCACCGGGGCACCCCCTCAAGGAAACCGGTGGAACGCGGTTGCGTCCTGTTAAGTCGTAGAGTCTTGACCTAAAGCAAAAGACCCCTGGGTTCAGAGCCGCACAACAGGGTGCGGCGCGAACTTGCGGAGCCTCGACCGGCGGCCGTGATTTCTACTGACCTACTCAAAACGTCAACCTGCCCTGCGAACTCATATCCCGACGTGCCCGGGTTATGAGCCCCCGATAATAAGCAGTAGTGAAACGTTTCGCAAGAAGAATTAAAGGCTAAACCATAGATGTAACCCGCGGTCACAAT
>Ga0302326_10025112_pt1 | contig 12089 bp, 11 predicted proteins | sample Palsa_T0_3_FD_202264 | JGI IMG/M metagenome (GOLD analysis project Ga0302326, IMG submission 202264) | Peat permafrost microbial communities from Stordalen Mire near Abisko, Sweden - Palsa_T0_3 | ecosystem: Environmental > Terrestrial > Soil > Palsa > Peat permafrost | place: Sweden: Abisko...
GGACACAGCCTGTCCGTCGTCCGGGTTTCTCGGCGAGACCCCCATTGTCAGGGAAATCCATAGCGCCGATACCGGCGCAGGGAACGATCTTCTAATCCACCCGGGGCCGGTGCGGGCCGAGGTACGGATCTGGGTGCTCGTGGTTCCAGCGGTCCAGAACGGCTGCGAGGGCCGGGGCTTGTGCGCCGCCTGCGGGCAGGTTTCTCTTTAAGACAAAAACGAGCACGATGTCGCGTTCGGCGGAGAAGTCGGCGACGTTCTCGGTGACGACGGCCCGGCTGTCCGCGCGGGCTGTTGCCGCGAGTTGCGTGTCCGGAGCGCCGCGCAGGCCAACCTCGGTGACGTGGACCGCGTCGTGGCCGTACTTGTCCCGCAGCAGACCGGCTGCTGCCGCAGGGAACATCTCGTCTATCAGGAACGCGGTCACGCCAGCAGGGCCTGACGCTGCTGCGCCCTCTCATGGCTGCGTTCGGCCATCGCCCGGTTGCGGCCGATCCGCTCGGTGATCTCGTTGGCATGATCTGCGGCGTAGTCGAGGGCGATGCGGATGAGCCGGGGGTGCACGTCAGACTCTTCGCTCAGCAGAGTGATGCGCCGCTCTTCTGTGCCGGCCAGCTCCTGGAGTCTGGCGATGATCTCCCAGACATCCGGGCCCGCGGCGAGGGCGGCCCTCCGGTCGTGCGCCGGGCCGCGGAAGATCACTCCGGGATAGTCGAGCTGGTCGATGCCCTCGACGATGAACTGATCCAGTAGCGCAGTCGCGGTCACGCCTTCATGCGCGGCCCGGGATGAGAGGCGGCTTCTGGCCGCGTCGCTGATCCGGAAGGACGTGCTTCTAGCCATGATTACCTCCAGCCATCCCCAGCATTGTACCCCAAGGTAGCGCTAGTGAGCTACAGCCGCACCGACCATGACCGACACCGTTGGGCGGTGAGCCAGCACCTTGCGGGCAGCTGGCGGGGAATATGCGGGAAAATCGTCCGGCCAAGTGCATTGGGTCAGGTCAAGAACATGTCGGCGGATATCTGTAAACCGTCGGCTAAGCCTACGTTGGTTCGAACCCAACACCTGCCACCACGCAAAGCCCCAAGTCAACCCTGGTTCCGGAGCACATCTGGCGATGAGGATGCTCGGGGGTTTCGGCGTCGCTAGGCGTGGTAGGTGCAGGAAACTTCGGGACTGGCTACCCTAACTACAGATTTCTTCGGGAGAGGCGAAGAAAATCATTGATACGACTGTCGTTTTCGCTGCTGACGTGCCAGCGGCGACGATCTCGGACCGCGTGCGCGCGCTCGCTACGTGCCCGATGGGACGGTCGCCAGCGGTCAGTCGCGGTCACTCTCGGCGTAGCACGAAGAGGGATCCCGATCGAGAAGTGAGACACTGCCCCCATGGCAGGACGTGAGGGGATGCTGCCGCGTCAGAGGATCGAGGCTGAGTGCAGGCGGCGGGGAAGGCCAGCGCTGGCCGCTGGGTGTATCGCCTTGCTGGAGGGCCGGGAAGCAGATGACGGCCTGGCCCTGGCGCTCGGCGGAGCGCCAGCTGAATACGTCTTGAGCGGGCATGAAGGTGGTAAGGAGGGCTACTGGCCGCGTGTCTGGGCAGCCCGCGGTCTCTTGCATGCCTGGGACGAGCGAGCCACAGGCGCGATCATCCAGGCCGCGACCGACGACGCATGGCGGGTCCGGGAAATGGCGGCCAAGGTCGTCGCGCTTCACCGGGTTGACGCCGCTCTTGACGCGATGGCGGACCTTCAGGACGACGAGAGGCCGAGAGTCCGGTCGGCTGCCAGGCGGGCAATCGCGGCGCTGGCAGTAGGCGGCTCGTAGCCTGCCCGACCCTGCTCGCGTGCCAGATGCGTGCCAGATCAGGCAGGCAACGAGGGTGCCGGGGCCGGGCGGGCGCTGCTCGACCACGCGCTGCGGACCGCGCGGGCCCGGGCCGCGGCGGGCGCACGGCAGCGACGCTCTTCCTGAGCCCCAAGACCGTCGAGTACTACCTGCGTCACGTCTACCGGAAGCTCGGCATCCACTCCCGGGACGAGCTCGCCCGCGCGCTGGCCGCTCAGTCCCCGGCCGAGACCGGCAGCGCTCGCGGCCCGGGCACGTCCTGATCGTAGTCACGGCTTCAAAGATCCGTCACCTGACCGATGTCTCTGCCTGAAACTTGCAGAAATATTTGTTCTGCAACTACCGGCACAATCCACTGCAAACAGTTTGATCGGATCTCCCCGGACTGGCTGCGCAGGGTGACTTGCGCTTTCCAGGACCGGCGCAATCCGGCCAGGCAAGAAACCAGATGGACACGATGGCGCCGATCCGCTCGACCGTTCAACGCTCGCACTGCATCTCGCTGACGGCGGGACCGGCCGCACCGGCCGAAGCCCGCAGCCAGGTCCGGGCGGCCATCGGCGCCTGGGATTTCCCCGTCGACCCGTCCGTCGCGGTCCTGCTCACCAGCGAACTGGTGACCAATGCCATAACGCACGAGACGGGCGAGACCGTCATGCTTGTCATCACCTGCGCCTGCGGCCGGTTACGCGTCGACGTCCACGACACGTCGTTGTCCGTGCCAATGCCGGAGGTCGCGCCAGCCGACGCGGAGACCGGGCGGGGCCTGATGCTTGTCACGAGCCTGTCGACCGACTGGGGTTACTACCGGACCCTTGCGGGCAAGGCCGTGTACTTCACGCTCGCGTTCCAGGCCGATCATGACGAAGGCGGCGAACGCAGCCCGCGGGGCGACCGCAGCTGTGTCCGGTAGATCGTGAGCCCACGGCCAGTCCACCAGGCACGCCGCGGGCGCCAGCCCGTTCCCGCGCCGGGATCACTTCGACGCGATGGTGCGCAAGGCCGCCTCGCGGGCGATGTCTATGCGCGAATGGACGTCGAGTTTCTTCAGGATGTGGGAGACATGGGTCGCGACGGTCCGCCGGGACAGGAAGAGCCTGGCCGCGATCTCTGGGTTGGACAACCCCCCCTGCACCAGTGCGGCGACCCTTGTCTCGGCCGGCGTAAGGCTGTCCCAGCCGCTCCGCGCCTGCCGGTGTCTAGCGTGCGGGCCGAGGCGGATGCCATGAGCGCGGAACCTGGTCTGTAGCCGGGCCGCGTCCGTGGCGGCACCAAGCGAGGCATAGATATCTACGGCACGGGTGAACGCAGCCCGTGCCTGGCCCCGGTCGCCGGTGCAGAGGAAGTCTCCAGCGGCCGCCTCCAGCGCCTTCGCGCTGAACAGTGGCCGGCCGGCTTCGCCATAACGCTCCGCGGCCTCCAGCAGCCGGGTGGCGTCATGGTCAACCAGGCCGCTGCAATAGAGCGCGTTCGCCTGCCGGTGCGGGATCTCCGATTCAGCGGCGAGGGCCACGGCGTGGTCCGCGAAGCCCTTCGCGGTGCCGGGGTCGCCAGTTTTCGTGGCGAGGCGGACTGCATCAGCGAACAGGTTCTCGATCTCGTCGAGCTCTTCCTTGTTGTCGGCGAACCCGGCGGTCAGCACGGCAAGCGCCTCAGGTAGCGCGCCGGCCTGCTCGCGGTCCAGGCTGCGGGCGAGGGCGAGCGGGCCGACGACCCGGTTTCCGATCCGCTCGGCGTACGGGACGGCGGCAGCGAGGTGGCCGCGCGCCGCGGCGGTCTCGCCGCGATGGAAGCAGATCACGGCGGCGATGCCATGATCGTTGCAGGCCGCGGCGGGCTCCTTCAGGTCGTCGTGCAGGACCTCCACCTCGGCCATCGCATCGTCCCACCGCCCCGTGTCGAAGAGCAGCTGGCCCAGGGCGCTGTGCGCCTGAGCCAACCGGACCACCGTGCCGACCCGGTCCGCCAGGCGCCGCGCCTGCCGGGCCGCGGCGAGTGCCTCCTCGTACCGGTCGAGGCCGCCCAGCGTTATGGCCTTGTTGATCTGCAGCAACAGCCGCAGGTCGGTCAGTGCCGGATCGGCCTGGGTCACGGTCAGCGCCCGGTCGAAGAGTGGCAGCGCGTCAGTCATCTGCCCCTGCACCGCGGTGACGATGGTCAGCACGTGCAATGCCCAGCCGATCGCCCAGTTGTCACCCGCCTCCGATGCCGCCGCGAGCGCGGTGGCGGCGACCCGGGCGGCCGTCTCGACCTCGCCCAGGTTGCTGTGCGTCCGTGCCATGAGCACGAGCAGCCGGGCTCGGTGCCGGGCCGATATCCCGGGGGAGGCCAGTGCCCGGTCCAGCGTGGCCAGGGATTCCGCGGACCGGCCGGCCTGCATGCGGCACTGCGCCAGCGTCCAGTGCAGGTCAACGAGGAGATCGGGCTCGACGGCATGCCCCAGTGCGCGGTTCGCAACCTGCTCGGCCCCGGCCGCATCGCCCACCCGGAAGAGAGCGTCAGCGAGCCGGCCCACGAGACAGTCATGCTGAGCCGAGTCGGCCGGCGAACTCGCGACCGCCTGGCGGAGTAGTTCCGCCGCAGCGCGGGGCGCCTGGCCGACCAGTAGCCCCGCGGTGCGGGCCAGCCAGCGCAGTATCCACTCGTCCATCGGCTCGGTGGTGCCGCCAGATCCGCCAACTGCCCACAGCAGCTGCCGGGCAACCCGGTCCGCTGGCGCGCCGGCCCCCGCGAGTGCCCGCGCGGCATGGCGGTGCCAGGCAGCCCGTACGGGCGCCGGTATCTCGTCGTACAGCGCTGCCCGGATCATCGGGTGCCGGAACCCGAGACCGCCACCGGACTCGGCCAGCACGCCGGCGGCGCATGCCTCGTCGACGGCAGGGAGAAGGTCCGGCACGCCGCGACCGAGAACGGTCGCCAGGTCCGGCACGGCAAAGTCCACGCCGAGCAGCGCCGCCGCCCGCAGCACCTCGCGCACTGGCCCGGAGACAAAGCCAAGGCGGTCCGCGATGGCCGCCGACAAGGAGCTTGGTGCGGGACCGCTCGACAGCTCGGCGGTTCCCGCGCCAGTGATGGTCAAGCTAGCGCTTCGGGCCAGCGCAGCGACCAGCTCGGTGACGTAGAGCGGGTTGCCCGCCGCGCCGTCGGCGAGCCGCAGCAATTTCTCGTCAGGCTTGCCGCCGGCCAGGGCTGCTACCAGCTCGGCCACCGCTGTCGCGGTGAGGCCGGTGAGCTGGAGGCGCGCGGCATCGTCCACCGCTCGCCGCAGCGCCAGCAAGTCATCCCGCTGCGGCACCGGGCGCATTATCCCGATGAGCAGCAGCGGCAGTTGCCGTACCGACCTCGCCAGGCGCCCCCACAGCGTGACGCTGGCCTGATCCGCCCATTGGAGGTCGTCGAGGACCAGGATCGTCGGCAGCGCAGCGCACTGCTCGGCGATGAGCGCCAGCAACTGCTCCGCCAGCGCAGCTGACACGTCGGCGCCACGATCGCCGATGAGTTCGCCCCGCAAGAGCCGGACGATCGTGTTTCGCCGGGGATTGGCGGAGGGCTCGCGTACCCGTAACCCCTCGAGCAGCGGCAGCAGCGGTAACGCCTGCCCCAGCTCGTCACCAGCGCCCCAGAGCACCTGACAACCGACATCCGCTGCCTCGGCCAGAGCCGCCCGCACAAGCGCGGACTTGCCGATTCCCGGCTCGCCCTCGATCAGCACCGAGCTGCCCCGGCCCCCCGCCACCTCCGTCATGAACCCGACCAGCATCGCAGTCTCGTTGTCGCGGCCGACTAGCGCGCCGGCCAGGGTGGCAGTGGGCACGCAGCGGATTTTACTACTAGAACATTATGGACACAAGCGGAGCTTTCGGTATAAGTAATTGGGCCAAATCCACTTTCTGCTGAAAATGGCACTGCTAGCGTCGCCGCACCATGCAGTGCAAGTTTCTCAGAGTCTTTCAGCGCACCGGCACGCGAGCATTACACCGCACGAAGAAAAGAATGTTTCCTGAAATAATTAATGACAAATTTCACTATTAAATAATCATAGAAAAGGTTATCCAAGGCGCATAGGATAATCACGTGCCGGGAAAATAGCCCCACCGGACGGTCGATACGCCGTACAGGCCTGCCGGACCGTGCAACGGGCCGCTGACCTCGGGCACCGCCATGGAGGAATCATGCGCATCGGGCGAGTTCTCATCATTCCCGCTATCCTAGCGCTCGGCGTAGCCAGCTCGACGCTGGCTGGCTCGGCAATTGCCGTGGCGGCCGGGCACGCGCCCAGTGTCCACGTGCAGGCGGCTGCCGCTTCCGCGCACCCCGACATTTATTATCATCTTTGAACCAGCAGGACGTACGACTAACGAGCTAACAGGACGTACGACTGATGGTGGATCAGTTGAGGTGGGCGGCGCCGGCGCGGATTCGCTGACCCGTTCCGTCGCCATGTCACCGGCTTTGAGGCGGGCCGGGCCACGGCTCTCCGGAACGCACCGCGCGGCCGCGGCTAGCCGAGGCGGCTAGCGCCGGACCGTCCGTTTCACCCTGTTTTCCCGATTTCCAGGGTCTTCCGGTGACCAGTGCGCGGCGGGCTGCCGCACCGTGCGGGGCCACCGCCGGGCTGTGGCTCGCCGCACATCGGCGGCGGGCTGATGCTGCTCCCCTGCTGCGACGTGATCGGCCGGTGGCGGGTGGCTGCTGCGATGCTCGCCCTTCAACATGGCTGCGACGTCGCCGCCGCGTGGAAGTAGCGCCGAGGCGGTTACGCCGGATCTCAGGGTGCCTGTAATGAAAGTTTCGCTATTGCTTCTAGGTAAAATCTATGTGACTGTCACAATGGTCCTGCTCGCGCGGCACAGAGAAGGGGAGGACGTGGATGACCGTGCCAGGAAGCCCTACGCTGCGGCGCCGCCGGCTGGCCGCGGAGCTGCGCGGGATCAGGGAAAGCAAGGGCAAGAGCGGAGACGTCGTCGCCGCAGCGCTGAAATGGTCGCCTTCCAAGATCAGCAGGTATGAGCTGGCCAGGACCGGCTTGAAGCCGCGGGAGGTCGAGAGGCTGCTCGACTACTACGAGATCACCGGGTCCCGTCGCGCGCTCCTCCTCTCGCTCGCCGAGGATGCGACCAGGAAGGGATGGTGGGAAGAATTCACCGATGTCCTTTCCGCCGACTATCAGCAGTTCATTGGCCTCGAGCATGAGGCAACTTCGATCGCTATATGGCACGTCGAGGTTGTGGCTGGCCTTTTACAGACGGAAGCTTATGCTCGGCATATAATTGGCGGCTACAACCGGGTCGAGCCGATCGCGCCAGGAATGATCGAGCGGCTGGTCAGGGTCCGGATGCAACGCCAGCAGGTGCTGACTCAAGAGCCAGGACTTCAGCTTTCCGTCGTGCTCGATGAGTCGATCCTGAAGCGCCGGATCGGCGATGAGTTGGTGATGTATGAGCAGCTTCAGCGGCTCGTGCATGAGGCTGACCGGCCTAACGTAACGTTGCAGATCCTCCCCCTTGACGCGCAGCACGCGGTCTTCGGGGAGTCATTTGTTATATTTCGCTTTGGGCCAGATAACGATGCTATGTATCAAGATGTGGTAAGCGCTGAACATCTGAAGAACGCCTTCTCCGTGGAAGGCGAGAGAGAGACCTACCTGCATAGGCTCGCATTTCAGGTCCTGGTCGGTGCGTCGCTGGACCCGGCGTCGTCCAGGGCGCTCATACTCCAGACGGCTGAGTCGCATTGGTCAGGGCTCACGTCCCGCGGCGTGGGGTGAAGATTCCATGGACGCAACCTCCGCGAATCCACAGCGGATGCGCTGAGTAGCCGATACGCTACTATGCGTAATAGCTCCAAGCCATGAATCACCCGACATTCAGTGAGGTAGACGTGGGAAGACCTACGCCCGGGGACCACCCGGAAAGGACCGGTTCAGGTTCGTCCTGGATGAAGAGCTCCCTGAGTTTCTCCAACGGCAACTGCGTCGAGGTGGCGAGCCTGGCTGATGGCGAGATCGGTATTCGCGACAGCAAGGACTCCGAAGGGCCGGTTCTCCGATTTACATCGGGCGAATGGCATGCATTCCTCGGAGGAGTGCGAAACGGAGAATTCGATAGTTTCGGCAAGATATGACCGCCGAGGGCAGGGTGCCGTAGCGTCCTGCCCAGGCTAGCCGTCGACCAGAGCCCAGGCGAAGGCCCCGCGCAAAGCGCTGAGAGGGCTTCGCGCTCGCCCGGCGGCTGAGTCCAGCGCAGTCCAGGCTGGGAGCGTGGCTCAACACGCCAGGTCAGGGTCGCGGAGCTTCGGGCCAGGCCTGCCTGGCGCTCATGTCCGCTGCACGCTCCGCTCAGTCCGGCACCGCCAGCCGGCTCATCGGCGAGTTCGCCGACGAGCTGCAAAAATCCGTCACCTGACCGATGTCTCCGGCTGAAACTTGCAGCAGTATTTGTCGTGCAATTGCCGGCCCGATCCAGCGTCATCAGCCTGATCGGATCTCTGCGGCCGTAGGTCAGCGCGCCAAGATCAGCCAACTGGTCGCGAGGGCGGAGAAAGGCGGGACTGTTGGACGTCGTCCGGCTGCGGGAAAGCTTCGCCCACGTCGCGATGCACGGTGACGAGCTACCGCTCTTCTTCTACTCCGACCTGTTCATCAAGCATCCTGAGGTGCGGGAACTATTCCCCGTCTCGATGGCGGCGCAGCGCGGCCACCTCGTCGATGCGCTGGTGAAGATCGTTTCCCAGGTAGACAGGGTTGATGAGCTGACTGCGTTCCTCCAGGGATTGGGCCGTGATCATCGGAAGTTCGCCGCCGTCGCCGAGCACTATGACGCCGTGGGCGCCAGCCTGTTAGCGACCTTAGAACATTTTTCCGGGCCGGATTGGACGCCGGAACTGGCGGCCGACTGGACGTCAGCCTACGAGCTCGTCGCCTCCGTCATGACGACGGCGGCGCGTGCGGACGAACAGCTGCGGCCACCCTGGTGGCGGGGCACTGTCGTGGCCTACGAGCGGAGGGCGTTCGACGTCTCCGTGCTGTCCGTCCGCCCGGAGCCGCAGATGGACTACCTGCCGGGCCAGTCCGTGGCGATCGAGTCCCCGAGCCGCCCGAAGCTGTGGCGCTACTACTCCATGGCGAACGCGCCGCGTCGCGACGGGCTTCTGGAGTTCCATATCCGGCTGATCGACGGCGGCGCGGTGAGCATGGCGCTTACCAGCCCCGCGATCGCTGACACCGATCTCAGGCTGGGGCCTCCCGTCGGGGCTCTCACGCTGAGTCAGCCCGTCTCCGGCCGGGATCTCTTGCTCGTGGCGGGAAGTACCGGACTGGCCCCGCTGAAAGCCATCCTCGACCAGGTGACGGCTCTACCGCAGCCGCCGGGGGTGGACCTGTTCTTCGGCGCGCGGACTGCCGACGGACTGTATGACCTGGACAGCCTGGAGAAGATGGCCGCCCAGTACCCGTGGCTGACCATAACGCCAGCCGTGTCGGCCGATTCTCAGTTCGCCGGCGAGACCGGCAGCCTCCCGGACGTGGTGGCCCGCCGTGGCGATTGGTCAGCCCGCGATGCCTACCTGGCCGGCCCGACCGAGATGGTCCAGGAAGCTGTCGCTCGGCTGGCTTCGGCCGGCCTGGCGCAGGATCAGATACATATCGAGGATTTCGGGTGGAGCGAGCCTTGACAACAGCATGGTTCGACGAGGAGAGCAGGCTGACTCCCGAGGAACTGCAGACCAGGACGTTTCCCATGTCGCGGCTGGGGCGGCGTGGCTACGAGGAGGAGCCCGTGCACGGGTTCCTGCGCGTGGTGCACGCCGAGTTCGTGCGCCTGGTGAACGAGCGGGCGTCTCTGTGGCAGGAAGTTCAGCGGCTGCGCCGGCGGATTATCGCCGGGGAGGCCGGCGGTGATCCGCGTGCGGTGCTGTTCGGCAAGGAAGACGCGCACGTACACGCGGTGCGGATACTGTCGACCGCGCAAGTCACCGCCGACCGGTACGTGGCCGACGCCCAGGCTTACAGCAGCCGGGTAACCGAGGAGGCCAGGCTGCGCCGCGACGACATCATGCGAGAGGCCCGGCAGCACTCGGACATGCTTTTGGAAGACGCTCATGCCAAGGCCCGCGAGGCGGCGGTTTCCGCGCTGAACGTGACGGCACCGCCGCAGACCGCCCGCGAGCGGCAGGCCGCGCAGGCCGAACTGGCGTATCTACGTACCTACAGCGACGTCTACCGGGCACACCTACGGGCTTACACCGAGGGCGTCCTGCGCGGCATCGATGAGTGGGAGCGCAAGGAAGCAGCCTCGGTCCAGGACGCAGCGCAGGGGAACGCCAATCGACGGAGCATCGGCTACTGACCGCCAGCGGCTCAGCTATCTGCGGTCGGGACCGGCTCACCGTTGCGAAAGCAGGGCGATTTGCGCCCCGCGGGCGCCGGGTGGCGGTAGAAGTTCGGCGACTGGTCGAAATCCTGGTAAGACCGGTGGAAGACCGAGGTCGCGGAGGACGCGGCAGGCGGCACGATCCAGGTCCAGTCCGCAGGGCACACCCGGCCCTGCCGCCCTTCCCGCTCCATGTGCTGGAGAAAGCGAACCGACTCGGTGTGATGATCGGCGATCGTCACACCGGCGGCGCCGAACGAGTGCAGGACTGCGAGGTTGAGCTCGGTCATTGCCTTGTCTTTCCACAAGGTCCGGTCGCTGGCCGTGGACAGGCCCATGTGCCTGGCGATGACCGGCAGCTGGTCGTAGCGACCAGTGTCGCCGAGGTCGCGCGATCCGATCTCCGTGCACATGTACCAGCCGTTGAACGGCGCGGCGGGGTAGCAGACGCCGCCGACGTCCAGATACATGTCGCTGATCACCGGAACGGCATGCCACCGCAGCCCGAGGTCGGCGAACCAGCCAAACTCCGGATGCCCGATGATCACCTCGAGTACTGCGTCGGCGGGCAGCTCGTGCAGCGTGGGAAGCGTGCCGGCCTCCTGCACGAGCAGAGGCATTACGTCGAACCGGCCGGCCGGCCGGCCTCCTGGCCAGCCGAGGTCGCGGGCAAGGCGGGTGACGTCAGCGTTCGCCGGATCGCCGATGACGGCGCCGCCGGCGGTCTCGTAACCGGCATACCGGACCAGCTGCGAGTTGAGGATCCGTGGGCCTGGCCGGTCCGGCGCGTCCGGCGCGAATACGGTGATCACCGGCCGGATCCGGCCGCCGTTCGTTGCCTGGCGCAGGTGCACGATCGACTCGGCGGCGATGGCCGGTGCCGAGGTGACCTCGCGGCGGTCGCGCACCCGCAGGCTCCGCCAGTACAGTCGCCCGATACACCGCGAGCTGTTCCGCCAGGCGACACGCGCGCCGAATGCCAGCTCGGCCGGAGTGTGCCGGTATGTACCCGCCGTCTCGATCTCGCGGCGGACCCGCCGGAGCCGCCTGTCGGGCGGCCCGGCGCGATTCTCGCTGTGGAACAGCGTGATAAAGCGCTCGGCGCTGACCAGCAGGCTGTCCAGGGCGAACGAGTCGTCGCCCGCTAAGGACCGCCCGGCACGAAGCACGCCCAGGTCGGCGGCGAGACCGGCCTGGGTCTCATCCGCCGCCACCGGGCAGGCCTGGAAAGACGGCACCATGGAGGACTCCGCACCCGGCTCCTGGCCTGCCCGGTGGCGGCCGCGCGGCCGGCCGCGACCAGGAACACGCCAGCGTGAATCCGGAAGGGTTCGACCTTGGTTCAGGCCCACGTCACAAGCGTGCGCTACCAGTCCGGACGTCCGTATTGCACTCGCCTTGACGCATACCTTGCACCCCAGGTCACAGACGCAAGGCCGGGTGCGCTCAGCGGCCATGACCCCACGACCAGTACCACTACACCTAAGCCCGCCACCCATCATCTGCCTGTCGCCTCATCTGCCTGTCGCCGCCGCCAGAGTCAGCCTGGGTATAAGCCGCTCCGAGTCAGCATCGAGGTCGCGGCGCATTCCCCGCGAGTCAGCATCCCGGGGGTGGGCGCGATGGTACCTTTTCGTTAGGTATGTGGGAATACTGTACTCGGTTAGCGGTGCGTCGGGGTGCCTGCTGATGCCAGGTCCGGCGCGCCTTGTCCTGGGGAGGGGCCATGATCAGGCGCGTCCTGGCCGGGTTGCCCGGTGTCGTGGTGGCGGTGCTGGCCGCGGCGGGGCTGTGGGGCGGGCTGGCGGCCGTGGCGGGCCCGGCGCTGGCGGGGGCGGGCTTGTACGCGGCGCCCGCCGCGATCGGCGCG
>Ga0302326_10025119_pt1 | contig 12088 bp, 8 predicted proteins | sample Palsa_T0_3_FD_202264 | JGI IMG/M metagenome (GOLD analysis project Ga0302326, IMG submission 202264) | Peat permafrost microbial communities from Stordalen Mire near Abisko, Sweden - Palsa_T0_3 | ecosystem: Environmental > Terrestrial > Soil > Palsa > Peat permafrost | place: Sweden: Abisko...
GCGGGCCTCGGCATCCAATATTCACCGATCAGCCCGATGAAGGCCCTGTTCTGGAGCGCGGTCATCAATGGCATCGTCGCGGTGCCCCTGATGATCGTGCTCATCCTGCTGGTCTCGAAGAAGTCTGTGATGGGAAATTTCACCGCGAGTCGGCCGCTGATAATCCTCGGCTGGATTGCGACGGTGGTCATGGGCGCGGCGGCGGTTCGGATGTTTATCCCCGGTTAGGACCACCGCGACTCCAATGTTCGAGCACCGTCCAGCGCGCGATCGCCGAGGGATATCTATCCAGTCTAACCTCAGTCTTCGATCGCGTGGATGGCGTCGACCCGGTCAGGATAGAACGCCAGGTATTCCCGGATCTCCGATACAGCGGCGTACGGCGCTTCGTAGCTCCAGACGGCATTTATCGAGCGCTGTCCGCCCTCTGGAATGCTGTAGTAGACGCACTCGCCCTTGTAGGGGCAGTAGGTCTGATGCGTAGTCCGCTGGAGCCGCGCCATGTCGACGTCCTTGCGCGGGACATAGTTCACCGGTGGATAAGCTGCCTCTCGCAGAGTCAGCGCCGCGCGCGTGTCAGCGATGCGGCTACCGCTCACGGTCACAGTAATCCGTTCCCGCGCCGGTGCGATGCTGATCGGATGCTCAGGGCCAGGGATCTTTATGGGCTTGCTGTTCATAACTCTCCGAACTGACGTTGCCTACGAGTCGGAACATAGCGAGTAGTCTGGGTCTGCCTCCCTGGATGCATTTTCTTCTCCCACTAGTCAGAAAGAAAGTTCTCCGAGGAGATTGGCCTCAACCTTGTTTCGGGGCCATTCTGCTTTGCGAGCACAGCGGTGTCCGCTTCGAGACCTCGAGCCGGTTCAGGGTCCAAATCGTTTGCTGATCGTAAAGCGCGCCATGAACGGCTCCAGGGGATGTTCGTGAACATCAGCCCGGCCGTCCGGATAGGTGCTGATCTCATTTTGGAGGCGATCGACGTACCAGAACTCGGCGGCCGCCGCATGCGTATTGAGCAAATTGTAGAGGCCGAGGGACGCGCTCCAGCCTGAGGCGATTGCATAGTGCAGGTCGAGGTTTAGTTCGCCAAACCCCTTGGCGTTGACCTGACCGAGCGCGGTTGGAGCATTGGCGCAGGAGGTCGCCACCCCAGGAAAATCGTGCACGGCGGCTGAATCGACGCATGGTCCCGAAGAGAGCGGATAGTTCCCGAGATAGCGATACATGAGTCCGCCGCTCCAGGGGCCCAGATCGGTCAAATACAACGCGAATGCCCCGGTCGCGACCGGCGCGTCCGTGATGTAGGTGCCCAAATGCCCGGTCCCATCGTCGAACGGATGCGTAAAGCGCGTGTGGTTGCCAGAGTAGCTGCCATAGAACTCAAGCCAGCGACTGATCTGATAGGTGATATTGACTTCATACCCATAACGGCGGCTCGGCGGTCCGGCGCTGTCCTGGCCGACGTCCGGATCAATAATGGTCTCGGATTGCTGCCAAAGGTTATAGACCGCGAAGGTGAATGCCAGATTGCGCTCTACCGTGGCGCGCACACCGACCTCTTGACCTTCCTGGCGTGCCAGCAGTGGGGTATGGGGAAGGCCCAGGTCGACGCTCGTGTCCTGATTCACGCCGCGAATATCCGCACTGTGGAAGCCCCTGCCCGCCGCCAGGTAGAACTCGAGTTGGTCGCTCGGGGCGTAGATCAGGCTCCCCTTGGGCTGGATCAATGACTGTTGCGCCGTGCCTCCGTTGGTATATCCGGCCGTCTCATGTAGCGCATACAAATAGTCCACATCCGTGCCGTGCTGATAATCGTCGCGGACCCCAAGCGCGGTACGAATCGTCGACGTCCAGTGGGTTACCGCCTGCAGATAGAGCGCTCCGGCAAACAGGTATACCTGATCATCGTTGGAATAAGAGGGAGGCTCGAACCGCGAGGGCAGTGGCATCTGATCCTCACTCGGCAGCCGGCCGACGCCCAACAGGTCGTAGCGCGTAAGGCCTCCCACTGAGAGCTCGTTGTCGATCGACCCCAATCGAACCGGCAGCACGTAATTTGCGCTACCGCCGGACACTCGGCGATTCTCGAACTGATCCTCCTGATCGCCATGAATGGGATCGACGAGAAAATGCGTGAAATCATTGAAAAGGTGTAGCTGGTTGTAAATGAAAAACCCGCTGGCGGAGAACTGGCCGTTGCCTACGGTGGCGTAGTAATTGACCGAGAGGCTCGCGCGCTGCGCGTGACCGCCATCGTTGGGGTTCAGCGTGCCGAATCTATTCGGCACCAGGCCTTCGGCAATGGCGCGGATCGGAATATCGGTCGTATTGGTCCAAAGCTGGTGGTAATACATACCGGTGACTGAGTAACCGTTCCGCTGATCTCCCTCGCTGTAACGCAGCACCATGTTCTCCTTGCGCGCGTCATCAGGCGTCACGAAGGGTCCGTCGTAGTGCTGTACCTCCGCGAAGCCCAACAGATGTCCGTCACCTAACGCTTCCGAGCCCGCGGCAACAACGCGTTGAAAGTCCAGTGTGCCGACGGTAGCGGACACCTGATCGGAAATGGTGTCGCGATAGCTGACGTGTACCGAGCCGACCGCGCCAAAGTCGCCGATGTCGGCGTAGTAAGGTCCTTTGGTGTACGTGATCTCGTCCGCAAGTTCCGGGACCAGGAAGTTGAGATCCGTGTAGCCTTGCCCGTGCGCATGAGTGGGCTGATTGATGGGCATGCCGTCGACGTAAGTCTCGAGGTCAGTGCCGTGATCCAGGTTGTATCCGCGCACCAGATACTCATTGGCTTTCCCCTCCCCGCTGTGCAGCGTCACGATCAAACCAGGCACGGTTTCCAGCACCTGACCGGGGCGGTATTGCGGCGTCAGCTGAATCTCTTGGTCCGCCACCACTCCCTCGCTTGCGGTCGTAGCGCTGCCGAGCAGGTCCAACCGCGCGGCCGTTACCACAACTTCTTCCACGGAATCCGCGCTCATCGCCTCCGCGGAGTCGGTGCTACCAGCGGAATCCGCGGCTAGGGCCGGCGCCGCTGCGAAGGTTACACAGCCAACGGCCGTCAACAGCGCTCCGGCAACGGTGCGATGCATTGATCGCGGCTGAGCGGTATGCACGCCTGGTGGCATCCACAGCGCCTTAGGACGGTCACGTACTTGCGGGAAGCGATCGCGGGGGTACGTTGTCATTGTTTGCGATGTCTCTCGCGGACCCCGAACCCAGTTTGTCGCGCCTGCACGGCAGACTGCAACCGCGGTGCCGCCAGGACCTATGCCAACCGGGCACTCATTGGAAGCCTGGACTGCTTGCCTGGAGCCGCTTTCGACCTCGCTGCGTGCGCGCGGCGAGGTCCCCGACGACTAGCCTACGGCGCGCTGGATTAACCACACCAGCGCGAGTCCGGCAATAGCGGTGGAGCCCCAGGGCATCAGGGTCCCCTGATAAAAACGCGTCGACCGCAACAGATACGCGAGCGGCATCACAGCGAGCACCACCGCCAGCTGACCAACCTCCACGCCGAGATTGAACGCGAGCAGGGAGATCAGTCGCACCCCGCGCGGCAGGCCCATTTCGGACAAGACCGCTGCAAATCCAAAGCCGTGCAGCAGCCCGAAGGCAAAGGCGATACGCCAGCGTGCCTCGGTCACGAGCGGGAAGACGTTATTCAGCGCTGCGACGATAATCGAGGCTGCGATCACCGACTCGGTCAGTCGACTGGGCAGGCGCACCACGTCGAACGCGGCCAGCGACAGCGTAATCGAGTGCGCCACTGTAAATGCCGTCACCACCTGGAAGATATTGATGAGCGCGGGCGCGGCCTGCGGCACCGCTCGCCAGCGCTGCTCGCGCCGTATGAGGACCGCCGGCAACAGCAGCGAGAACAGGAACAGCAGATGATCGATGCCGTTCCAGATGTGCCAAATCCCGGCCTGCAGATACTCGACGAAGGCGTACCACACCGATGGGTGGCTCAGATCAAAGTTCTGCACGCCACGCGGCCCTCCGAGGACTGCGGTTTGCGTCATGCCCTGAGCGCTGAGGGTCAGAAGCCCGCGATGCGAGGGATCTTCTGAATCGAGCAGGCGGTAGTCGATTGTGACCCAGTGCGCCACGGCTGGGCACACCGCGGTGAACGGTTGCCACAGATAATTGCCGTCCACGCGTTCATTGATCTGCACAGCGCCGAAATTGAGCACGCAGGAACCCTGCGGGACGGATACTTGCAAATGCTGACGCAGATAGAGCGTGAGGGCTGCCTGCGCGGCCCGGACCTCGCCCCAGGTGACTTTGCCATCCCGGTTGCTGTCCAGTCCGACCGCAATTTCGGCATCCCGCACCGCGAGTTCCAGCGAACCCGCGATCCGCGGCCCATCCAGTTGAATGCGCAGGAAGCCGTTACTGGCGACATGCGCCTGTGCATGCGTCGCGGCGGCGAGCAGCAGCCCTGCCAGGACGACTCGAAAGCGCCTCACGCGCGGGCTCCGGCAAACACTGTGAGGCGCGCATCGAGGAGCCCGTGCGACCGGGCAAACTCAAGCGCAGGGTATGCGCTCTGCGGGGCACCGGCCGCGTGTGCGGCGGAAAACAGGATCAAGACGTCGTCAGGCTCACGCTGTACGGCCCAGTTGGCGAGCGCCGCAGCGAGCGCCGCCTGTGGAAGATCCTCGACTTCGAGCAGGAATCGAGCCTGCTCGCGACGGTGCACCGCCTCGCCACGTTGGGCTTCTGTCGTGAACGCCGCCTGCAGCAGCTCGCGGCTGCGCGCCAGCGCAGGATCACGCAACTGCTTCTGCGCGATCGCTATCCGCAGGAGCATGGGCTCAATGGACTCCCGGCCCTTGAGGAGCGCCAGCACCTCGCCACAGCGCCTCTGGCGCAACAGAAGGTCCGCATACGCGCCGCGGATATAAAGCTCGTCGGGGCTGTAAGCCAGAGCCTCCCGAAACCAGTGCTCGGCGTCCGCGTCCCGCCCAAGACGCACGGCCATCTCGCCCAGCTCCGACTCGCGCCACGCGCGCTCCGGGACGAGCATGCCCTGGGGCGAGAGTTGCCGGAGCGTTGCATAAGCGGCCTCGAGATGGCCCGTCAGCCCCTCGATGGCTTGTTCGCAGATCAGGCTCACGCCTGCATCGGCCCAGCGGCCAAACTGCGTACAGGCCGCAGCCGCTTCGCTGTAGCGACCGCGTACCCGCAGCACCGTGGCGCGCGTCAGCCAAGCCTGAGCGTCGTTGGGGGCTGCGGCCAGCGCGCGATCGAGCGTAGCCAGAGCGGAGTCGAATTCGTGGCGACTCTGTTGCACGGTGGCTTCCAGCACGAGCGCCGCGGGGACCGCAGTCCCTCGCGTAACCCAAGGAGTGAGCACCGCCTCGGCATATCCCAGGAACCGCAGATCTCCCGTGACGCGCGCCTGGGAGATGTAGAACTGCGCGAGCGGCAGCGCGACGTCGATGCGTTCGGTGGCCTGCTTACGGACCTGCATGCTGTTATGCGCAGTTCCCGGCGGCAGATTCGCGAGCACCTCGTTGTCGTCGGTTGGCGTGCGCGGACTGGCGCTGACCGCGGCGATCGAGGCGATCGCCAGCATGGCGGCACCCAGCAGCCGTCCTCGAAGAACTTGTGGACGCCTGCTGCTGGTTGCCGTCTCCCTGCGCATCTCTAGGTACCGTTGATGCCCATGGGGTCGGTGATCTCGCTGGTATCGGTGAGCACGACCGCCCGGTTATTGACCAGGTACGGATCACTGGTTTCGGACGTTTGCCGGGCCTGAGCCAGCACCTGCGCGGTGTCCAATTCCATTGTCGTCGAAGCGCTCGGCGGCGACGGTGTGGGTGTGGCCGCCGCCGAGGAGCCAGGAGAACCGCCCCCGTCCCCGCAGGCGCTTATGGAGCCGACCGCAGCGGCTGCAATCGCAAAGCGCGTGAATCTGAGCTTCATGTTGCGTTCCCCCTAGTCTTTGGCGCTTGTGGGAGAGCCGGCGAGCGGGGTGTTGACGTATGGAAACACCGTCAGATAGTCGGCTGGGTTGGGCTCGACACCGTCCGTGTAGTGCAGCTGACGGGAGGCATCGGATGAGGGGTCCGGATCGGAGGCGCTGCCGCTGAAGGGCGACAGCAGGATCCCCATCGCCACGCGCAGCTCGATGGTCACTACGTCATCGACCGGGCGGCGGCCGTTGGGGAAGCCGCCCAAGTCGCCCCCGATCACACCCAGATCATTCTGCGCGCCGACCGCGGTCGGTGCCGTGCTGGTGTTGAGGCGCAGCTCCTCGGCAGGGTTGACGTGTTCGGGCTGGTTCAGACCCTTGATGCCGGTCAGAAACGCGGCCACGAGATCGGTGCGCGGATAGACATTCGGTGCCTTGACGCCCTCTGGCCCAAAGAGCACCTGCAGCAGCACCGGCAGCGAGGGGTTGGTCACGTAGTCGGCGAACTGCGCATCGTTTTTCGGTTCGGACGCGTTAAAGCGATCTTTGTCCGGCAGACCAATGATGACCTCGTTCACCAGCGGCATCCCCAGCCGTGAGACCTGTGCCCAGGCCCCGCCTTCGACCGACGCGCCGGTCGGTTCGCTGACTGCTCCGACACTCGCGACACTGACGTTGCTCTGGGGGTCGGGGTTCACGACATGGGTCTGGCGGATGCTCGCCGTCGTCCAACCGCCAATCACTGGATCATTTCCCTTGGTGAGGCAGGAAGCGGCCACTTCGAGCGCCAGCGACGTCACGTTGTAAGGAGCCAGCGAATTCGGTGCGAGCTGCCGGGCGTTCGTTCCCGGGGGCGCCAGCTCCTGTACCGGATACTTGATGTTGACCAGGTCAAAGGTCTCGCCGAGATTGACGACAAATGGATCCTTGCGCTGCCCGACGAACAGCCGCCCCGGCTTGTCGCATCCGGGAATATTGATGGTGTAGATGAAGCTGTTGGCGTAGGCAGCGTAGTCCGCGATCGACTTCATGCCGATGTTGTCGAAGGGTTTGCTGAACGTTGAACTGCCGGTCAGGGCATTGGTGACCGCGACTCTCTGCCCCGTGCGGCGGTCTCCGCGCACCAGCGCCACCCTATAGGTCTCGACGACGTTCTGCGCAGTCATGTTGCTGGCGTCAAAGGGTCCGATGTTGCTCAGCGGAACCGGAATCGACTTGCCACCGGCTTTCACCGCCAGACCACGGTCCGCGACCTTGAAGCGAAACTGAAACGTCAGGTCCTCGACCCCGTCGCCGTTGTTGTCGATATGTATTTCGTACAACCCGTCGGGGTCCATCGTGTAATAGTTCGGCCCTCCCTGCGGGTCTTCGAATGGCTGGTAGTTCGCGATCAGCGTGACGTAGCCGGCTCGCCCGGGCTCGTAGCTGTTGAACATATAGAAGTCCGTGCCATCGACCTTCGGATGCGTCGTAATGAAAGGCGCTTCCCGGTGGCTCGAGGCCGGCGCCGGCGTGGCCGCGGCCAACGCCAAGGCGGCTACACCGATCAGCGAAAACCGATTCAGGAGCGCGAACCGAGGCGCCCGCATCGTGTCTCTCATAAACCCTCCATCGGATAAAAAGGACTCGTCCGGGGAGGACTACGAGCGCGGTCCGCCGACGGATGCATGGTTAGCAAAAAAAGTGCGCACCGTCAGGAATGACTGACACCGGCGGGCACGTCGCTGTATCCTCCGCCCGTATTCAGCTATGACTTCATCCGGGTGGCCCGGAGCAACGTAGAGAAGGAAACGCAGAGAAGGAATGGAGCAATCGTGGCGAGGGAGCCGGACGGCGATGAGCTTGACGATCTGTTGTTGCGCTGCGCTCGCCAGGACGCGGAGGCCTTGCAGTCGCTCTATAGGCGCACCGCACCAAGACTTCTGGCCATTCTGATGCGCATACTCGGTACCCGCACCGCGGCCGAAGATGCCCTGCAGGATGCGTTCATTCGCATCTGGCAGCAGGCCGGCCAGTACGATCGCATCAAGGGTCGGGCGATGGCCTGGATGGTCGCCATTGCGCGCAATCGCGCCATCGACCTGCAGCGCGCCGGCCGCCCAATGGTATTGCTTGGCGCCGCGGAACTCGCACAGGCCGAACAATTCCGGGTCGAGGGACCTGCCGACAATCTCGAATTCACCGCCTCGCACGATGCACTGCGCCGTTGTCTCGAGCTCCTGAGCAGCGGGCAGCGTCAGTGTTTGCTGCTCGCCTACCAGCGCGGCCTCACGCATGAGCGCATCGCGCCTTTGATCGGCCAACCACTCGGAACGATCAAAAGTTGGATACGACGGGGTCTGCAAAGCCTCAGGGCCTGCTTGGAGCCATGAACTACAACCGTCCTGAACTGCTCGATCGCCTGGCTGCGGAATACGTGGTAGGCCTGCTGCGCTATCGCGCGCGTGCGCGCTTCGAACGACTATGCGATGAGTTGAGCTACGCGCTCACTGCGCGTGAGCGTTGGGAGGATCGCCTGCTGCCGTTGAGTCTTGCGCTAGCGCCGCTCGCGCCTGGCGCGAATGTCTGGCCGCAGATTGAGCGTGCCATCGCCTCTACGAGCGCGGTACCGCAAATCACCTCCCGTCCCGCACTCAGGCGATGGTGGCTGGCCGCGGCAGCCGCTAGCCTCGTCGCCATTGCACTACTCGTTGGCAAGCTGACCATCTGGAGCGAACCTGCGTGGCAGCCTGTCGCCATTCTCGCGCCTGCGCATGGCGCACCGCTTTGGCGTCTGGAGCGCAGCGCGGATGGGTCTGAAATTAATATCCGCACGCTCGGCGCCGTAACGCTAAGCGCAGCACAGAGTTATGAGCTGTGGATACTGCCCTCGGGTCCCGGTAATCCTGTCTCACTCGGTCTGCTGCCCCGGCACGGTAAGCTCGAACGCCGGCTCTCGGAGACACAGCGCACGCTGCTGCTCGCGGCCCGGCAGGTCGCAGTGAGCATCGAACCAGCGCGTGGGTCACCGACCGGGCTGCCGACGGGGCCGGTCGTCATCGTCGTGCCAATTGCGCGCGCGATCTGAGCCTTGCGGGGCAGAGTACTGGGTCAACCCAACCGTCTTTCCCGCAAGTGACGCAGCTCTCCCTTCAGCGGGACTCTCACGCACGTTCCCATCAGCCGGGCGTGCGTAAAAAAGCCGCGGAAGCGTTGGAAGGCCCCTGCGGTGCTTCGCTGGCCTCCGTCTCACCTCGCTTCGACAGAGCCGCCGAGCGATCGCATCCCGAGGAATCGCTCGGCCTGCGCCTCAAAACTTATAGGTGACGTGCAGATCGACCATGCGCCCCAAATCGTCATAGGTCGCGGGGTCATACGGTGTGCTGAAGCCAAAGAGCAGTGGAGCGCTGTCGTACGGGGGCTGCCGATTAAACAGGTTGACGACCGACAGCGAGAATCTCCAGTTCTGCAGGCCACGATATTCGGCATTTAGGTCGACCGCGTTGTACGAGGCCACATTCAACTGCGTGGTCCCAAATCCGCCCAGGGTCGCCCCATTCTGGTAGCCGGCGGTATAGCGGACAGTGGCTCCGCCCGCCCAGTCGTGATTTTCCCAACCGCCGAAGAGCGAACCCTTCCAGCGCGGCACCGGTCCGCCGCCGCTGATCGGCGACTCCCAATCCCAGCCGCTGCTGCCCACGTAATTTGACCAGATGCCTGCATCCTTCACCATGAAGCTGCTGACGGAGGTGCCGTTGAGGGCAAATTTGAGCTTGCCTTCCGCCAGCGGAACTGAGAGGGCGGCATTGAAATCAACGCCGGCGGTGTGGATCTCGAATTGATTCGTGTACAGCGCCTCGGCATAGAGGATCGCGCCATCGGGGGCAGTTATCAGCTGCCCCGGATAAGCCGCCGGGTCGTCAACGATCTGTTGCGCCGACGCGTTCGGCGAGATCACCCTGTACAGGAAAATATCGTAGTAGTCCGCTGAGATGTCAAAATTGCTCGTCGGCGAGAACACGATGCCCAGATCCACATTCTTCGAGGTCTCGGGCTTTACCAGCGGGTTGCCGCCGGTGACGTACCCAAGGCTTATTTGTTGCGCGGGATTCAGAGGGTTGGGCACGGTCTGGTGCGCCACTGAAAAGCTGTTGCTGGCCTCGGCGAGGCTCGGCGCACGGAAGCCGTCCGCGTAGACCCCCCGGATCGTGATTTCGCGCAGCGGTTGCCATCGCAGCGTGACCTGCGGCCGCAGATTGTTGCCCACATCGCTGTAGTGCTCCTCGCGCGCCGCGAAGTCCGCGTCGAGCGAGGGCAGCACCGGAAAATCGAACTCGCCGAACGCCGAGTAGATGTCTCGACTGCCGACAACCCTGGTACTTCCGGTGTTAAACACCAGCCCGGCGGCCGCCGCGGGACCGGGCTGATCGTCAACCGATTCGTGGCGCGCTTCCGCGCCTAAGGCCACTTTCGCCGGGCCGCCCGGCAGGTTGAACAGTGGCGCGCTCCCCTTTAGATCCAAGGTATCGAGCTTGGCGACGGAAGCGTAGGTATCGGTGATCCTCAGGGCATCATTGGCGGCCGGTGTCAGCGCCGGATCCAGGAAGTCGAATGATCCATTGGCGATCTCCGCGACCAGGTTCGCGGCGTTGATGGCGTTGTACTGCTCAACTGAAACGTGGTTCTCCGAATGCCCGTAGCCGCTGTCAATATCCCATCCAGCCCAAGTCCCCTTTACACCGACGGTGATCCGGTACGTATCGGAAACGATCTCCTCAGCGCGACCCCCGACGCTCTGAAAGGCATAGTTGATCGGCGTCGGCTGGCCATTCAGGCTATACGGGCTATTGGCCGGCAGGATGTTGGAGATGGAGCTCGCGCCGCCGGTAGCCGGGTTCACGACGAAGGAATACTGATCGAGCGTGGCCGGCGTATAGTTGTTCCTCGTTTCTTCGTTGGAATAGAACAGGTCGCTGTAGCCCGTCCAACTGTCAGCGAGACGCAGGTTAGCGGTGGCCGTCAGATTGGCGCGTTGGGCACCCGGCAGCAGGGGCAGCTGACTGGCATCGTTGTAATAGCACCCAGGCCCGTACCCCAAGTAGCCATTCGGTTGAACCCTACCCGGCAGGCCATTGGTGCCGCAGGTCGGAAAGGGACCAGGGATGCTCGGGTACTGGTTTGCCAGGTGCCATTGGTTGGAGCCGTCCGGCAGGCCGGTGTAGTCCTGGGATGCAGTATTATCACGCTGCGAGAACAGCAGCTGGTCGCGCTTATATACGCTGGCAGTGGCAAAGACGTTGTAGCCCTGCGAGGCGAGCTCGCCAAAGCCCGCTTGCACGTTCGCGTCACGTTCGGCCGCGCCGCCTTCGGTGGTGAGGCGGCCCCCGACTTCCACCGCCCGCTCAGTGGTGTTCTCCTTGAGGATGATATTGATCACCCCGGCGACCGCGTCGGAGCCGTAAATGGCCGAACCGCCGCTCTTGAGAATTTCAATCCGCTCGATGGCGGCCAGCGGGATCACGTTCAGGTCAACGAACGAGTCCGAGAGGTTCTGGAACAGACCGTAGTTGGTAATCCGCCGACCGTTGATCAGGATGAGCGTGTCCTTGCCGCTTAAGCCGCGCAGTCCGGCCATGGCCGCGCCGGGGGCGAAGCTGTTGGAAAACGACTCGTTGAAGCTGTTGCCGAAGTTCGAGGAGATCGTGCGCAGGTAATCGGCCACCGTCTCCTGCCCGCTTTTCTGCATTTCCCGGGCCGTGACCACCTGGACGTTTTCGACTGTCTCGGCCTCGGCGGCGCGCTTGATGCGCGAGCCGGTGACGATGACCTCTTGGGTCTGGGGGTTCTTGTTCGAAGCCCGCTCGTCTCTTTCTACCGTAGAAGGGCTCGAATCTGGTCCCTGATCCACCTGAGCCACCCGAAACTCCTGGGAAGATTTATTCCCAGCCTCCTTGGAGTTCTCCTGCGTGTTGCTGGTCTGGTTCTGGCCAGCGGCGATGGCTGCTGCTGGCGAGGCTGTGGCAAACAGGGTCACCGTGTTCGCATCCAGGTATTTGTAGGAAAGGCCGGTTCCGGAGAGGACTTTGGTCAAAGCTTCTTCAGGCGTGAGTGACCCGGAAGCGCCCTGAGTCTTGAGATCCTTGACGATCGCGGTGGGGTAAAGCACCTGCAAGT